>Ga0307443_1000002_pt1 | contig 369152 bp, 291 predicted proteins | sample SalMarSW160220MG_FD_202148 | JGI IMG/M metagenome (GOLD analysis project Ga0307443, IMG submission 202148) | Salt marsh sediment microbial communities from the Plum Island Ecosystem LTER, Massachusetts, United States - SW1601-220 | ecosystem: Environmental > Aquatic > Marine > Intertidal zone... | reverse complement strand
AAGGCATAATTGACCTCCTTTCGGAGGCAATTATAAACTAACAACTGTTACCCATGTCCTTAGCATAATCTGTAACCCATCTTACCGGTTTGTACCGAAAAGAGACCCCCAACGTAAAGTTGGGGGCTTACGGAGGAAATCCCCTGCAATCCTTCGATAGTTCGACCCATTCGGCAAGCTCAGGGCGGGCCTGGGCCCGATTTATTATCATGCGAAGGTTATCGCGAAGCGGGTAACGTATAGGAAAGGAACCCTCTGCAGTGCAGGGAAACAATAACAAAAAAAGAAACCCACGGCAGTGCCGTGGGCTAATCAACCCCCTGCAGTGCAGGAATTTTAAAAGAGAAAAATCCCCGACAGTGCCGGGGGCTAAACAATTAAATGGCCCCCGTCGCGAGCAACGGGGCTAAACGTTGAAGATTGCCACTCCATTCGACGGATTCGGCTCTTTCGACTACACTCAAGACAGGTGCGCTCACCGCAGGCTGCGCTCAGGGTAAACTTTCTTCGGCCTCGCAATGACACCATAAACTAACAAATTGACCTTGTTAATCTGCGTCCACCTTTGGTGAGACCTTGCACACGGGCGGGTAAATCCGTATCCTGGATATTATCTGACTTATAAAGACAGATAGAACAAAATGCGCAGGTGGTTTTGGTCAAACGGGCGAAAAAATATAATTTTTTTAATCACTTCCACAAAAACACTTAGCATTTTTCGAAGTCAGAAAAATACCCGAATTTTCGCCAAAACGCGCAGGTTGAGCCAATAGTGGGGGCGCGTTTTTCCGCCGAAGGCGGAAAAACGAATGATTATTGATTCCTTCGACCCCGACAGGTCGGGGCTCAGGACAGGTACTGATGATTGATTATTGGTGGGACCATAGTGCGAGAGGTCAGGATAAGGATATTCCTGCCAGAGCTGATTTATAAGGTATGTGTGTGGATGCTATTACGCTGCCGGCAGGTGAGGTATGGATACCCGTTCCGCAGGATACCTTTGACACACGGTAAATACGCGATTGTGGACCAGGAGGATTATGAGCGGTTTTCACAATATAAGTGGTTTGTGCGGGAAGGGAAGCGGACTTTTTACGCGGCCCGTGCGGCCAGACGAGCAGAAAAAAGAAAAAGAAAGATAGTATTAATGCATCGAGAGGTTCTGAAAGTTCAGGATGATGTGCTTGTTGACCATATCAATCGTAACGGCCTGGATAATCGAAGGGTAAACCTTCGGCCGGCAAGTAATGCGGAAAATGTGAGGAACAGCAGAAAAAGACGCGGCACAAAAAATAAATATAAGGGTGTAAGCTGGCACAAGAACAGAAGAAAATGGCAGGCGAAAATAACGGTGGACAAAAAACAGAAAGGACTCGGATATTTCGATAGTGAGATTGAGGCAGTAAAGGCATACGACACGGCGGCACGGAAGTATCACGGCGAGTTCGCAGGGCCGAATTTTAAGATTGGTAATTGGTAATTTGGTTAAATGGGGGATTGGGTGCTCGATAAGAACATATAGTCAATTAATCTACCTGATAATTGTTTTTGCCTTATTCGCTGTTACATCTTATAATCATATTAATCCAATTTAACAGAGAAAGGGAGGAAATATGAATTTCGAAGAATTAAAACAATTCGTAAAGCAGGTTGGGTGGGGTTTTTTGGCTACAACCGATGGCCAAAAGGTCGGCGTAAGGCCGATGGGCGGACTCGAATGGAAGGACGGCGAGCTTTGGTGCGCGACCTTCAGCGGTTCCGACAAGATTGCTCAGCTAAAAAGCGTGCCTTATGCGGAGTATTGTTTCTGCGATTCTGCGGGTAAGCACGTGCGTATCGCGGGTCCCTGCACAGTCAGCACAGACAACGCGGAGAAGCTCTGGCTGTACAAGGCCGTGCCGGCGCTGAAGGAGCACATCGCGGACCCGGCCTCGCCGGAGTATGTCGTAATAAAGATGTCGCCGGATAATGTCCGAGCTATGAGTGGAACGGATATGAAATACACGGAAGTGGAGATTTAATAATTAGCCACAAGGCAGCAAGCAAATTGATTATCGATGAATGATTCCTTCGACTACTTCGACAAGCTCAGTACAAATCTGCTCAGGACAGGTATTGATTATTTGAGATTGAAGATTGCCGCGGCCCGATAAACGACATCGGGTATCGCAATGACGGCGACGGGTAAACAACCCCGTCATACAAGATGACGGGTCTAAACGTTTTTCGAGATCCCGCGACCGCGCTCGGGATGACGACGTCGCCGTTCCGGCGACGGCTAAACAATCACAAAGAAATCCCCTACGGTGCAGGTATTCAAAAAATACAAGAAACCCCCTGCAGTACAGGGGGCTAAACAAGTTACCGCTCCCTTACGGTCGCGGCTCTGTTCAGTTTGTTTGTATCTTGCGGGAATTGTTTTACTGCGGACTTTGGTTCGAGGAAGTCCGCACTTTTATGTAATTTAAGATTGTAGTTAGATTCGGCTGGTCCGGATTCAGCGACAGAGATTTTTCTATTGCCTCTATTGCCTTTTCATATTCACCGGAGACAGCGAGTACCCGGCCGAGGAGATTATATGCCTCATCAGAATCCGGCTGCAATTCGACGGCCTTGCTGAGAAAGCTTTGCGCCCTTGGGAATCTTTTTGCGGTCAGCTCATCACGTCCAAGTACTATCCAGATTGCAGAATCCTGTATGTCAAGAGAGTTGACATTCAGAGTAAGGTCCTTTGCAAAGGCCAATCTTATTACCTGCAATCCTTTTTCCTTTTCGCCGGATTGATACAATGCCTTGCCGAGATCCAGGAGAATGCCGGTATCCTGTGGATTCAAGGAGAGTGCCCGATGGTATTCCAGTATGGCTGTTTTGAGATTGCCTTGAGAAAGGAACCTTTGAGCCAGCATTTTGTGGGTTTGCGGACTTCGCAGCTTCTTCAAACCTGTGGCGATTATCCAGTCGTCGATATTTTCGCCGAGCTGGTAGGGGTCGCAATATAAGCTCAGGTCATATAGAGGCACATAGGGCAAACCTTTAACTTGTTCCGGGGGGGTCTTTTCTCCTACGCGGAAGACGCGATAACGGTCGTTTTGGTAAACAAGGCCGAAGTTTTTCAGTTTTTCCGGCGCGAAGTGGAATTTCGCGGCTGCGGAGTTTTTCCCGAGGGCGGTTTTTCCGGCAATGTAACGAATGCTTCCCGGTCCACCGCTGATTGCCATTCCGGATTCATATACGAACAGACCTGCCTTATATTGCCTGCATACCTCGTAAAAATCCTGCTCGCCGGCATATAGTGTAGTGTAAACCTGCTTAACTTTATCCCGGATTCGCTTTGACTCGAAAGACGAGTGCAGAATAACGGGACGCTGAGCATAAGCGGCAATGGCAGGGCCGAACTGAAAAGAGCTGAGTACGGCTTCGTCTTTGTCGCTGCCGGCTTTAATAAACTTAATCACATCGTTTACATATCCCTGGGGGGGCCGAGCGGCGCCAATTCGAATGAAACGCAGCGATTGAACGGTATATGCCAGACAAGCCGCCATAATTAGATATGCGAGCACTTTAACCGGCCTGCTCCTGAGCGTTACGAGGTAGCCGATGGGCAAGGAGAGGAAAAAGGCCGCGAAAACATGCAGCCTGTAGATTATGAAGAAAAGCAGAAGAAAGCAGAGCGTAAAGTAGACGAGCATAATTTGCCCTTTGCGAGCTTTGCCCATCAGGATTTGCAGAGCCAGTACAAGCAAGGCTGCTACTCCAAATAAGCCGGGGCCGGAGAGTAGTATCAGAACCGCCTTGGGCGAGGGAGTGACAAAACCGGCGGACCAGAGAATCCTTGCTTCAAAAGGAATAAATGAAGGGTCCTGCGGTTGACTGGCAAAGTATCGAAGCTTTGTCAGGATGAGACTCCAGAGATATGAGTGGCTTTCGGTACAGTTTTGAAGTATCAGGGCCGCTGCGAGAAATAAGACAATAGACAAAGCTGCCCATAATCGTCTTTTGAGTCCGTCGGTTGTGAACCTGCTCGGCAGCCACAATGGTACGAGCAACGCGTAACTTAACATCAGCGGGAAAGAAAAAATAAACAGCTTTGCGCGCAGCACAGGCAGAATCAAAGCGCAGGCCGATGTTACTGCAGTGAAGATTGTGAAGCCGAGACGCGGGAACTGGTGTTTTTGTAGCAGGAAGAATAAAATTACAAAACCGACGACGAAGAAAAATAAATAAAACTGCGTCAGGTGCCAAGAGGAAAGCGCTATTGCCAAGAGTAGAGAGCCTATCAAAGCCACAAGGGGGCGATCTTCTCGCAGAGTGTAAATAAAACAGGCAAAACTAAGAAAGATAAACGGCAGAGCAAAATCTTCTCTCAATAATAAACCTGCCGTTGTTCTGGCGAAACTTGCAGGCATAACAGAATAAAACAAGGCAGAAGCAATCCCCGCCAAATTGGACCGCCACAGCAACTTGCCGGCAAGAAAAACGGCGAAAACCGATAAGGTGGAGAATATGGAAATGAAGTAAATAAGAAATACGTGCAGAGGTGCCGCGGGCGAGAGCAGCCGGTATAAACTGCCGGAGACCCGGTCCGGAAGCGGCGTTATATATTGCCGGATGTTTAATCCTTCGGGGTATTGAATATCTGTGTCAACTGTTGGGATGCTTTTGCCCTCGGCGACCATCTGGGCGTGACGAAAATGAAACGCATTTTGGGCCCAGTAGAAACCCAGTCCGTCGTCGGGATTAAAAAAGGGAAGCCTCTTTAGGAGCTTGACTTTACAGACGCTTACACCTGTGCAAAGGACGATAAGGAACAGGCATACGAGCAGTCCGATGAGGTGATTTTTGGAGGATGTTACCTGGGGAGCGGGCATTTCTGGTTTATCGCCGCCGGGGCCTGACTCTGTTTGAGACGTTCCTGATTCCATAGCAGAAAATCTATTATTAAGGAGCGGTTTTGTAAATGATATTCTGATAAATATGCAGATAAATTTTGCCGGGCAGGCAATTGTTATATGCTTAGTAGGGAGACCCGCCGAGTAAATCGGCGGGCTTAAGGAAAGAAATGCACGGCAGTGCCGTGGGCTAAAAGGCCCTGAAAACAGGTGCCGGGATTTAAACATTTTTGTGTATTAGGACGGTGCATTAAAAGATTTTTTTGTATATGTGGCAGTAGGGTGTTTTGCCTGTCTTTTCGTAATAATCCTGATGATAATCCTCAGCGGACCAGAATTTGTCTGCCGGTTTTATTTGCGTCTTTACATTGTGGCCCTTTTGCTCAAGCTGTTGTACTAATCGCTCAGCAATCTGTCGCTGCTCGTCATTCGAATAAAAAATCACAGAGCGATATTGTGTGCCGATATCGGGGCCCTGTCTATTTAGCTGAGTGAAGTCGTGTGTTTCGAAAAACAGCTTCGCTAATTGCTCGTAAGTTGTTTTCGATGGGTCATACTCGACCTGGACGGCCTCGGCGTGGCCGGTCTTGTCGGTGCAAACCTGTTTATAAGTTGGATTGTCCACCTGGCCGCCCGTGTAACCGACGGCGGTGGATATTACGCCGGGGGCTTGTTTGAAATGATATTCCGTGCCCCAGAAACAGCCGGAGGCGAAAATCGCTTTTTCAGTCTGCTTGCTTCCGGCAGGCATGAAATCCATCGAGATGGAATTGACACAGTATCGAGTATTTTTGGTTGTAAGCTGCTCACCCAAAAACACGTGGCCTAAATGCCCGCCGCAGTTTGCACAGATAATCTCCGTGCGGACGCCGTCGGCGTCTTTTTGCCACTTCACGGCCCCCTCGATTTGCTCATCAAAGCTGGGCCAGCCGCAGCCGGACTTGAATTTCGAGGATGACCGGAATAATTCAGCCCCGCATCGCCTGCAGGTGTAAACGCCTTTTTCAAAATGATCGTTATATTTTCCGCTGAAGAGCGGCTCGGTTCCTTTATGAACGATAATGCGCTCTTCCTCGGTTGTTAATTTTCTGCGCATTTCTTTCTCCTTGTAAGAGCCGGTTTTATTATCATTATTGAGCTTAATTTGTGTTTTAGCAGAGTACGAGAGTAAGCATCCACCCAATCCGAAGCCAATAATAACGAGTGCTAAAAGCCTTTTCAGCACCCGTCGATTATTTAGAGATTTGGTTTCATTAACCATTGCCAACCATCTCATTTATTGCGTAAATAATTTATGTTTCCAGCTATTTATACCCATAATTGTCCCGGCCGGTTCGTAGGTATTATGATGTGATTTTGAATAAGCCCCCTATGGGTGACAAGATATAACCCCCTCAAAAATTGGATATAGACGACTATGAGATTGTCAAGCTGCTGCCGAAGGCCGCGATGAGGAAACAAAAAGTAGTTCACCGAATTTGTGTAGGTCTAACTGTTAACGTGTCTGATAATCTTTTCAATGAATTGACCATAAGTAAGTTTATTATAATCCTCAAAAAAATCTTCAGGTAAAGAAAACTCATCTATTAGAATACCGGCAAATTGCTGACCTGACAGGTCATCATAACCTACTTGAGGGTACCAAAAAAGAATTTCACATGGATCATCAGGAATGGAATAGTAATTTGGCCAACGAAAATATTCTTTGATTAACGGCGAAACAACACACATATATTTCAATTTTTCCAGGTTATTTTTCCACGAACCCAACGTATTATAAGTTCGGTTTTTTAACTCCCGACAAAACATTCTGCGAACCCGAAAGTACATACCTACTACAGGAAAGTCGGCTAAAAAACGCTGAACTTTTGTAGCTCTATGATAAAACTCAGGCCAATGTAAAGGTGTTATCCTCATTATAAAGCGGTTAAGTGTTGTCAATTAATACAGCATTCTAAAGTTCACTTAACACAATAAGTAAACCAAATTTCGTTCAGATAATCCAGAAATTGCTCAACGTTGCATTGCCAAAGTTTCTAGGGTGGTTGAGGCTATTCTTTGATTTCATATTTATTTAACTTTTCTTCTATAAGAGTAAAGTAATCACCAAATGCAGTAGACCACTTGCTTGGTATACTTAACTCATTATCGAATCTATCTGTGGGTCTGATGTGCGCTGGGGCAACAACAAGAATTTCCATATTTTCAAGTATGTACTTAGATAATTCTTTGTCCCATTTTTTCTCGTTACTAAATTTTATTAACCAATTATCAACACCGATCGGCTCACGTGTCTCGAAAAATCTCTTTCGTTTTTTCCATCTGCCCCATTTCCAAAATGGGATTATCAAGAAAGTGAGTAGATAGTCTATATACAACGACTTTTTCATATCTTTCTAAGCTTCTACATTCAAATGTGTAATAACCTCTTACGCCAATCGTATATAATTCAGCAGCTATTGATATTGGGACTCCTGTGAATTTAATAAGTCTTCTTCTCCCAGAGAGGGGTATCAGAATGGTGATGAGTGCCCCAGATGTTTTGAAAGAATCGCAGAAATTCATTAATCGTGCCACTGTACAACTCAATGGGAGCAAGCAAATTCTTATAATCCTCAACATCCGTACATAAGCTTAACGCACCTTCGATTTCGTTGAATAGCTCGCTGGCCATTATCCAGTGCATTTTCTCGCCTGGAATAAGAAGTTCCGCAGCCAGTGAATCAGATGGCCGAAGTTTTTTCCAGTTTACTCCGAAATAGCTACCAACATTGATTATAATAAATTTAAACAAGCCATAATCCCATGGGGCTTCTGTATTAATTGCGCTTTGCCATCTGTTCCAATCCCAATCTTCTCGACCCGCAAATAACAAGTTCCTTTGATTCCATTCCGAACGTCTCTTAACTCGCGAAGCAACATAGAGAAACGGGCACCAATCTAAAGCTTTTCTATTTATCATTTCTCCCTCGCGGCAATTGCTTATTGTTGCTGCGGTGGACTCAATTAATTTTCTCATGGGTATGATGCGAGTTTTTTAACCTCTCCCCGTTCCCATTTCAGAATTATACTTCATTTATCAGGAAATACAAGATTTATTAATTGATTTGATTCAATGCGACCTGTGGCACTCGCTGTTGCCGGAGGCCGCGATGAGGAAACATTAAGTATTACGCAGTCCCTTAGGGACGCAGTAAATATTTGATTTCCGAACCGCAGGCAGCAGCGGGGCTAAATAGTGGCTACATTTTTTTCGCGGTGGGTCCCTGGGGGCGCTTTTGATATCTTCTGATTCTCCATTTATGTATGAAAGACAAATCCTGCCAATTTTGCTCTACCCATCTGCCGTCAACTTTTTTCTTTCGTGAGACAAAATTTGCTTTGTTATAGACAGTTACCCGAATTAGCTTTCCCTCTGAATCATAGACGCTATATATCCCATCGATCATTCCCTGCGACCATGTGCCCTCGCTTGAGATTTTATTTGGGTCGGTGAATTGGTATTGTACATCTCTGCCGTGATATAAGTAGCTTTCAGGGTCAACCTCTATCTCAGAATAGATTTTTTCATTTAAATAGAATTGTTCTTTCAAACCTTTTGAGCCGTCCGGCCTTTCATATTCGACGATTTCAGATTTTACAAAACCCTTTCGCTCTACAAGAGAGACAATCGAAGAGCCTGCAAAAGCAGCCAACGGAAGACATAGGATGAACAAATATGCAATAAGCAGCGCCGCGGTGGAAAAAATGCCGCTTGGACGGAAAGAAATTTTTTCCCATATATCCCTGGTATGACTTGCAACGGCCCTGATGTCGAGAGGTGGGGGAAAATGCTCAAAAACTTTGTCGATGACGACTTTCCCAATATCAGGAGGAATAATTTCGGAACCGATTTTTTTGCCGTCGATAGCAATGGCATCGGACAAATCGCGATATTTCCGGGATTGCTTAATTTCCATTGCCATCTTTGCAAGCTTAAACGGCGTCTTCACGGACCAAATGTTTATCAGTCCAAGCAACAAAAGCAGCCAGGCGTCCAGAGCAAAACCGACAAGAATCAATGCCAAGGCAGCAAAGATTCTGAAGCACAGCTCGAGGTATCGGTTTCTGGAGAAAAGTACCGTATGTAGGAATCGGCCGCCGTCCAAAGGATAGAAGGGCAGGAGATTGAAAACGTTGATAAGCAGGAACATAGAGGCCAGGGTGGAATACAACTCTTGAGCGGTTGCCGCGAACATAAACATAAAAACACAGCCGATGAGGATGCCTGGCATTGGGCCAAGTAAACTAACAATGGCTTCTTTATAAGCGGCGATGTCGCGTTTTTGGCCTGAGACGGCAGCGCCGAAAAAAGGTATGAAAAACATTTGCACGTTTCTGTAGCCGAACAATCGCATTCCTAAAAGGTGTCCCGTCTCGTGAATTAGTAAAACAATAATAATTATAATCAAGCCGTTCAGGCCGAAACTAAAAAGACCAAGCTGGAAAAATATCAGCAGAGAGAAGGCCAAAATCAGGAGATTTGAGACCCAGCTTTTTTTGTGTGTTTTTTGTTTTTCAATCTCGGCGAGAATCTCCTCGTAGGCCTGCTGTTGATTTTGCTGTTCTATTTGCTCGCTGTCGATTGGTGAATCATTATTTTCCGAAAAATCATTCGTCATACTATTATCCAAATTATGCTTTGGCCTTTGAGTTAAATTTTTTCAGTGCTGCTTTTTCTTTCTTAAGTATATCTTTTTGGAGCGGACAGGAAAGGTCTGCATCACTTACAACTTCAAGGAACCTTTTACGCGGACCTGTAAAATCCCTGTCGGCTGTCAATATCTTGTAGGCCTTATACAGCGCCGTCATGTACACTGTGGTTAATTCAACGGCCTTTTTGTAATAATCCAGGTATCCCGGTTTTTGTATGTATTTTTTAAAGTTGGGACCTTTACGGCCTTTTTTTTTGTATTCCTTGTCCGCCTTTTTGTAAGGTCCCACCTTTTGACTTGCTTGCAGAGTCATTAGCAACCCGTCGACCGCATCCTCTATTTCATCCTCGGTAGGTGCTGAGCTATAAGTTTCTATGAAGCCGCGCTGCAGAAAAAACCGGAACCAATCCCTGGTATTGTTCAGAGTATTTCCCCTGATACAGTCCGCCCAGCCTGCGAAATCCTGCTTGAGAAACTCATACCTCGGGCCGCTTTTTTTCTCCAGGCGATACACCTCCTGATAGAGAAAATAATCCTGATAGACCTCCGCCTGTCTGTGAGTTTTTCTGTTTTTGCCGCTTTTGTAATAAGGCCCGGCAAGCTCATTTACAAGCGGATGAACAATCTGGTCCGCCGCTATATGACTCAAGTGACCGGCAATATAAGCAAGCTTTCTTTTATCATCCACATCGAGAATAACCTTCCTGCCTTCGCGCACGACGTCGCTGAAGGTAATCTCAATCAGCTTCAAAGGAAATTCATTGGGCCTGCTCGAATGTAAATGATAGGCCCAGTATGTTATGCCCTTTGCCTGCACGTATCCATCCCGGATAATTTCCTTCAGCCCTTTAGGAAGAGAGATGTAGTAATACAAGTCAGGCCCGATACTGCCAAGGTTCATATATGCCTTGTAGTTTTCTTTGGTTGAGGATTTATCCAGCATTTTTGCAAACTCGGCCAAACCGGCGTCTTTATCTTCCTGGAGTTTTTTTAGTCCCTTGTGTGCTATCAGCATATGGGCGATATTTGCCGGCATCGTGGCCTGTCCAAATTAGCGATGCTTTAGCCCCCAGCTTCTACGATAACGACGCGCACTAATCAGATTCTATCCGTGAAACAGGACGAGATAATTACAGCCGCTACCTTCGAGGATACATCTTTCTCAAGGGTGGGCTGCAAGTTTAATCAGTAATCTTATAAACGGTATCATGCTTTCTTACATGCTCGCTGACCTTTACGCCAATGGAGTCACCTGCTTTGGCCTCCTTGACGTCCACGTGGTCAATCTGCATTGAGTTAACAGTCAGCTCAAGGTCGGTGGTATTACCCTTTATGCGGATTTTATCCCCGAGTTTCAAAGCTGCTGTCAGCTCGATAGCGGCCACTACAGGATGGGCGAAGAAATCCGATATCGTTCCAATCTCTTCCTCAGCCATTTGCCTATCTCCTTCCAGGTTTAGCTATTTGTCTTGTGAAATAGATATACATTGCGTGATATTGTAACTTAAAGGCTTTTAAGTGCAACCACCAATTTTCTTCAACCAGCCATTGCTTTCAGGCAAAAAATAATACTCCAAGTCCATCAAAACAAATGAGGTTTTCGTCGCAAGCTTCATTGTCTCTAAGTGGTTATATTCCACGATAAGTCGATGGATTATTTGACTTCCACGGAAGCCTGAGGATTGAAGGGGTTGGTCCTGACGGCAAGAGAAAAAAGATACGGATAATTGCCCTTTAGGTGCTCCATATAGGAGAGCCATTCGCGTACGAGCAGGCCGTAGGCCCTTTTTATATCGCCGGCTAAATGTTCATAGTCGGTATCGGGCAGGCCGTGGACCGTTTCTCTGTGTGAGAGCTCTTCGGCCAAATGAAAGACTGCCCAGAGAAGCTCGGTGAAATTCTCATGCTCCAGCAGATTCGGATTCTCCAGAAGTCTGAGAAGAAACCCCCTTTTTTCAATGAGAAGACTGCGCATCTTGTCGATGTTGCCCTTGTGGACATCGATTTTAAAATCCCGATTGTGAAGAATCTCTTCCATTTTGTCGAAGTGCTCCGGCGACCATTCATTATCGACATTCAGATGTCTGCCGAAGCTCTCTGCCTCGGCGTCAAAAGCCCAAAAATGCTTCAACAAAGGCATTCCGACCTCGCTGAAAAAGGCGCCGATGACCATATTCAGCTTTTTAAGCATAGCTCTTTTTTCCCGGTCGCCGAGGACCTGATGTATAATCAGTGTTACGAGCAGCACCTCGATGAAAACAAAGGCAATGTCACCCACGAGATAAATGAAGATGTGGTGAGCATCGCGAAAAAATGCGAAGTGTATTAAATAGAAAAGTACCGAAAGAAGCACCAATAAAAGGCCAAGGGCAATCTGTCGGTAAAGCGGTCTTTTTTTCATATTTTTCTCTTTGGGTTTTATTTAAATTTTTCCACTTTGTATGGCCTACGGTCTATACAGCCGGGGCAATACGACCGTCATAATACCGCCACCCAGGCTTTAATTGCAACATTTTTTAGCTCCTCATTTGATTCCGGATTGAATAATGCGTCATCAAAACAGCCCAAAGAGGCGTATAAGCACTTTGCGGTTACTGACGGCATAGATAATTGTAGAACATAGAACGTAGAAGCCGATAAATATCACAGGTCCTGCACGATTCAGTAATAGTCAAAATTGTACAGAATGAGAAGGCACAAATGGCCGGGAAAAAAATAACAAGGAAAATTCTTTTATATGTTATAGCCTTTGCTTTTATTGGGGTGCTGGTATACGTAGGACGCGGCTGGTTTTACGGAGCAGCAACCGTCCACAAGCTGCTGACGGAGAATAAGAATCTGAAGACGGCGATAACAAATCTGACGATTGAGGACCAGATTGGTTACGCAAAGGTGATTTCACAGGAAAATCGCGATGGTAAACTTTACACAACGGTGAAATTTGTCGAGACTGCCAGAGATGACAAGTTCAGGAAAATACTCGAGAAGGAGTATATAATCGAGGGTAGTATAGTTCACTTCGATGCCTTGATTGTAAAGTTCGGCGATAAAATGGTGATGGATGGGAAGAAAAAGGCTCTGTATCTTTGGCGAAGGGTATACAGCGAGAACACGGCCCCGGAAAACGGGCGGGCTGTTGAAGAGGCGGGCAAAGAACCTCTGCAGTATGGTGGCCTTCTGAAGGTTTTACCGATTAAGGAAAGAGATTTATTCTGGACGAGTATATGGGAACTGGCCAACGACCCGGACAAATTAAAGCAGTACGATATCGAAGCCGTCTACGGCAACGTTGTGTACTCAAAGCTGAAGAAGGGATTGATTTATATTTTTAAAATCACACCGGCCGGGCAGCTATATCCCGAGGTTGTGCCGGAGATGTAAATTGAAAGGCAAGTTCAGATGAACGCCGAACCGCCGGAAGGGTCGCAAATCAAACTTGAGAGGGATATGTATTCAACGACCTACACCTGGGAAAACGGCCGAAAGAGTATTGGTCAGTATGGTGCCGCTGCGTTTATGATATTTTGGCTTTGTGGCTGGACGGTAGGCGGCGTTATGGCAGCGATAGCGTTTTTTACAGATGATGACATGCCGCTTTTTGGAAGATTATTTATGCTTTTCTGGCTGGGCGGCTGGGCCTGTGGTGAGGTGGCTGTGATTTACAGCTTGTACCATATCTTCAAGGGGATTAAACCTTCGAGGTTAGTTTTATCTTCGAGGTGTTTTGAATATGAAACAGGAACAAAGCCCTTCAATTTTAATAATTATCGCAGGAGCGAGGATTCAGAAAAAAGGCCCAAATTTTTCCAGAGTTTCCGCAATAAGAGTTACCGGATAGAATCAAACGACCCTTTCAATCTACAGCTCGAACGGGTCGGTGAGAGACAAAGGCTCACCTTTGACGTCGGCGCCGAGAGAATTGAGATTGGGGACGTTCTTTCGGAGCCGGAAAGAGAGTGGCTTCACGAAGTCCTCAAAGAACACATTTCAAGATAATTCCCGCCCGCCCGGTGCATAAGCTGTTCGGCAAAGGTGTGCACTCTGTCAACGAGTATGACTGGAAGCAGTTTCTTGCCTTCGCAGACCGGCATCTTAGAATTGAAAAGCCCCCGAAACCAGCCAGAATATTAAAAGAAAACAAGAAATAAATCTTTCTAAAAATTTGAGTGCTCAATAATCAATGAGAAAGGTCTATAAGTGACGAGCTAATTGATTTGCAGATTAATAATAACTAACGTAAGTCAGCAGGATAACTGCGATAGTAAGCGAATCGAATCAAATCTTTATCAAGCAAATAGTTCTTTCAAAAACTTCCATGCCCCTGCACAGGCTCCAAAATCTGCCTCGCTCTCCGATAATCATATACCCCGACAAGCCGGTCGGCGGCCCGTTCAAGTGAGCCGGCGAATTCCATAATGTTCATCTCATAAAGCACGAGGTCGTGATGCCGAGGTGTCGTCCATCGTGATTCGGTACTGCTCCACTTGTGGTTTTTGTAGCCGTGAGTGAAGGCAGCGTGACGTCCGACGCCGAACTCGCGCGCGAAGGAGTCGATAATCCAGTCAATTTCTTTGCCGGACGGCGTGATTACCGCATAGCGGTAGATGTACCTGCCTGTTTTGCCCCAGTGTGCGCCGCTGCCAGAGCCGAAAAGGTTAAGGGTTGTCTGCCAATAGTCGCCATAAACCGGGTCAGGATTGTGGGCGAGCGGTTTTCGGTAGGTAGGTTCGGTCTGGATAAACTGGTCGCGTTCATGAATGATGCGAAGCTGGACCTGGTAGCCGCTTTTTGCGCTCAGGCCGGGCAGCAGCAGGCCGAAGTGGACCCTGCCGCCGGTGGTATGTGGGCCGAGTTTGCCGATGGGCATAAAGTTCATAACAGATACCCCTTTCTCACGCCTCGTTGCGTGAAGGTTCTGCTATCCTTTGAAATGCAAATCCATTCGCGGAATATTATGCTAATCGTTATTGCCAAAAGCAAGAGAAAATTGTTATTGGTAACTGGTGAATGGTGAATCGAAATTTAGCTACCTGCGGACCTGGCTTCGCCGTGGCAAGCAAGCCCCACACTACAATATCCTACGCTGTATTCAGGATGACAAGGCGGAAAAAAGGACCAGCTATTGATTCTTATTGAAAAATACTCTTTAATGATATAGGTTTATCGTGTGCGAGTAAGGAGTGCGGTTCAGAAGATTAAAGGGCAAGCATATTCTGGGTAATCGTAGCTGTTTGTGGGGTATAATTTTATTGGCCGGTGTCAGTCTGTTTGCCGGATGTGCGATGCCGGTTAAGGGAGAACATAAAATTACCGAAGGATTGAAACCAACAAAAACCAGACTTAGTGTTACGGATAAATTGTCGTCCGAAGAGAGGGAACTGGCTGTAGAAACCGACGAATGGAAGGTGGTCCTGAGTCTTTTCTATAACGGCGGTATATACAAAATGTTCGACAAGATGTATGACCCGACCCAGCAGGACAATTTAGTCACCGGGCCGGGCTACTGCCAGGGCGGCATCTTTGATTATAATGTATATCTGCTCGGTGACCAGGAGTTTACCACGACAACGGGCTTGAACAGCGGGCCCGGCCGGGCATCGCTCGAGATTATAGAGAACACGCCTGTTCGGCTGCGCGTTCGGCAGAAGTGCCACCCTCGATTGAATAACGGCGACGGTCCTGCGAACGATAAGTTCGTTGAGTTGAATATGGTAGAGACCACGACAGAATGGACTTTTTATCCGACCGGCCGAGTCAATATCAAATTCGATGCGGTGGTCGCAAAAGACTGGGACGGGATATGCTCACGGGGGCCCGGCGGCTCGGGAAAGGGCATCATCGCCGACGGCGACACGATTACGGCGGCGAATGGGACGGATTTCACGATTCCCTGGGTGACGCACGGTGATACAATCGAAAGTACGACAGGGGGGTGGGGGCCTGTACAGATTGTAAAACGCATCGGCAAAGACACGCTGCGATTAGACACCGCGGTCAAGCCGGGCAAGAACCTGGATTTCATTATCCGTAGGCCGAATATTTTGGACGAGACCATTTCCATCCATGCCGATGGCGATCCGGCAGCGGCACCGCGTAAAAGCTACTGGCAGGGAGGAAGTGACGGCGATGCGCTGTTCGAGAATAGCAGAAGCGACGGCGATATCTTCAGGGACGGGATGCCACCGGTTGAGAACGACTATGTTCTTGCGCACTGGGCACGGCCGCCGCGGGAGTTCGGAAGTCTGCTGGCATTGTACGAGCCTCTCGAGGGCGCCACTTATGCGGTCTTCAATGATGTATCGTGGAGAAACATTTCCTATACACAGATAGCGCGACGAGGATGGCGGCCGTTCGAGGAACACCATCGTCATTTTATAGCCCAGTTGGGAACCGAGAAGGGCCGTGTCTTGCCCCGTATCAAGAGCGTTAACGATGCCCTGCCCTTCGCTAACGATTACCGACATCCTTATGCCGTGGCCGGCAAGGGGACATTGCAGACGGGCGAGGGGATTTCCACTTATGGCTATCATTTAGCGAGTGGTGCTTACCACATTGTCGCGGACAAGAATAAGACTGCTGAGATTGTCTTCGATGCCGGTCGCGGCGGAACCGCTGATTCGGCGATTGCCTATCAACAGCCGGCAGTGCTTGTGTCGGGCTTCGACGTAGCGGACAAGCGGTTGTGTGTGGAATTATCTAAGGACAGCGGCGCTACGTTCGAAGAGCTGCCGCGGTCGTGGTATAATGTGACGAAGCGCGCCGAGTCGTCCGAATTAGGTGGTGGCAGGCGCCTGCTGCAATTACTCTGCACAATTCCAACGACAGCTACCGGCAAAGACGCATGGGTCCTTCGATTGAGTGAAAAATCGCGCGGCAATCCGTAGAATAGCAGGGGGCAGATACATATTTTTATCAGATGACAGATGTCAGGTGTTTTTTATCCTTTGACAGCATTTTGCCCTGAATAAGCCCGTGTCATTTTCGTCCAACGGCGGCGCTGTAATCTTGCGTTGTGAGTACGGCGAGAGCATTCAGGTAATCACCTGCGGCTTCACGGTTCGCAGGTTATTATATAGCGATGACAGCTTCGATATTAGGAGGCGATTTTATATGCGGGGTGTATGTCAGATAGGGAACATCTATAGAAACGAAGCGACGAAGAGTCCGTTACCTACGAAATATTCTTCGCCACTATGAAAAAACTGAATCTATAAAAATCTACTTGCTCTTAAGCAATTCTAATGTCGGCAATTAAACGGTCCTCGACATCTTCTATCCCACCTGTGGTTATACCAGGGTCTATGCCAGGGCCAATTACCCGGACAAATTACAGTGACGGTGTCGGAACCAAAGAAATACTGGCCGGTCTTTAACTGGCCGGCAATTACCAATTCAACCTGACCCTTATCAGGGATAGCATCCATCAAATCGTCTTTGTCGAACAAGGCCAAAATGGTCGTACTCCAGTCCCTGCATTTATTATCGAATCTCCTGCTAATCCACGTCCAATCCGCTTCGACTTCGCCCGGATAGAGCAAAATCGGCTCATTTGTATCTATCTGCTCCTTGGTAATCCCTTTGGGCAGTCGCATTATTGTCATTATTCTCGGCTGGAAGCTTCGACAGTTGAGCACCCTGGGCATAACACACAGATTCGCTTCTATAGGCCCAATAACGGTTATATTTACCTCATTCGGCTCGGAATCAACGGTTCCGTTATTGACGATTAGCGAGATAACGTGTTCGCCGACGGGTAACTCAATTGTCGGCTTTACACCGTTTTCCTCGTAATCGTTGCCGTCAATCGTCCAAGTCCAATGATATGTCAGCGTGTCGTTATCATCATCGTAAGAACCTGAACCATCCAGAATTAGTTCCGCTATACCATCAATCCAGGCATAAACTGTCTGGTCAGGGCCAGCTTCGGCGAGCGGACGACTTTCTGGACTCGGATTATTAACTAACAGACTAAAAGCATTATTACGCTCATCGAAATCCGGCACACCACCGGCAGAACTCACTACCCCAAAGACTTTAACATAGTCATTGCTATCGAATACACCATTAACATCCCAGATGCAGGAAGCCTCATAAACACCTTCACAGGCCAGCGTTGGTATCAAGTCGCTGCCAATTTCCGTTCCCTCCCGGCTACCAATTCGCCAGGATACTGTAACATGTTTAGCAGCAGTCACACCTGTATTTGCAATACGGGCGAACAACATTACCGAATTGGTTGACAACTCTTTAGTCCAGGAATTTTCGACCTCCACGTCGGGCAAGACAGCGAATTTTGAAGCCGTATTATTTGACCTGTCCCTGTCATCCACTGCCAGGCACGGGTCAACGACAACGAAAATCTCATGCGAATTGCTACTATATACAGGCACATCCCAGCTAACAGAAACCTCGTTTGCACCTCCCGGAATCAAATTGCCACCTATTATCTGGGTATCGCCAATAATACTTCCGCCGGAATCAGGGTCACCGTCATAGAACACTACAGCGGTATTTTCAGCGCCAAGGTCACCACTATTTTCAACAGTAGCCCCAATCGTTGCGGGTAAACCAGGTTTAGGATTGGCTGGTTCCAATACTATGGAACTTGAATCAACGCTTAAATCATAACCCAGTGTATGATGCAAAATGCACAAGTCGGTGCGACCGGGCTCCGGTACATTCTCAAGATGATAAATTTGGCCTTCTATCTCAACATCAACATCTTTGCGTTCGGTCTTTGTCTTAAGGTATGCAACAATCAGCCTATCCCCGTCAAAACCTACCGAGATGGCACTCTCAGCATCCTCATCGAAAGTCAACTGTCGCGGTAATGACCATCTATCCAGAATTGCATCGTAAAACGAGGCCATTATATCCACCCCTGATGGTCCCTGAACTGTATAAGCTATAGCTGCACCATCAGCCATCGTTACCCCTGCAAGCGTGGGTGCCTGATTGTTAAGTGTATATTGGCTGTAAACCTGCTTAGGACTCCAGACTCCAAGCGGCGTGTACAACAATGTATCGTTGGAATCCCATACGACAATAGCAGTGCCGTTGGGATTAACAATAACCGGACAGGAATCTTCGACGTCATTGTTTGTTAAACGCTCCGCTGCCTCCCAACCAGATGCTGAAGTTGAAATTCCATACAGCTCCCTGTCAGTCCGCGTATCATCAGTATTGCCGTCCAGGTCTACAGCAAAGACTATATGGCCCTGATTGTTACTATCCGAAGCAAAACTGATACTCAAAATACCATAGGGTCCTGACCACAGTTGCTGGGGTGCTGCCCATGCTGAACCAGTCCATTCGGAGAACATTAAACGGTCACCATGTTCAGAGTTGCCTACGTAGTTAACATCGTTCTGTATCCATACAATGCCGGTTGTTGAGCCAAAGACGATTGGCAATGGGGACCTGTCTACAACATCATTACTGGTAACCTCCGTTAACGCAGACCATACACCGGTACCCCTGTCAAACCACGAAGCTGCAATTTCCAGATGCAGACCAATCTGGTCAATCTGGTTAGGGTCGTTTACCTCAGAAACATCTCCGGATATGCGTTCCCATGCCGCAAGATAACTGTTTGAACCAACGCTCATTACCTTAGCGACAAAGTCCGAAGAACTGTCATCGGCAATTCTCCCTGCCGACCACGCTCCGCCGCCCGTAGAGATAAAGGTGCCAATATCCGAAGCACCATAGTCAGGCTTGTTAACATCATGCAATGAGAAAAGCAACATGGTCTGCGATGCATCACTAACCACAGAAGGAGAGGCTGAGCCGATCACGTTCTCAGCAATAGTTTCCGCCCCGTTACCTGTAGCGCCCGCCTTTAGTGTAAAAGCCAGCTCTCTTATCGCGCTACCGACAGGCCTGTTTGCAGGGCCCCATCTCTTCAAACTGTCCGAAGCAAGTTCCCATGTAACATCCGGCTCTAAAGCATTACCAAGCAGTTGTTCGGACAATGTTTGAGCTTCTCCGGCCCCACCAATTTCAATAACGCAGCCATACTGTTCAGAGACTGTAAACCACCAGAATGTAGCGTAAGCACCTACATAGGCATGTATAGTAATTGAATTTAATTTAAAATCGGGACAGATTTCAAAGCTGGGCGTCCCCTCACCTCCGGCATATACGCCTACCGCCGCACCGAGCGCGCTTATCTCTACCTGAATTTCCACGCCGATTGTCCCGGAGACATCTACCTGGGTGCTCCCCAGAAAACAATCACCAAACTCTCCGCCTTCGTAAATGCCCGCAATGCTTGCACCGCCAATAATATATAATCTCACTTTCAACGCACTAACAATATCCTTGACCACAGGTATTTTGAGCATGCCATTAATAGTTGGTGTTGCCGGAGGGAAAATGACATTAACCACAAGAATTACGGGGGCTTCTACTCCAAGCTTGCCTGTAAAAGAGACCTGCCAGCCCGGCGTAATAACAGGTGGACCATCGCCCAAACAAACATCCAAGGTAGCCGCCAGACCAGCTTCTCCCTCGCCTAAAAGCGTGACCCCAGCGACCGGCCAGTTCCAGCTAAGTCCGCCTGTACCTCCCAAAGAGCCGTCGAACGACCCGGACATAAGGTCATAGCTCAATTCGCGGTTGTAACCAAGTGAAGCCTCTAAGGAGACATCTTTGTTCTCAAGAGGCAATTCCCAGCTCCAGCTCTTTTCGTCTACATATGAAAGGGACGAGTCCGAAGGCGTCCATGGAATGTCGTCCTTATACCAAGAACTTATTATCCCGGGTACGGGATGAAAACGGACTTCGGTATTTAGATATGTATGTTTTCCCTCACCGTTGACGACGTTAATAGTCAGTTTACTGGAAGTATTCACAATATTAGATGCGGGTATAGTCAGATTTGCTTTTGCCAATCCTCCTCCGAGGTCTGTGACAGTTGCCGGATAACAGTCATTGCCAATACAAAAATTTACATCACCCGCTGCACCATTCCATGCAACTGTAATTTCGAAGCTTATATCGCCGGGAGTGCCCTCTATAAAATGCTTGCCGCCAGGAGACACAAAATCATACCCCACAGGCGATTGAGAGCCGGACTTATAGGCCAGTTGAAATACCTCATGTAATGTTTCATTTTCTTCAATATATATATTACTATCAACACCGTAATAGTCAGACTTAGTGATTGTTACAGTATAGTCACCGGCAGAGATATTCAGAAAACTGAAATTCCCTTTACTGTCTGTTACTGTTAGGGCAGTTTCCTGGCCGCTAAGCGTAACCGTGGCACCGGCTAAGGGACCGGAAACATTACCTGCTGAATCTACCCCTACGACTGTACCCTTTATGCCTGCTTTTGCATAAGGAATTTCATAAGCCCCCATATCTACTATAGCCGTACCGTCACCATCGCCATCAATGATACGCGGATTGCCGTCAAGGTCGGTAGCTTTTGTGACTGTACTGTTATCGCCTTTGTCAATACAGGGCGAGTTGGGCGATAGCCGCCCGTCAGTGTCAGCAAATATCGGATCGGCGTCGATATTGCCCGTGCCGGAGTAGCCGCCCTGAACGTCACTGTAGGTAACGGAGGCCGTGCTGTCCTCGACGTTGTAAATCTGCCCCTGAGACCCCAACCCGTTGTCCCAGAAGATGCAGTTGGCCACCGTAGGGCTGGCAAAGTAGCGGTTCCACATCACGCAGCCGTTAGCGCCGGTGTTAGAGGTGAAGGTGCAGTTGGTCACCGTAGGATGGCTGTAGTATTCGTTGTACATCCCGCTGCCGCGGTCGGTGGACGTATTACTGCTGAAGGTGCAGTTGGTCACCGTCGGGCTGGCGTCGTAGTTCCACATTCCGCCGCCATAGGGTGCCGAGTTGCCGCTGAACATGCAGTTGGTAACCGTGACGTTGACGTTCGCACCGCCGTTGTACATCCCGCCACCGGCGGTGGCCGTGTTATCGGAGAACGTGCAGTTTGTGACTGTCGTGCTGCAGTCGTCATTAGACATCCCGCCGCCTGACTTTGCCTGATTGCCGCTGAATGTGCAGTTGGTCACCGTCGGGCTGCTGCCAATGTTACACATCCCGCCGCCAGTTGTACCAAACGACTGAATCGTGCCGCTACCGCCGGTGATAGTAAAGCCCTCAAAGATGGTTCCAGAGCCTTCACCGTTTTTGCAGGTCACAACGGAGGCATCTATACCCGTCGCGTCGATGGTGGTAACGGTTGGCCCGCCGCTGCTGTACAGCCGGATGGCCTTGCCGTTGAAATTGATGGATTCATAGTAGATCCCCGGCGCCACCTCGATTTCGTCGCCATCGTTGGCGTCGTCGATCGCTTCCTGAATCGAATCGTACCAGATGTCCCGAGTAATATTATGAATCAGTCTGCGCTGTATTGAAAGGTTGTCGAAAGCGAGTGTATTGCTCGACAAGTCATAAGCCTGAGCCCCGATATGCAGATTGTAAATCCCTGCCAAGTTCGGTAGGGTAAACGAACCTAAGTGAGTCTCTACTCCTTCGATTTTAATGGAGTAATCAAAATCAGTATCTGAAGTTCGCTTGACAAATAATGTAGCTGGTTTGTCAGGAGATGGGTCCAACGTGTTAGCTAGAATACCTCCTGGATACAGATTCATCCGGGCATACATGTTCCCGTCTCTACGGAAACGAAATCCGAAAGTGCTGGTCCCGTTCGGCTGACCCGCTGTAGTAGAACACATCATGAAAGGATTTCCATAGGCTACGTCCGGAGGCACGTCAAGACTGAGAGTTTCTCCGACGGGGAATGCTACGTAATCAGTCGTCATTACCGAAGCCGTATTGTCATTTCCTGTGGTAATGTTCAATTTGCCACCGGAGACCGTGAAACTCCCGCCGCTGCCGTACGAATCTGAATAAGTGTAGGTAACCAGCCCTGGAGTGTTGAAGTCATCGAGAAAAGATGCTTCTACCGCTCGCGGCCCCCAGACCACAGCCGCCAATGCCAACACTACAATTTTCAACATTCTTATCCGTTCCATTTTTGGTCCTCTTTAAAAACAGGTATATAGGCGTTTTGTTTTGCCATTGAACCCTCATTTTTACAAAAAACAAAAGGAAAACAGGAGTTGTTTTAACTGAAATGTTCTCCTCCAAAGAAGCTTTAGGAGTATAAATCTATTCAGACACATTTGTCAAGAAAAATCTCCTTATCTTTTGGGATAGCCAAGGAACATCGTATCCCTTGGTGAGGATTGTTTCCCGCCTTGCCATATTCCGACGATTACCGGCATCCTTATACCCAGGCCCGCAAGGGGACATTGCAGACGGGCGAGGGGATTTCCACTTGTGGCTATCATTTAGCGAGCGGTGCTTACCACATTGTCGCGGACAAGAATAAGACTGCGGAGATTGCGTTCGATGTCGGTCGCGGCGGGGCTGCCGACTCGGCGATTGCGTATCAACAGCCGGCAGTGCTTGTGTCGGGCTTCGACGTAGCGGACAAGCGGTTGTGTGTGGAATTATCTAAGGACAGCGGCGCTACGTTCGAAGAGCTGCCGCGGTCGTGGTATAACGTGACGAAGCACACCGAGTCATCCGAATTAGGCGGCAAGGGCAGGCATCTGCTGCGATTACTATGCACGATTCCAGCGACAGCTATCAACAAAGGTGCGTGGGTACTTCGGTTCAGTGAAAAATCGCGAGTCAGTTTATAGAATGACGGGGGGGAGTGTCAGGTGTTTTTTGTTCTTTGACGACATCTTGCCCTGAACCAGCCTGTATCATCTTCATCCGACGGCGGTATTGTTTCATACCAGGCCAGCTCGAGGCCGGCCCGGTGTAATTCTTCGATAATGATTGCCTCCGAAGGCTGTATGCGTCTCGACGGACACAGCACCTGCCCGTCGCGATTGATACTTCCTTCCACTGGCAGGTCGGCGGAGATGAGGGCCCAGGATATTCCTTCGGCATCCAAATTCCATTTGTCTCTGGGCTTCATTTCGGGATGAGCGACCATTGTTTCTATCCAATACTCGCCGTTAGGCTTTAGTGCGCGATGTATTTTCTGCAGTACCGCATCTCTCTCGTAAGGGAAAACAATGCAATGCAGAAAATGATTATCTATGATTAAGTCAAATGCGTTTTCGGGCAACTCGTTACGGCAAAGGTCGGCCACCCGAAAGTCAATTTTCAGTCCCCGCGAGGCGGCCTGCTTTTTCGCTTCTTTAACAGCAATGGCTGAAATATCAATGGCAGTTACTTTAAAGCCGCGAGAAGAAAGATAACATGACAATCCTCCGGTCCCACATCCGAGGTCAAGGGCACAGGAGCGTGATGGTTCAAAATCCGATTCATCGATAAAACGCTCGATAAGACCGAGCATTTCAAATTGTTCATATTTCCCCTTGTCCCACGCAAATTGTCCCTTTGCCAATAATCTTCGGTATAGCTCATTATGCACTTCGTAGTATTTCATATATGTCAGCGTTACATAGACAGCTCAGGCTCTAACTTCTTTCAGGCTGGTAAATTCTGAGATATGTCTATTTCGGTTTATCAGCCAGTTCGGATTTGAGAGCCTCGATTCTCCTGGTTTCTTCCAGTGCCTTTCTTTTGAAAAATAATCGGAGCCAGTCGTCTTTGCCCATCGATAGCGCGATGATGTTAAGCAAAGGATACATAAACACGATGGCTGCAATGACCCATTCCTCGTCTTTGGGCGTCTCTTGTGTGATGAAGAGAATCATAAACAGTAAAACGATAATGTTAACAAAGAATGCGAATGCCCTCATAATCTTTTCCTTTCTTATATGTAGTTTCACCCTAATTCTAACAATTGTTAGTCCCGATTCAACATAATATTAAACCTTTACGACTTTTATGAAAGAGACAACCTGGTTATAATTATCCTGTTAAAAAAAGTGATGATTGTTTTATTGATTCCACTGGCCGTTATGCGGGGAATGGGAGGACAAATACAATGAAAGTTTTACCATACATTTTGATGATTGGATTAGTGACTACCGGATCTGGCTGCAACTCGGTGGTTGTGAAAACACAAACTATCGAATACAGGGACGGCGATACCGTTCTTGAAGGCTATCTTGTATACGACGAGGCGCACAAAGGAAAGTCGCCGGCTGTTTTAATCGTACACGAATGGACGGGCATCGGCCCGTATGTAAAGAAAAGGACTGAGCAGTTAGCGTCTCTCGGTTACGTTGCATTTGCGATTGATATTTACGGCAAAGGTGTAAGGCCCGCCAACAGAGATGAGGCATCGAAGCAGGCAGCCATTTATCGCGGCGACAGGGTGCTGATGCGCAGACGCGCGCTTGCCGGGCTCGAGAAGGTCAGGGAATTTTCCTTTGTGGACCCGGGCCGAATCGCCGCTATCGGATACTGCTTCGGCGGAGGTGTAGCGCTGGAGCTGGCACGCAGCGGGGCCGACGTTAAAGGGGTGGTTAGCTTTCACGGCAATCTTGATACGCCAAATCTTCAGGACGCAAAGAATATTAAGGCAAAGGTCCTTGTCCTGCACGGCGCCGACGACCCGCATGTCCCACAGGAGCAGATTGACGCGTTTATGAAGGAAATGCGCGACGCCGAAGTGGACTGGCAAATGGTATTCTACGGCAATGCCGTGCACAGCTTCACGAATCCGGGCGCCGGTAACGACAATTCGCGCGGAGCGGCATATAACAAAGAGGCGGACAAACGCTCCTGGCAGGATATGATGGCATTTTTCAAAGAATTATTTTAAGATTGGATGAACCCACAAAACGCCGCCCACAGGGCAGGACTTTGGTTGTTCACCCATATTGCTGTAGCATCCGGAAGCCGCGATGAGGCACGTCCAGAGTTACGCAGTCCCGATTTATCGGGACGCAGTAAATAATTAAGTCCGAACTGCAGGATGCAAAGCAAAAAAAGTTATATAAATCTAGAAAAATGGGGTAGAATTTTGGGGCAGTTTTGGGAAGGAACATCGCAGGGCTATTGGATTTCCGGTTGTGTTTGATGAGAATTGTAGGCGAAGATGCCGTCAAAATGAGTTGCAATGGTAAGGTCGAATAAATTTTTAATGGGAGGTATTTCTGAGACATGTCGTTTCTAGAGTTTTGTTGTGAGTACAAAACAGCGATTGACTTTTTCGGGGCGTTCCTCGGACCAATTATTGCTATTACGGTTGCGTACATCGCATATCAGCAATGGAGAACCAACAAGCGTCGGGAGCAACGAGAGGAAACGCAAGCCAAACTATCTGTGTACAAAAGGATTAAGAAATTTCTTCGGGATGTAGATAATACCTGTACAATTGACCCAAACTTGTTTGAAAAGTTTGCTGAGGCAGTAGCCGAGGCGGACTTTTTGTTTCCCGATGACGTGAGAGATTGGCTTGCAGATGTCGAAAGTGAAGTATCATGTTGGCTGGATGCTCGCAGGAATATCGACTTATTCAAAGCCGAACATCCAAAAGAAGTAGAGCCAAGCTGGATTTTGCGGGACAAAAAGGAAATGGAAGAATATATTGACAAACTACAAGACGCGCATTGTCAGCTTTTTATTCAGTTTCAAAAACATATTCATCTAATAGGGCACTAAATACAATCTATGAAACGAGGACTATGATGCCAAGAATTCAGTGCGATAATAGAAAGAGGAAAATGAAAGCTAACCGTACGACTAAAAAAGAGATGATTGCCTGTCTTCAGAGATCTGGTTACCTTTTAGAAGGACGGTTGGTTAAGTATCTCAACGCCATGGGACTATTTGTTGAACCCAACCAATCTTTCCTCGATGAGAAAACCGGCATATCAAGAGAGATAGATATCGTTGCAGAGGATTTTCGGTGTAGCCCGGATAGCTCCAAAGTACGTGTGAAGACAATTTTTGTCATGGAGGCGATCAACAATCTCTATCCAGTTGTTCTTTTAACGCCAAGGATATGGTCACCAAATACCTGTATTGACGATTATCTTCCCTACAAGGTGACACCATCCGAGATTGGAAAAAATCAACATTTTATTCTGCATGTTGATCCATTAGAAATCAAAGAGATTTTCGAATGGAGCATCTTCTCGCAATTTTGTGCGTTCACTCGCAAGAAAAACGGTGATCTTATGGCTTCTCATCCAGAAGATTTATATACATCGATCTCTAAAGTGGCATATTATGTGTTTCTTTCCAAAGACAAGTACCATGGCTGGATGGATAAGAAAGATGATGAGTATTGGAGGCTTTTTCAATGGAAAGCAGTTGTAGTACTGCAAAAGGACCTATACATCACACAGGAGAATACTGAAGGGATGACGAAACTCATAAAGACTAGATGTGCGAAGTTGGAGTATAACTTTCATTACTTGGGTGAACCGAAGACAATTGTTGTCGACTTTGTTACCGAGTCGGCGGTGTCTCAGATCGTTAAAAAAGAACTTGACTATGACGAAATTATCGAGAAAAAGATCATACAACTGAAACGCAAGGAGATATAAACAAACTTGTTGTTGAAGATTAGGTGATTTTTAACATGAATACAATAATTCAAACACTGGCAGCACTCATGACTCCATTGATTGCTATGATAGCTGTCTATATCGCTTATCAGCAATACAGAATAAACGAACAAACAGAAAAAAGAGAGTCTAAGGCTAGTAGATTGTCTGTGTACAGTCGCTTTAAGAAGTTTTTTAATGAAGTAAGCTGGACTAATATGATAAGTTCTGAGACATATGAAGCTTTTAATGATGCTGTTGCTGAGGCAGACTTCCTATTTCCTAAAGATGTAACTTCGTGGCTTTTAGAAATACAAGGTTGGGCGGCTGAGTGGTTTAATCAGAAAAAAGGTATTGAAAAATATGTAGGTGAAAAGATCCGGACTAAACATGAATTGCTTAAATTAAAGGAAGGATCCCCTACCTTTACTCCAGCTATAGACTTAATGGAAGAATGTATTGAGCATATTCTCGAAGCACATGGAGAACTTCAAGGGCGATTTGAGAAATACCTCGATGGGACTTGAGAATGTTTATAAAGTACTCTATAGGCGTACGTGCAAAACACTCGATGATTCCTCCCAAAGTTGACTACTAAATTTTATCCCGAATTTCGATGAAAGGAAAGTTATTAGATATTCGAGGTTGTTGCAAATTCACTTTTTTATGATGATTTTAGCGGCCCAGTCGGTGGAAGATGGGTTTTGGCCGTCGGGAAATGCAGGGGGTTGCAATATCCCTTTTCTATCAGTTTTAATGGTAACGCTTTTTTGCCACTCGCCGGTGCGGGGATTGAACCATAGGAATCGATATGATGTATTACGTTTAAAACCGCTTAATGTTGGTAGCACTGCGTTATTCTCAAAGTAAAGTAGTGCAAAATCCTTTTTGGCAGAACGCATCATATATGACCAGCCGTCCAGGCCTGCGGGCGGACTGCCGGGGGCCTTTTGCGGTTCTATGTTTTGTGATGCGGGCTGCAATTGCTGGTACTTGTCGCCTTGCGATAAAATAAACGCGCCTAAATGCTGCATATACAGGCCGGATTCGTACTTTAGCGCATCCCAAAAATGGGGCCGGGCGCCTGCGGGCTCTCCGGTTGTTGTGATATCATAAGCGGCTGTGCCGTGAACGTGGCCTGAAAGACCGCCCGAAAGAACAGAGCCATACATCTGCGCACGTGCGAAATAGTTGTCGCGTACGGAATTGGCCGACGGACGTTCGCCGTTCGGCCTGTTAATTTCGTGGTCCCAGCCTGTATAATACGGCTCGAAATTTATGGCGGGATAAGGAGGCTTTAGGTTGAAAAGAGTTTCTATTGCCTTGGAAATACTGTGGTCGCGGGGTTTGTTGCCTACAGAGTGCATAGTCAGCCAGGGACAGGATTTATTGTGGCCGAATTGCTTATATGTGGAATCATTAATTAATGTCGTGTGGGGCTGGCCGAACGGCAGTGGGCCGTATTTTTTCAGGTGATAAGTCAGTGCTTCGTTGAATTCGTCGGCGGTCAGGCTGTACTTTTTGGGAATCCAGTCGAGATGAATCCCGCTGAAGATTATATTATATGCGCCATATCTTGAGATGAGGTATTGAACGTACCGTGCGAACGATTCGTTAAAGTCGAAATAAGCCTTCCAGGCCGGGCAGTTGTCTCTTCTTACGGTTTCCAATAAAGGCACAAAACCCTGCTCGGATAAATGCCGCATTTTTTTGTCGAGGCTTTGAAAATATTCGGGATTGATACGGTCAAAATCAGCAACACCCTTGTGCTTCGTTGACATTCTAAAGGGCTTGTTGCCGTATTCATCGCGCATATCTTTTGCGGTCATCTTTCCTTTTCCGGCCGGATAACCGAATTTTTCCCATGCGTTTCTAAGGTATATACCGCTTGAGTCCGCGTAAGTGTTGGCCTTGCCGTCCGATTCCCAGTTCGGAAAACAGGCAATCATACTGACGGAGTTGAAGCCCTGTCTTTTGCGGTAGGCCACGGCATCTTCAAAACCGATGCCCGGGCCGGGTGTATAATTTTCTGCAGCAGCGACGCCCCTGAAAGGCAATCGCCAAGTTGTCCCCGCAAGCCAGGTATCGCCGAGCATAAAGAACGGCGTGCCGTCGGCATATTGTAATGCGTGCCCGTTGGCCGATGGACAAACGAAGCCGCGACGGTTTGGATTTTGCAGTTTTTCTTTTTTCGTCCAGGGGACGACACGAAATTCGCCGGTATGTTTGTTCAGCCCTTTATCGTCAGGCTGGTTCGAGCTGCTTGTCCACTTCCATTTGCCCGGTTTCGTCGCCACTATACGGGCGATAAAAGTGTTGCCGCCGTCCCAGAAGCAGTAAATCCGCTTCGAGAATTTCGGGCCTTTGAGGTCTATCCAGCAGGTAACATCCGTATAATAGTTTTCATATTTCTTTTGGGCCTTCAGCGTGATTTCCTGCATTTGCCATACGTGAGTATTCGAAGTATTGTCGGCATAGAGGGTATTAATGGCGGCACCTGCAATCAGTATAAAAATAACACAAAAAGACACCGAGTTTTGATATTTGTCATTCATAACAGGGGAAATTACTTCCGTCTATAGGGCCGATTATAGCACAGCAGGACGCATCTTTCAAAAGCCCAAAAAAAACCAGAGGTCCGGAGCAAATTTTTTTATAATTTGGCCTCCCTCCGCAGTCAATAACATTTACTTGTCCGGGTGTTTAATTTGTGATATTCTTTTTCAGGATAAATCAATAAAATGGTGGTGTTTGGACGGTGTTAAGGACGAGCGCCGGAGAGACAAATTAACCCGGAATTTTATGAAAAGACCGAAGAAACAGATAGAATGGGAGCATCTATCCGATGAAGAACTCTTGCAGATGAAAATACGTGATTTAGGCCTGTCGATTCAAGGCTCAGCGATTGAAGGCCTGATTAATGATTTGTACGAAGAGCTGGACGCAAAAGGAATTCAATTTCACCCTCCCTGTTATCTTGCTGATGAATGGCTTTGCCCCGATGGGGAGCCGATTATCGGCATACCATTTTTTCTTGCAAATCCGAGGCTAAAACGACTTGAACAAAAAATGATGTACGAAGTGGAGGGAGGCACGGATGCGGCGTTTATGAAGCTCCTGCGACACGAGACAGGACATGCCCTGAACTACGCTTATAAATTCTACAAGAAGACCCGCTGGAGAGAGTTATTCGGTTCCTTTACGAGCAAATATTCGGACTCTTACTATTTTTATCCTTACTCTAAACGCTTCGTTGTGCACATAGAAGGTAATTATGCCCAGTCGCATCCGGACGAAGATTTTGCAGAAACTTTTGCTGTTTGGCTGAATCCTGATATATACTGGGAGAGGAAATATAAAGGCTGGTCTGCGATAAAGAAGTTAAGATATGTTGATAGTTTGATTAGAAAAAGTTCCGGGAAGCCCCCCGTCCATATCAGCCGGGAGAAACCGCCCTGGTCGGCCTCTCGAATGACTTCGACACTCTCGGCCTATTATGAAAGAAAACGCGAACTCCTCGGAGATGAATTCAAAGGATTTTATGATGATATTTTGAAGAAGCTTTTCTTGCAGAAACACGGCGCAACAGCACGGGAAAAAGCTTCAAAAATCCTAAGGCAGCACCGGCTGGAATTGGTTAATAATATTTCAAGGTGGACGGGACATCGTAAATATGATGCCCGCCAACTGATAAATAAGTTGGTTTATCGCTGTGAGATATTAGAGCTTTATGGAAATAAAGACGATATAACAGGGGCGGCTATTTTGATAGCCACAATAGCGAGTAATACGCTCAGGATTCCTAAAAAACATAAACACAAATGAAAAAGAAATTAAATGTTACGGTTCTGGTTGACGAAGCCGAGATTCCCGTGAATAATCCGGACTTTTTGGCCGAACCCAAAGAACCAAGTACAGAATACCACGTTACCAATGCATTGCGGGCGCTGGGACACAATGTTTCCGTCCTTGGGGCGGTGAAAAACATGGAAGAAACGATTGTGGCCCTTAAGGAGCGGGGGCCGGATTTGGTCTTCAACCTTACCGAGCATTTGGGCGGCAACCGCCGACTTGATAAAAATATAACGGCTCTTCTTGAGATGTTGGCAATGCCGTTTACCGGGGCAGGCTCGACGGGCATGCTGCTCAGCAGAGACAAAAGGTTGTGTAAGCAGTTATTAGGGCTGTATAAAATACGTGTGCCGCGATTCGTCTCATTTCCGTTTAGTAAAACTATCAGGCTTCCTAAAAAGCTCCATTTCCCGCTGGTGGTAAAACCCGTGTTCGAGGACAGCTCGGAAGGTATTTCAAATGCCTCGATTGTGGAAAGCCAGGACGCGCTTATAGAACGGGTGCAGTTCGTGCACGGAAGATGGCAGCAGGCGGCAATTGCCGAGGAATATATCGAGGGACGAGAGCTTTATGCAAGTATTCTCGGCAATAAGAGACTTTTTGTTCTGCCGATTCGCGAATGTTATTTTGACTCCGAGGAAAACAAAGGGCCGCGTTTGGCCACTTACAGAGTTAAATGGCATAAGGAATACCGAGAAAAATGGAACATCGAGTTCGGCCCGGCCAAGCTTGAAACACCGGTTGTGAAAAAAATCGAACGTGTTTGCAAAAAGGTTTACAGGGTTCTGCAACTTCGGGATTACGGCAGAATCGACCTGAGACTTACAGCTAACAACAAGATTTGCATTCTTGAAGCCAATTCCAATCCGGACCTTGCTTACGGCGAAGAGGTCGCCGAGGCCGCGGAAAAATTCGGGATTTCTTACGAGAGTCTTATTAAACAAATTATTTATACAGCATTGAGACGCTATGCCTGAGAAACCTGGTTTTTAATGAGTGAATCTCTTCAGCAGTTGTTCGAGCATCTCCATCGGCAGGCCCATTACGTTTGTCAGGCTGCCCTCGATTCGCTCGATAAATGGGTCGGCCGGCTGCCGGATTGCATAAGCTCCGGCCTTGTCCCGCCAGGAGCCGGTGTTTATGTGCTCGGCAATATCTTTTTGGCTTAGCTTTTTCGGAAAGATGATTGTTGTGTCGGCTTCTACAACCTCTATCCCGTCGCGGATCCTTACAACGGCCAGGGCGGTGATAACCTTGTGCGGCGCGCTGAAAAGCAATCTTGTAATTCGCTCGGCATCTTTTGCGTCGAGTGGTTTACCGATGGTTCGGCCGTTGAAATCAACGACCGTATCGGCCCCGATTACCAAAGCATCAGGATACCTTTTCGCCACATCCCTTGCCTTTGCCAGCGCCGCTTTTTTTGCATATTCGGCCGGTTCGGACTTTTCGAGGTGAAGGTCCTGCTCATTGATTTGAGGCTTTATGACTATGAATTGAAGGTGTGTCTGTGAAAGCAACTCTTTTCGCCGAGGTGAGGCTGAGGCAAGAATTATTCGGGTCATAACTGCTACTTCTTATAGATGCGGTAAACCAGCTTTCGGCAGAATGTAACGTATTCCCTGTCTAATCTTTCAAAATCATCGCCGATGTAGTTTATAAACAGCGTGTTTGCAATCTGTCTGTTCCATCCTGCGGTTGGCATAATGTCCCTGTTTGAAGCGATGCTTAATTCCGGCTCATCGAGCGGCCAAATACCCTTTAATCCGCCGAAGAGCAGTTGATGAAAGTCCCTTAGCCTTTTGCCGTAGCCTTCCTCTCGCAGAAACCGCACCAGTGCATAGGATTGTGCATAGAAGGCCATTGCCGCGTCGGTGTCCGAATGGATAAGGACCTCGCCGGGATTTAGGCCTATCAACTCTTTTAAGGGAATCATTTTGTTTTTGGCCAGAGTCTCTTTCAATGCGCTGAGCCGGTTCATGTTTTTGTCCGGCTCGAATTTGAACCAGCCTTGCTCATATTTGCTGGTCTCAAAGTGCATCGCGATGCCTTCATCAACCCAGCTTGGCAGTCGATACCTGAAGGTGCGGTCATTAAACTGGTGCCAGCCTTCGTGGCCGAGAACTGAAAAAGTTTGTGTTCTACCGATATTGTACGCCACGCATAAGCCCTTCAGGAAGTATGCGCCTCTTTGGATTTTCAGGTACACAGGCGCCTGCGGGCCGGTAAATGTTTTAGTGTAATCCTCCCACTGCTGTCGCGTGGCGAACAGGTAAATAGTAAGCTTTGTCCTTGTTTCGATGGGATTCGGGAGCTGGTCCTGATAACCCCGGTATGCCGATTCCATAAAACCCGGTACCTGGTATAACATTAACGGCTCGAGCAGCGTTGTGTAAATTACGTAATGGTCCGTGGTGATTATAATTCCTTCGGCATATTTGTTGGGCCATTTCTCTATAGATTCGACCGCGGGGAGATGTTGTTTTGTAAGATATTCAATCATACCTTCGGCGGACTGAAGTTTTTTACCTGCTGCCGCCGAATCAGGCGTAGTGCGTCTGAACTGACAGCCTGCGGTAACACAGATGAAAAATATCAAAAAAGTCAGAGTTATTTTTTTCAAAATCAATTGTTTCTCCACGGCCCTATTAACTACGAGACGGCACATTGGATTGTTCTTGGTTTATATGGAAATTACTCCTCCTGCTTGAATGGCGTGCCAAAGACCTCGGCGGTAAACAGATATACCTCGGTTTCAGGGTCTTTCCAGGCGTCGGACTCGAGGCCGGCTTTGTGCGAACAACAATACGAGAGGAACTCCTCCTTGCTCCAGCCGGTTTCGCTCGCAACCTGCGGCAAAAAACAGCCTGAAGCGCAGCCTTTTATTATATATATACCGTCGATGCCTAATCGTAAACTCAAAGGTTCGGTTGTGCGTTTCAGCGGCGAAAGCACCGAGATTTCCACGTCAAGGTATTTTAATTCTTGCGGCGTTATCGGGCTATAAAGGAACCGCGGGTCCTGAGTGGCTGACGATACAGCCATTTGCGAGACCAGCTCGATTAACGGCCTCTCAGACGTGAACTGGCCGATACAGCCGCGAAGTTCCTCCTTGTTTTTGAGTGTTACGAAACAGCCGCAGGGCGCATTCAGCTCGGCGTCGTCGGATTTCGGTTTCGGAACCGGCTTGTGAGTCAAAACAGCTCTGATTGTATCACAAGAAACCTTCAGAAGCGTTTCTTTTTGGGTATCGTTCATCCTTAGCCTGTGAAAAGATGGCCTAATTGCTTCATTGCGTAAGCCAGAACCATTAACAATATAATAACCACTACCGTGGCGATGTTGAAGTATTTTTCTATCAATCGGCGGGCGCGCAGGCCGAGGAAATAAAATAGAACTCCCTCGCCGCCGAATCTCATAGTGCGAAATACCAGGCTGATACCGACGAATTTCAGCAGTGAAACCTCGGCCATTCCACCGACCCAGCTAAAAATCATATAAGGCACGGGCGTAAGGGCCGAGATAGCGATTGCCCAGAAATCATATCTTCGGTAAAGGTCAAGGGCCTGCTGCGCTCTTTCGCCCAGGTGGATTGGCCCAAGATTAATCTGCTCGAAGAAACTGATTACGCGCTCCGGTCCGATGGCCAGGCCGAGTGAAAAGGCGATTGTTCCGCCGAGAACGGAAAAAAGCGCGCAGGTAAGGCCGTATCTGAGTGAGCGTTTTGGTTTGCCGAAGCAAAGGCCTATGACCATAACGTCGGCCGGAATCGGTACACAAATCGGCTCAGTAATCGCAAGCACAATAAGTGCGAGCATCCCGAATCGCGTGTCCGCCCAGCCGATTACCCAGTTATATAAATGCCTGTGCCAGTGCCACCATGGCAGGGCCTCGTCGCCCGTGACTCGTGACTCGTCGCTCGTATTTATTTCATTGTTCGTCATTCATTATTCCTTGTTGGATATTATTTTATTCCCCGTGGCTTTATATTTTTTATCGTCTGCGAAATCGCCTGCCGGTCCGCCAGCCGTGAATAATACCGCAAATCGCGTTACTAAAGCTCCCAAAAGCACATATCCCAATATTACCTGCAAACTCAGCAGTATATGTCCCCAGATGCTCTGCGCCTTGGCATACATATCGCCAAAGCCTAATGTTGTCATTGTAACAATTGAGAAATAGAGTGTTCTTAAAGGCACTAACCACCAAGGCACTTCGATTCCATTTCTGTCTACGAATAGATTCTCCACAATCCCCGGCGGAGCGATTCTGCCCCAGTTATAATAGATAGTTGCGAAAATAAATGCCAAGGCAAAGAAAGTAGCTACAATCCTGCCAGTGGATAAACCGTAATCACTCATCAGCCAGAACCAACGAACTGGCTCTCTAATAATCCGATCCCGCAAACTTCTTTTTTCTCTATCTTCCTTCTTTGTGTGAATCTCATTCCAGTTTTCTTCACTATACCACTTCTCCCAATACTTGTGTCTGATATTGTATTCGATAAGTTGTTTAGTCCCAGGATCTATAATAACACTTTGTAACGGAACGCCGGAGAAATCTGTGTAAAGCCATTTTTTCGCTGTGGATCTTTTGTATTGATTAACTTTTACTTTCCACATGTTTGTATTGCTATCGACAATGGCTCCAATAAAATGAGCACTTTTCAGTATAGCGTCCTCAAATTTAGCACCTTCTAAATGTGCATTGAGGAGATCTGCTTTTTCCAAATTAGCTTTTCTAAGGTCTGCGCCTCTTAAATAAAAGTTTTTCAAAGGTGCGCCTTCCAGAAGAATATCTTTATTAGGATTAGTTTTCCGCCACTCGTTCCACTTTTTTATGCCTTCATCATCCGTCGCACAAACTTTTAATAGCTGATACTGCCACTTATTACACCGCAGGCCTTTCTCGTCGATCTCCTTCGTTGTTTTTTCCTCCTCCGAGCACTTCATTAGTATATCGTATTGCTCTTGGCTAAACCGCCGCTGCTTTTCCGGCTTTTGCTCTTTTGGTTCAGATTCGTCCATCTGATTTACCTCTGACTTCTGTATTCTGTCTCCTGCATTCTGTGAGTGCATGTCGAATTTGTAGGTAAGACCAATTGTCATTTTGTGGCACGGGCTTCCAGCCCGTGGAAACACGGCCAAGATGGCCGTGCCACTGAGAATCTGAAAATCTACCTACTTTCATGACATGTACCCGCATTCTGCCTTCATTACTAAATTTTGTGTTCAGAATATGAATAATTTACTATAATGTCAACGAGCAAAATGTGTTACGAAACAATAGCCGTGAACAATTATGATTGACAAAGAACAAATTGAACGCGTTGGTGAGGGGCTGTTAGTACGAGCACCGGCCAAGATTAATCTGAGCCTGCTTGTTGACGGCCGGCGGCCGGACGGCTACCACGAAATCAGTACCGTGATGGCGAAAGTCAACTGGTACGACGAGCTGTTAATCGAAAAAAGCGAAAAATCTGGAATAGAACTTCTTTGTGCAGGCCGATACTGGTCGCCCGGCGGGGAGGAAAATCTGGTTTACCGGGCTTGTAAGCTATTATGTGAATATGCCGGTCTTCGTCCTGCTTTGAAGGTTACTCTGACGAAAAATGTACCTGCCGGGGCGGGTTTAGGCTCGGGCAGCAGTGACGCGGCAGCGGCCCTTGTCGGGCTGAATAGGCTGTTAGGCCTGGATGTGGGTGAAAAACAGCTCAGCAATTTGGCCGCTCGGCTCGGCAGCGATGTACCTTTCTTTCTTGGTGGGCCATTGGCACTTTGCACCGGCCGAGGAGAAAAAATAGAAAAAATTACGAAGGAATTCAGATTTTCCGCAATTTTGGCGCTGCCAAATATAAATGTCTGCACCAAAAGGGTTTATGAAAACTGTCAGCACGAGCCGGCTGTGTATAAGACCCTAAACGCAAGAATAAATCACTATATTCAAAAAAACAGAATTGATTTGATAGCCCGTTTGTGCGCAAATATGCTGTTTGAAAGTTGCTTACAGTTACATAGGGAACTGGCCGAATTGAAATTGAGAATCGAAGATATGGGCGCTGGGCCGGTCAATCTTACAGGTAGCGGCTCAACACTTTATGTGCTTTTTGAGGGGGCCGAAGAGCAAAAAGCTATACTATGGCGGGAAACGCTCACCAAGAGTATTGGTTGTGAATGCGTTATTGTGAACAACAATAGATGGTAAACTTTTACGCGAGGCAAAGAAAATGGAAATCAGCGAAGTCAGAGTAAAAATGGTAAGCAACAAGGATGAGAGATTGAAAGCTTTTTGTTCGATGACTCTGGATAATGAGTTTGTGATTAGGGATATCAAGGTCATCGAAGGTTCAGGTGGGTATTTTGTGGCTATGCCTTCACGAAAAATGAGCGACCATTGCGATAAGTGCGGAGGCAAGAATCATCTGAAAGCCCGATACTGCAACAATTGTGGAACAAACCTGCCCGAAAACCGCGCCAGGAAGGATATGAAAGGGCGTATGAAGTTACATGCCGATATTGCACATCCTATCAATGCTGAGTGTCGGCAAAAGATTCAGGAACGTATCATTCGGGCCTTCGAAAATGAACTCGAGAAGTCGAAACAACCCGGCTATAAACCCATGGATATGGACGAGCCGGACGATGAGGTTCCTGACGAACCTCTGTAGCATTCTTCAGTATTGTTTCAATCGTAGCAGCAACCTTGTTACTGGCCTATGAGCCTGTGAAGGGGCTATGTGTATCATTTATAGGCTGATGGATGTTTAACCAGGGCTTGCTGAGTTGATCCACTTCGCAGTGGGGGGAAGATTGGCCGACAGAGTTAAAAAGGTCAATCAAAGTTCCTTGTGTCCCGGAGAGATTACGACGTGTAAATTGCCAAGAGAGGTCGGATTATGTTATAAGTTCCTCGAGCACTTTATCCAGCGCTGCATCCAGCCGTTCACTGAGGTTGTACTTGCCCTTACATATTTGCGAGCGAACATTAATGACTTTTTCCTTACGGACCTCAGGCATAGAAGCTATTCGCTTTAAAACCTGTCCGATAGGCGTTTTGGTAAGATTCTCAAGGATTTCCTCGACCAGCAAGTCATTGTCGAATTCGAGGTGTTCCTCATCACCCCAGCTCGAGTGTTGGTGGTTACGGCAATTATTATCATTATTAAACTCAGGTACAACCATACCTTGAATACCTTTCTGCAAAAGCACGGAGGAAGAATTCCACATTTTCCATCCCTGAGCTAAAGAGCGACAGCCCCAATATCTTGTATGTCCCGTGAATCCTTTTCGGGCGTGACCATTCGTCACAGTACTGATATCGGCCTGGTTAATAACAGAACTTTAGAAAAGTTTTTGTGATGTATAAGTGGTGTTAATTGCTAAACTCAGCTGTGATTTTACGAAAAATGCTCATTTCAGTATCGAGAAGTCGCCTTAGCAGAATGCCTATCTCTACGCTTCGACTGATGATTTGTGTCTATACAGGCAAGATGGGGTATATACAATATATAGTGATAATAAAATTTTTTGTCCTTTAAAATAGGCAAAACTGGTAATTCCAGTCCCAGAATCACAGAAAAAAAGGCAAAGAGCATTTTAAGTTCTTTGCCCTTTGGTTTTTCATATTGTACTTAAGGACTCGATTCCGCGGATATTCTGTTATTGTTAGACGGTGTTTGCTGTTCTGTTTTATGCTGCAGAAGACCGCGAACCAGATGAGAGATGCCGATGGCAAAAAGAATCACGGCAATAACAAAGTATACGAACGGCGGCGGGCCAATGAGATACCCTGATAACGGCATACAAGCAAGTCCTATTCCGACGATAATCATAGCAATGCCGGCAGTAAGGTTTTTTATCCATAGTGGTCCGGCTTGTTTGGCCGGTTCGACTGGTCTTAGCTCAGACAGCGGTGTTCCTTTTTCAATGGCTGCCATAATTTGTTTGTGTTCGAGCCGTTTTTTGAAATAGTAAATCAGGCCTATGGTAATTAAAGGGCTCGATAATCCCAGGAAAATTATTAATACTGTCAGTCCACCTGCTATTGGTTCGAGCAATTCTGTCATTTTTAGTCCTTTCGATTTTAGAGTTACAGAAATATTTTCTTAAGCTATTTTAGATTAATTGAGCCGTTGTGGGTTTCGAGGTAGAGTTGGCCCCGGCCTGTGCCGATTGTTCCCGTGAGCTTTTTCTTTTTTACCGTTCCAGTTATAGTTATAGGCAAATCAGTATTTATTGAGCCGTTGTGTGTTGAGGCGTCAATTTTGGCCGAGAGATTCGGCGGAGTGGTCAGGCTGACGCTGCCATTGTGAGTAACTATTGAGATATCACATACCGGTGAGGCGGTTTCGGCATAAAAAGCCTTTGCGCTGCCGTTGTGAGTTTTAAGTTTTATATCGCCTGATATTTCTTCGCAGGTGATTGAGCCGTTATGTGTTTGAAGTTTTGTATTTCCTGCTGCTTCTTTGCAGACTATTTTTCCATTATGTGTTTTTAATTCGGCTGTTCCGGAGATTTTATCCGCAGTGACCTTGCCATTGTGGGTCGTTCCGTTAAGGCTGCCGGTTAAATTCGTGATTTTCAAAGCACCATTATGGGTAGTTAGCCTTGTGTTGATTTGACTCGGTAAATTAACATCAAGACTTACGCTTACTTTTTTGCCCATAGACGATTTAGGCTTTTCGATTTTTACAGCCAGTCCATTGCCGGATGGGATGAGTTTAACTTCAACCTTTTCGGCGAGCTTTTTAGCGTTTTCTTCTGTATTTGCTCGTGCTGTAATGGTTGCTGTAACAGAGCATTCAGTAACATCGGCGCCGGTAATGTTGATATAGCCGTTGTGTGTTTTAGCTTCGAAGAGGCTGCCTGCCGGCAGAGGGGCTGAGAGGTTAACTATCCTTTCATATTTAGCTGTTGGAACGCAACCTCCTGCATACAGGCATACGACAGCAGCAGTCAACAAACACAGTGAAAAACCTGAGGACGCCTGCGAAAAATCTTCTTTACTCATTTTTTTCTCCTTTTATTAAATATAAGGGGCTTATTTTATTTGTACTAAGCCATTATGGGTTTTCAGGTATACTTTACCAACGCATACGAGTTGGCCTGGGCCTATTATTTTCAGGATTTTTTTCTTGTTTGCCTTTCTGAAAACAATCATAGGCAGGTCGGTTCTTACGGAGCCGTTATGTGTCCAGGATGGTTTAAGATAGCAGTTTCCATTCATTTTAGGCCTCTTTTCCGGTTGCCCTTTTTATTTTACTTTAAGGTTTTTTTTCCCGTTTTGTCTGTTAGTCACTTGTTTGGGGCCGAAGGTTTCAAAGAATATGTGATTTTTTCTTGTTTTTGGTATTATTGTCTTTTATTCATTAGTTGCTGTTTTTAAATAAAGTAGGTTTCAGAAATGTTGAAACTTATTGGGCCCGAATGGCGACTCATAGAGGAAAGGAATAGTCTTGTCGGGCGATGTGCGAAAGAAGCAAAATAAGAGATGGTTGGAAGAGCTGTTGGCTGGAGACCATGAGGCGTTTGCCAGATTTGTCGATAAATACAAAGAGATGGTTTTTTTGTGCTGTCGGACGATGGGAATAAGAGATTATGAGATTGAGGATGTAGCAAGCGAGACATTTATGGCAGCTTATAAGGGGATAAGGCGATACAGAGGTCAGGCGGAATTGAGTACATGGCTATGGACAATTACATACCGCAAGGGAATAGACTACCTGCGGAAGAGTGGACGAGAAAATCAGCTTTTCGTTGAGCAGGACGAAAAACTTGCCGAAAGAAGAAATGTACAGGTTTCAGCAGAGCTGGAAAATAAAGAACAGGCAGATATTGTCTGGGAAGCGGTTGGACGATTGCCAAAACTGTGGGCGATGGCAACTGTCTTGTTTTATCGCGAAGAAAAAAAAGTAAAAGAGATTGCAAAAATAATGCGAGTAAGTCAAAATACGGTTAAAACCTATTTGTTCAGGAGCCGAAAAAGGTTACAAGAGCTTTTAGCCGATGTTGTTTGAGAGTATATCGATGTCAGTAATCAAAAAAGATAAATTTAACATAATGTTATCTCATGCGTTGCAAGAGCATTCAGAGCCTGTGCCGGCTGATTTTACCGACAGAATGTCAAGGCGGATTAGAGAAGCCGAGGAACAGAAGGTTTTAGCTCGCGTGGTTATGCAGGAGAGACTTGCGCTGGCGGGCTGTATTGTTTTGGGTATTATGATAGTTTTTTCAGTGGCGTTTTTTCCGAGCGTTGTCGCGAATTTCAAAGAGTTAGTAGAAACCTCTATTCGTCAGGCCACCCAAACTATAAACACTATCCAATACGGATTGTATTTATATGCAGTTTTTACAGGAATTTTTGGATTTGCTGTTTATGGTTTTGTGGATTTATTGGTGGGTGACAGATGGCGATAGCTGAGTGGAGCATTACATTTCCGGCCTGCGGGTACGAAACGAGTCTATTCTATTTGTAATATTTGAATTTCAAGTTACATTTCCAGGTATTAACTTCGCCTTTTATCTTTGTCAGCTTCAATTGAGTACACTGCAGGTTCGGCCAGCGCAGTTGTATCGTGTCGAGGAATTTAGCAAAGGTTGCTATGTCCAGCTCTTTAAGGGTAACGTCAGCGGTCTGGACCTCCTGCTCGCCGACCTTCATCGGTACGCCGGAGCTAAGTTTGTAATTTGCCGGTAAGATGCCGCAGCTTTTGATTGCTTGCTCGACTGCAGAGGCGTAACTGAATTGGCGCACTTTATTATCCGCCTCAGCCAGTACGAGTCTGTCAGGGTCGAGTTCCAGGATTTGACCAAACAGTTTCTGGGATTCGAGGTATTCTTTTCTGTTGCGTGTCCAGTCGGCCTTGGTTGAAGGGATGGATATTGTGCTGACCCATATAGGCCACAGCGCAGCAAGGACCGGCACAAGTATGTATAACAACATTTGGTTTTTAACTAATTCCTTCATATTATTCCTTCTCACTTTTCTGAAGTCGGTATAACGGTAAGGTGAAACTCATCACGATTATTTTTTTGTTCGTAATTAAAGCGGGATGTTTTGAGGCTGGAATGCTCGTCAACTGTTCTTATGAGCTTGATAGTACTCTGTCTAATGTTTGTATCGCCGGAGATTGTGATGTTTTTCGGGCTGATAGAAATAGAATCAATGTTTAGGTTTACTGTCTTTGGTGTATTGTTAAGCGTTTCAAGTATATAGCTGAGCAATGCCGAGACAGATTCTTCGCCTTCGGCTGTTATCTGCCCGGCCTTGATTTTTTGTATTCGCACGAGCTCGCGTTTGATTTTACTTGTTGGTTGTTCTTTCTTCGGTAGTTTTTCACCCAGCATAACAGAGGAGTATTGATGGAGGAGCTTTCCTCGCAGCCGGCTGATATATTGGTTTGTCTTGAAAAGTCTCAGTTGCATATACAGCCCGACTGTAAGCAACAGGACAGTAACAGTTACGCTTAGAAGTTTGAGGCTTTTTTCAATAAGAAGTTTTTTGCCCAGGTAGGGTGAGAAATCCTCGCGGAAGTCAACCTTTGGAGTTTTGCTCAGAAGTCCTGCGGCAGCCCCGTAGGCGATAGCGAAACCGGCCGAGTCTTTACAGTCGATAAGTTCACCTGGGTCTGCGTTTGCCGCCTCAGTCAACCGGACCATTTTCGTCTCCAGGCCGGTATTCCGGCTAAGCTGCTCACAGTCTACGCCGTCACCATTTTGAGCTATTCTGAGCTTGCTTATTGATTCGCCCGGCCCCGCTGCCGCCAGAGTGAGGAGTATTTCTCTTGTAAGCAGTTGGTTTTTGTTTTGGGAAGGGCTGATAAGAAAAGCTCGCGATTTTGCTGCATGTTGTGTCTTAGAAGGTATCATCAAATAGCAGCAACGTTCTGAGAAAACGGCGAATATAGCGGTCGAATCACGGAACTCTTCGAAATGATTGTGGGTAAATCTGCTCAGAGAAGCAACGTCGGGCTCGATGACGACAGGATCGAGATTATTGTTCTGCAAATCGGTCAGGATTTCTGAAAGCAGTTTTTTCCTGGCAGCATAGACTGTTAGTTGGGAGCCGGATTCGTTGGAACCTATGATTTCAAAGGAGACAGCCAGGTCGGATGAATCAACGGAAATGGCTTCCTCGGCATCGTACTTGATGGTTTGAGCTATTTGTCTGTGGTCTTTAAATTCGCTGTGCATACTGTGTTGGGTGAACATAACACAATCGAGAGCCACTGCGATATCGGAAGGATTTACGGATCTTTGCGCACAGTCCTCGGTAATAAGGGCGGCCAGTGAGGGAACGTCCTGCTGCTCGTCAGTTTGGACCGATTTACTGAAACAGCAGTCTAAATGATAGCCTCCCGTCCTTGGGCTCAGGAGCACTACGGTAGCGCTGATTTGACTAAAATAAATTCCCAGGTAATTTTTTCGTTCCACTTCTGCTCAGCTCCTAATATGATTGTTTATTGTGACAGTATTTTTTTGCAAGGTTATTCCATCTTGTTATTCGGTAATCACGGCTAATTTTTGCACTTTTTTTTCATTTTTGATTATTGAGGCGACCGTCGAGGCCTTGGCCACTCCACTGCGGGCCGTAACCCTGACGGTGAAGAAATCACTTTTGGTGGTAATGTACCTCTCAGCCTTTGTTATAGAATCTGCGTATGTGAGCAGCGAAGTTTTGAAATCGCGCATATCTTTATATGGCTTTCTTTGTCTTCTCTGTATAATTTCTTCGGCAATTTTGTCGGCATCGCCGCCGAATGTGAATGCGGCCTCGAGGACATGCCGTGGTGCCGTATTTATATTGACCGTTTCAGAGCCCCATAAACAGAGATATTTTAACGCCGATTCCCGTCTATTCTCACTCTCTACAATCGGTTTGGCAAGCATTTCGGTGTTTAATAGAACGCTGTGGAGCAGCCTTGTCCAATCGATAATGTGGGGAGATACTCCACTTACCGGAGGTTTACTTCCTTTAGGGGATTTTCCATATTTACTGTTGTTGATTCTACGTGAATTGGAGGTGTTCTTTTTGCCTTTCTTGGGCTTGGGATAGAATTTGAAACTCTTAATCTCGGCAATTTGTTTCATTTGAGCTTTTAAGTTTTTGATTTCGGACTTGTCCATTTCCATCCATTCACAAAAGATTTCGAGCGCAGCTTCAGCTTCTCGGCTTTGCTCTTTATCGGTAATTAAAGCCCAGCAGATAGGCATCTTTGCGTTTTCATCGTGGATATCGAAAGAGACTTCAGCCGAGCCGATTTCGAGTGTTATTTTTTTTGTTATTAAGGGCCATGGCGCGCCATACGGCCCCCGAATAGTGAGTGTATTGGGGTCAATCACCTCGCTAAAAATATTTGGGTCAATATAGGCAATATCATTCGGTTCATTAACGTCTACAATGTCATTAAGGTCATTGGCTTCATTGGAAGCGGCCAGTTCGGCCAATATACTGGACCATTCGTCAATGAGCTCCTGATATTCTTCTTCGGAAAGATTAAATACATCGGAGAAATCGGGCTCGTTAGGACGGGAGATTAGTTTTGGCTCTATAGTTTCTATAAATGTGAGTGCATATTTTAGTCCGGAATCGGCAGCATAGCGAGCGGCGGTATAGTCTATGAGGTACTGGTCTCTGTGTCGTTGAGCTGCCAGGCGGGCGTAAACACTATATGCAACAGTTGAAAGCGCCACAAGTATCACGAGCGTTATCACCAGGGCAACGGCCGGTCGAGATTTATTACTGAGTATCGCCTTGTTTTTCTCAGGGCTCATTTACGGAGATTCCTCGGGTATCTCAGGTACTATGAACGTGATTTTCCTTGTTCTGTCAATAGCGATAGTTCGCGTGATTTTTGCTTCTTCGGGCACGTCCAATCCTCCGGTTGGTGCCTTTAAGGGCTCGGCGAATGAGATTGTAACAATGATAGCAAGCGGAAGTTGTTCAAGGCTTTTGGCCCATTTGTCCAGAATTTTGCGACCTTGCAAAGCTTCGATTTTGAAGTAAGTGACGCCGGAGCATAGTGGTACGAAAAGCTCTCGCTCGGCCTTGGTTTTTTGGGCCTCGAGCAGTTTGTCCTCGTAGTTGATTCCACTGTGAGCGCGATATAAAACAAAACTGTCAATATCCGCATCATAACCGCTTTGCCAGATAATTTTTTCAAAGGTCTTACGTCTCTGTTTGTTGTCTGCATAAAGACGATTTTCCATTGTCAGTCGGGCGATTCGATGGCCTTTTTCGAATTTGTTTTCAACGGTTATTGTGGCATTCATCTTTGAAAGGCTGAATCTGTCGACGTCCTCGGCGATTCGCTGAAGTATTTCCTGTGCGAGCGCGTTTTTATCGAGCTTATCATTTATACCGGCCGCAACGGTATTCATACGTTCATAGACGGTAAAAAGTGCTATTAATGTTAGAGCGGCTATAGTGAGTGCGGTGAGTACTTCGACTAATGTAAAAGCCGACTTTGCGATGACTTGATTATTACAAGACTTAATCATATAAATTCTGTTTAAAGTTAGGAATCGAACAAGAGTTTTACCAGCCAATCCCACTGTTCCTGCTTTGACAGACTATCCCAGTCGTCGGGGAGCCAATCATACTTTTTATTTTTGGCCGGGGTAGAGCTGGTCTGAGGGGATTCTTCACCGGATTGAGTCGGCTGTGTTGGCTCTGTTGTGCTTTCGAGGGCCTGTTGAGTTCTTTGCCATTGTCTTACTTTGAGAACTTGAAGCACCTGCTCTACGCTAAGGTCGGTTACCCAGTGAGTGAATTCTACGGTTTGTTCCTCGTTCTGGCTGTCGGTATAGGTTGCAGAACAGACGGCCTTTATCCACATTCGCTGTGTTTTCGGCTCGTAAAATGTCTCGACCGAGCTTGTTGACTGGATGTCCGGATTCTGGTCGCTGCTGGCGTATTCCAGTGTTTCTTCGACCGTATCGGAAGCCAAAATTTTTTCCATATTGTCACGGGCCAGGTGGAATGCTTCGATTCTGAGCTGTCTGTCTATCGCCTGCTCAGTGTATCGGTTTATAGCCACCAGCACCGTAGAGCTGATAAACGCAAGAATCATCAGGGCGATGACAACTTCCGGCAGGCTGAAACCCATCGGGCGTTTATTACTTTTTCTTTCAGAAAAACACATTTTCTTTGGGTACCAAAAGCTCCACGTTTCCTTTTTTCAGTTCTATGATTCTGTTTAACCGATTAACAATTACGGAGTATTCCTGACCGCTGGAATCAAGCAGCACTATTTTGCCGCCCGACTGCCAGCCGGAACGGCCCGCACGGAAGAAGGCCATTTCCAAATCTTCGCTCGTACGCCAGGCGTCATCGAACTCGATGTACGAAAGCTGGCAGTTTTCATTAAATTGACTTGTTTGAATAATGTCATCATCCAATATCTCGGACAAGTCGGGTGAGGTAATTTGTCGTAGTGTGTATGTCTGCTCCGTTGTATCGAATATAACTTCGTATCTTTTGTCCGTCTCAGCGGCGGCGATAACGGCCATCCGCATTAAGTCGATAAGCTCCTGGGCCTTATTTTTGAATCTGGATTTACCGACTATGCCGGTTATGTTCAGCATAGCCAGGGAGGAAAACAGAGCTATTATAACCAGCACCATCAGCATCTCGGCCAGCACATAGGCTGGAAACAGCCGCGAGGGACTTTGTTCGAGTTGTCCGTCGCGTTCTGTTTTATCAGTTTGCATCGGTGCTGTATAAATCGGCATCATAACCTTCACCGCCTGGTTCGCCGTCGGCACCATAGCTGATAATAACAAAGGGTTTTCCGCTTTCAGGATACTCCTGATAGACGAATTCGTATTTCCATCCATCCAGTGGGACCTCGGTGGTCCCAAGGTATCCACCCGGCTCATATCCCTCCACATCACTGGGCTGTTCGATAAGCGCTTCGAGTCCTTCCTCTTCGGTTGGATAACGATTTGTGTCCATTTTGAATTGCATGATGGCGCTATGCAGCTTTTTTAGATTAGACTTGGTGGTAATCACGCGTGCTTTGTCTGTCTGTCCCATAAAGTTTGTTACGACCATGGCGGCAAGAAGGCCAAGAATAATGATTACCGCCATAAGCTCGACCATTGTAAGCCCCTTCCTGTTTTTCTTTTTGTATGTTGTCATATTCAGCCCCTTTGTTTAAACTGGTCCGTTTAGTTTAATCCTTTACTTTCGTTAAAACTGTCCTGCGGAGAACCTTATAATCGGCAGCAGAGTGGCGTAGGCGATTAATCCAACTATTGCCGCCATAGATACTATTATAAGCGGTTCAATCGCGGCGCCCAGCCTTTCGATTACGACATCTGTTGAAGACTCGAGATTCTCGCTGATTCTGGCAAGCATACTTTCGAGCTCTCCACTCTTTTCACCAACTGCCACCATATGCGCCGTTGCGGGGTCTATCACGCCACTATCGCGCAGCGGCGTAGTGATATCAGCCCCGGCAAGGATTCTTTCACGTGCCTGATTGACAGCATGCCTCATAACGCCGTTTCCGGTAACCTCCGCCACGGCCCGCAGCGAATCGGCCATACTGAGGCCTGAGGCGAGCAGAGTCGAGAGTGTCGAGGCAAATCGTGCGACGACACGCTGCCTTATCAGAGGGCCAAAAATCGGCAGCGACAGCAGCAGTCTGTCTCGCATTAGCATACCTTTTTCAGTAGCGACGAATCGCTTATAACCCCAGAAAATCACTGCGAGCACAGCAAGAATAACGAACCACCAGTTTCTAAGTACGTAGCTTACCGTCATCATAATCTTGGTTATGACCGGAAGTTCCTGTCCTGCCTTTGCAATCTGTTCGGTAATTTTTGGGATTACTGCCGTTGTCAAAATCAACAGTGCTGCAATACATATGACTATCAGTATAACCGGATATATCATTACGGTTATTATTTTTGTCTCGACTCGCTGGCGTTTTTCCAGGAACTGTGTAATAGTTGTCAGACTTGACGCCAGCATTCCGGTAACTTCACCGATATGGACCATACTTATATAAATGACATCGAAATAATCGCTGTAATCGCGCATTGTGTCGGCCACTGATTCACCGGATACGACTCTATCGCGAATGTCGGTGATAACATTTTGGAATTTGGCATCGGAGCTTTGCTGTATAAGTACCGACAGTGCTTCTGTTAGTTTTATGCCCGCCGTCAACAATGTAGCAAGCTGCTTGGTGAAGTTCAGTACCTCTTTTTTTCTTCCTTTACCCAGCAGAGACATAAATGAAAAGCGTCTTTCAGCCTGGGTAGAGATGGCAGCAATGTTGGTTGGGTGTAAGTTCCTTGCGCGCAGTTGTTTTCTGGCGGCATAGGCATTTTCGGCTGTGACCGAGCCTTTTACCGTTTTCCTGTCGTCGGCAATGGCTGTGTAACTGAATCGCGGCATAGCTTATTTTGACTGCTGAGTATTTTTGTTTTTTACTATTAACTACGAAACTTGATAGTCATCTCTTTATTCTTCTTAATCCCAACCCTTTGATGCTTGTTTTTAAATTACATCGGCCTGAGTCACACGCAACACTTCGGTTATAGTCGTTATTCCAGCGGCAACTTTCCTTGCTCCGTCCATTCGCAGGGTCTGCAGTCCGGCATCAATAGAGTGTTTTTTTATATCGCCGGCGTTGGCCTTTTTGTAAACCAGGTTTCTGATTTGTTCATCAATAAGCATAAGTTCATATATACCTGTTCGGCCGCGATACCCCGTATCAAAACATTTATCACATCCCTGACCTGTGAAAAACTGTGCTTTTGAGCTGCCAATATCGCCGAGGCCGAGTTCTCTCAGTTCGTGCGCCGACGGTTCATACTGTTTTTTGCAGTCCGGACAGACCTTTCGGACCAGTCTCTGAGCCATGACAGCGATAAGGGACGAGCTTACCAAATATGGCTCGACGCCGAGGTCGATAAGCCTGGTGACGGCACCGGCCGAATCATTTGTGTGCAGCGTGCTAAAGACAAGGTGTCCCGTCAGAGATGACTGGATGGCCATTCGTGCCGTCTCCTGGTCCCGGACTTCGCCGACCATTATTATGTCGGGGTCCTGACGCAAAACATGGCGAAGAGCGGTTATGAAGGTCATCCCCTTCTTTGCGGCGACCTGCATCTGGCTGATTCCCTCGAGCTGGTATTCGATGGGGTCTTCGATGGTCATAACGTTTTTTTCCACGGAATTAAGACGGTTCAAACAGGCGTAGAGGGTTGTACTTTTGCCGCTTCCGGTCGGCCCGGTTACGAATATCACGCCATGGGAACGGTTCAAAAGTGAGTCGAGTTTTTTCAGGTCGTCTTCCCACAAGCCCAGTTCATGGAGGCCAAACAGGCCTGTGCTTTTGTCCAGCAGCCTGAGCACACTTCGTTCACCGTAGCTGGTCGGGACGGTGCTTATACGCAGGTCGATTTCCCGCTGGCCGACCCGGACGCTGCATCTGCCGTCCTGGGGCATTCGACGTTCGGCGATGTCCATTCCCGCCATAACCTTAATACGCGAGATTACCAGCGACAGGACGTTTCTGTTAAGGCTCAGCACGTCGTAAAGAATGCCGTCAATACGATAACGTACCTGGATTTTAGTTTCGTAGGGGTGGACGTGGATATCACTGGCTCTTAGCTGTAGCGCGCGAAAGAGAATATCATTAACCAGCCTGATCACCGGCGGACGGTTTACAATGTCAAGCAGGTCGTCGGAAGAGGCCACTTCATCGACAAGCTGGTTAAGATTCTGTGAGTCCAGCTCCTCGGCAACGTCCTCAATCACGGTTGTTTTCTGCTCGTATGCCACGTCGATTGCGGCTGTTATTGTCGTCCGTGTGGCAACGGCAATCTCCACAGGATAGCCGGTCATTTTGGAGACGTTGTCAATGGCATCGGTGTTTAAAGGCGAGGCCAGTACCAGTGTTAGCTCGCTGTTGTTCTGGTCGGGCTTTATTCCAATCAGGTAATGATGCTGGGCATAGTTGGCCGGTATCGACTCGATAAAATGCGACGGTACTTGCGAGGCGGGAACTTCCGAGAGGAACTCAAGTCCAAGTGCCTGAGCAAGGAGTTTTAGAACCTTTTCTTCCGTAAAGTTAGGGCAGTTAAGCAGTAACTCATCAAGGCGACGGCCGTCATCTTTGGACTCTTCAAGATACCTGGCCAGCACCTTGTGGTCCAGTATGCCTGTTCTTTTAGCTATTTGTATGAGTAACTCTTTCATTTCGTGCTAAATTGTACAACACACGACACTTTTATTCTTCCTCGAGGACGTTCAATGGGTCGACCTTGTCGGCCGGAAGGCCCGGCAGGTTTCGATAGTCCTGAAATTCTTTCTCGCTTTTTTCAAAGGCTTCACGATTCTTTCGGGATATATTCTCCAGTTGTTCTAAACCCATTAAGTCGGTGCCGGGCCTGAGGATATTTGCTTTGACGAAGATATAAAGCTTACTGGCCTCATTGGTGTTTTGGACATTTCTAAATAATGCGCCCACAAGAGGAATGTCTCCAAGGATCGGTACCTTTTCGCCGCCCTTTGCCTGGGCTAATTTAATCAGCCCGCCAAGGATAATAGTCTTGCCGTCCGGGACAGTAACAGTCGTATTGATTTCGCTTCTAGTTTGGTCCGGCGGTTTTTCCTGACCAAGGGTATCGGGGTCGAAATCCTCGCGTTTCATACTGACCTCGAGCCTTAATAAGTCGCCTTCGCTTATATGAGGCGTTATGACCAGTTGTATATCGGCGGTGTACGGCTGAAAGGTTCTCGTATAAATGGTGCCTGAGTCGGTTGTTGTTGAGCCTTCAATGGTAATATTTGTGGTGGCGGTGGTAATGATTTTTCCCTCTTCATTATCATTGACAAGGACTTTAGGTTTGGCCAGTACGCGTCCGTAGTTTTTCTGTTGTATGGCCGTTATGAGGGCCTGTATGTGTTTTGAGCTGTAAAATCCCTTGGTTTGTCCGGAGTTGTCAAAGCCCAACTCCATAGTGTTTGTAATCCCCGTAGCCAGCGCAGCCAGGCCACTGCCGACGTTTGCCACCACGGCGTGTTCGGTGTTGGCGATGATATTCAGGTCATATTCGAACGCGTCGGTCTTGTCCACCTCAACAAGGGTAACATCAATGAGTACCTGGGGTCTTCTCTTGTCAAGGCTTTGTATGAGTTTGTTTATCCATTCCTGGTTTTTTTTGCTTGCATAAACGATGATGGAAAAGGTGTTTTCATCTGCGACGATTGTAATATCCTCCTGCCTTGTTTTTGCCTGGACCTTCCCTTCTTTGTCCCGTGTGGTTTTCTCGACCAGTTCGTTCAAAACCTCGGCCAGAGCTTTCGGGTCCTGGTTTTCGAGAGGATAAATTTCATACGGTATAGCCGCCTTGACCGGCTCACGGTCGACATAAGCAATAATCATTGCTATTGCTTCGTGTTGTTCCGAAGTGGCGTTGATAAGAAGCGAGTTAGTCATCTCCAGCAGGTCAACCTGCGCCCCTTCGGCAAGAATCTCAGCGGGGATTGGTTCCCTGCCGGCTCTTGGTATTGGCCTGGTCTTTGTCTCGCTGATAACACCGAGTGTGTTTAGTGTGTCCAGAATCTCCTGGGCATCAACATATTGTATTTCATACTCCTTGATAAACCTTAAATCCTGTTGGGGGATATCGAAGGCATCTATCAGCTCATTGACAAGATTGATTTCTGCGGGTAGTCCGACCATTAAAATTCGGTTTGTTCTCTCGTCGGGAGCCAGAAAAATTGAAGGTTTCTGGGTCGTAGTTGTTCTCGTAGTAGGAGCCGCTGGAGTTCGTCGTCGGCCCCGTCTGGTCCTGGTTGCGGGTGCTCTTGCCTCTGTGGAAACACTGATTGAAACGGTGCCAAGCTGCTCGACAAGGGATATGATTTTTGGAGTGAGTGTGTTTGCAATAGTATATATCAGCTGCCTGTATGTAAACTGTTTTGGTTCGCCCGGCTGGTCAACCAGGTCCAGTAGCTGATTTATACGTCCCATACGATATGCAAATTCGGTAATTATCAACTGATTTGTCTCCGGCAGCTCTGTAATTTCTGTACCGAGTTTCATACCTGTCAGCAGTGTCTTAGCTGTGGCAGTGTTAATATAATCGAGGTCGAAAACTCGAGTCATAACCACATCACCGGGCTGGATAGCTTCACCATTGATGCGTAGAGTAGGGTCGGTATTTAGCGCTTCGCCGACCGGAACTATCGTGACCAGATTGCCTTTGCGACTCATCGCAAAGCCTTTGAACTTGAGTACAGACTCCAGCAGAGAGTATAAGTCCTTGACCTTTAAGGGGCCCTGCACCTTCAACGTAACATCTCCCCTGATTTTGCCGGGATCGTAAAGGTAGTCCAGGCTTAGATATTTACCCATCAAGTCCAGCAGAGCAATTATGTCTACCTTTTCAGGCAGGTCCAGCTCAAGCTGCTCATCACCGTTTGGTATTGTCATTTCTTCAATTAACAGGGGAATTTGTTCTATCATTTCATCCTGTTCCGGCTCGACGTAAAAATCCTCCATGGCTTCCGATACGTCGGCAGGTTCTACTTCAGTGGTTTCCTGGAGTTTGACATCCGGTTGCTCCGTTGTAGTTTCATCTTCAAGCTGTGCAGGCTCCGTAGGTACCGGGATAGTCTCGAGTTCACCGGGCAGTTTTAACAGTTCAGAAGCTTCTTCCTCGGCAATCTTTTCAGCTTTGGCAAGTGAATCGAGAAGTTTGTCGAAAAGCTCGTTCAAATCTTTCTCAGTCTGACTTTCCTCAGGCTCTGGGGCCAGCTGTGGCACCTGTTGTTTAGCGGGTTCGGTGGGTGTGAACTGATTGGGCTCTGGTGTTAGAGGAGTCGTAGGAGCTTCAGGTTGGGTCAGCTTAATGCCTGCCTCGCCGGCCATTTTCAACTTCTCGATAGCCTGAGTTATTCTGATTAGCTGCTTTTTGGGGGCAACCAGAACCAGGATATCATTAAGTGTGTCCATTATTGCTGCGGAGGTGCCGGTGATGGGTGGGTCAAGGAAAGTGCCTATGTGGACGTCACCGAGCAGGTTGGCAATTTGCTGATTGGTTGGCCATTTAATGACGTCACTATCCTGAGCAATTGATTTTATGATAAACTCATCGTCTATGTCAACATCGATGAGTTTGACGACAGATGTGGCTTTTACCAGGTCCAGAGGCCCGGCGGTTACTATAAGTGCATTATTAACAGGTATTAACGAAATAGTATTGCCGATTTTAAGCTTGGTAAGATACTCCTTTACCTTCTGAGCAGGTATATATCTTGGGGAAAAGACGCGTGTTCGCAGAGGTACGTAGGTCGGCTCATTTTGCTCGGCCGGTGTGAAATCGGCGAGAAAAAGCAGCAAGCTTGTTATAGAAAGCAGCGTAACAAGAATAGAACCATTCAGTTGAGATAAAAGTTTATTTTTCCGCATAATTCACTCCCGCAAATATGCCTAAAAGTGCTGTTTTATTAGAATTTCAGTACCTAAGCCGGTATACAACCAAGGAACGTTTGCGATAACTTCTTATTTTACAAGATGATGCGCATACACGGTTCCTTCGGTGCCTGTCGTGCTGCTGCACGAAGAGCATATAATTAAGACAGAAAAGCCGGCAAAAAGTTCCTTCTTTTGGAGTGGAAAGGGATAATATATTTTTGACTGGAATTGTTCTGTTTCGGCCGAGGTTATTGGGAGTTTGGCTCATTCGACTCGGAAGCGGTATTGGCGTTTTGCTTTTCCCTTTCTATGCGGAGTATTTCTTCCTCCATCGCCTTCAACATAGTGCCTATGTAGCCAAGGTCTTCTGCCTCTTCAGAGCTGATGCCCATAGATTTGTCCTGATTGTCTTGTATGTCTGGCTGTTTTGTTTTCGTTTCGGTCCTCGTCTTTCTGCGATGGCGTACCGACCTGCTTGGTGGAGGCTGTCCTCTAAGAGAGTCGAACGCTTTCGTTATTTCTCCTTCACTTGTTGGTTCGAAAGCTTTCGTTATTTCTCCTTCACTTGTTGGTTCAAATTCTTTTGGTGGGCTCTCAAGAGAAATACCTTTAATAAGGGATTTCTTCTCCGGACGTATGGCGTAGAGCGTTTCGGTTCGCTGGCCATCTCGAACAAGAATATGCCCATCGTTGATTTGCTCAATTGTCAGGTGTCCGACATTGTCGGCCTTTTTAACCCAATGGAGCCCCTTGCCCGGCTCATCAATCAATGCCAACGACCTTAAAGGGTCGAGTAAATAAATGGAGGTACCGATAAGTGTAAATTTTGGCTTTACGGTGGTTGGTCTGGCGATGGTTCTGGTAGGTTTTCGGGTAATTTTCGGCTTTGGTGGCTGGATACGCAGAGCGAAGGCCTCAGCTTGTTTCATAAGTGGAGAATGCTGGTCTTGTTTTTCTGCTTTGGCAGCCGAGCCAGTCTTAAATTTCTCGATGGCACCCGGCATTTCCAGGAACCGCTCGATTTCCGGGTCGGTTCGAAGACCGAAAGATACCGAAAACATTAGGAAAACGACCGCCAAGACAGCGGTGATAATAGTTGTTATCTTTAGTGTATTTACCATTATTAGGAACTGCTGGTTCCAAACTCACCAAACACTTATACTGTATCCTGTTTATCTTGTGTAAGGGCACTTTGACCACTCGTTCATATCTATTTGACATCATTGGTGTCGTTAGGTTCCGTCCAGTGCCTGATTTTTTCAAGGTAAAGCTGTTCATTGCCGGCGTAATTACCGCTGTGTTCAGGTGTGTGGCAGTCGAGGCATGTTGTTTTCGGCTCGCAAGTTTTTGCCTTTCCGAGTGTCCATATATGTTCCAGGCCGGGACCGTGGCAAACTTCACAGCCGACGTTTTTCATATAAGGCGTTTCCTGCTCCGTGATAAAACCCGATTTGTAGTCCATTCCGACGACATGGCAAACAACACATTCGGGGTCGTATTGTGAGCCTTCATCTACGAGTGTCTGGTAAGTATGGGAATGAGCTTTTGAGCTCCACTGCTCGTAATTATACCTATGGTAGTGACAGATTCTGCAGGCGCTTGAGCCCGTGTACATAAGGCCATCGGGCAGAGTAAAGCGTGGGTGCTTTTCAAGAAGTCGGGCTTCTTTAACAATCTGCTGGTAGTTTTTGTATAACTCAACCAGCGATTCGGTTTTAGGGAGGGATTCGTGGACCGGAATTGCAGTGTAATCCAGTTTCAATTGCTGCTGCTCATCGAATGTAACTTCCAGCATGCCAACATATTCACCAAGTTTTCCAACGGAGATAACCAATGGCTTTTTCAGTGATTTATCGATTATTATGGGTATATCCGAGCCGTCAGGACAGACAAGGACATCCACTAAGGCGCTTCGTGCAAGAGAGGTGATATCCTGTAACTCGCAGGTATCTGCAATAACGATATTGATTGCCATATATTCCTGCTCCAGCAGAGCTTCGATTTGGCCGGATTCTTCCCCGATGCTTGTGACAGTAATGTAAAATGGTTCGCCGTTGAGTTGAAATTGCTTTGTGAGTTGGCTTGGGATATTTTCCTGAAGCAACTGATGCGTTGAGATGACATCAAAAGACATAATCTCGATAAGCCCCCGGTACTGGGCGATTTCAATATCGTTTAAGTTGAGATTAACCACATCATAATTGAGTTGTGATAGAGCCAGGGTTATTATGTCGAATTTTATAAGGTTTTGCTCACTATGGTCGGGCACGAAATTGCCCGTGTCGATTAGGAGTCTTTTTTCAGGGGGGACGGTGTCAAAAATGGCCTGTCTTTTGTCCAGCCCCCCGAGTTGGCCCCCGAAACAACCGCAGGGCTTCAGGGCCCCAAGTGTCTGTCCTGTTAGAAAAATGGTTACTTTGTCATTTTCCGGTGTAGTTGGACTTTGGACATTTACTTGCGTAGTTATAAACGAAGCTGTGCCCAACAGTATAATGTAACCACAGATTAGCAGCCGCATTATTATCCATCAGCCAGAAGGATGTTGTTGCTTCTCTTTGATCTTTGCGAACCACATATTGGTGTGGATCTGCACTCTTTCGCCACCATTTGTTTGTATGTAAAGCCAATCGGTAAAGAATCTTATCTTCATGGCTTGTGGTGGAGGGTCGATTTGTATTTCGAGCTGGATACCTTTCTCGACTTTCTTCTGGCCCAGCAGATGCATAGTGCCTTTTTCCGAGTAGACCGATTCAATCTCGAAGTCTTTGCCGTAGTTGTTTTTTACCAGGACTTGCTTTTTTATTGGTTTGGTAGGGTCTGCGTTTTGAATAATGATTGTCACCGGTTCTGTCTCGAACTGGGGCGTTGTACTATAACTGATGTTGACCTTATTGCATTGCGGGTGTGTTAAATTGATATTAATATTTCCGTTGAGCCTTTTTCCCAGTTTCTCGAGATTAACCTTTGGATGCATGACAAACTCAGTAGCAGTAACATTGGGGTCAAATTCGGCGGTAACTGTCTCGTTTGTTGAGTTAAAGTTTGTGATATTGAACGGTTTTCCGTCGGTACTGCTAAGGTTAATTGGTGGGCAGCCGGCGTTTTCTTTATCCAGTGAGAAACTGAGTGTTAACGGGGTGGCTTTAACTTTCAGGGTGATGTTGGCCTTTACAGTAAGTCCAACTCTTTTGTTGTTCTTGGCATTTGAAGGCACGTAAAGGTGTTTTGTGGACGGTCCGGGCACCGAGGAGGCGGTATATTGTACTTTTATTGTGCCGCTTTCGCCCGGTGCGTAATTCTTTTTTGTTAACTCGAAGACCGTACAACCGCAGGTTCTTTTGATTTTTCCGATTACAAGCTTACTGTTTCCGGTGTTTTTGAAATTGAATTCACAAGTGTTCTTGCTTTTATTCTGGATATCGCCGAAATCGTGAGTTGTATGGTCGAAGATAATTTCAGCCTCCGTCTGTTCGACGTGTGATTCGGAAACCTTTGGTGGTTGCTTAATAAGCTGGGCTTTGACGGGGGGCTCTTCGGCTTGCTCAGCTTTGCTGGTGGCATACATTGCGGCAGGCGTCTCGCAGCCGATCTGGAATAAAAAACCCGCACAAACGACAAGAAAAATCGATATGCTCAATGTAAATTTCATATTTTTGGCTCCAGTTTTAGATGCTGGCATAATAGTTATCACGGTAATACACAGTTTAGCCATAGCCTGCAAATTTAGCAAGTTTTTTTTCAGTTAACCACGGGACTTGAATGTAAGTTGTGTCTTTATATAGAAATTTGCCCGTTACTTAACAAAATGAATCGGCCCCTATGGGGCGGGTTACTTGACTTCTTTGGCCTTTGTAAACCACATACTGGCATGGACCTGCAGCTTTACACCATTCTTTATTTGTACGTAAAGCCGGTCGGTAAAGAACCTTGTTTTCATAGCTTGTGGCGGAGGATTAATCTGCACTTCAAGCTCAATACCCTTATCGACGTACTTCTGACCCACCAGCTGCATAGTGCCTTTTTCCGAGGAGACCGATTCAATCTGGAAATTACTGCCGTAGTTGCTTTCTATCAGGACTTGCCTTCTTATTGACTCGGTGGGGTCTGCATTCTGGATGATTATTGTCGCCGGGTTTGTTTTGTATAGTGGTGGTGTTATGTAAGAGGCGCTGACCAAATCACACTGTGGGTGTGTTAATTCGATTTTGATATGTCCATTGAGCCTTTTGCTTAGCTTCTCGATATTAACCTTGGGCTGCAGAACAAACTTGGTGGCGGCAGCGTTGGGATCAAATTCGACGGTAATTACATCGTTGGTGGAGTGGAAGCTGGTTATCCTAAACGGCTTATTGTCAATACTGCTCAGAGTCATAGGTGGGCACGCAGCGTTTTCTTTATCCATTGCAAGAGTAAGTCTCCGCGGCTCAACCCGAACTTTCAGTATGATGTTGGCTTTTACAGTAAGCTCAACTCTGGGATTGTTCCTGGCATTTGAGGGTACATAGAGGTGCTTTGCGGTCGGGCCTGGTTTTATTGAGGCTGAATATTCCACCTGTATTGTACCACTCTGGCCGGGGGCGTAGCTTTTTTTCGATAACTCGAAGGCTGTACAGCCGCATGTGCTTTTGATATCTCCGATTTCGAGGTTGCCGGTTCCAGTGTTTTTGAATTTGTATTCACACGTATTCTTGCTCTTGCCCAGGATATCGCCGAAGTCAAAGACGGTATTATCGAAGGTTATTTCCGCCTCCTTTTGCTCTATACTGGTTTCAGGAACTTCTGCCTGCTTTTCAGGGAGATGTAGTTTGCCGAGAGGTTCTATTGGCTTCGGTGCTGCAGGTGATTCACAGCCGGTCTGAAATGATAAACCGGCACAAAAGATGAGAGCAATTAGGATGCACGACTTCGATTTCATATTCCCGGCTCCAGATTAATATACTAACTTAACGTCCAATATAAATGCGTATGATAGTTTAGCGTAAGCAGCGGATTAAACAAGTTTTTTCCGCTTAAACTCGGGGCTTTCTCTTCGACAAGCTCAGGACTTTGGTGATATGGACGGTGTTATGCCTTTACAACTCTTGTATTTACGGTTACTATTCAGGAACTATTATAGTAAGTAAGGTGCCGTGCCGACTAATAATTGGAGTAGCAGCTATGCTTTTTTAAGGAGCTGAGTATGGCCAGCCGGGATGTGCAATTGTCCGTTGTTGTCCCGTTACTTAATGAGCAGGATAGCATAAGGACCTTATATGAGCAGATAAAGGCAAGTTTGTCCGGCAAGTACGATAATTACGAGATTGTTTTTGTTGATGACGGCAGCACGGACGATAGTTTTACTGTGTTGGCGGAACTGCACAAACTTGACCGCCTGGTTCGTGTTATTTCATTTCGTAAGAATTTCGGCCAGACCGCCGCACTGAGCGCAGGCTTTGAGCATTCGAGGGGGAAAATAGTAATAGCAATCGATGCCGACCTGCAAAATGACCCTGCGGATATACCCAGACTGCTGGACAAACTGGAAGAAGGTTATGATATTGTAAGCGGCTGGCGTAAAAAGCGGCATGATGCCGCATTTAGTAGACGGCTTCCCTCGCGAATAGCTAATTGGTTAATCCGTAAGATTACCCAGGTTGAGTTGCACGATTTCGGTTGTACACTCAAGGCGTATCGGCGGGAGGTGCTTGAAGATATGCGGTTGTACGGTGAGATGCACCGATTCATCCCCGCAGTGGCCGGTTGGGGTGGTGCAAGAGTGGGAGAAATTGTGGTAAATCACAGGCCGCGAACGACCGGTGTTGCAAAGTACGGCCTTGGCCGGACCTTAAAGGTTCTGCTCGACCTTATAACCGTCAAATTTCTGGGCTCATTTTCCACCAAGCCGATTTACGTATTTGGCGGGCTGGGTTTTTTGTGCGGCCTGAGTGCGATGTTAAGCGGCCTGGCGGTTTTATATCAGAAGTTCATCTCGGCACGACACCTGGCGATGAATCGTAATCCGTTGCTGATTTTGACCACACTATTGATTATAACCTCGCTGCAGTTTGTCCTGATGGGACTGTTGGCTGAGATGCTTGTGCGTACGTATCATGAGTCTCAGGGTCGACCGATTTATACGATAAGGCAGATACTGGAACATCGGGACGAGTGAGGGAGAGTAATCCGGTAGAGACAGTGAGCAAGTCCTGTGGACTCCCTATGGAGAGCTACCTGTGGCACGAGCTATGAGAAAAGACAGGAAAATAAAACATCGCCTTGACCAATCCAGCCGAAAACCCGGTAATGAAGCTATGCTTTGGATTATGGTCATAGTTGTTCTGGCGGGCGTTCCATTTGTGCTGGGAAAGTATATAGAGTTTAATTCTCCGGGGCCTTATGATAGCGCTTCCAATGTTTATTCTGCCAAGCGTATCGTGGACGGCGCCAGGATAGGTTTTGATGAAAGGCCGAGCGCCGCTACTGGAACACTTATTGTCAATATTATTGGAGTCCGGCTTTTTGGTTTTAGTGAGACCGGCCCGAAGCTTGTGCAGGGGATTCTGCAGGCCGCGGCGCTGGTTCTTATGTTTTTGTCGATGCGGAAGCTTTTTGGCACGCCGGCCGCCGCTGTCGGAGTGATAATTGCCTCGGTGTATCTCTCGGCGCCTCTCATTGCTAAATTCGGCAATGTCAAAGAACAATATATGGTTGCCTTTATGGTTTTGGGGATTAGCTGTTTTGTCCTGGGCCAACTTGACGGCCGGTGGTGGATGACGTTATTGGCAGGTGGGTTCCTTTCGTGGGCGCCATTATTTAAGGAGACGGGCTATTCGGTGATAGCGGCTACGGGTCTGTTCATTATCGTTCAGCCTTTTTTCAAGAATCGAACGTGGAAAAGGACCGTTAAAGATATAGGACTCTTGCTAACAGGCGTGGTTATTGCAATATCACCGCTGTACTTGTGGATATTGACAGGCGGCCATCATCAGAGGTTACCATATTCATTTGTGTGGAAGCCTGTAGTATCTGGATTTGAAAGTTCTCAGGATGCTGACGAGCAGGAGCCGGATGAATCTGAAATGGACCGAAGCGCAGCTCCGGATAAAGCAACGAAGGAAGGTTTGGTGATGAAAATCCTGCCTGGATACGTTCGCCAGAGCTGGCAGATACTTAATCCTGAACAGAGGAAAGAAGTGGAGCTCAGGATATTTCGGTATTACCGACTGTTGATATTACCCATACTTTTGGCTCTCGGTGCGATAGTGGCAAAACTCGTCAGGCTGGTTCGGTTGCGGTCGGGTGAATTGGTAAATAACGGCAAAAAAGATTATGAACGTTTTGTGCTTTTATTCGCCGTGTGGTGGCTGTTGGATATGGTATTCGTATGGGTTAGTCCCCGCTCGTACGAACAGTATTATCTGCCGTTAAATGTATCCGCTGCAATGTTAGGGGGGTATTTGATAGCAATTTACCAGGGCAAAGTGAAAACTGCTGTAAATAAACCAAAATGGGTGGTAATCGGAATGTTCGGTGTGCTGTTAATGATAATTATGTCGTGGCACATATTCTTCGGGATAGAGACCAGCCCGCACTCTGGGACCAAATACGGGCAGAAGCGCCGGGGTTATCTGCAACGAATGAATGCAATTGCTAAGCAGGGCTCGGCAACGGCAGGGGTTTGGCAGCTTGTCGGCAGATATATCCGTGAGAATTCCAGGCCTGATGAGAAGATATATGTCTGGGGCTGGGTGCCGGGAGTTTATCTTGAGGCGCAGCGAGTAAGCTCCGCGCCGAAGGCATTTGAAAGTGATATGCACAGGAAAAGCCCGAAAGAGCTTGCTGGTGTGATTGAGGAGCTTTTGACAGCGTTTGAGAAGGAGCCTCCTCGTTTTATTGTCGATACCTACAAAAAGCATTTCCCGTGGGACAGACCACCTCTTGAGTTGTGGCCTGTCATTCAAAACCAAATCGCGCAAGAAGCGGGAGTTAAGCCGGCGGATGCTGAAAGTGTGTACGCCGAATGGCTTCGCAGAAATTTCGGCGAGGATGAGGCGAAGCGGTTTGGAGCGATGCGTCCTTTTAGAAGATACGTTGTGCAGAACTACAGGGTGGTCAGGGCTTTTGGCGAGATGCTTCTTTTCCAGTTAAAGAAGGAGCAACAATAAAAGTGGCGGTCCTGCGGATACTTATGCTTAATTATGAATTTCCGCCAATCGGGGGAGGGGCGGGCAAAGCTCATCTTTGTTTACTGAAGGAATATGCCGGCCACAATGAATTGATTATAGATGTACTGACCTCGGCGCCGAAGCCCGGCTTTACGACCGAGAAGCTGGCCGAGAATATCACCATTTACAAAGTGGGACTGCATAAGAAAAATCTGCACTTCTGGCGAAAGATCGAGGTTATCGAGTGGCTGGTGAAAGTGAACATTCATTATCGCAGGCTGCTTCGCCTGAATAGTTACGATTTGATACACGCTTTTTTCGGGTTTCCAACGGGGTGGTTTTGTTACCGAACTCGCAAAAGACTGCCTTATATAATCTCGCTCCGCGGCTCCGATGTGCCGGGCAGACACGCGCGATTGAGACTCGAATATAAACTCCTTGGGCCTTTGTTTAAGGCGATTTGGAAAAAGGCTGAGCTTTTAGTGGCTTGCAGTGAGGGATTGAGAAAGCGAGCATTTAAGTTTTTACCGTCGGTCTTTATTAAGGTTATACCAAACGGTGTCGAGCTGGACCGTTTTTATCCCGGCCGGGCAGATGAGAGAAAAGATGTTCTGAAACTTTTGACCGTGGGGCGGTTATCAGTTACTAAGCGAGTGGAGATGCTGATAGAAGCGGTTGAGAGACTATGCCATGACGGCCAGTCGGTTCGTTTTGCCATAGTTGGGGGAGGGGGGCTGGAAAAACTGTTTCGGAAAATGGTCTCAAAGAAAAACCTTGCCCATATTATTGAGGTAACAGGCAGGATTGCCCCGGAAAAGATGCCGGATTTGTATCGCCGCAGCGATATATTCATTAGCGCCAGTATGCAGGAAGGGATGAGCAACGCGATGTTGGAGGCGATGGCCTCAGGGCTGCCGATTGTAACCACGCGATGTGAGGGCGTGGAGGAGCTGGTGGTGGATAACGGCATTGTTGTGGAACAGGAAAATGCAGCGTCTATTGCCAATTCCATTGCGAACCTGGCGCGAGACAGCGAAAGCTATGAACGGATGCGTGTTGCTGCAAGGAAGCGGGCGGAGAATTTTAGTTGGCCATCCGTCGCTAAGCAGTATCTGGCTTCGTATCGGCGTGTGGCTAAGAGTGGGCCGTAGTCTATAAATAAAAAGGCCTTGATACGTGGCTGGGATTTTTTACCTGCCGGGCCTAAAGGCAAAAAGCGAACAGGCCTCCAATCCTAACTTCTTATTTAATAAAATTTTATAATCACACCAAGCTAATTAATGTGTGCTAAAAAAGGACGAGAAGACGGAATAATTTGTTGCGAAATTGCATCTGCATATGGTTATTTAGAGGAGCGGGCAAATCCGGTTAGATTTATAGTCCCAGTATTGTTGGGTTCTTGTAAGCGTAATTTGCGGAGTCTTTACTTTTTACAGGAGGTTGAATTATGAAAACAGAAATTATTTTAATTTGTGTTGTACTGTTGGGTCTTTTAGCTGTGCCTAATTCGACTTTAGCTGAGTGGACGGAGCCGGCGCCGATTGAAGAAGTGAACACAGAGCTTCATGAGACAAGCCCGTTCCTGTCTTATGATGGTTTAACTCTTTATTTTTCCAGGGATGATGGTTTATTTAGTATATACTCTGCGACTCGTGATGAGCCTTCCGGGCCGTTTACCTCGGTACAGTTGGCGTTAAGTTCGTCGTATCATGTTTATGGGCCCTGGGTTTCACCCGACAATTTACGTATGTACTATCACGAGGAGCGAAGCAGTGGATGGCTATTGAAGGTGAGTGAGCGTGCATCGGTTGATGACCCCTGGTCACAAGGGACAAATGTATCGGAGATTTCCGCCCTTGGCAATATTCATGCTCCTAAGTTAACACCCGATGAATTAACTATTTTCTTTGCCTCACCTGATACTACCGGTGGATTAGCCGGCATGGGTGGATATGATATCTGGACGGCGAGTCGGCCTGATATGAGTTCCCCGTTTGGAAATGTAAGGAATCTGACGGAGATTAACACAATCTCGCATGAGAGCGGCCCGTTTATTTCACCTGATGGACTTACCTTGTACTTTTCTTCTGATAGTAGCGGCCTGAGCCAGCTTTTCAAGGTGACGCGTGAGTCTTTAAGTGAGCCGTTTGGTAATATCGAGCATTTGTCCTTTTTTGATACGCCGGGCGGGCATAGCTATCGTCCGGTTTTGAGCAGTGATGGCAAGGCTTTTTACTTTGCGAGGTTTTTGACTGATGAAGACCCGGATATTTACGTTTCTTATCGAACAGCAAATCCTTATGAGATTGCTATCCTTTGTATTGAGAATGCTATTTTGAAAAAGAACAAGGCAATAACGAAAATCAATGCTGCTATGGATGAGGAAAGCCAGGCATATGAGGCGCTTGAAGAGCTGCTTTTAAGCGGTGAATATGGCGATTTGAACGAGGCCGATATTATAAGAGCCAAGCAGAAGGTCCTTTTTGCGTTCAGACGTGAGAGGCTATGTCGAGCCGTTTTGCGAGCGAGCATCAAGAAGTTGGAAAATGCATTAGTTCTGCTGGGGCAAGAAGTGGAACAGCAGAGCTGGCCGGAAGGGCCGAATGAAACTAACGAGTATGTAATACAGGCAGATATTAATGTAGATGGTACGGTTGATTTTCACGACATGGCCCTTCTGATGAATAGCTGGCTTGGTTCTTATGAGTGATAATAGAAGGGGCCCAATGAGCAGGGTAATAACCGGGTTGGTTAAGAGAACTAAGTAAACGTGCCTGTAGTGGCACATAGATATTGACAGGCGTGGCTTCGTTTTATCGAGGTCGCGTTTTTTTTTGGCGATGTTTCATCGTGTATTTTGGGGGCGGGGTGGGTTATAATATATTGAAAGTAAAGGTTTTCGCAATGAAAAGAACTCTTTGTGTAACGATAGATACTGAACCTGATTGCGATATTCACTGGAGAAGGTCTGAGCCGCTTTCCTTCGACTCGGTTTTGGTCGGCATTGGTGCATTTCTTAGGCCGATATGGAACAAGTATGACATTAAGCCTGTATATTTTGTGTCACCGGAGGTTGTACAGGATGACGATTGCTGTCGGGTTCTGCGAGAAGAAATCCAGTTCGGCGCAGAAATCGGAACGCATCTGCATTCCGAATATATAGAGCCCGAAAGAAAATCTGAAAATCCCGCTGGCTCAGCGAGCAAAGAATATCCCTGCTTTGCATATACCACGGAAATTGAGTCTGCCAAGATACAAAACCTGACTGATTTGATTGAACAGAAATTAGCTGTTAGGCCAGTTTCTTACCGGGCGGCCAGATATGGAGCGGACCTGGATACAATCAGGTGCCTGGAGAAGCTGGGCTATAAGGTCGATAGCTCCATTACTCCCGAGATAGACTGGTCTTATCAGGACGGCCCAAACCATTCGAGGGCACCTAAGCAGCCTTACTTTGTTTCCGCCGAGGATTATTACGCTGCCGGCACTTCAAAAATACTGGAGGTGCCAATAACAATTTCCGGAAAAAGATTCTTTTTGCTTCCTGATAAATGGTTTTTTTACAGATGGCTCAGGCCTACGCATATGAGTGTTGCTGAAATGAAAATTCTCGCAAAGCGGTTTATGAAAAAATATGATAATCCCGTGCTGACTATGATGTTTCATTCAATGGAAATTTTGCCGGGCAAGACGCCGTTTGTCAGGAGCAAACTGCAACAGAAATTGTACCTGGCAAGGCTTGAAGGAATAATAAGATATCTAAAAGAAAAGACCTCCTTCGAGAGCAGAACGCTCAGGGAACTTTATGATGAAAAATTACGAGAGATATCTTAAAACAACCGCCGAAGAATACGATAAGAAGACGATTATGTCTTACTTTTGCAGGATTCCTTCGGACAGAAAGATAATACCGATGCTCTCGGATTTTGCGGACAAGAGAATCCTTGATGTGGGTTTGGGCAGTGGATATTACACCAGATACCTTGTGGGAAGAAATGTCGTTGTAGGTGTTGACCAGAATCCTCACTTGTGCAAACTTGATGTGCCAGTACATAAAGGTGATGCGACCGAGCTATCTATTCTGGTAGGCCAGGAAAAGTTCGATGTTGTTTTCTCCGCCTGGATGACAGAGTACCTAAACGTTGAGCAATTAAGCGGCTTTTTTGCAGAATCAAAGAAGGTGCTGAACGATGGCGGCAGGCTTGTCACCACGGTTGTCTCGAGGTATGGATTTGGATTTGCTTACATCACGATGGCCAGGATGGTAAGAGGGATAGATAAGTACAATTATCACAAGAAACAAGTTATTGCGAAACTGAAAAAGGCAGGATTTGCCGATATTGAGATTATTAAGCTTAATTCGTGGCTGTTTATTCCCTGGGCTTATCTTGTAATTGCACAGTGAGAGGGTGATTGTATATAAGTGTTCATTGAGGATTTTAGGACTACGGATGCCTGTTAGAGTTTTATACGTAATAGACCACCTTGCTCACGGCGGTGCGGAGCTGCTGGTTAAGAACATCGCGGAGAATATCAACGACGAGGAATTTGAGGTTCTCGTTTGCGCGCTTCGAACGAATCCCGCCGCGATATCAATCAGGGGCGGTTTTATCAGCTTAAGATACCACAGGTGTGATGCCCGTAGTGTTTTTGGAGTGGCAAGATTATGTAAAGAGCGCAGCATAGATATCTTGCACGCCCACCTGAGTAAATCGATTATAACCTGTCTCTTGGCGAATTATATTTGTAAAAGGCCTATCATTGTTCATGAACATGGAGGAATTTTCCGAAAAGGCCTTAGCTTTTCAATATATAGATTTCTGTTGAAATTACTGCATAAGAGAGCTGCAATAATTATTGCAAATTCGAAGGCTACCGCGCAAAGACTTGTTAAAGTGGCGGGGATAGATGCCGGCAGGATAGAAGTTATATATAATGCGATAGAATTCGACAGCTTCGAAGTATCAGAGTCGCTTCGAATCAGGTCCAGAGAGAAACTTGGAGTTTCACAAAAGGATATTTTAGTAGGTTTTGTCGGTCGTTTGCACCGGCTTAAGGGAGCTGATATACTTATAGAAGCTTTTTCTCTGCTTTTACGGCAATCAGCCGATTATTTTCTGGTTCTTGCGGGTGATGGTCCGCAGCGAAAATCTCTGGAATCGCTGGTGGCGCGGCTGGGTATCGGCGAGCGCGTCAAGTTCCTGGGGATGTCTGATAACGTTGCTGAAGTAATGGTGGCTTTTGATATCGGCGTCGTTCCCTCGCGTCAGGAATCGTTCGGTGTGGTGGCGGCGGAGCTTATGAGGATGAAAGTTCCTATTGTATCCTCAGGAGAAGAAGGATTGGCGGAGCTGGTAACCAATGGCGTGACCGGGCTGGTTACCCGTCAGAATATACCGGAAGAAATTTGCCGATGTGTTCAGAGATTGGCTGATGATGCGGATTTGCGGCAGCGGCTGGCCGAGGCGGCATACGAATTCTCCGACCAGTTCGGATTAAAAGAGTATCTTAACAAGCTTCGGGGCGTATATATGAAAGTGCTTGGCCCCGGAGAAGGGCGGAAGTAAGAGGCGCCAGTACTTTGGTGTCGTTTAGCTGCGTAAATGTTGAAGTAGTGTTGCAGATTTAACAGAGATGTTTAGCTGAAGCAGATATAGAGTTTTTGCAAATGCTTGACTGAGAGAAAGGTAACAATGTCTGCGAGAAAAATGCGAAGCACTTTTTACGACCGTTCCAGTGAAGAGCAGCTTCATTTTAATATTAAAATCCATGATGAAGTAAGCGAAAAATACAGGTCTTTACACGGGGATATATTTAGCCCTATCGAGCAGGAACGGCTGCACACAGTTTTAGACGACGTGATAAAAATGGTGAAAACCAAGTCCAGGCCTTTAACTGCTCTTGATTACGGGTGTGGTTCCGGCAATGTTACCAGGCATTTGATTGAGTTGGGGATAGAAACGACCTCGGCCGATATTTCGGAAGCTTTTCTGAGAATGATTGAACGCGATTTTGCGCACACAGGTTTGTCAAAGACCGTACGGATTAATGGTACGGATTTGTCGAACATAAGTGATGCTCAGTTCGATTTGATAACAACTTATTCGGTTTTGCATCACGTACCTGATTATCTGTTTATTCTGAAGGAAATGTGCAGGGTATTGAAGACGGGCGGCGTGCTTTATATCGACCATGAAGTTACCGAGTCGTACTATGAAAGGCCGAGGGAATATATTGAATTTTTAAGAAAGGCAAAACCGATAATTAATTGGAAACGTTATCTGCGTCTGTTAATCGACGTGAGAGGATATAAGCATATATTTAGACGTCTCATAAATCCCAGATATAAAAGGGAAGGGGACATTCACGTATGGCCGGATGACAGGATAGAATGGCAAAAGATTGAACAAATTTTAACGTCCCGGGGATTCGAAATAATTTTGAAAAAAGATTATTTGCTTTGCAGGAATTCTTATAACCGGGATGTGTACTACGAGTATAAAAATAAATGTTCTGATATGAGGATATTAGCGGCAAGGAAGTTGTAGTGCCTTTTCTGACCGCGGGTTTTCATATAGGCAGATACGTGAATATTTGGATGACAGAGAAATAACATGTTTTTTTGAGTTGTAAAGACGGAGGCTTAGAAAGATGGACAAAGTTAAGGTGATGGACGAAGAATGGGATTATTTAATAGTTCTTGATGCCTGTCGATACGATTATTTTGAAAAGGTGTGGCGAGACTATTTACAGGGAAATCTGGAAAAAAGAATTACCGTAGGTTCATCGACACCTGAATGGAGAAGTAAATCATTCACAGGCAATTACGATGATGTTATTTATATCTCCTCGAATCCTTACGTAAACTCGCTTCTGCCGGTCAAAGGTTTCTCGGCGAAAGACCATTTCTGCAGGATATATGATGTTTGGCAGGATGGTTGGGATAAGGAAAAGCAAACGGTACTTCCCGAAACAGTAACGTGCAGGGCAATAGATATCATAAAAAACCACCCGGACAAAAGAGCTATTATCCATTATATGCAGCCGCACGAGCCTTATTTGGGTGAAGCCGTCAGGGATTTGGTCTGGCATAATCCTGAGCCGTTGGCAAAAAGAATCTTAAGCAAAACGGATGAAGGCCAACCACGGGCGCCGTTTACCGATAAGGTTGTGAGGATACTGGCAGATGTATTTTACAAGATGGGCCTCAGGGGGCATTTGTCACTATGGAGAGTAAGAAAATTTCTAAAAATGCCGCCTATGAGTCATATGGATGCCGTTCGGAGAAAGTATGGCAAAGAGGGCTTAAGGCAGGCTTATAAAGAGAACTTAGAAATTGCATTGAAACATGTGGCCGAATTGGTGAAGACTTTATCCGGCAGGATTGTAGTAACCGCGGACCATGGTGAGGTGCTTGGTGAAGGTGGATGCTATTGTCATTGGGATGGGGCCTCAGATAAGTATTTGCTTGAGGTGCCGTGGCTCATCATCGACAAAGGCGACAGGGCCGCTGGTCCGACGGACAAAATAAGTGGAGAAGAACAACAGAAAGTCGAACCTGAAGTACCGGCCGTTGAAGAGGTGGAAGAGGAAACAAAAAGAGAAATTCGAGAAAAGCTTAGAACCCTCGGTTATATTGATTAAGGCTGAAGAATTAGCGATAGAGTATTATGATGGAAGACAAGACAAAAAGAATTTTGAAGTTTTTGCTGAGGGTATTGATAACCGGCTTATTGCTGGTGGTCGTATTCAGCAGGGTCGACCTGCGGCAGTTGGGTGGAGCTGTAAAAAATGCAAGGTGGTTGTTCCTTGTTATTGTGTGGGTTCTGGTTGCCGCGGCCTTCTGGATTCGGGCTGTGAAGCTCAAGATTGCTTTACGAAAACAACGATGTGAGGTTGATGTAGGTACCGTGTTTGGGGCAAGTATGGTTACCACACTTTACGGCCTGATTATGCCGGGTTTGTTGAGTACGACTGTAAAGTGGTATATCCTTAAACGCAATACGGGCAAAGGGAGCAATGTTTTCAGTTCGATGGTGTACAATCAGGTCACAGAGATAGCCGTGAGGGTTCTTGTCGGACTTTTGGCGGTTATGGTGACTTGTTCGGCAGGCGGCTTAAGAATTCCTGTAGTGTGCGCGATAATAGCCGCTGTCATAGTCATTGGGGTAGTATTGCTTCTAAACAAGAAGACAGGGGAGAAGTTTTTTGTTTTTGCCAAGTATATCCTAAGGCCTTTTCCTGAAATAATTCGCACGACGGTAGAGAGAATCCTTGAACAGATTAAGGTTTTTCAGACTGCCGGCCTGGGTTTTCATCTTCTGATAGTTGCGATTACTCTGGTTGACGCGTTATTCGGCGCTGTGATTTATGTTTGTGCAGCCAAAGCCGCGGCGATAGAGGTTTCACCGATAGTGCTTGTTTGGCAATCGTCGGTAGTTTATCTTCTTGGCAGGTTGCCGATATCAATAGCCAATCTGGGTGTGCGGGAGTTTACGCTGATTGAGTTTTTGTCGCTTTACGGTGTCGAGGCCTCGGCGGCGCTTTTGATGTCCATCACAATCTTTTCGGCGGCTATTGTGATGGCCGCGATAGGAGCTGGTTTCCAAATTGCCTGGATGTTCAGGACAAAATCAGCTAAGAGCAGCGAATGATTAGTCGTAATATTGTTCTCTTATGGATAATGAGAATCCTGGATTGTCAGTTTGTATCCAGGCTTGGACTTGACGCAGTAGCAGGCTTTATTTCTAAAATTTTATTTACTGTGAAGAGGATTACTATTATCAGCACCGGGACAACAGGCAGAACGTAGCGTACTTGTGTGTATATTAAAGAGCTGCCTCCCAGGTAAATGGCCGCAAACCATATCAGCGCTGCAAGCTCACCTGGTATATTCTTTCTTCGTTTCCAGAGAGGGTAAATACAAAAGACAAGGCTTGAAAGCAGGAAAGAGCTTGGTACCATAAAAAAGAGTGTTTCCGGCCTTTGATACTTGTAGCTGAAAGGATAATTATACCACATTCGTCCGAGGTTTGCCGCCCAGTTAAGACAATACTTTAGTGGGTGTTGTCTGATGTTTAATAATGCCTGTTTTTTGAACAAAGCATCCTGCTCAACGTAATTGAGCCCGGCCATATCCTGATAAAGTTCTCTGTGTTGACGAAAATTCTCTTCAGTTAGAACTCTTTGTGTCGGAATATGGTTTCCGTACTCTTTCGGATATGGTGAAGACATCCAATAAAGTGAAATACCCCCGGCATTGGCCCAGTAAAATAATTTGCCGGTGATGGAATAGGTATAAAGAAGGTAGGGCAGGCAAAATAGTAATGAAATAGCGTAGATACAAACCATCCTTCGCCAGGTGTTGCTTATTTTGAAAAGCAACAATGAGAGTACCAGGCCCAAAGCCGCCACGTATCCAAAAGATACCTTGGTCAGGGCCAGATACGCACAGAAAAAGCCCGCGACCCAGGCGTAATAGCCTTTGCCGTTTCGGAAGTATTTCACCAGAAAAAAAGCGAATCCTGCTACCAGGAACATGCTGAGGGCTTCAGTTAGCAGTAGCGTCATCGGGTGCAGAGCCGGCAAATATAGGCCAAGCGCATAGGAACCGGCCAGCGACATTTTGGGGGACATATATTCGCGAAGAATGGAGTATATAAAGCAAACGGCGCAGAATAAAAATATAGGATTCAGAAACTTTGCCCATATTAAGGACACATTAACTTTGACGTACGGAACCAGGAGCAGGGGATAACCGGGACCGTTCCATAGGTAGAGCGTATCAGACGGGGCGTAGAAGCCTTCTGAAAGGTTTTTGGCATACATAGCGTATCTACCCTGGTCGTCTTCAAGGTCGCTATCGACATATAAAACAGAGATAACGACGTAAATCAGCAAAAGGGGCAGCAAACTCACTTGTATTCTATATTTCACTGTTCATCTCCTTAGTGTTAGATTCTCGGCAAATTAGCCAGAGAGGTCAAATGTTTTTCCCCATCGTTTTGCAGAATTTAACGGCCTTGATTATGTTATAATGTGAGTTACGTTCTGGTTCGGGGAAGTTCGTTTGACAAAAATGCATTCGTTTGTGATAATCTATAATGCCTGTATGAGAGGATAAAAGAGTAGTATGAATAAAACCGAAAAGATTTATATTGCCGGCCACGAGGGAATGGTAGGCTCAGCTATTGTCCGATTGCTTACGAAAAAAGGATTTGACAATCTCGCACTACGCAGACTGGATGAGCTTGACCTGAGGGAGACTTCGGCAGTTACAGATTTTTTCGCAACTGAAAGGCCGGAAGAGGTAATTCTGGCAGCCGCCCGTGTGGGCGGGATTCAGGCTAATATGAACCATCCTGCGGAGTTTTTGTACGACAATCTGGCCATTCAAAACAACGTCATTCACCAATCTTATTTACACGGCGTTAAGAAATTCGTTTTCCTGGGCAGTTCGTGTATCTATCCAAGAGAGTGTCCACAGCCTATGAAAGAAGAGTATTTGCTTACCGGCCCGCTGGAGCCGACAAATGAGGGTTACGCGCTGGCGAAGATAGCAGGTTTGAAGATGGTCGAATTTTATGATAAACAGTATGGATTTCGCGGAATCAGCTTAGTACCGTGTAACTTATACGGCACAAATGACAGCTTTGACCCTCAGAACGCACATGTTCTTTCCGCACTGGTGAAAAAATTCTCTGATGCCGTGGAAAGCGGCGCCGAAAGTGTGACAATATGGGGGACAGGCCGTGCGAGGCGAGAATTTATGCATGTTGATGATGCTGCCGAAGCTGTTCTCTTTATGATGCAGCATCGAGATTGTCCACAAATAATTAATATTGGATGGGGCGAAGATATCTCTATAAAGGAGTTGGCTGCTCTTATAGCACAAGAGACCGGTTTTGAAGGGAAACTGATTTGGGATGAGTCCAAGCCGGATGGTATGAAGAGAAAGTGTATGGACGTTGGCCGGATGAAGACCCTTGGGTATGCACCTAAAATTGCCTTGAGAGAGGGAATCCGTAAGACGATAGAAGAATATAAAATGAAAAAACAGTTAGCAGAGGGATAAGATATGATTCCTTTAATGAAAAGTGCTTTTCTTAATGAAGTCGAAACCCGGCAAGAGCTGTCAAAATTTGTAATACGGGCCAAAAGGCTGAGTATGGACGAGGAGTGTGCCGGGTTCGAGGAAGAGTTTGCGGCCTTCCAAGGTTCTAAAAGAGCCGTTCTTTTTAACAGCGGCAGCAGCGCAAATCTCGCAATGTTTCAGTCATTGAAAAATCTTGGTAAGCTTGCGGACGGCGACAAAGTTGGATTTTCTGCGCTCACCTGGTCAACTAATATAATGCCTCTTTTACAACTCGGCCTGCAGCCTGTTCCCGTTGATTGTGAATCGACCACACTTAATATTATGTCATATAGTCTTGAGAAACGACTGGAAGAGACGGACCTCAAAGCGCTCTTTATTACGAACGCGATGGGCTTTGCAGGGGACCTGGATGCTGTCCGGCGGATTTGTTACGAGAGAGGAATTATATTGATTGAGGATAATTGTGAAGCCCTGGGCACTGAGTTATTATCGGGAAAGACGGGCAGCTTCGGTGTAATGTCAAGTTTTTCGTTTTTCGTCGCCCACCATATGTCCACGATTGAGGGAGGTATGGTTTGTACGGATGATGAAGAATTAGCGGAAATGCTTGTGATTGTTCGTGCCAACGGATGGGACCGTAATCTTAAGGCATTCCAGCAGCACAAATGGCGCGCGAAGTACAATGTAAATTCTGAGTTTGAGGCAAAGTATACTTTTTATGACCTCAGCTATAACTTAAGGCCGACGGAAATCACCGGATTTATAGGCCGATACCAGTTGCAATTCCTTAAGGAAAATATCTTAATAAGGCAAAAAAATCATATCATCCTTGAGTCGGTTGTTAAGGGAAATCCTGACTTGATTACTTTCGACCGCTCTCATATTTCATTGCTGTCCGGCTTTGCGTTTCCAGTTTTGTGTAAAACTCCTGAGCTTAGGGACGTATATCTTTCCCAGTTTTCGGGAGCTGGTGTTGAGATTCGGCTGATGATTGCCGGTAACATTCAAAAACAACCCTTTTACACAAAATATGTTTCGAAATTATATGACCTGCCGGGTACGGATAAGATTCATGATTGCGGCTTTTACTGTGGAAATTATCCTGAGCTGACCGACACGGACCTTCAAACAATTTCCAGTTGTCTTACGAAGTATTGACAAATACTCGATGCCGGATGCTTAATACTTGAAACTATTCCTTTGCCGGGTGTGTAATAAATTCTTTGTTAAGCAGTTTCGATCTATTACTAAAAGCGTCGGCCGATGATGATTTCGCGGAGAAGACCGCGGAGAAACCGAAAGCCGGTCGGAATGGAACTGGCGGTGCTTTCACCGCCGATACGTTTGGCTTCGATAGTGGGGACCTCTGTTATTTTCAGGCGGAGCTTCATCGCCCGTATTGTCATCTGGTACTCAATAAGAAAACCGTGTGCATCAACACCAAGCTTTTGAAAAGCACTTCGCGTAATCGCCCGGTAACCGTTTATAGTGTCCTGTACATAGGGGCCGCGATTAAAAAAAAGGTTGGCCATCCAGGTAAAAGCACGGTTTGCCCAGGCGCGGAAGGGCAGTTTCAGGTCGGCTTCTTCGTTACGAGCGTCCTTTCCGAATCGCCTGGCGATGGCCAAATCAGCACCTGCTTCTATCTTGGCAAAGAGTCTTGGAATATCGGAGGGGTCTTCATTCCCATCGGGCGAAAAAAAGCAAAGAACGTCCCCGTTTGCCTGGGCAAAGGCAATCCGGAACGCTTCACCTCTTCCCTTTTTTTCCTGGTCGATTAGTCGGACGCCTTTTTCGCCGAGAAAGTCTCTTGTTCCATCCGTAGAGCCGCCGTCCACGACAAAAACCTCATCGGCAGAGTCCAACGGAATTTTATCGAAAAGCGCTGTAATACCTTCGATTTCGTTAAGAGTTAAAAGAACAAGTGTCTTTTTCACAGTAGTTTCTCTTGCCTTTCACATCGGATTGACAATCCATTTGTTAAGAAGCTTTTATACCCGGCTAAGGCTGCTATGTCCTCATAGCTTACTACGAAAACGCTGGGATGTGAAGAAATAAAGCAGGTTTTTCGAAAGGCTTTATTTGGTTTTTACCTTACTCAAAATAAAGGGATTCCGGAAAAAGTTGTTGGACATAATGTTAAAAATCGTTATTTTGTAGACCTGAGATAACGGACTTCTGCAGAATGGGAAGTTTTGACAGTGGCAAACTGGAGTTTATATTGATAACTGAACAGCAGAAAAATACGGCGTTTTTCATAGTTCTGCCGCTGTTGATTGTTTTGCTGTTGGCTTGGAACATTTATATTTACTGCAATTATCCATATTACTTTATATGGGACATGGATTACGTTACCTCTTTGGATTTAGTGTTGATTCAAAGCGGGCTTTTGCCCGACCACATCAACCACACGTGTTTTGGGATGTATTTATTTTTGTTTTTCAGCCAGAAGATCACCCACTTTTTAGATATTGTCTCAGTTTTGAACCTCGAAGATGTCGCCGGCTCGCTGAATCCTATAGCGGCAATGGCGGAGTTGACAGACTTTATCAGGCTTCACTCTCCTTTTTTGGCGATAGGTGTTGCGGTTTTATTGTGTATGGCCCTGCAGCGTGTATTTGCGATGTCTCGATGGTACGTTTTGGTTTTTCTTGCCGTTTTAGGCACGCAGGAGTCGTTTACTTACAACTCAAGTATGATTCGGACCGAGCTTTACAGTGTCTTTTATTTCAGTGGTGCGGTTTTGACAGTGGCACTGGCAGCTAAGTCGAGTAGCTCTTTGCGAAGATGGTTGCTTCTCTTGCTAACAGGGCTTTTGTCGGGACTGTCTTTTTTAACCAAGATACAGTCACTGTTTTATATCGCCTCATTGCCGTTTTTGCTCGGTTTTATCTTTTCGTTTTTTAGAGAAGAAAAGGGACAGGTGCACCGAGACTTGACGAAAAATGGTGCTTATCGGATATTAGTTTTAAGTCTGATTAACGTAGTTACCTTTTTGTATTTGTTTATCTGTTCGTATTTAACCACTATACCCCCCGGCACCCGCACCTGGGCTGCTTCCTGGGGTGTTACACCGTTGAGCTTTTTTTTCTTTTTTGCTTTGCTTTCATTGTTTCTAATTGAGTTGTTCTTTTATCTGAAGGGGAAAACTTCTTCAGAGATTTTCAGGTATTCGGCGATTTTCAGTGTGCTTGCTGCGGGGTTCCTTCTGTCTTTTGCGCTGCATTTCCTGCTTTTTTCAAACGCTGCTTTATCGCTGCGTTACTTGCTCTATGATTTTAAAGCGATATTTTTAAGGAGGTCTGCTTCTCAATATCTTCAGTACAAAGGCTTTTTTTCTTATTTCTCCAATTTACTCTCGTACATTTCTTACAATCCTGTGCTTTTTGTCACAAACATTGTTTTGACCGGGCTCGTCGTTTTCGGGTATCTGTACGACTTTGTCCGAATAACAAAAAGGCAGCTTTTATTGTGTCTGATTGTCAGCGTCTTTGCTTATGTAAATATTGCCGTCGGTGTACGCTTTATGCTCAGGGACATTCTCTGGGCCGAGAGCCTTATTAATTTTCTCAGTTTATTATATTTTGCCATTCTTGTAAGCAGGGCCGGCCGATATCGTCTCGCCCTGGGTCGGGTCGGTGGCTCTTTATTAATTATTGTGGTCTTTGTAAATTGCATTCATTCCGGTCGGATGCCGAAAAGGATGGACGCCAACTATAATCACTATGGATGGTGGGAAGACAGATGGTTTAGTGCTGTTTTTCGCGGCAACCAGCTAAAGTATCAAAATATTATACGTAAAAGGTACGGCAATGCTAACGTATGGGTCGCTAAGGACAAAGCAGCAGACCATAGGAGAATTAGAAGAACAGTTGACTATGTATTCAAGAACCAGAACATTACGCACCGGAATATTGGGATTGTTTTCGAAGGTCTTAACATCTGGAGTGCCGATACGAGCTATCGGATTTCCAGGATACCATCGGCTTTGCGAGGCGCTATATTGGTGGATAATGCCTCAGTGGAACTTGAACGAGGTGCCTTTTTTGAAGAAGAATATATCAGCGAGCATTCTGAATTTCTGGATAAGTTCAAAAAAGACCCGCCAAACAGGCGAATATCGGTTTTGAACAGACGTGATTTAAGTGTTTTTTTATTTGTCACGGATGAGGATGTTGCTCGTCTGCTTAGTAACATAATAGTGCGAACACCTTATGTAATTGCTGTGCAGAGCAAAGAACGTACACTTGAACTGCGGGGTCTGGAAATAGAGAACTATTGCGAAATACCGTTGGATAAAATCACGAGAAAGTTTTTCTTTGTGATTCTCAGAATATAAGGCTTTAGTATTTTACAAGGGAGCTGAAATTTAGCAGAATAAGTGATTGACATTTACGGAAAGTATGTAAAAAGAACGACTCTGAGAAGCGGCATAATCCTTTTGGAGTTTTAATGTGAAGTTAAGTATAGTGATACCCTGTTACAACGAAGCTGATACGATAGAAACATTACTAAAAGCTGTAAACGGCTGCCCTTATCAGGACAGGGAAATAATTTTAGTTGATGACTGTTCAACCGACGGGACCAGAGAAAAGCTCAGAGAAGGCCTTGAAAAGCAGGTAACGAAGGCTTTCTATCATGATGTTAACCGGGGCAAAGGAGCGGCCCTGAGAACAGGAATTAAAGCTGCAACCGGTGATATTGTAATCGTGCAAGATGCGGATTTGGAATATGACCCGAGGGAAATTCCAAAGGTCATTCAACCTATCCTGGAAGGTAAGGCGGATGTTGTTTATGGGTCAAGGTTCCTCGGGGGTACACCACACAGGGTAATATATTACTGGCACATGGTGGGGAACAAGTTTCTTACGACACTTTCTAATATGTTTACTGATATCAACTTGACGGATATGGAAACATGTTACAAGGCTTTTAGAAGAGAAATCATCCAGTCTATTGAGATAGAGGAGGACAGATTCGGATTTGAGCCTGAAATAACTGCAAAAGTAGCGAAGATGCATTGCAGAATCTACGAAGTAGGCATCTCTTACTACGGCAGGACGTACAAGGAAGGCAAAAAGATAAGTTGGAAAGATGGTTTCGCAGCCGTCAAGTGTATATTGAAGTACAACCTTTTTTCGAGAAGAAAAACAGCAAAATAGAACCTATTTGATATCGTCTCGGCGGGTACCTGGTGCCTCTCGGCGACAGAAAGTGTTAATCAGTCGTCTTTCTGAATAACTCCACAGGGAAGCAAGACCTTGAATGTCGAGCCTTTATCAAGCTGAGATTCTACCTCTATTTGGCCTTTGTGTTGTTCCACAATCTGCTTGACTATGGCCAGGCCCAGACCCGTTTTAAGCCTGTTCTTGCTTTTGGTTGACTGGTATGGTAAAAAGATGCTTTCCTTAGTGTCATCGCTTATGCCAGGCCCATTGTCACTCACCATTAATTCCACTGCATCATCGTCCTTAAGGTATGCTGTTTGCACATTTACCATGCCGGTCTGTTCATCAACAACATCTAAAGCATTCAGAATTAGATTCACAGCCACTACGTGGATTCTTTCGCTGTCGAGTTTGACTACAGGTATTTTCGGGTCAACGCGGATATTAAGTTTTATCTTTTTCTGTTTTAATTGTGCTCTAAGCGAGTCAATAGCATCCTGCACAATTCTGTTAAACTCACAAGGACCAAACTCAAGAGTTCGTTCTTTGCTGAAGTCCAGTAATTCAAGCGTGAATTTATTTATCCTTTCGAGATTGGGCTTAAGGATGTCCCAGCTGCGTTTGACTCGGTGAATCTGATTGGTTCTCAGCCCGAAGTCGATTACCTCAACCGCCCCGCCGATAAGTTGTAAAATGTTTTTGACAGAGTGGGATATATAAAGGCTGGCGTGCCCGGCTGCCACGAGCCGGCAGTTTTTTTGCTTATTCTGCTGAAGCCGAGCGTTTTCAATAGCAAGGCCGATAAATCTCGCCAACGCTTCCAGCAACTTTAAGTCCTGCTCGTTCCATTCACAATTTTCTTCGGAGCTGTCAAAATACAACACGCCCAGGGGGTATCGCGTGGTTTTTATCAGAACACAAACAGCTGATTTGATGTTATATGTTTGAAAACTCGGATCACCGGCGAATTCCTCATTATTCATCACGTTTTGAACCAGTTGGCCCCGGCTGGCTTGAAGTGTTTTGGTTATCAGGCTGTTGCTGAGGGTGCTGTCGGTCTTGTCATGGTTCAGACTGTACCTGGCAATGGGGATTAGTTGTTCTTTTAGATCGGAGTTGTTGCTTTTCATTAGTATATAACCGTTCTTTGCCCCAAGATGCTCAGCAAGCAAGCGGACTGTGACATCGAGAACTTCCTGTTGATTCTCGATGTTCATAGATGTTATGGGTAATCTACACAGCATCTCTAAATTTGTGTTTGCTCTGGCAGATGTCGCCGAAATTTTTGTGTCCGTATCCATTTCCATTTAATGCGATTGTTTGATGTTGTTTATTTCCTTGCCCCTGAGAGCTTACGTGCAGATTTATAATTTAACTGCTCGCTTGTTCCGGGACCGACCTGAAAATCACTGTTATCATAGTTGTCGGGTATTTCTTGACCGGACTTAAACCTGTGAAATTGTTTTTGACATGGCCCAAAAATCGTCTTTTTCACATTTTTGTTATCGGTCGCAACGTTAAAATCTGTCGATTCGGGTGATACTGCTGGTGATTCAGGTTTTCTTCAAGTAGGTTTCCGGTAATGTCGATAACGAGATTGCTTTGAATTATGGGGAGATTTAGTGCGAGTAGGGCGAAAGATGCGGCCAGAAGACCCGGTAATTTCGTTTATCAAGGAGGAGAAGATTCTTGAGGGTGATGCATTGCAGGTTGTCCTCGATAAGCAAAAAAACAGCGGACAAAGTCTGATAAGCATCCTCAAAAACGAAGGGCTTGTCGACGAGGAGCAACTTACAAGGATAATTGCCAGGGCAAACAAGATAGAATTTCTCAACTTGACTCCAGATATGGTAGATCCTATGGCTGCCCATCTCGTATCTTATGATATTGTCAACCAGCATGACCTTATACCGGTGCGTAAAGAGAATGACAGATTGCTTGTTGCGATGAGTTCGCCGCTAAATTTGTCTGTTCGCGACCAGGTTGAGACGCGAACCGGCTATAAAGTTGTTCCTGTGGCCGCAACCAGCAGTGCCATAAAACAGGCAATAAAATATCATTTCAACGTTCGTAATGTGACCCGACAGGACATAGTGTCTATGCGGCTGAAGCAATCATCACCTGAGGAGCAACAGCAGGATGTCGCTGTCAGGGAGATATCGGAAAGAGTATCAAATGCTCCGGTTGCCAGATTGGTCTCTTCCATAATAAATGGTGCTGTTGATGCCCGCGCCAGTGATATCCACATTGAGCCGCAGGAACCGGACATTAAAGTTCGCTACAGAGTGGACGGGATTTTACGGACCGCCATTGATGTGCCTGCCTTTGTTCAACGAGAGGTTGTTTCGCATATTAAGATTCTCGCAGATATGGATATATCTGAAAAGAGAGTTCCTCAGGATGGTAATATAACACTGAAATCTCATGGTAAGGAGTACGACCTTCGTGTATCGTCGCTTCCTGCGGTTGGAGGCGAGAAAATTGTTATCAGACTTCTTGATAAAAGCGCCGGTATGTGGACGCTTGACGAGGTGGTACAAGCTGCCGAAGATAACAAGAGAATAAGGGGGTTAACGAGCAATCCATACGGAATGATACTGGTTACCGGTCCGACCGGTAGCGGTAAAACGACCACCTTGTACTCGATTCTGCAACTGCTAAACACGCCGGAGAGGAATATCGTTACTGTTGAAGACCCCGTCGAGTACCGTTTACCCGGCATCACACAGGTACAGGTCAAGCCGACTGTCGGAATGACATTTGCTTCGGGATTGAGGAGTATATTAAGGCAGGACCCGGACGTTATTTTAATTGGAGAAATCCGCGATCTTGAGACCGCTGAGATCGCTGTCAGCGCAGCTTTGACGGGGCACCTGGTATTAAGTACTCTTCACACGAACGACGCCGTAGGAGCTGTATCTCGTCTTATTGATTTAGGAATAAAGCCTTTCCTGGTTGCTTCTGCGCTTCTGGGTTCTGTAGCCCAGAGGTTGCTTCGGATCTGTTGCAACGAATGCAAGAAAACCTATAAGCCCTCTAAGGAAGAGTTGAGTTGTTTATACAGCAAGTTGCCTGAGAATAAGAACATACGACTGGTCGAGGCCAACAGTTGTAACAGTTGTTATCACACCGGATATCATGGAAGAAGGTCTATTTACGAGATATTTGAAATTAGCAATAAGATAAGAAGTATGATTGCCGCAGACAACAACGATGATGTAATTAAAGAGCAGGCGACAAAGGAAGGTATGAAAACGTTACGCAGCAGTGCCATAGAACAGGTTATTAATGGCGTTACGACCTTGACGGAGTTGATGCGGGTGGTTGATATACGGGATAACTAATGGCTGTTTTCGAGTATATTGCAAAAGATAAAGACGGAGGCACATTCTCCGGCATATATCAGGATATCGAAAACACAGCGGTGCTTCGAGATGAACTGGCCAAGATGGGCTATGTTCTTATTAAGGCGAGGAAAAAGAGCTTAAGGGAAAAAAAAGGCAAAGTAAGACGCAAGGAGGTAGTAACCTTTGCATATAAATTTGCGGGGATGTGTGCTGCTGGATTGTCAATTGTAAGATGCTTGGAGGTGCTTGAAGAGCAGTCCGAAAATCCTGCTATGAAAGGTATGGTTTCCGATATCAGACAAAATGTAGAGACCGGCTCCAATCTCAAAAACGCTTTCGAAAAGTATAAGGATGTGTTTTCAGATTTTTTCCTCGGGATGCTCGAAGCCGGCGAGACCAGTGGTAAGCTATCGCATACTTTGCAGATGACCGCAGATTACCTCGAAAAACAGGCAAGCTTAAGAACAAAGGTCAAGGCAGCCTTTGCCTATCCCGTGATTGTCGGAGTTATGTGTTTTTTAATCGTCGGTTATTTGATTACCTGTGTGGTGCCGGTTTTTTCGAAGATATACAAACAATTGCATGTAGAGCTGCCTGCGCCAACACAAATGCTGGTTCTAATCAGTGATGGGATCAGGAACTGGTGGTGGGCTATTTTGATGGGCGTTCCGCTTTTAGTGGTAGCTTTTCGCAAGCTCTCGGCTCATCCTGCCAATAAAGCAAGATGGGATAGATTCAAGCTTAATATGCCTATATTTGGTAAATTGAATCGCATGGTGGTGGTCTCTCGGCTGATGCGTACCTTTGCAATGTTGGCTTCGGCGGGCGTGTCATTCATTGAGGCCCTGGATGTCGCAGCGAGAGTTGCCAATAACCAAAAGTGTAATGAAATCACCAAGGAGATGCGGCGAACCATTGAAGCGGGAAGTCCGTTGGCCAGTTCGCTGAAAAAATACGACCTTTTTCCCTCAATGATTGTTCAGCTCGCGGCTGCCGGCGAGGAGGCCGGTGTGCTGCCTGAAATGGTTAATAAGGGCGTTGATTTTCTGGACCAGGATATAGACAGGCACATTGCCGCCTTGTTGGTAAAGCTTGAACCGGCATTAACGGTTATTATGGGCGCTCTTGTCGGTTTCATACTTATGGGAGTTTATTTGCCGATGTTCGACTATATGAGCCATATAAAATAACCTTCCAGACAGGGACAGGCGATTTTTGTGAAAAAATACAAAAGTGTCTTTAATATGTTGTCGATGGATGTAATTAACCGAAATTTTTTTCGAAAGGAGAAGAAATGAAGGTTTTCAGTAGGAAAAGTGGTTTTACGTTGGTCGAGCTGCTCATTGTGGTCTTAATTCTGGCGGCCTTGGCAGCCATTGCTGTTCCACGTATCGGAGCCAGTGCTGCAAATGCGAGAATAAGGGCCTGTCAAACAAACATCAGTATAATCAACAGCCAGCTTGAGCTTTACGAGGCCGAGGAAGGTGTCCCACCTTCGGACATTGATGACGTAATCAATAGCACAAATTATTTCCCGGATGGTCCTCCTGCGTGTCCTTTTGGTGTTGGTTATGATATTGATGCGGCGACCGGTCACGTTGATGCCTCTACTCATAACCATTAATTATCTTTAAAGTTTTCGGTGATGATATCCGGTTTGTGTTAACCCAGACCGAAAAGCGAGGGGGATGGTTGCATGGTGTTGTGGCCATCCTCTTTCTTCTTATATCAGGTTTGGGACTCGGTTCTGATTCTGTCAAAGCCGTGCTTTATGGGAGATCGGTTGAATGAACCGAAACAGCAGAGCTTTTACCGCGCACAACAGAAAGGTGCGACGGCTTTATAGCCGTGGTGCTGGGTTCACTGTTGCTGAATTAGTGGTGGTTATGTTGTTTGTAGCCGTAATGGCTATTGTTGCTGTCCCCAGGCTGCAATTTGGAACTTTGCACAGGCAGCAGGCTGATACTGTCGCTAAGGGTCTGGTTACAGACCTTAGACTGACACGTGCACTGGCGATAGGTAACGCCGCAACCAATGTTGCCGGCTTTGGCCTGAGTATGACGGGAGCAGAGCCATACTCCGGTTATAATATAACCGACCTTGATACAAACGGAATTGTTGAATCATTTACCATAGACCCGATAATCCAATGTACCGGTGGAAGTGACTTCCAGTTTGGCCCCCTGGGGAATCTGTTGGCTGGAAGCGATAACCAAATAATTATTTCTTCTTCAGGAAGAAGTTTTACCATAAATGTAATATCCGCAACCGGAGCCGTTATATGTGTTGAGAACTAAACTATGGCCCCAACGCAAAGAAAAACTAAATATAGTTCTTGCTTTACTCTTGTTGAGGTGCTGGTCGCATCACTGTTGCTGACTGTAGCTATGGTCCCTATCTTAAGGGCACTTACCGCCTCGCATATGCTGGACAGGAAGGTAGAATACAAAACGCACAGCCTGGTCTTTGTCAAGGCCGAGCTTGACAGGATAAAGGCCGAATCAATCTATAACTTCGATACTGATTTCACAAAAGATTCCTCAGTGATAGAAGGCGATTATCTTGTTAGCGTTGATGATGTTCCCTCCGAAGCCAACCTGAGGCAGATTAGCGTTTTTGTCGGCTATGACAGGAACTATAACCAGATCCTTGAGGATGATGAAATAGAAGTTGCACTCAGAAGCCTGATTACAAGAAGGTGGAATTGAGTGTTATTTTATCGCAGGTTCCTGGCAGAGTTTACACTTATCGGACTGCTTTAAATTAGATGTCAAGCTGTTCGGTGACCTGATTATACCAGCCTATAAAAGCCCGTCTTTTTTACTATGATGCGGCTCCTTACTTATCTATTACATAAATGGACTTAAAATTAAATTATTCTGACTTCAAAAAATAGTTCATTCGTTTTCTGACGATATAAACAGCAATGATTAGAAAGGATTTTTCAGTGCTTATGATGGCTTATACTGGCATGGCTGGTCGACTGTCTTGGAGGTAGACCTGGCGATAAAGCCGTAAATTCCCAGGATGCAGTATGCGGAACATACGTTCGAAAATAACGGTTTGGTTGTTTAACTCGGCTGTCAATTATACCCGAGACAGAGCAAATACGCTCATAGTGTTCTCCAAGAGGTAAGATGTATACAAGCTTACGAATAAATAGAACATTGTCGCGAGCGATGAGTCTGGTTGAAGTCTTAATGGCAATGGTGATTATGGCAATAGTGTTTGTGGTGGTAATACCGCAGATTAGAGCCATCCGCGCTGGCTGGCCTATAGAACGTGATAATGCAGAGCTTCTTGAAAACGGCCAGGCCTTGATGGACCATATTGCGACTCATTTGACTAAAGCCAACAGAATAATAGAAGTCAGTGATGCCTGTGACAGCAACGGCTACATCGAATTTATGGATAGTGAAAACAATATTATATGCTACCAAATCGGCAACAGCGAATACGTTCAATATGGTCCGGTCGACAACCTTGTTGCACTTGCGGGCCCTGTAAGTTCTTTGCGATTTGCCTGTTATGATACCTATGATTTAAATTCGCCGATTTCGGAAGTTGACTATGTTCGCTCCGTAAAGGTGCGGGCTACACTTCCGAATTCCAATGAGCGTGGCCGGGCCCATACCTTCACAACATGGGCATATCTTCGCACAAATTATCTTGCGGAAGAATTAATCGTCGGCACCGAATATATTTTCGATAATTCCTTTTGCCACACGCCCACTCTGTCTAAGATCGATGATGAGCACTTTCTTTGTGCTTATGACGGACCGAGTAACAATGGCTGTGCAGTCGTTTTAATGCCAAAATATATATCCGATGAATGGCAGATTTCTAATGGCACTCGTTTTATATTTGACAATTCAAAAGGCCGAACACCGGAGTTATGTCAAATGGATGCAACGCATTATCTTTGTGCTTACAGGGGGCCTAATACGGACGGCTGGGCGGTGGTGCTGATGGTAGATACGGGAAGCTGGAAGGTGAGTAATGGTCCGTCTTTTGAATTTGCCGATAACACGGGACTTCCAGAACCGGTAGAGCATGATGGTGACTCCGATACCACTTATAGACCTGCTTTAGCCATGATTGACGATACGCATTATCTTTGTGCTTATATGGGTGCAGGATATGACGGCTGGGCGGTTGTCTTAACTATAAATCCGAGTACATACGAGATTTCCGCAGAGACGCCTTTCGAATTTGATGGCGCGGACGGCGGGGCTCCGGCACTGGCAAAGATTGACGATACTCACTATCTATGTGCTTACACAGGCCCCGATGATGACGGCTGGGCGGTCGTTTTGGCAGTTGATACCGGCTCCTGGACTATTACTAAAAAAACACCCTTTGAGTTTGATACTGTAAAAGGAGGTAAACCCGACCTGGCAAAGATAGATGATGAACATTACCTGTGTGCTTATGGCGGTCCTGACAAAGACGGCTGGATTGTTGTTTTGAACGTTGACCTGGCAACCTGGGAGATATCCAAGAACACTCCTTATGAATTTGACCGGACGCGGGGAGAGGTGCCGGAATTGCAAATGATTGACATTTCGAATTATGTTTGTTCGTACGAAGGCGATTCCGGAAAGGGCGAGGGTATTGATCTGCCGGCGTCAATTATTCTCCGTGTAAACCAGCTTAATTGGACGATTTGCAGGAAAACACCCGTTATATTATATAGCGATGAGGGTGATGCTCCCGACATTGCCGTTATCGATGACAGCCACTTTTTTAGTGCTTTTGACGGTTATCCCTGGAAGGGTCATTCGACGGTGTTGGAGGTGGACCTGGCAATAAAACCATAATACTCTGGGAACGGTGTATGGAACATATATTTAAAAGTAATGGTTTGTTATTTATGTGGCTTTGATTATCCCAGGAGGTGAGCAATTACCTCCATAATGTTGTTGAGGAAAGATGCGTATAAGCTTACAGAAAAACAGAGCACTGTTACGAGCGTTTACTCTTATTGAGATTATTATGGCTGTGGTGATTATGGCCATTTTAATTGTGGCTGTAATACCGCAGATTCGAGTCATTCAGGCGGGCTGGGACGCAGCACGCGAAAATGCGGAAATTATTGAGAACGGCCAGGCCTTAATGGACCATATTACGTTTAATTTAATGAAGGCCAGGAGAATAATGGCGATAAGCGACTCGAATAATCCCAACGGTTTCATCGAGTTTATGGATGACAACGGGGTTGTTATGCGATACCAAATCGGCGATAACAACTATGTTCAGTTTGGCTCAGTCGGCAACCTTTCCGACCTGGCGGGTCCCGTAAGCGTCTTACAATTTGCCTGCTATGACACCTATGATTTAAATACACCAATTTCAGATGTTGACTATGTTCGCTCCATAGAAGTACAGGCTACACTTCCAAATCCTGGTGAGAACAGCCGAGATTATGCTTTAACATCGTGGATTTATCTTCGCACAAATTACCTTTCAGAAGAAATGATCGTCGGTGCTGAATATATTTTCGATCAATTCTATTGCCGCTCGCCCGTCCTGGCTAAAGTCGATGATGAGCACTTTCTTTGTGCTTATGAAAAGCCGCCGAATATTTGGGCTGACGGCCGGGGCTATGCGGTCATTTTAATGCCAAAGTATATATCCGAGTCATGGCAGATTACCAAGGGAAGCTTTTTTCAATTTGAACCGACTTTAGGACAAGTGCCGGAGCTGTGCCAGATAGACGCTACACATTATCTTTGTGCCTACAGGGGGCCTGGTGTCGATGGCTGGGCAGTCGTACTCAACGTAAACACCACCACCTGGTCAGTTTCCAAGTACACTAATTTTGAATTTGCCGACGCCACAGGACTTCCGCTTGTAGATAGTGGTGGTCCGGACATCGACCCTGCTTATAGACCTTCCTTAGCCAAGATTGACAATACACATTATCTTTGTACGTATATGGGCAAGGATTTTGACGGCTGGGCGGTTGTCTTAATCGTAGATTCGAGTACATACGCCATTTCTGCGGGAACGCCTTTTGAATTCGATGTTTCGGAAGGTCGAGGGCCGGTGGTAGTACATATTAAAAATGACCAATATCTTTGTGCCTACTCGGGACCGGCCGGCAATGGCAGGGCCATTGTCCTTACCGTTGACACAAATACCTGGACTATTACGCAAGAATCACAGTTTATGTTTGAAAATGGCATAGCAGAAAGGCCCGACCTTGTGAAGATAGATGATGAGCATTTTCTGTGTGCTTATGGAGGGCCTGACAATGATGGTTGGGTGGTTGTTTTGAATGTTGACGGGGCAAACTGGCAAATAACCAAGAATACTGCGTACGAGTTTGACCCTGTGAGAGGGGAGGTGCCGAAACTGCAAAAGATTGACATTTTGAATTATGTTTGTTCGTACGAGGGCGATGCCGGACGGGAAGAGGATTTTGATTTACCGTCGTCAATTCTTCTCTATGTAAACCAGCTTAATTGGACAGTCTGCAAAAAAATGCCCGTGAAAATGTACGGCAGTGAGGAGGGTGATACTCCCGACATTGCCGTTATCGATGATAAAACCTTTTTTAGTACTTATGACGGTTACCCATGGGTAGGTAACGCGACGGTCTTAGAGGTTGACCTGGCAATAAAGCCATAAAGGATACGGTGATTATCTATGAGATATAAGCTTAAAAGAAAAGGTTCGGTTTTTGTGCTGTCGGTCTTTGTGATAGCGATGCTCTCTACCCTTGTGATAGGTATGCTGAAAATTAATTCAGGAGAGATTCAGCTTATCCGGAATCAAATTTATGCCTCTCAGGCAGTGGCTTTGGCTGAGGCCGGCCTGAGTGCCGCTTTGGCCGAGATGCGGGATAACGCGCTTTGGCAAAGTGGTTTTGATGATGTTCTTGTTGGTTCGACACCGGGATTTGAGGGCGGCGAGTATGACGTTGAAATTGATGGTAGCAAAATCAAGGTTACAGGAAGCGTCGCATCCTGGCAGGGTTATACTGCTACTGTACAAGCAGAAGTGACGATAAGCGCTGACGATCCACACATAATACGAATAGATTCTTACCGAATTAACGAACCTTTTGAGGAATAATAATGATGGTTAAAAAGACCTCACTGGGAATAGATATTTCGGCGGGCAAGATTAATCTGGCCTTACTCAAGAGGGACAAAGGAGAGGTAAAGCTGCTTAAAGCGGCCAGCGGTCCGCTTCCGGAAGGAGTCGTGGTGGACGGCAATATAATAGAGCCGGTTGCCTTGGCCAATGCCATAAAGAAGCTTGTTTCCGCCAATAAAATGCGTGCGAAGTGGGTCACTATTTCACTTATCGCCAAGCCTGCCTTGAACCAGGTAATAGACCTGCCCAAGCAAGTACCGAGCAATATCGGGCAGTATGTCCATAACGAAGTGAAACGCTGTGCCGTTTTACCGGTCAAGAACGTAATCTTTGATTATTGTGGCATAGCCCTCTCTGGCCGGCAGGGGAACAATCGTCTGTTTGTGGCAGCGGCGGAGAATGAAAAGATAGACTTGATAGCCAGGGCCCTGAGTCAGGTAGGGCTTGACCTTGATGCGGTCGAGCCAGCCGCCGTTGCTTCTAACAGAGCACTTTATGCAAGGAAAGTGGCCGAAAAATTCGATTCCAACATACTTATTACCATTGTGAAAGATACGGAGGTAACCTTTTGTGTCTTTAGAAGGCAGATGTTCGATTTTATCCGGTGTAAAAACCTTGGCGAGGTTCTACAGCCATCAGGAACCGCTTTTAAGCGTTTTGTCGAAGAAGTAAACGCAATCATTCAGTACTATGATATCGATGTTCCGGATAGTCCCAAGCGTTGGGAAATAGTAGTTGTTCTTGACAGGGCAGACGATTCTACTGACGATCTTGGCAAGTCTTTGCGGAACATATTCGGAAGTATTGATGTGCACTTGAGTCTTCCACAGACTATCCATGAGGATGTTGTCTTGGTTGGGAACGGCAACGCGCAGGATACTTCTCTGGCCGCTATTGGCCTGGCGATGAAGCAGCTTGAGGCGCAGAATACCGGTCTGCGAGTAAATCTGCTGTCGCAGGAAGCTGCGAGTATTAAATCTGTTAAGAGCCTTGTGCTGCTAACAATCACCACTGCAGTCGCCGTTTTGATAGTTATGATAGTGTCGGTGGGTATATTGAACCTGAAGGCTGAAAAAGCCAGCGATGATATCGTTAGTCAACAGGACAAGCAGCCATCCTCTGAGACTATGGCATTAATGAAGACACAGGAAATAATCACTGGTAAGGTTGATGCTTTATCTAAGAAGCTTCAAATCACAAACCATATCCTGCAGCTAAACCGAGTTTCTGACTGGGATGAGATTCTTGATGATATAAGAAGCAGCACACCGAGATCAGTATGTATTACGCGTCTGATTAATCGTGGAGACTCAACGATAGTTTTGGAGGGAGAGGCAATATCGTATGATGGCATTAATTTGTTTGGGGATATGCTCGCCCAATCGAGCTTCATAAAATCGACATCACTTGTTAGCACTGGCATAAATGATACCGACGGCTTGATTACATACTCACTCAGTTGTTCATTAGCCCAAGAAAAAGGAACATAACGAATGATTATTGAGAGTCTTGCCAAATTATCTAAGTCCATACGTATTGCCATAGCGGTTATAGTAGTTATTCTTCCAGCCGCCGCCTGTTACAGCTGGGTGGTCTTACCTCATACCAGGTATCTGTCCGTGACTGAACAATATGGATCTGTAGCTTTCGACATCGCAAACAAGATTCGGATTATCAAGGGCAAGACTGCTCTGAAAAGAAGAAAGCTTGAGGAACTACAGCAGAATCTTGCACAGACCAAGGAGAAGTTCTTTACACCGCAGGAGGCACAGAAGTTCTTTCGAGAGATTGAGACTATCTCTAATCAAACTGGTTGTAATATTGTTTCGTGTGAATATGTTTTGAAATCAAGATCGGAGAAAAGAGCGGATAAGCAAAACTCTGCCATAACCTCAAACAATGCCATTGTCGCGTTTGTCGCGAGCTATGAAAACGTTATATCTTTTCTGGCAAAAATGCTCGACCACCCGCAGAAAGTCTCGATTGATTCGTTGGAAATAACAATGATGAATTATGATTCAAAGGCTCTGCAATGTGAGGCAACCTTTACAATTTTTGTACTTAATGATAAGGAGATTTTTTCAAATGAATAATTCAAAATACATCAAAGTACTGCTTGTCTGTGCGGTTATGATGGTTTTTGTCTGGCAAGCCTGGGCTCAGATTGAACCTCAGGAGGATGAGGAGAAGGCAAATCAGGATGTCGGTCGGTTTGACCCCTTTGAGCGGCTGTCAGTGCAACAAAAGGTATCTGGAACGCAGAAAGTCGTTCAACAGGGTGGTTCAGTAATTACTGTACCTGAGCTGTATGCGAAGTCCGTGTTGATTAAGTTTCTTGATGCCAAGAATCTAAAAGTGGCTCTGGCGAATATGACAACCGAATATGGAGTCATCACCGCCGATAGAAGAAGTAACTCTCTTATCATCTGCGATACTGAAGAGAATCTGGAAAGAATTTTGGACGAGATAAAAAAAGCTGACAAAACTCCGCAGCAGATTATGGTTGAGGTAGTTATTCTCGATGTCAAGCTTGATGATGATACAAAATTAGGAATCCATTGGGATGTGCTCCTCGATGACAGATATAACGCAGTATACGGTCAATATGTCAACAGCTCGTGGCCGGTAGGTGACGTATTAAGCACAGCAGCATTTCAGATTGTAACTGGCAATATCACTAATCTTGTCTATGCAATACAAGAAAAAAGAGATGTTGAAATCCTTGCCAGTCCAAGAGTTATGGTAGTAAGCGGCAAGTCATCCTCTATTGAAGCGATTGAGGAAATTCCGTATTTAGAGTCAAGCCAAAGCTCTGAAAGTCAAACCGTCCTTACATATACGGAGTTTAAAGACGTTGGTATAAAGTTGAAAGTAACCGCTACCTTGACAGATGACAATGATGTTGTTCTTGAGGTTAGTACCGAGCAGAATGTGCAAACGGGTACAAGTGGTAATGTGCCTGTGGTCGACACGAGAAAAGCCAATACTTCACTTCTATTAAGTGATGGCCAAATAGTCGTTATGGCAGGATTAAGACGTGAGGAAAAAACTTTAGATGTGGAACAGATTCCAATCCTTGGTGATTTACCGCTTATCGGTGGGCTGTTCAGGGGCACTAATTCGATTGTCAAGCATTCCGAATTAGTTGTGTTTATATCACCTCATATTTACAAAGGTGAGTCCATCAGCAGGCAGGAATTAGAAAAGTTTAACCGTCTTAAGAATAGACCTCTTTTGAAATTGCCTGACAATAAAAGAAAGTAATTGCCGCTGCAATCTGCTTTTAGTGTTGTGGTCTTAGTCAGGGGAAGGGCGCTGGGGGTCTAATTTAACCCACGGCGGCCAGCTATGTTTTCCTTCACCGCATTCGGGGCAGGTCCAGTGCTTCGGTAAATCCTGAAAATCGATTCCTGCTTTGGTTCCTTTGTCAGGCCTACCTATGGCAGGGTCGTAAATGTATCCACATCTCGGGCATTTATACTTTTGCATCTGTAGTCTCTTTCAGTGAAAAATATCCCAGCATGTCAACTTGTGTCATTTCTAAAAAGAAACTAATCTTATTTTTTAAAACGGCATCAGATAACGCTCGGTTTCTTAGAGCGTATTTTAGGGTATTTTGGCAATGATAGGTTGAGATGTCAATAACTTTAATTTGAGTTTTTTTGTCTTTTTTTATTGTCCGGCTGACTATGGAGGTCTTCCATATCTTGTTGGATATTTGGCCGATACGGACAGAACGTTTAAACGATATCAGCTATTTTGGTGGACCGGGCCAAGTGGTCTTAGTGATTTTATGGGGGATTATCCGACAGTATCTGATTAATTGGACAGCGCATAATATAAAGCCAGATTCTAAACTCACAGAATCTGGCTTCGGAGGAGGGTGATGAAAAGGCTGAATTATTATAGCTTCACAGTCTACATATCACCGCCAAGCACTATCAGCCCTCCATCCCTATATATCGAAAAAAAACACCTTTTTCTTTAGAAGACATCTCCCAGTACATAAAAGTATTACTCTTTCTTTTGCAAAAGTCAAGTTTAAGATGATAAAATCTAATAAGTCAAGTTAAAATTTAAATAGTGTCCTGTGAGAATTGAACGGGTGAAGCAGTTAGTCAATCATTTCGTAAAGGCACGGATAAGTGTTTTTTACAATACCAGCCTTAAATAGTGATGTTTCTGTGCCTTACATCAGATTTGCACGAGTTTTGTTCCGATAATAAAATTTTTAAAGAGCCTTTTATTAATATCATCCAGTTCTTCAAGCACTTCCGAGACAAGGAGTTATCCTTCATTCCAGAGAGACTAAATTACGTAAAATAGTCTAAATTTTACATTGAAAAAAGAGAATTTCACCAACTTCCTATAATCAATTATCCTGTGATTGTTTTTTTACGCTTGATATGGTTGGCTTGTTCAAATATCTTAACAAAAAAGTTGTTATATTAAAGTGTTTCAGTCAGTAGTTGGCCAAAAAGTTTGCCGGCTGGAATTAGTCAGGGATAATTAAGTTTCCAGTGGCAATATGCCTGGCTTTATAGGACTTAAGGTGCTTGGTTGGTTTTTAGGAGTAATTTCCTTGTTTAAAAGTCGGAATTCCGAACAATTTTCACAAAAACACCGTATCCGACATTATAAATCCTTAGAAGTGGTATGATGTTTACGGATAGTAAAATGAAATCCTCAAAAAATATTTTTTGTTTACCGTTATTATTTTTTCTGTGCTCGGCTCTGATTGCTGATAACTCGACGTACAGTGGGCCTGAGGGGCTTTCTCTGGCGTTTCGCCAGGCCGTTAAGAAGGTAAGGCCGGCCGTTGTTTATATAGAAGTAGTCAGGAGGGGTGAGGGGAATTTGTTCGGCCAGAAGGCCACAGGAAGTGGAAGCGGCGTGATTATTGATGCAAAGGCGGGCTATGTCCTGACGGCAAATCATGTTGTGGAGGGTACGACACAGGTTAAGGTCCGTCTTTTTGACGGCAGAACATTTTTAGGGAGTGATATCCGCGGTGATGCACAAACTGATGTTGCTATAGTGAAAATTGAGGCGAAAAATCTTCCCGACGCTGAGTTCGGAGATTCCGACTGGCTTGAAGTTGGTGACTGGGTACTGGCTATCGGCTCGCCGTTTGGCCCGCGATTAGAGAATTCCGTCTCTGCGGGTATTGTTAGTGGAAAAGGCCGGAGGACCGGTATACTGGGCAGCTTGGGGCTTGAAGACTACATCCAGACCGACGCGGTCATTAACAGGGGCAACAGCGGCGGACCGCTTGTGAATATCAAAGGCGAAATTGTAGGTATTAATTCAAGCATAATCTCATCGACAGGTATGTACGCCGGTCTGGGTTTTGCCGTGCCGAGTAATCTGGCTAATTCGGTCGTCGAGGACCTTATTAAAGAAGGCAAGGTAGTGAGGGGCTGGCTTGGCATTACTATGGTTTCAATGAAAGATGCTAAGAGTGATGAGAGGCTCAAAAAGGAATGGTCGAATTTACACTCGGAAACGCAGATGCCGGACAAAGGTGCATATATCCTTAAGATTCATCCGGACAGCCCCGCTGAAAAGGGCGGCTTAAGGAAAGGTGATATTGTTCAGGGCATAGGAGACACGCCGATTGCTGATTCTGGTGAACTTATAAAGGTCATAAGTTCAAGAAGTCCCGGTGAAGTTGTAGGTTGTCATATCTGGCGTGATGGCAGTAAGAAAACTATTAAGGTAGAGTTGGGCAAAAGGCCGGAGATAATAGCCCCTGAAAAATTGGGAATAGCCAAAGAGCCCGGCCGGATGGAGACAGGATATAACAAACTGGGTCTTATTGCGGCTGATTTTACCGGATTAATCGCTGAGCGAATGGGGCTTTCCGAATTGAAGGCGGTCATCGTAGAAGCAGTTCATCCCGACTCACTCGCTTATGCATTCGGCATTAAGCCGGGCGAGATAATAACGAATGTTAATGGTAAAAGGGTGAAGCAAACCGCTGACTTAGAAAAACTTCTCAAGAAGGGGGACTTGAATAAAGGCATAAGATTTACTGTACTCAATGCGTTCGGCGAGCGCGAAGTAATAGTCAAATCAGGGGCTGATTAACCATATAACCTGCAGGAAACCGAGGGCTAAATACATGTGTTCTTGTACATCAGAGGCACGAGCATACAACTGATAATATCACTAATTATGCAAAATGTGCTCCTGCACAAAAAGTAGGCCGATTTTGTGACTTATTGTGCAAAGCCACTCGACGGTTATCCTGGCCCTACTCTTTAGAGTCGCCGGGCAGATTAGCAAGGTTCTGTAAAAGCTTGAATCTTTGTGCGACGTCCTTTTTTGCCAGGGCCATAAGCTCCGGAGCAAGCTGCGGTTTTGTCTGTTTCAATGCACGATAGCGATTTTCGCTGTAAGCATATTGCTCGAAGTCAAAATCCGGTGCCTTCGAATCGAGCTGCAGCGGATTCTTGCCTTGTAATTTCAGTTCGGGATTATATCTGCACAAAGGCCAGTAGCCTGAGGCGACGGCCTGTTTTTGATGTTTGTATCCGTCGATGAGGTTATAACCGTGAGCAATGCAGTGTGAATAGGCGATAATCAGCGATGGACCGTTGTACTTTTCGGCCTCGATGAAGGCCTTGACGGTCTGTGTGGGATTTGCCCCGATTGCCACACGAGCGACATAGATATTTCCGTAAGTCATTGCCAGCATTGCGAGGTCTTTTTTAGGCATAGGTTTGCCGCCGGCTGCAAATTTTGCAATTGCCGCTCGCGGGGTTGATTTCGACATCTGTCCGCCGGTATTCGAATATACCTCGGTGTCGAGTACGAGGACGTTCACATTGGCCCCGATGGCCAGGACATGGTCGAGCCCCCCGTAACCGATATCATAAGCCCAGCCGTCACCTCCAAGTGCCCAGACCGACTTATGAACAAGATAGTCGGCAATTGTAGAAAGCTCTTTGCAAACGACACAGCCGCTTTTTTCACATTGCTTTTTAAGCTCTTCGATTTTTTCCCGTTGTTTTTCGACAGCGGCCTGCTCGGCTTCCTCGGCAAGCGTTCTGGTCTTAATTTCGCCTGCCAGCTCGGAATTGATACAGCCTTCGGCGAGTGCTTTTTCCAGTAATTCCAGAGCGCGTTTTTTAAACTCGTTAACAGCCAGACGCATCCCCATAGCGAACTCAGCGTTGTCTTCAAAAAGGCTGTTGCTCCAGGAAGGTCCTTTGCCGTCAGGTCTTTTAGCATAAGGGGTTGTGGGCAGGTTTCCGCCGTATATTGATGAGCAGCCGGTTGCGTTTCCAATCAGGGCCCTGTCGCCGAAAAGCTGGCTCAGCAATTTTACGTAAGGTGTCTCGCCGCAGCCGGCACACGCGCCCGAGTACTCGAACAATGGCTGAATAAACTGACTGCCCTTTACAGTGGCGGGATTGAAAAGTTTCGCATCGGTGTTTGGTATCGAGAGGAAATATTCATAGTTTTCGTTTTCCTGCCGGCGGAGTGGCTCCTGCGGAACCATATTAATAGCTTTTCGGCCTGTAGGCTGCTTGTCGGCATCTTTCTCGGCAGCAGGGCAGGCCTTTACACAGGCCCCGCAGCCGGTACAATCCTCCGGGGAGACCTGGAGGGTGAATTTCATACCTGCCAAGTCTTTGCCCTTAGCCTGTGTGCTTTTGAAAGTTGCCGGGGCATCTTTGAGGTACTTTTCGTCGTAGGCCTTCATTCTTATTACACCGTGCGGGCACAGCAGGGAGCACTGACCGCATTGAATACAGATATCAGGTTCCCAGGCGGGGATATTTACGGCAATGTTCCGTTTTTCATATTGCGTTGTTGCGGTTGGGAATTTGCCGTCGACGGGCATCTTGCTTACCGGCACATTGTCTCCCCGGCCGGCCATCATCTCGGCGGTTACATCTTTGACAAATTCGGGCGCCGTATCGGGAATCCACTGCCGCATCTTAATTGTACTTGTTGCTTTGTCCGGGACCTTAACTTCATAGACTTTATCGAGGGCCGCATCGACGGCAGTGTTGTTCATATCCACGACCTTCTGGCCTTTCTTGCCGTAGGTTTTCTGAATGGCATCTTTAATGGCTTTGATTGCCGTCTCAAGGGGAATGATGTTGCTGATTTTGAAGAAGGCCGTTTGCATAATTACGTTTATTCGCGCCCCTAAACCAAGCTCCTGAGCGAGCGATATAGCGTCAATTACATAGAATTTCAGCTTCTTATCAATAATCTGCTTTTGTACATCCTGCGGCAAGCTTTGCCATACTTCGTCTTTATTGTGCATGCTGGTCAGCAGGAATGTAGCGTCTTCTTTGGCCGCCGAGAGCATGTCATATTTTTCAAGAAAGATGGGATTATGGCAGGCTACAAAATCGGCCTTGGCTACGAGGTACGGACTGCGAATAAGCTTTTTGCCGAAGCGCAGGTGTGATACGGTAATGGCACCCGCTTTCTTGGAATCATATACGAAATATGCCTGGACGTAGTTGTCGGTCAGCTCACCGATAATCTTGATTGAGTTTCTGTTTGCGCCGACTGTACCGTCCGAACCGAGCCCGTAGAACATAGCGCAGTAAACATCCTCGCCCGTGGTATGAAACGACCGGTCGACTTCGAGACTGGTGTTTGTTACATCGTCGGTGATGCCGACGGTGAAGCCGTTTTTCGGCTTGGCTGCGTCGAGATTGTCGAACACGGCTTTTACCATAGCGGGTGTAAATTCCTTCGAGCCTAATCCGTACCGACCTCCGACGACCAGCGGGTACTCTTTTAGAGTTGTTGTTTTATCTGCCATTGCCTGGCCGATGGCGGTTCGTACGTCAAGGTATAAGGGTTCGCCGATTGAGCCGGGTTCCTTGGTGCGGTCGAGAACGGCGATTTTCTTTACAGTCGCAGGTAGTGCATCGACGAAATGCTTAATGCTGAAAGGCCTGTAAAGACGGACTTTTACGAGTCCGACCTTCTCGCCTTTGGCGGCCAGATATTCGACCGTCTCGTGCGCGGTATCCGCGCCGGAGCCCATCATAACTATTGCTTTCTCGGCGTCCGGGGCGCCGACGTAATCGAACAGATGATAGCTTCGGCCGACGATTTTCTCGAATTTGCTCATCGTGTCCTGAACGATTTGGGGCGTTGCGAGATAAAACTTATTGACTGTCTCTCGGCCCTGGAAAAACACGTCCGGATTCTGCGCAGTGCCGCTAATCATAGGCCTGTCGGGACTTAGAGCGCGATTTCTGTGGGCGGCGATTAGTTCCTGGTCAATCATAGCCCGCATGTCATCGTACGTGAGCTCTTCGACTTTTTGGACTTCGTGGCTTGTTCTGAAGCCGTCAAAAAAGTGCAGAAACGGCACACGGGAGGCGAGAGTTGCCTGTTGGGCGATGAGTGCAAAGTCCATTACTTCCTGAATATTGTTTGAAGAAATCATAGCGAAACCGGTCTGCCGGCAGGCCATTACGTCGGAATGGTCGCCGAAAATCGAAAGGGCCTGGCAGGCAAGTGAACGAGCTGAGACGTGAAAAGCTGTCGGTGTCAGCTCTCCGGCAATCTTGTACATATTTGGAATCATCAGTAAAAGTCCCTGGGAGGCCGTGAAGGTGGTTGTAAGGGCGCCTGCCGCAAGGGCGCCGTGAACCGCGCCGCTTGCGCCGCCTTCAGACTGCATCTCGGTTACAGACGGGATCGTGCCCCAGATGTTCGGTTGTCCTTTCGCAGATTTAGCGTCGGCGATTTCTCCCATAGATGAACTGGGTGTAATCGGGTATATGGCAATAACTTCGTTGGTTGCGTGGGCCACATGCGTCACGGCTGTATTGCCGTCAATCGTTACCATTTTCCGTTCCATAATATCTCCAATATTTTAGAAAATCGTTCTCATCAGCCCCAACCTGGATGTACTCAGGCGGGTCAGTATCGAGTAACTGAACGAAAATATCTCTTTATACATTTTTTTGTCTCTTCAGGCAACGTAAAATTCAGGATTTGCATAAAGAATGCTTCAGCGGGCAGAGGTCTGTTCAAAACGAAATACGCAAAAGCAACAAAACATAAGATAAAAGCCATTAAGGCTTGTTATTCCGGTTCTTACGTGCTTACATAGTTGTACACACGTGCCGGTTTGTTTAAAATACTGTTGCGATTGCCAATAATTAAGGATTTGCGAAAATGGTTTCCGATGATTTGAAAGTTACGTCAAGGCGGTTTATCATTGTTGTCCTGTTTACTATTGCCTTTGCGTATATCGAGGCAGCAGTAGTTGTTTATCTACGGGCGATTTTTCACCCGAATGGCTTTGATTTTCCTCTCGAAATATTCAGCGTCTCGCCAATATGGAGGAAACTTCTCTTAATCGAGATCGGCAGAGAGGCGGCAACCCTCGTCGTTATTTTTACCGGCTCATCGCTTTCAGGCCGAAATGGACAGCAGCGAGCCGCCTATTTTCTGACAATCTTTGCCGTCTGGGACCTCTTCTATTATGTTTGGCTCAAAGTGCTTCTTGACTGGCCGGCTTCTATAATGGACTGGGACGTTTTGTTTTTGATACCTGTTACATGGGCCTCGCCGGTTCTGGCACCGGTGCTTGTTTCCCTTGCGATGTTGGCTTTTGCAGTTGTGATTTTGTATCTGGACTCTGAGCAGAAGGTGGTCAGACTTAGCCGGTTTGAAGAACTGGGCTTTTTCGTGGCCTGCCTGATTATTGTCATATCATTCTGCATTGCCGGACTACATATAACCAAGCCAAACTTTGCATATTATTTTTCCTGGCCGATGTTCCTGGCCGGCTTGATTTCGGCAATTATGCTGTTTCTTAGATGCATTCTGCGGCAGATGGGGCCCGACAAGACTGAGTAAGTATAGGTAGCCTGTCAATAGTAGACCGGAATAAGACTCTGCTTTATAGGCATTTAGCTTTTTTCCGTTATTGCTATTATTCGATTTTTCATTGCATCTGGGCTTAAAAGTAGTATAATGGCTATTGATGGAGAAAGTCTATACTTTGAAAGCTATTGTACGGAGGAGATAAAGTGGGAAATATACGATCGATTAAGTCATTCATTTTTCTTGCCTTGCTTGTTTTTTTCACGAGCTCAACGAATGTAATGGCCGATGATATTGTCTACGCTGGCTCAATGGCATTCAAATCAAACGGAAGCGGACATGACGGCAACGGCTGGGTGTTATCGAGTAATGGCTATGTAGGCACTTTTATAGACGTTGAAATTGCGGGGTCGGTTATTATAACAATCAGGGCTGACGGCAGCATTGCAGGAGGGACGCTGCCGATAATGGACCTTCACGTTGGTGATTTTAACGATACGTGGAGCGTTGCTGACAACGGCAGCCCGCATAACATTTATAATGATTATGTTGCAGTATTTAATTTGCCCGTCGGCATGCATGCCGTCAGGGTCGAGTTTGTCAATGATTATACCATCAGTGGGGACCGCAATCTTTATCTTAAAAGGGTAACTTTTAGCGGCGCAACACTCGAGAACGATGCAAGCAGTGACAATGCACTTTCTACCGCGGACAATTATATTGATAAGTACCGAAAAGGAAAAGCGAAAGTTACCGTTACTATTGAAGATGCTAATGTGCCCGAAGGTACACCTGTACAGGTAGAGCTTATCAATCATGCATACAACTTTGGTGCCGCCGTGTATGGACACAGCAGTGTGCCTTCCTGGACTCTACCCAATCCTACGCCAGGGAGTGATAATTACAATTATCAGCAATTTCTCGACAGCCATTTTAATATGATAGTTCCTGAAAATTCCGGAAAATGGGAAAACAACGAATCAACTCGCGATGTGGTGACAATGAATGCGGTAGATGCTATACTCGATTACGCCGAGACTCACGGGCATCGGGCACGTATGCACTGCGCATTTTGGGACAATCAGCAGCCCAGTTGGGTCGATACTCTTAAAAACCAGGCTATCAGCGACCCCTGCGGTCCAAAACCCGCTGAGTACTGGGATGAAATGATGGAAAGAATAGACTATTATATCGCAGACCGAGCCCACCGACTTACCGACATAGACGGTATAAACGAAAGTTACCATAAAGATATGCACACTCAGATATATGGCATCGATGGAGTCGCGGATATTTACAATGAGATGGTGGCCGCGTCGGCCGGCCAGGCTAAAATCGCGGTTAATGAATATGGCGTACTTGAGTATGGCGGCTACACAAACTGGTATCGTGAGCATATTGAGGAAATTATCAATGCCGGTGGAATTGTTGAGCTTATCGGCCTGCAAAACTACACCAGTTCCTACGGCTATGATGCCGTTGGCGTTTTTCAGAACCTGCAGCTATTTGCTGGCTTTGAATTGCCGATGATAATTACTGAATTTGCCCTCGAGTCTGATTCTCCTGTTCCGAGTATCCTTACCGAAACTATGCGGTTCTGTTTCGGTAACGATATGACCGATGGATTCGTTATGTGGGGATTCTGGGACCACCCCAATTGGATGTGGAAGAACGGCTCGGCACTTGTTGACGATAACTGGAACCTGACGGATTGTGGTGTGGCTTACGAGCAGCTTATGGCCCAGTGGGACACGGACGAAATAGTTTACGTGGACTCAAACAGCCAAATTGAGTTTACCGGTTTTTATGGAGAATACAACCTTACAGTAGATGGTCAGAGCTATTCGTTTACATTTGTTAAAGGTGAAGGTGTTTCTGAACCTGTCTTTAGAGTCTTATACGTGGATGACGATGCTCCCGGCGACCCGGCCCCGGGCAATCCTGATACCAGTGACCCCAACGAAAATGGTACACCTGACCATCCGTTTGATGCTATTCAGGAAGCGATAGATACGGCAGTGTACCGCGATACGATACTTGTTCTGGACGGTACATATACCGGAGAAGGTAATCGGGATATAACCTACGGAGGGGAAGCAATGACTGTAAAAAGTCAAAACGGCCCGGAGATGTGTATTATTGATTGTCAGGGGACTACTCTTGCCCCCCATATCGGATTTATTTTTATCGACGGTGAAGACGGCAATTCGGTCTTGGATGGATTTACCATAACCAACGGCTACGGTCATGATAATGGAGGCGCCATCCGTTGTGATAATGGCAGCAGTCCAATTATTAGAAACTGCATTCTTGTTGGCAACGTCTCCTCAGCGCCGGGTGGAGCCATTGGTTGCTCATACGAGTGCGGACCTACTGTTGATAATTGCCGTATCAGCGGTAATACCAGTCCTTTTGGAGGGGCAATCTATTGTGAAGAAAGCAGCCTTGTCTTACGCAACTGTTTGCTGGCAGATAATTCGGCAGATGACTGGGGTGGAGGTGTCTGTTCCGTTGACAGTAATCCCACTATAAAGAATTGTACGTTCAGCAACAACACGGCCGACTATGGCGGCGGCCTGTGCATTCGCGATTACGCAACCGCGACACTTAGTAACTGCATTCTGTGGGCTAATACGGCCAGCACAGGGCCTCAATTAGCAATTGGGGGTATAAATGTTACAGTTTCAGTATTATACAGCGATTTGGAGGGTGGCGAATCGGCAGTAGACGTTGGGGCAGGATGTGTACTGATATGGGACCCGAATAATATCGAACTTGACCCGAATCTTGTAAGCGTCGGCCATCCCGACGCTAACCAGCGAGACTATCATTTATTACCCAAGTCTCCTTGTATTGATTCGGGAGACCCGGCAGGCAGCCATGTCGGCCAGTCTGATATTGACGGCAATTCCAGGGTTATCGCAGGACGCATTGATATGGGAGCGGATGAGTTTACTTGTGTTGGCGATCTGGATTACGACAGCACGGTAAACCTGTCTGACTTTACGGTTTTTGGGGCCTACTGGAGGGAAACGGGCTGTTCAGGATGGGTTGGATGTGTCAAGGCAGACTTGGACAGGAATACAGACGTGAACCTGGAAGATTTGCAGCTGTTCATTCAGAATTGGCTTGTGATGGTTCCATAACAATACGACTACAGCTATAGCTGTCATTGTATAAAATAGCGTTTGGTTTGGGGGCCTTATGCCAAGGGGGGCGATATCTTGATGTAATTCTGTAATAGGCAGGCATAAGATAACCAGCCGGCGCAGTTAGTGTGTAGCTATTGGACATAAGTGGCAAACTTTTCCATCACAAGCCTTGTGTATTTGCCTACCTTACCGGAGCCAATGATTTTATCGTTAAGTTTCACAACGCCGACGATGTCCTTTGTGGAGACGGCAATGAAAAGCTCATCCGCACAAGCCGCCTGTTCGACGCTTAGATATTTTTCAATTAGTTCCATCCCGATTTGTCCGGCTGCTTTGATAGCGTATTTTCTGGTAATGGAAGGCAGGATGTTTGCCGTAAGTGGCGCGGTCTGAATTACCTTGCCGGTCACGGCGAAAAACGCCGAGCCGGCACCTTCAGTTATCAGGCCTGCCTTATCGACCAATATCGCCTCTTCGCAGCCCTTTTTGGTGGCATCCAGCCGGGCCAATACGTTAGGCAGCAGGTTTAGTGACTTGATATCGCATCTTTGCCATCGACAGTCCGGAAAAGTAGAGACGGCGATTCCCTTTGTTTTCTGGTCGATGAAATCGGCAAGCTCGGTAATAGTGAGGAAAAAATTAGGCTTAAGCTCTTTCGAAGCAATGTGATTTCTGGGTGCTGAGCCGCGTGTAACATGGAAATAGATCTTGGCGTCGGCAATACCGGCTCGGTCAAAAGCATCGAGCAGTTGTGAGCGGATTTGCTTTATATCAATGCCATGTATCTCGATTTTGGTCAGGCTCTGGGCAAATCTTCCCAGGTGCTCATCCAGTGCGAAGATTTTACCCTTGTAGCTGCGTAGAACTTCGTATACGCCGTCGCCGAAGAAGATTCCTCGGTCCAGGTAAGCTGAATCGACTTGGGCCATCGGCAGAATTTTATTCTGTATAACGGCTATTTCCATAATGGCGTCCCCGCGATATCATTTTGAGAGATTCTATCCACTTGTTGCAATGATTGCTAAGAAAAATCATTGAATAATTTGCTTTACAATCCGGCCGGGACCATTTAAAATACTTATTCGTACCGCAAGAATTAAAGGAGTTTTCAGGTGTATGCGATAATAGAACAGGGCGGAAAGCAATACAAGGTCGCCGAGGGCGACGTAATCAATATTGAGCTGATGGATGTCCCGGAGAAGGCAAAGAGTATCGATTTGGACAAGGTTTTGTTCGTAAGTGACGGTGGCAAGACAAAAATCGGCCGCCCATATCTGTCGGGGGCAAAGGTGGTTGCCAAATTTGCCGACGGCCCGGCGGGCGCGATTACTAAGGGGCCAAAGCTTTATCCTATGAACTTTCGCAAACGTAAGAACAGCAGCAGACGCATAGGACACCGGCAGAAGTATCTGCAGGTGATAATCGAGAAGATAGAAGCTTAAGAGGACTAACGTACTTACGACGAGTTACTCTGACTTTTTTCTTTACACCGGAAGGGCACCTGCTTTTATCCCACAAATCTACTACCGGTGCTTAAAGTTTGTCCTGAGTAAATGAAAGGTTGTAGATACACCTGATGAAGAACTCTCAGCCTGCTACGACTTTCGATTTATACTCACGAATTATTTTGCCGGCGTACTTCTGCCATTGTTCCACACTGTGTTCGATAAAGTAGTCGAACGATGCATCGTCGACTAACTGACCGAGCAAGGCCTTGCGTTGAGCCGGGTCGGAAAGTTCTGTTATGACCTGCTTACGCAATTTCATTAATTCATCGAGGAATTCACCGTGCTGGGCGGTAAAGATTTTTCCAAGCGTTTTTCTTAAATGGCCCGAGTAGGCCGGGCACCACCCCTCTGTGGAAATGGCTATCTGCAAGCTGCCTCTGTTTACAACGGCGGGAATGAAGAAGTCACAATACTCCGGGGCATCGACAACGTTACAGAGCACCTGTAGTTGCTGACAGTCCTTGTGGATTTGGCGGTTAACCTCCGGGCTATTTGTGGCCGCTATTGCAAGTAGTGCGCCGGCAAGATACTCTTTACTATACCTTCCTCTGATTATTTTGATATTTGCTCGACGGCAGATTGCCTCGAGGACAGGGTCTATTTCCTCGGCGATGACTATTAAACGTGCACCGGCGTCAAGCAGCGTCTGAGCTTTCCGCGCCGCAACAATCCCACCGCCTATCAGGACAACACGCTGATTGACCAGCTCAAGAAATATAGGATATTTAGCCATAACATAAACTATTATAACTGATAAGCGCAAAATCCACAAGAGAGAATAGATATAATAAGCCTTCCGGGTGTGCATAATTCAGGTTGAGCTACCGGAGCAAGCTATACGGATACCTTTGGGCTGCTTGCCAAAACGAGCGGCTCTTGGCTTTCCGGGTAGTGCGGCAGGATTAATTCGCCTTCGGCTTACAGGTACATTGAGCCGATGGCTTGCCGCAGCCGGAACAGACCTTATTTTTAATAGGTCGGCCGCACTTTTTGCACGCCGTGCATCCACAGCTTTGACACATTCTCGATTCTCCTCAAAAACTTCGTAATATATTACTGAGTATAGAGAAGAAAATCAATTTCTCATTTATTTTTTTTAACTACCTTCCTTTATTTAATTTTTTAGGTTGTCCAGTAGGGTGGGGCCTTTGCCCCACCATAATTCTACAGTTCTTGCATTATACATCAGGGATTGCAGGGTACACAATGCAGCCAATTCTCAACGAAAAGCTCCAGGTCATACCAGTTGACATAACAGTCGCGGTTAAGGTCACCGGGGATTCCAAAGCCGTAATTATATACATCTGAGCAGTTGTTAACTACCAAAGTTGAGTCGTAGGCAATCTGGAAGCCCAAAATGTTATAGTAAGCCCCATTTTGTCTCAACCTTAACCTGTGATATCCCGAAAAAAGCATAAAGTCAATGTAGTTGGTCCAGTAAATGGCATTAGCGTCGGTTTCCGCCGGAGACATCTCCTCATACTTTTCCAGTTCCATTTCGCCTAATTCGACGCTTTGGTCAATGAAGACTCCGATATCGGCTGGGCCCCACCAGCAGTTAACGAGCGCTCTTACCTTATACATAGCTTTGGTATCTGTAGTAGCAATAAGGTCATATTCCATCCACTCGCCGCTCTCGACATAAGACATATAACCGTCAACAACCCAAGCCTGATTATCGACATAGCCAATCAAGGGCTCGCTCGCACCGGTCCACATAGCATCAGGCCCGTCGTAGTCAGGCTCGCCTGCCAGTGCATTCGTCTCATAATAAGCGTCGTAATCACCGCAAAGCAGATTTGTGCGATTGGAGCTGCCCATCATTTTTATCACAGCCATAGGTATTTCTACCGGCCATGTACCTTTTACTTTTTTGCGATATTCATTACCACCAGGTACCTCCTTTGCTACAATGCAGGGGTCAGCAGGCAGACCGGCGGCCCGCACGCGCCTTTTTACACTTGCAAGCTGGATACCGTCAATCTGATTGTTGTAACCAATGACAAGGCAGTTGGGGTCTGTAAAGTATTCCTCATAATCAATATAATTGGGGTCCTGTCCGTTGGCATTACGCGTATCGGTGCCGCCAACCCAGACATCAGAAAACTTTACGTAGTTATCGCCTTCGACCCAGTTATTCTCATTGTTTACTCCAGTCAATGTGTTCGGGCCGAAAATATTCCCCTTACCGTCGCGCATAATAACTTGTCCGTTCGGAGCACCAGCTATCGTGATATAAACGTCAAAGATACCTCCGTAAGCCCAGTTTCCATAGATGTACAATTTGGGGAATAGATTTGGATCTGTGCCTGTGTAGTCGCTTACGAAGCCATCACCGAGAAGTTTACCCATTCCTGATTCTCCTGAAATGTAGCTGTGACTACAGGGATCGACGAGGAAGACGGCCTTTGCGTAGGTTGCCGGGCTTCCGGGTACGCCGATATTCTTACATCTGGGCGAGGTAAATAAGCGACCTTCTCCCTGGTAATAAGTCTTCCAAGGCTCATCAATATCCCAGTTTGAATTTGCGACTGGCCCCTGACCAATGTAAGGTGGGTCGTTTACTTTGCCGGTTAAATCGATATTGATTACTTCATAAACAACCTCGGGTCCTCCACCATTCAGCCAGGGCTTTTCACAACTGGCGTCACCCGGCTCGATGCATCGCCACCAGTCATCAGCGAAAATGGCATAATCCCTGAAATTTATTCTGACTCTACATTTAGTGCAGGACAAGATGTTGCCCATAAGGTCGCCTGTCATTTGACAGCAGTTTGTGATTATTCCATTTGGCTCAGCCTTTGTATTTACCTGAACCCTCAGGCTAAAACAGCCGTAAGCATCAGGACCAAGTTCGCCTAAATTCCAGGTAACTGTATGAGAGAGGGAATTATAGTCTGTTGCACCTCCTGCCGAGACAAAATTCACTTCGGATGGCAAAAAATCGATGATTGCGACGTTTGTATCGTTGCAACCGTTAGCAGCATAGCATATTGTATAGTTTATGTAATCACCGATGACGACACAGCCGACATCACTAACCTTCGTAAGAGTTGGACAACGTGCACAGGTTGATTCACATGCCTTGAATAAGGTCGCCTCGCCGCTTTTTATATCGCAGCAATTTGTGATTGTAATACACCGCTCAATGTTTTCTTTCACCTGGACTGTTAATGTAAAGCAATTTGCATCACCTGGCGAAATTGTTCCGATTTGCCACGTAACGGTATGGTTGGCGTCGTTGTAATCCCCCGGAGGCGAAGATGATACGTAATTTACCTCCTCCGGAAGATAGTCAATAATATTAACATCATTGATAACCAGTAAATTCGGCTCGTTGGAATAGCTGTAACAAATTGTGTATGTTATTTCATCCCCCGGCCCGACACAATCTCCATCATTGACATCATCAACCTTGGTCAACTCTATGATTGGTGGCCTTGGTCCTGAAGTCGGCATTTCAAGAGCCAGTAATGCCCACTCGGTACCCAAGACATTGCCATAAGAACTATACCAATAGCCGGTACTTTGCTGTGTATTGATAAGATTATCAGCGAAATCAGAATACCAGTCCCTTTCATTGCCATCAACCACTATCGTGTTGACATCACTGTACCACAGACCATTAGCAGCGCAATACATTGCCTGACAGTCACCGCTCCAACCTGAACTCCAGTTTCGACCGATATATGCTAAAGCCCGCTGAAAATTCGGGTCTTCTGGAGTAATTTCTGCAAACGTCATTTGAAAAATGAGATTGCCGGTTCTCAAAATATTAGCGCTCCCCGGTGCTGTATAGCCGGAGCCGCCGTCATCTGCGCCACCATCTGTTTGAATGTAGTCAATCCAGATTTTCAGCTCATCTTTTACAAACTGTGGAATGGTGCAGTTAAAACCATATCGCGGTGACTCCGCATAACCCAAACCAGAAACTGCAAAACCGGCACATGAGTTGTCTGCTCCTGAATTCGGGGAGTACCGCCAGCCGCCTCGTCCGCTACCACTATCACACTGGCCGAAGGCCATATAATCCACCATATCAACCAATACCTGTTTGTAGGTCCAGCCGTTTACCGGTGAGCCGGGCGAGTCAACTAACCTATCCGGATTCCGACTGGCCGCAATGGTCATCATTACAATTCCGGTTTCGTATATTGGGAGATTAGTATTCACATACACCCCACTGCCATCCCCATCAGTATCAGGATTACCAGCTGGCTGGTTTGGAGTACTGATAATACTCATCTGACTGAACAGATACTCTAATCCATTCTCCACGTTCTCCTTATATGGATAGCAGGGGTCAAACGGTGTATATCTAAGTTCGAACGCTCGTTCTTCCAGTTTAATCAGTGCAAGGCCTGTCGGCCCAGCTATGTAACTGCCATCTTGCCAATATCCAGCCGGATTTTGTTGATCAACTAACCAGGCAACACCATCGTCGATTGCTTCCTCGATTTCGGCTGGTGTTGCTGCAATTATGGTGCTGCCAATACTGGTGATGAGGAAAATGAGAGATAGAAATAAAAAAGACTTTTTCGGTGACATTTTTGTACCTCCTTTTACGTTGGCGTTATTTCGCAAAAAACGCATTTGTTAAAAAAAGCAGAAAAAAATACGGTATGTTTTAGGAATTTACGGTATTAAGAGTTATTTGTAAAGTAAATTTTTAGACTTTACTTACATTTTTTTGATATTCAGGAAAATTGCTGACTTGATAATTAAGGATGTTTGAAAAAGACCTGGCAGGAAAAGGTAAGAAACGGCATTTCTGCTTTTTTAAAGCACCGGCTCGTCATTATGATTTGTTTCGGCATCCGAGCTGGATTTATCATCATTAGCCACGCCCGGCTCCGGACTTAGCATTTGTTTTTTTCTGAGAGAGAATAGCCATTTTTCCAGTGGCGTTAAACCGAGCAGAACTAAAAGGGCAACAATCGTCGAGGTGACAGCCAGCCTGCAATATCCCGCACCACAGGCCATTCCTATGCTTGCAACCATCCATATAGTAGCAGCCGTAGTTAGGCCGTGAATGCCGCCTCTGTCCCGAATTATGGCACCGGCACCCAAGAAGCCCACGCCCGTTACGATTTGTGCGGCAATTCTTGCGGGTGAGGCTTCTGTGCCTTCTGCGATTTGCCTGGATATAATCGTGAAAACCGCCGCACCGAGGCATATTAGAGTGTTGGTTCGCAGGCCGGCAAACTTGCCTCGGACCTCTCTTTCCAGTCCGATTGCTCCGCCGAGTACAACGGCCAAAATTATACAGATTATGTTTTCCGGCTGAACCATAGTTTATTTCTCTATCAAAGTTTCGTCGACTTTAATACCAAAGTGCCTGCCTGTCTTTTCGATGTGGCCGAGCACTTTATCGCCCGGTTTTAAGTTAGTAATTGAAACTGCTTTGCCATCCGGATTAACCAGTCGAATCGTCTCGGCATTTTGCATAACCAGGCTTATCGGCTGACCTTCGGCTTCTGCCTTGATAAGCATCATAGGTCTTTTCTCGATTTTGTTTCTGCCTAAATATGCCGTTTGGCTTTTGCCGTGAAAATCTACGAGCATAACCTCATCGCCGGATTTCAAATCAGCCAGGTATTTTGTTTTACCGCCTGGGGCCAGGGTGTATGCGTGGACCGCGCCTGCGTTGACTCGGAACGGCCGGGACGCGACGTAAGGATTATCGATGGATTCGGAATGCACTAAAAAGAATCCTGAGGCGGTGTTGCCGATGAACATTCCTTCACCCAATCCCATTTGCGTACAGGTATCAAGGCAGCTTCGGTCGCCCATTCCGAGCTGTTTGACGGCCGTAATTGTGGCTGTAACCATAGGAATTACTTCGGTTATGCTGTGGACGATTTCTGCGGTTTTCTTTATTTCGTTAAGGTCGGTTGTTTTCAGCAGCACGCCGTCAACACCTTTTTCCATTATCCCAACCATTAGTTTGGCCTGCTCGCTGTTTTCCACCTGCACAATGATATTTTTACCGCGCCTGGCGAGTAGGTTTTCAATCGGGATAATTGTCCAGTCGAGCATTCGCAGAACAACGGTTTTATTCTCCGGTATGGCAGCGGCTTTGTCTTCATCTTCCTTACTGGTGATATTGATAAATTCAACATCGATGCCTGGCCTGATATCACCGTTTTTCTCGATGGTCTTGATTTTGCCGAACTCTCGAACGGTCTGACTTTGGTTATCCGGCAGGACCACCGCCTCCGCGCCGCTTTCGAGAGCGGTTAACACAATATCCTTTTTATAGGGAACCGCATTAACCCAAAGCTTTTTCATTTTATTGTCCCTTATTGTATGCAGGAATAATCTTGAATTATACAACATTAAACAGCAATCATATAAGCCTGTCAACAGTTTTTGGCCTGAATATGGTTATAGTGTGCTGATAAATCTGTAAACAAGGCAAGAAAAAATAATGTGTTTGCATTGATGATATATCAGTAGGGCAGTATTATGTGGGGCAAGAAATATGGCATTCACACTTAGCTATATGACAAAGTTTGTCGTAGTTATTTAGAGGAGACACAAGATGGTGGTTAATTGGTCAGATTTGGGTCTGGGGTTGTCAGGATTTCTTCGTTACTGTTATCCTGGCGTCCTTTTTCTTCTTTTTGCTGTTTTTTTTGATGACCCGTGGATTAAGATGAAGGCAGATGCTATAGGTGATAATTTGTCCATATTTGTCACAGTGGTCTTTGGTGCTGGGCTTTATATTGTGCACCGAAGCATCGTAATACCATGCCACCATTTTCTGTTGATATTATTTCAGCGTACATTTGAAATTTTAAGGCATTGGGGCCGGAGTAGAGCAGATTCAAGGAATCCTGTCGTATATCTGCGTCACAAAGGTGTTATATTCGGTTGCGGAATTATATCCTACTCAATACTAAGGCGTTCTGGTTTTTTTGAAAGACACGACGAGCTGGATATTGCACACGCTGAAATCGGCCTGATTGTGATGACTAGTGAGGCTCTGTTGCTTGCAGCCGCCTATAATAAATGGGTGATTGCCACCTCGACAAAATGGGGTTCGTATTTCTTCGTGGCGGGTGTGTTTCTTTTTATTGTTTCGTTTGTTCCCGCATGGGTGCAACACACCGTCGAGTACCTTGAGATAAAGAGGAAGGATGAGAGCGCCGCATTTATCGGGAAAAAGCCTGCCGCCTTGTTAAGAAAAGCTGGGGTTCCTATGAAGAAGAACTCTTGCTGGGATCCCGCCAATACGCTAGCTAAGGCGTGTTGAGCAGGCCATCCCTGTGCGAGGTGAAGACGACTGTGTTCTGACTGGCGCTTTGGCCTATTATATCTTAAGGGTTGCAACTGCTTCTTCGATTCCGGCGCCGTTGTGGACCATTTTGCAAAGGGCCTGAATCATTCTTTCGGGATTTTTGTGTTGGAAGGCGTTTCGGCCGATTGATACGCCTGCAGCGCCCGCTTTAAGTGCGTCATCCACCATTTTGAAGATGTCTTCGTCGCTGTCCATTTTTGGGCCGCCGGCGATAACAACCGGCACGGGACAGCCGTTTACTACCTTGGTGAAGCTATCGACGCTGCCGGTGTAAGGGACCTTGACAATGTCGGCACCGAGCTCGGCCCCGACCCTCGCGGCGTGCTTGACGTTTTCCACATCGTACTCATCTTTGATTTTTGCCCCCCGCGTGTACATCATTGCCACAAGCGGCATCTGCCATTCGAGGCATCGCTCGCTGACCTGCCCCAACTGCCGCAACATTTGCCTGTCGGTCTCAGCCCCAAGGTTTATATGCACCGAAACCGCATCGGCGCCGAGCTTGAGGGCTTCCTCGACCGTGCAGACCAGTTCCTTCGCGTTCGGGTCCGGGCTGAGTGACGTTCCGCCGGAAAGATGTATAATCAATCCCACGTCTTTGCCTGTTCCCCTGTGACCGGCCCGTACAATCCCTTTGTGCATCAGGATTGCGTTTGCACCCCCGTTTACGACCTTGCTTATAGTTGTACGCATATCCTCCAGCCCTGCGACGGGTCCTACCGATACGCCGTGGTCCATCGGGATGATGACTGTTTTGCCGGAATCGCGGTCGATGATTCTTTCAAGTCGTATTGCTTTGCCTATCATAAGTTAGTCTCCATAAATTGGCTTTTGGTAGTAAATCTAACCTAAAAAGCCGAAAAGGCAAGAAAAATTAGTAAATGGTGATTTCGACACTCGATGCTTGATTATCGATACTCGTTGCCCGCAGGGCGAACATTGAATTACTGCAATGAATAAATCTTGTATTTTATGACAAAAAAGGTATAATTCTGAACTGACACCGGGGATGGGCCAAAAAGATTTGTATAGCGAAAAATGAAAGTCTTGTTTATTCGCTTATTGCTATATAGGCATTCTCTTTTATAAGGCTAAAATAGAATGTTTCGTACATATATCCAAGTTCAAGCTTTATCTTTGGTATTAATATCATCATACTTTTTAATTAAAGGTATGCTTAGCATATCAGCAAAAGATTTAGCTGAACTATCAAAAACAAAGTGGGGTTATAATAAAGCTGTTACAAAAAATTTAACCATCCAGAGAGCCGATACAATTGTTGGATTTATTTTACTTTTGTTAAGTTTCTTACTTCAAACAATAAATCTATTATGGCCTATGCGAATTGGCGATTTTAGCATTAGTAAAATGGGAGTCGTCATAGCTATTATAGCAACAGCAATTATTTTATTGATAGCGATAAGATTCTCAGTTTTTTTGCAGAGTGTCTTTTACAAAGATGTCATGAAAATACTTAGTAAAGATTATCCTTTGGATAATGTTGCTGACTTTTAGAAACATAATGTCTCACTAGCCAACTGGGACTTCTTAATCGGTAGGTAAGGGAAACCATGACACTGAATCCTGAATTCAGTAAGTTTGTTACAGATTGGCTCACAAAAGCAGATCAGGTACAGTTGAACTCTCTTGCAAATTATTTTGACAAGTTCTTCACACTCTATATTGCTTACAACCGTCTCTACGCTGAAGTCGCTTTTACTCTATGTCGTAATGAACGAATAAGTATTGATCGAAAAAAACCATTTCCTGACAAAAAAGCAGCGACTGATTACATTCTTCAATTTATCGGTGCTGGAGATTTTGTCTCAGAGATAACGAAAGATGAAAACTCGCTTAAGGCCCTTAGAAAAATCATTCGATTGATTCAAGAGGAACGCTTTTATATCAAATTAGATATGATTACAGGTGATAGTCAGCGAAACTGTGATATTAAACTACTCAAAGATCTAAGAAGTGCCAATATATCAATCAAAGGCAAGGCAATCCTTCAAACCATTTACAGCATTAGATGCAATATGTTTCATGGACACAAAGGATTTAATAAAGTTCAAATAGAGCTCCTTCAGCCAACAATAATTCTTTTAAGAAAAACTATCACTATTACATTGGATAAATTACAAAGAAATGACTATTGATTTGTCATTAGCATCGTGTAGTCAAGATTAATATTTTGTGTTAGGAATTTAAGGCATGCTGCCGGAGGCCGCGATGAGGAAACCAGTAGTAGTTCGCCGAAGGCGAACAAATTGCCTACAGACTGGCATAGGGAGAAGAAAATGAAAATTACTTTAGAGGTTGAGATGTATTGTGTAGAATATCAAGGAAATATAGGGGTATTTCAAAAGGAGTTCGACTCCGATATTTTGCCGTTATTAGGAATGAAAATTTTAGATTCTGCTTTTGAAGGCGAGCCCCGGGAGATAAAAGAAATTATTGTTCATTATGAGGAAGATTGGTGCTTCGTCGAGCTTACCACACAGAGAATAGATAAAGAAGAACATTTAAAAATATACAAGACGATGTACGAACCTAACGGTTGGAAATGGTCTGGTTAATGTAAATATATAAGAGTAATCGAAGGATAATAATAGTAAGGAGAAAAATTATGCCAAACGAATTCGAAATTAAAAGGCTGTTAAAAGAAGCGGCAGAAAAATTAACTGGTAGAAAACTTTCAGAACAAGAAGTCAGCAAACTATACCAGTTTTATCAACAGGCCTACGGTACTGCTTACAGAAAAACAATAGACGCCCTTTCAAAATTTTCTAGTTTGACAGAAAAACAGATTATCGAAAAGAGGTCATCTTCTGATGACCTTGATAGGGTTATGCAGGATTTAGCAAGAAGGCTAGACGAAGAATAATATGTTGGGTCTAGATTTTACTATATGTATTTTGGCTGGTGGTGTGGTTGGTTGGTTATTAAAGCAATGGCGGTCTAGTGCTGAAATTGGCAAGCTTAAAGCAGAAAAAACCAAATTAGAACAAGAAACCGTTAAATACGCTGGCGAAAATCTCACAAAGCTTCAAGAAAAAAGGGCGACTTACGGTAACGATTGCGAAAATTGCAAGCGGATCGCTTTGAAACTATGCGAAGAGTTGAAAAACCAAGTTGATACTATCGCAAACACTAGGGAAGGACTATGTACGGCTTTATACAACAAAGCCATCCCTCATTATGTTAATTTAATAGAATGGGAACAGCTTTTATCTAAAGATAATCCCGAAAAACTAAAAAAACTTATTACTGAAGAGGTAATTGCTGAATTAAGAAGATTTAAGGAATGGATTAGAGTAATAAATCATCCTAAATTTATAAATGATAGGAAACTAACACCTTCTAAAATCAGCAAGAGAACGCTTTCTCCTTTTATACAATTGTTAGAAGACTTATCTTCAAAAGATAAAAGTACTGTTGGACCCTTGCTCAAAAAAGCAATCGATGAAGTAATTTCTGAGGGACTTTCAATAGATAGTAACTATTGGGGCTATTGAAAAAAACATTCGCGTGGCATCTCGGCGTCTTATTTCAATAAACTGCTCTCGGTGGCTAAAAAATTAAGCATTTAACGTATAGTGGTTAGTGAATAGAGATTGCCACGGCCCCGACCCTTCGACTTCGCTCAGGGCAGGCGGACCTCGCAATGACACCTGTCGCTTGCGACGGGAGAGAATCGAAGTTATAATCCTTTTTGTTGTGACTTTGTTTTCCGATTCGGTCAACGTTTGGAGAGAAATTATGAAATTCAACTTAAAAAAACTCGGTTTGGTATTATGTTGTTTACTATTGATTTCGCAGTCGGCCTTTTGCAAAGTCAGGCTGCCACGGCTGGTTAGCAATGGGATGGTTCTGCAAAGGGACAGCGGCGTAAAGATTTGGGGCTGGGCAGACGCGGGTGAGAAAATAACAGTAAAATTTAACGGCAAAACATACAAAACCACTGCCGGCACCGACGGCAAATGGAAGGTAAAGCTTTCCAAAACAAAGGCCGGCGGCCCATACACAATGGAAATTGATGCCAGCAATCATATGAGACTGAAAAATATCCTCGTAGGTGATGTATGGGTATGTTCGGGCCAGTCGAATATGGTCCTTCCGATGAGCAGAGTCAGTCCCCTTTACGGCGATGTGATTGCCGCAGCCAAGAATGATTCTATAAGACAGTTCCTTGTTTCTATGGAATACGACTTTAAGTCGCCGCAGCAGGATTTGAAGTCAGGTCGCTGGGTATCAGCAAATCCGGAGACTGTTCTTAATTTTACGGCGACAGGTTATTTTTTCGCAAAGGCACTGTATGAAAAATACCGTGTCCCCATAGGTCTGGTCAATGCAAGTATCGGCGGGGCACCTGCCGGGGCATGGCTTAGCGAGGAGGCGTTAAAGGAATTTCCCGAACATCTGGAGACGGCGATAAAATTCAAAGACGACGATTATATAGATAAAGTCAGGGCTAAAGATAAAAATAACAGCGATTCCTGGTATAGGCTTATCAATGAGCGTGATGAAGGTTTGGCGGCCGGTGGGAAAAAATGGTTCAACCCGGGATATGATGCCTCGGAATGGCCGACTATGCAGGTGCCCGGCTACTGGGCCGATGGCGAGCTTGGGCCCGTGAACGGCGTTGTCTGGTTTAGAAAAGATATCGACCTGCCCGGCTCTATGGACGACAAACCCGGAAAGCTATTAATGGGTACGATTGTCGATAGTGACAAAATTTACATAAACGGCAAGCTTGTCGGACAAACTTCATACCAGTACCCGCCGAGAAGATACGACGTCCCACCAAACCTGCTCAAGAAAGGCAAAAATACCATAGTTGCGAGGGTCGTAAACACTTCCGGCCGCGGCGGCTTTGTTAAAAATAAACCATATCAGCTTTCAGCCGACGGCCAGACAATCGACTTAAAGGGCCGGTGGCAGTACAAATTAGGCGCTACGATGGACCCGCTGCCGCCTACGACTTTTATTCAGTATAAGCCGCTCGGCCTGTATAACGGGATGATTGCACCCCTCCTGAATTACACCATCAAAGGCGTGATTTGGTATCAGGGCGAATCCAACACCGGTAGGGGTCTTGAATATCGCAAACTCTTTCCCGCTCTGATAACCGACTGGAGACAAAAATGGAGTCAGGGCAAATTTCCGTTCCTGTATGTCCAGCTGGCCAATTTTATGGCGGCCAAGGACCAGCCATCCGAAAGCGGCTGGGCCGAGCTTAGAGATGCACAGCTTAAAACGCTTGCTGTTCCCAAAACAGGGATGGCCGTTGCCATCGATATCGGCGTGTGGAACGATATCCACCCCTTGAATAAAAAAGACGTGGGCCAGCGCCTTGCACTGGCGGCCCGAAAGCTTGCTTACCGCGATAGAAGGGTGGTCCATTCGGGCCCGATTTACAAGTCTATGAAAATCAAAGGCAATAAAGCAATCATCAAATTTAAGAACACCGGCGGCGGACTCCTCGCCAAAGGGGGCGAATTGAAACATTTCGCGATTGCCGGGCCCGACAAAAAATTTGTCTGGGCGAAGGCTGAAATAAAACGCAAAAAGGTCATTGTCTGGAATGATGAAGTAGACAATCCCGTGGCCGTCCGCTATGCCTGGGCCGACAATCCCGAAGGCGCGAATTTGTACAATAAAGCGGGCCTGCCGGCGTCACCGTTCAGAACCGACGATTAGCCTATTTGTGGTTATGTCGGGTCATATTACTTGAAAAATCCACCTAAATATGGTATAATTAAGAACTTAGATTTTTTTCAGGTAATTAAATAACAAAAACCACTTTGAATTAAGGAGGCCGGGTTGTGAAAAGGGTACATGCATTTCTACTTTTGGCTGCTGTTCTTGTCGGGAGCGACCTGGGGTATTGCGGAACCATCGACCCTCCTTACGAGGTCGGCACCTGGCGTGGATTTCGCAAAGGGGCGGTGAGCTACACCTTCGACGACAACTGCTCCAATCAGTATGCGATAGCAATACCGATGTTCAACAGTTTTGATTTCGATATGACGATGTTTACAGTTACGGGCTGGTCGCCCAACTGGACGACCCTGCAGAACGCCGCAAATCAGGGGCATGAAATCGGCAATCATACAGTTTCGCACCCCAGTAACTGGTGTTCGTTGACATCCGCACAACAAGAGTCTCAGTATGCGAACTCGCAGAGCACCATTAACTCATATATACCCGGCAATCAATGTTTAACCGTTGCGTATCCATATTGCTGTGCCAAGTACCAAACCATGACCGCGACATATTTTATTGCCGGACGAATTTGTTCGAACGAAATCGTACCAAGCACTCTCTGGAATTTCTACTGGATTAGCTCGTTCAACTGCGGCAGCCTGGGGCCTATCAATTCAACGGCTCAGTTCATTTCGAAATTTACAACTATCGAGTCATCACATGGGTGGTGCGTATTTATGATACACGGCATCGATGGCGATGGAGGATATTCTCCACTTTCATCCACAATACTAGAAGAAAGCCTTGAGTATCTCGATGCTAAAAGGGACACGCTATGGGTATCAACTTTTTCAAATGTTGTGCGTTACATAAAAGAACGCATGGACGTCTCGGTTACAGAAACTTCCGTTCTAAGCGACAGTATCACTTTATCGGTAACAGACATCCTCAACGACACGATTTACAATTATCCGATAACCATACGCAGACCGCTGCCTGCGGGCTGGGGATCTGCTAATGTTTCGCAGGACGGTAATTCAGTACCCACGTCTATTGTGGTGGTCAATTCAATTGCGTATGTTATGTTTGACGTGGTGCCTGACGGCGGAGAGGTTGTGCTCTCAAAAGGCATCTACGGCGATTTAACATGCAACGGCATCGTGGCAATGGACGACCTTTCCGTTTTTCTTGACCTCTGGCTGGTGAACGATTGTAACGCAACGGCCGGTGTGGACCTGGACGAGGATTGTATGGTCAATTTCCGTGAATTTGCCGTCCTGGCGGAAAACTGGCGGTGAGCGCTTAATCGGCGCGCTTCTACCATTATTCAGGATTGCTCTTCTTGGGGGTGTTTTTACTTTTTTTACTCATACTTCATCCCGCCCGGATATTGTTTTATTCGTGCGCCTACGGCGTGCCTGCCCTCGAATGCCTTGTTCGCCGCTTCTTTGCTGTTGCTCAGTAAGCACCACGGTTTGTCTTTTTCGCATGGTTTCTGCTCGGTTGTCGGCCCCTCGATGATTCAACGGAGTTTCAGCTTAGGTAATCACGGTAGATACGCCAGCCTACGTAGACTCCAACCATGCTGCTGATGCCGCTGACTACGAAGCCGGTCATAAATCCAAATTTGGCCCCTATCCACCATCCAATCCAGCCAAAGACCGTTATACTCATGAAGATACATAGTCTGTTCATTTCTTATCCGCCTCGAATTATGACGAACAATATAGTTTATACACACTGCATAAACAAGGTCGAAGCCTGTCTGCCGGACGGAAACGTTAACGGCCAAAGCTGTAATTCTCTTCAATTTTTACCAAACGCGAAAACCCCGAGATAATCCAAAAATGTTTAGCCCCCCTCGTCCCCACGCACCTTTCTCTTTGCTTTACTTCGGCGCCTGCGGTGTTGTTTCTGTTTACGAATTTTCTCTGCCTTTAATGCCGCAGGACTCTTACTGCCCAATCTCTCCTGTTCGACCAGTTCACACAATCGTTTTCGCGCATAATAACGGTTCAGCCCCTGCGACCGCTCCCGCTGCATCTTAACTTCCAGCCCGCTCCGAATGTGCTTCAGATAAACGCAGCTTGCGGTCTTATTCACATTTTGCCCTCCCGGCCCTGATGAACGAACATATTTTTCCTCCAGGTCTGCTTCGCGCAGCCCCAGCGCAGCCATCCTTGCCTCAAGCTCTTCTTGTTTCTTCCGCGTCACTCCGAAATTCATCTTCATCTTCGAATTTTACATTCTAAACTGACATTATATTACCTGGAGGATTTACGGGCGTATCGTAACCTGTCCACTTCTTTCAGCATCTGTTTGCGGATTCGAATTGAATTAGGACAAATCTCAACAAGCTCGTCTTCCTGAATATATTCCATCGTCGCCTCAAGACTCATCTTCCTTGCAGGCCTGACCTTTGCTGAGTCGTCTTTGCCGGACGCCCGGATATTGGTAAGCTGCTTGCTTCTCACAACGTTTACGGGTATGTCTTTTTCCTTGCAGTGCTCCCCGGCCACCTGTCCTTCATAAACTTTTTCACCCGGCTCGACAAAAAAAACACCCCTGTCGTATAAAGCATCGAGTGCATAAGCCGTTACTTGTCCCGTAGTGGTTGCTATCATCACCCCTGACTTGCGCTGTGGTATCACTCCCCGCATCAGCTCATATCTTTCGAACGTATGATGCATAACCGCTCTGCCGCCGGTTGCGTTCATCATTCTCGCATGAAGACCGAAAAGTCCGCGAGAGGGTATCAAAAATTCCATATGAGCAAAATCACTTGCCCCGCTCTTAGCGTCTATCTTGACTATTTCGCTTCGCCTCTCACCCAGAAGGCTCATCACCGAATTCTGACAATCAACCGGGCAATCCACCGCAAGTATTTCAATCGGCTCCTGTCGCCTTCCGTCAACTGTCCTGAAAATCACATTCGGCTTTCCGACACAAATCTCATAGCCTTCCCGCCTCATATTCTCCAGCAAAATCCCGAGATGCATCAGCCCTCTGCCCGAAACGATGAATTCCTCCGGTGTCCGGCCGGGTTCGACCCGTAGCGCAACATTATGCTGAAGCTCTTTTTGAAGTCTTTCTCCGATATGCCTGCTCGTCAAGTATTTACCGTCTCTGCCCGCAAAAGGTCCGTCGTTGACCCTGAATGTCATTGACATTGTCGGCTCATCGATAGCTATAACGGCAAGTTGAGAAGGATTGTCCGCGCAGGCGATAGTGTCGCCGATGTCAACGGGGTCAAGTCCGGATATGGCACATATATCGCCCGCCTCAACGTTTGAAACCTGCTTTCGGCCCAGCCCGTCAAACTGATGGATCTGTAGAACCTTCTGCTGGGTATGCAGCCCTTCCCTGTCGATTACGGCTACTCTCCGGCCCTCACTTATCTGGCCCGCAACAATTTTGCCTATCGCTATGCGCCCGACGTAATCCGAATATTCCAGACTCGTCACCAGCATTTGCAGCGGGGCACCGGGGACGACTTCGGGGGCGGGAACATTTTTTATAATCGTCTCGAATATCGCCAGCATATTGTCGGTTTTTTCCTCGATATCCGTCGTTGCCCACCCCTCTTTTGCCGATGCGTAAACAAGGGGAAAATCGAGCGATTCATCATTGGCGCCCAGCCGAACAAACAAATCGAATACCTCGTTGACAACGTCATCGGGCCTGCTGTTTTCACGGTCCATCTTGTTGATTACGACTATCGGCCGGAGCTTATGTTCCAGCGCCTTATTCAGCACAAATCTTGTCTGGGGCATAGGCCCTTCGAAGGCATCGACTAAAAGAAGCACTCCGTTTGCCATTTTCAAAACGCGTTCGACCTCACCGCCGAAGTCGGCGTGGCCGGGCGTGTCAATTATATTGATTTTATATTCGTCGCCCTGAGAATCCGTATAGTTAATCGCGCAGTTTTTGCTCAGGATTGTTATCCCGCGCTCCTGCTCCAGCGGGTTGGAATCCATAATTAATCTATGTTCACCGCCTGCCAGCTTATCGAGTTCCTTCTGACGGAACATACCCGACTGGTACAGGAGCTGGTCCACCAGCGTCGTCTTGCCGTGGTCAACGTGGGCGATTATGGCTACGTTACGAATATAATCCGAATACATAACAGGTTCTCAAAATGGATTAGTGTATATTCAGGACCTGGTGTAATCCTTGTTGTGAAGCATCGCTACCATATAATAATTTTTTTTGGAAATGTCAACGCAAAACCACTGCCAACAAATTTACTCTCTGGCTAAACGTTGTTGTGCAATCAGCTTGTATTTTCAACATGGGCTTGGTATTCTATATACAAACTTAGCTTGGTGGTAAAGCCAAGCCGGCTATGACTCTGATAGGATTATTTAATGCCATTTAATACTTTTGGTCTTTCCGACCCGCTGGTACAGGGCATTCTTGCTTCCGGCTACACCGCCCCAACCGAAGTTCAGTCGCAGGCGATTCCGGCCGCAATCGCCGGCAAAGACATCATCGGCTGCGCCCAAACCGGAACCGGAAAAACCGCCGCCTTTGTCCTGCCAATCCTGGACCGCCTCTCACACGAGCATCCGCCAAAAAGAAGATTTGTCCGCTCCCTTATCCTTACACCGACACGTGAGCTGGCTATACAAATCGAAAAGTCTATTCTTGGCTATGGCCGTTTCCTGAATTTACGAACCCTTGCCGTTTATGGCGGCGTGAGTATCAAACGCCAGTTGACCACGCTTCGTCGCGGCGTTGACATAGTTGTTGCAACTCCGGGCCGGCTCCTCGACCATATGCGGAAGCGGACCATAGAACTCAGGCGTGTCGAGGTGTTAATTCTCGATGAGGCAGACAGAATGCTCGATATGGGTTTCATCAGGGACGTACAGAAAATCATCGCTGCTCTGCCAAAAAATCGCCAGACTATGCTCTTCTCCGCCACCGTAACTCCGGAAATAAGCTCACTCGCCGCGGGAGTCCAGAAATCACCTCTGATGATTCAGATTGGCAGGCCCAGAAATCCCATCGAAACAATCACCCAGAATATCTATCTCGTCGAGAAAGTGCGGAAAATCGCCTTTCTCTTGCACCTCCTTCAAGATGGCGAACTCACAAGCGTCCTGGTCTTTTCTCGAACCAAGTACGGCGCAGACAAAATTCAACGATACCTCGAACGAGAGAACATCGTCTCGGTGGCTATCCACTCAGGACGAAACCAGGGCCAGCGGGAACGTGCAATGGATGGCTTCAAAAGCGGAAAATACCGCGTTATGGTTGCTACTGATATCGCCGCTCGTGGAATCGATGTCACAGACATCTCCCACGTTATCAATTTCGATGTCCCCACCTACCCTGAAGATTACATTCATCGCATCGGCCGAACTGGAAGGGCCGAGGCAACGGGAGATGCGATTACATTTGTTTCACACGATGAGCACAACTACCTTCGTCGAATTGAAAAATTCATTGGGCGTGATTTTACTCCCCTGGAATGTCCCGGCTTTACATATACCAAATCAAAACCGACGCACAGGGTAAGGTTTTCAAGTGCCGGCAGAAAGTCTCGCTTCGCTTCTCGCCGCCCGCGCCGTAAACGTTAATCACGCAACCTTTCACCTCGTCAACTTGTCCTGTGAGCACTTAATTATACTGTCATTGTGAGGCCGCCTCCAGCGGCCGCGGCAATCTTCAATCTACTATTCACCATTTACCAATCACCAATTGACTCGCTGCCTCCAGTGAGGAAACCATTTATATGCACGCTTTCAGCGTGCCACGGTTTGTTTCCTCATCGCGGCCTTCGGCAGCAACGAATTAATGAATAAATCTTGTGTTTCCTGACAAAAAAGGTATAATTCTGAGCTGTTAATGGATATAGACTAAAAAATGTTTAAGAAACACATAAAATTGATAGAGGCCATTGGACTTGGATTTGCTCTTGTGGCATGGATACTGCAGTGGGGTTTAACAGAAAAAATGGGCCATGCTACAGACAACTTTAAGCAATTAATTAAGGAGATAAATAATGTTCATACACAGATTAGTCGAGGTATCTCAACAAAAAATGAAGCAGCGATAACGAGAGTTCTTCTGAATTATAATCTTTCCGATGATATGAATACGAAATCCATATATGCATGGCAATCGCCTGAAGTTCGATATTATTGGTTAAAAGAATTTAATAATGACACAGATGAAATAACCCATATGATCGTAACTGTTCTGAATACAGAAAAAGCATATAATCTGAAGTCCAATCCTTATTGTAACCAGATTAAAAAAGATTTAGAAACTATCAGAAAAAAGGTGCAAAGTAATTTTAAAATAGATACATCTTTTTCAAATGTGCCGATTCCTGATCCAAATAAAATTCCACCAGAAAAAGCAATTGAATATTCTTCGCAAGTTAGTTTCATTTTACAAAAAATGGAAAAGCCTATTAATCATACAATTGATGCTTTAATTAGTAAGAAAAGACATAATTCATACATTTATAGAGTAGTTTTCGGATTTGGTTCTATACTGCTTATTTCGTCGAAGATAATTGAATGGTTGTATGATCTTAAAGTCAATTCTTAATCTTCGCTCAGAACAAGCATTGAAGAAGCAACGGGGACTTGTCATTCCCGCGCAGGCGGGAATCCAGAAAAATGAAAAATTATTATGTATACATTCTTGCGAGTAAGAAAAACGGCACTCTTTACATTGGTATGACAAATAATTTGGCTGAACGTATCTATCAACATAAAACTGACATTATCGAAGGTTTTTCAAAAAAGTATCAAGTTCATAACCTTGTTTATTTTGAGCATTTTGGTGACGTTTCATCTGCGATTAATCGTGAGAAACAATTGAAAAAGTGGAACAGGCAATGGAAAATTAATTTGATTGAAAAAGAAAATCCGCGGTGGAACGATTTATTTGAATATTTATAAATATGGATTCCCGCCTGCGCGGGAATGACAAATAATGAAATTCGTGTTCATTCGTGGTTAGTTAATCTCTGAGTTCTCGGTGCTCTCTGTGGCTAATAATAGAATTACTCCTGTGTTTCACGCATTTTTTCGTAGAACTCGGCGTACTTGTCCTTAGTCCAATGGGATAATGACCATTTTATCGAAAATGAGAAAAGGGCCGCAGGCCCGGACTTGGCCGGAACCTGCAGCCCCTTTATTGCAGTTCGGATTCGTAATAAGCTTATGGTACGCCCAAAAGCCAGTTAGAGGCCATAATACTGAAGTCAACAAAGTCGACATCGCCGTCGCCGTCCAGGTCCCCGAGGTAAATATACCCAAACTCATAAGCTCCCATATCTATAATAAAGGAGCCGTTAAGGTCGCCATCTTCAAACCTGTGATGGTTCTCAAGGTCCAACGGCGTTTGCTCTGCCGTGATGCCGTCAATGTCAAGGTCCGCAGTATCGGGAGGAACGGCTATGTTGCTGCCTATGTCGATACAGGGTGAAGTCCATAAGAGCCGGAAGTTGTCGTCCAGCGTGCCGATAGTATTATTCGCGCCGTTGGGGTCAACAAAACAGGGGTCGGCGTTGATGTTGTTGATACCGGCGCCCCACCAGCCGCCCTGGACGTCAGAGTAACTAACAATTGCCGCGCTATTCAGGCTATCCCATATCTGCGCTGCAGAATTATCCCAAACGATGCAGTTGTTAATTATGGGGAAGGAACCGTTGTAGTTATTTATGCCGCCGCACCAGCCGGTTGCCAAATTGGCGCTTAAGGTGCAATTGGTTATTGTTGGACAACTACCGACGATGTTTGATACACCGCCTCCATACTGCGCAGAGTTGTTACTAAATAAGCAATTCATTATTGTCGGATGGCTGTTGTGCATGTTGTACACTCCACCCCCATTATTTGATGAGACGCAACCTTTGTTCGAAATAAAGCTGCAGTTGACCAGTGTCGGAGAGCTCTCATGATTCAATATCGCGCCGCCTCCATCGTCTCCTGCGTTTCTGTAGAAGATGCAGTTACTTACACGTAAAGTGCTTTGGCCGCCGTTCCACATCGCTCCGCCGCCACCGTCTGCGGAGTTCTCGACGGACTTGCATTTATTGACTGTGCAATCTGCGACATTGTTAAACATTCCCCCGCCTGAGTTGTCGGGCCAGGAGCCGCTGTCGGCGTTGCCGCCGGTGATGGTAAAGCCGTCGAGAATAGCTGTTGCATCGGTAAAGCTGCCGGTGACGACGTGATAACTGTTTTCTGCTCGACTCAGGTCACTTGCTAAATTACAGGGATTACTCACATAGACATCATTGCGACTCAAGTCACCGCTGAGGATTGTTTCATAGAGCTTGATATCGCGGGCGTCCGGATTCGGTGCTCCAAAACCGGCAAAGCCGCCGTAGATGGCCAGGCCATTTCTAAGTGTGAAGCTATCAAATCGGTTTCCAGAGCCGCCTGGAATGACTGAGTTAGTATCCGGGTAGTATGTTCCGTCGGCTACCCAGATCACCTGAGCCCCAAGGTAAGCCAGGGCGTCCTGAAGATGGTTGTAGGCGTTGAACCAGCTCGAACCGTTATTACTGCCCGGCGCATTCGGGTCAACATAGGTGACAGGCGGGGGCAGCGGTTTGGCTATGCCGGAAAGCGCAAAGGCCAGGTCGATAGAATCTCCTTCGAATGGATGGCCCGTCGGATAGCGCAGCTCTTGCCATGGCCCATGACCGCCTGTCCAGCCTGTGGCCCAGACGGCATCATCTTTCCAATGGTTAGTTGAAGTTTTCCAGCCAAACCGCACATTCGGGTCCCAGGGATAAGTGTCTGGTAAGGCCTGGACGACCAGCCAGTAAGTGTTGCCCTGTTCCTGAACGAACGCATTGCAGGGGTCGATATTAAAGTGGTACAACCAGCAGTTAGAATCGCTAATAGTCTTATATAGTCCAGTACAGGGTGAGTAGTAACCTTCTGCCAGCGCCTGGCTGTAAGGCCATACATCAAATTCTCCCTTGTAGAAGGTCCGTGTCCATAGCCACTGATTTGGCTCCGACCAGCCGTTTGGTCCGGACGGATTATCATTGAAAATGTCCAGCCAGAATTCAACACCGTTGGGGCCGGTAGTGGGGAGCATATCGTCGTAAAACGAGCCCCAGATGTAAATGTCCGTAATTGGTCCGGTCTTGTTGCAGTAGAAATCGTCAGCAAGAAGCTGCATGTCCCACATTGGTGGGTACGGACCCCAATGTGTTGCGTCAACATCGATACCATTTATGTCTGAAAGGTCCGGCCACTGTACCCACTTGTAGAATACAGGCTCCTCAGTCATCGGTACGTGGACACGATAGCCATCGCCATCTTGCTCGCTTCGGTGGTTGGCCGAGATGTCCACGACCTGGGCGTACGGACTTGAGCTTCCGTCAATTGTGGTGGTCCAGTCGCTCCATATGCTTGGATTCTGATTTTCGAACTGGAAGCGGAACGTACTGAAGATAGCGGTACCACAGCCAGGACTCCACCAGGAAGCCCACCATTCGCTTCCCACCTGGTGAACGGAGAACTGCCAGTTTGGGTCCGGCAGAGTCCAGTTCGTGTAGTTGCTTGGATTAGAGTCGAACACTCTAACATGAAAATCACAGCGACCGAAAGCAGTCGGAGTCACATCATACCAATAGATTGATGGATGGGTAGGATTCACACCACCCTGCGGCTCGCAAACCACCGTGTCGGCCTTCGTGACCGTTACTCCGGCTCCGATGAATACTACAAGTGCTGCCAGCAACCAATTGATTTTTAGTTTCGAGTCTTCCATTTTGAATCCTCCTGAAAAATTGTTAGAATTTTGTGATGCCTTTGGCTTGTGGGCTCCTTCCGAAATTGCGAGTTAAATGAAAATGATATCTGACATATAATGATATCTGACATATATAAATAGTCAATAACATTTTAGGGGCGTAGAGTAATTAATTGTATTAGCTCGATTTTACTGCTTTTTTTTGCTCTTACTTGTGGAGTTAATTGCTGCTGTGCCTTCGATTTAAGGAAAATAAGAAAAGGGCCGCAGGTTTGTGCCTGCGGCCCCTTTTATTTCAAATCAAGACTGCAATAAAATTATTTGCCCGCCAGCCAGTATTTGCACAGGACCTCTAAATCCCGCAAATCGACGATACCGTCGCCTTCAGGCGGCGGAGCAATATCCACCGAAGGCCCGTCCTGTAGCCAGTATGAAGCCAGAATAGCAAAGTCAACAAAGTCCACATCACAGTCATCATCGAAATCGCCGATATAGGCGTAAGCAAACTCATAAGCACCTATATCCACAGTAACGATATCGTTACAATCGCCATCTACAAATCTGGGACGGCCGTCGAGGTCGGTTGTAACACCGGCAGGGGCTTCTGAGTTTTCACCGGTGTCTATGCATGGAGAACCGGGCAGTAAGTGGAAATCGTTCGCACCTATAAACATCGGGTCAACATCGATGTTTAAGGGCCCCCAGTAGATTACGCAGTTATCACAATATACGCCCTCGTAACCATCCTGCACGTCGGAGAAACCAATCATCATCAGGTCGGCGTCCAGAAGCGTTATCTGTTGGCCGAGATTGGCGGTATTACCCCAAAGGATGCAGTTAAACATCACTAAGCCATTGTCTAAATTGTTTAAAACAATTCCGCCGCCAAAGTTTTCTGCTGAGTTGCCACTGAAGGTGCAGTTAGACACTGAGACTAACATATATTCGCTGTTACCTACCATAATTCCCCCGCCATCTTTTCCTGCCATGTTGTTGCTTAAAGCGCAATTGTACATTGTTAAATCTCCGCTGTTATTATTATATATTCCGCCGCCGTCAAGTATGGCCGAGTTATTATTGAAGGCGCAGTTGGTCAATGTTAATAAGTAGTCGCTGTCGACGCGATACAATCCACCGCCATAGCTGTTTGCAGAGTTACCGCTAAAGGTGCAGTTATTTATTGTTAGGTTGCTGGACTCGATGTATATTCCGCCACCGGCGTATTCTGCCGAATTCTCAATAAAGGTGCAGTCGGTCAAAGTGGAACTGCTATTGATATTGTACATTCCGCCGCCACCCATATCCGGGTCCGGACTGGTAGCAGAATTACCAACAAATGTGCATCTGGTAAGCGTTGGACTGCTGTTGATGTTAAGTATCCCTCCACCGAATTGGGCCCAGTTGCCACTTAAATTGCAGTCGGTTAGGTTTGGAATGCAGTTCTGCCAGTTGAATATCCCACCGCCCCACGCGGCTGAGTTTTCGCTGAAGGTGCAGTTTATGATATTTGGGTCGCTGTCCTCGTTGAACATCCCACCGCCACGTATGAATGCGGAGTTTTCGGTGAAGGTGCAATTGCTAAGGATTGGGCTGGCGGACTCATTGTACATTCCGCCGCCATAGAAAAGGGCTGAGTTACTGGTGAAGGTACAGTTTCTCAGCGTCGGGTCGCCTGAGACGTTATATATCCCGCCGCCGCGTCTCTGAGTTGTTAATGCCCCCTTAGCATTGCCAGCGGTAATGGTGAGGCCATCGAGGACGGCGTTCGGTTCAGTTCCGCTTCCCGTAGCGACATGATAACTGTTGTCAGAATTATTATCAGGGATGCCGATGTCACCACTGAGGATGGTTTCGTAGGACTGAATGTCCCTGGCGTTGGGATCGGGCGCACCCACGCCGGCATAACCACCGTAAATGGTAACTCCGTTGATTAGCTGGAAGGTTGCGGTTTTGTCGCCGGGTGTTATCCCAGCCCCCTGGTCCGGCATGTAGTTCCCATCGGCCACCAGAATCTTATTTGTCCAGACATTGGCCAAACCGTCCTGAAGATAATTGTACGCATTGTCCCAGCTTGTCCCGCCATTATTACCCGTCGCGTTGATATCGACATAGACAGCAGAAGGAAGTTCCCGAAAATCAATCCCCCATTTATTCCCCGAAGTTGCTGCCCAATCGCTTGAAGTACCGGTGGTTACATTCTTGGTTTTGAATTTGTAACCCGGCTTTGTGACACTGATATTATATGTAGAGCCTGGCTGGATCGTCCCAAGTGCATAGATGCCTCTGGTATTGGTTACAGCGATGTATGGGCCGGCCGGCCCTTGTGCCGTGACCGTTGCGCCGCTTAAAGAAATACCATTGGCGTCGATAACTCTGCCGCTGATTATCTCGCCAGTGCCCGAGACAAAAATGTTATATATACAACCCAGAACACTATTATAGTCATAAACAGAGGGAAGATTGTACCAGGCGTTATGGTTTCCATCCCAGCCCATATTAATGTGGTGATAAAGCGTTGAAAGATTGTAGCCGTATCCGTCGGCCACTACGGCATGGCCCATCTCATCCTCCATTGTCTTGGCAAGGTTGAGAATGACAGGATGGTTGTAGTCAAGATTGGGATTAATCATCTCGATTAACGCCGGGATAGTAGGCCAGAAAGTGCTGCAGAAGGCATTGTTGTATGCGAAAATGTTCGGGTCCCTCAGCGCAAATGCTGCGTTGAACCAAAAAGCGGACGATTCGTTGGGTCCATAAGCCATAAAGACCGTCACACCGGCATCGTAACAAAGCGCTCCGATGGCCTGTCGCTGTGCTGGTGCTGTATTACAATTAGGCTCATAGACCATCAGGTTCCAGTTGTACGGCCCGCCCAAGCCGTTGCCGCCCCGCGTCCATGCAGACTCGCCTATTCCGTTTACAAAAATCCCGAATGGCCCCTCCTTACCTATTCCATTGGGGTCGTCGGCAAACTCATGAAACCGCATCAACTGTGCCATTGCTGTGGCTAAACAGCCACAGGGATAATTGTTGGGATTGCCGTAGGGAGATGGGCTGCCGGGCGAACTGATGATGGCGAAGTCGCAAGGGTCACAGGGGTCGCTTGGCGGTGTGTAATAGTTATAGCAGGCAAGAGCGCAAGGGTCCCCTTGAGGTGCGCAGCAAGTTGTCTGGCCCCACTTACTCAGCAGCAGTGGGTCGACACGAGGATCGGAGACCGAGGGAAGCCCTATTACCGGAGGGCCCTTGGATTCCATAGAGCCCTTAGACTGCTTGGCAAGGACGGTCAACTGCTCCCATCTTGACTGGAAGTTAAGGGCCGTTTCCATTGCAGCGGTTGCTTGAAGTTTTTGGATGTCTCGAACTGCTGCGATGCGCCCCTTGAGGTCACGGTTAACTAACGCTCCCAGCGGATTATCCGGAGATGGATCGTAAGTACCTTTTTCAACAAAACCAATAATCGGTTGAACCAAATCATCTGCCGATACAATTACAAAGCCGGACGGCTGAAGATAGACGATGTAATAAATCGGCTCGTCATTCTCATTAATGTATGTCTCGACGTTAGTGACTTGCCGGCCGAGAGCTGCGCCGAGCGGCCGGGCATCGGTTTTCAACCAGCCTGCTACAACCTTTTCGGCCTCGTTAGCAGTTGTAGGCCTGGCTTGTAGATTACAGCATAGTTGAAGTAGTATCAGAAAAGACGTGAAAATTGTGCTTGGGCGTGTCATTTTCATTCCTCCTGAAAGAGTGTGAGAATTTTGTAACAATTTTGACTTGAAGGTTCCTTGCGATTGTTAAGTATGTTACAGATAATAATTCTACCTCATATATATATAAAATCAAGAAAATTTTGGGGATTTTGAGTAACTAACTTTATTATAGTGAATAACTGCGTTTTTTTTTGCTCTTGCTTTTAGGGCTGCTCAAGGCTATATCTCATTATTATGACTTATCTTACCGTTCCGATCGCAGCTTCAAATGTTGAGCAGGCACATAAGCAGATAAAATCCGCGAGGCTTGCCGGCGCTGAGATGCTCGAGCTGCGGGCCGACTATCTGGCCGAGCTAAATACGAGCGTATTAATGCCGCTTATCGAAAAGGCGAAGCAAACGAAGCTACCAGTGGTTGTTACCTGCCGGGACAAACAGCAAGGCGGGGCAAGGGATTATTCGCTCCAGCTTCGAAGCCAAATACTTGCCGAAGCGGCGGCCGAGGGCGCTGATTTTATCGACTGCGAATATGAAAACTTTCTCATTCCTGAGATTCAGGAGAAAATTAAAGCGGCCTTGAGCAAATCGCCCGGTTGCCGATTGATTTTGTCTGCTCACAATTTCGAAGGTCGTTTCGAAGATATTAACAAGCTCCATAGTGATATTTTGGCAGTCTTTCCTGAGGCCATCCCAAAGTTGGTCTATACTGCAAACCATATTGCGGATTGCTTCGATGCCTTCGACTTGCTGCACAACAAAAAAGGCGAGCCCGATAAAATCGGGATTGTGTTTTGTATGGGCCAGGCGGGTCTTATCAGCCGAATCATTGCAAAAAAGCTCGACTCTTTTGTTACATTCGTGAGCATAGACAACGAGAGTGCGACCGCACCGGGCCAGTTGACAATCGAGCAAATGAGAAAATTTTATCGTTTCGATTCAATAAACGCAGCTACCGAGCTTTTTGGTGTGATTGCCTGTCCGGTGGGCCATTCGCTCAGCCCGGCAATTTTTAACGGTGCTTTTGAAGAAGCCGGGATGAATAAAATGTATCTGCCGCTACTGGTCGAGGGAGATAAAATCGGGTTTGACAGTTTTATGGACGGTGTGCTTGCCCGGCCGTGGCTTATGTTTTGTGGCTTTAGTGTAACCATACCGCACAAACAAAATGCCCTTGATTTCGTCAGAGAAAATAAGGGCTTTGTCGAACCCTTGGCCGAGAAAATCGGCGCGGTAAACACGCTTGTTGTCGAGTCACAAGCGACGAGCGACGAGCGACGAATTAGTGCATATAACACCGATTATGCCGGTGCGCTGGACGCAATTACTTCAGGGCTGGGTATCAGTCGGGGTGAATTTAAAGGCAAATCAGTCGCTGTAATCGGCGCGGGCGGTGTGGCGCGGGCCGTTGTGGCCGGCCTGAGCGACGCCGGCGCTAAAATTATCATTTACAACCGCACTGTAGAAAAGGGCGAAAAGCTCGCCGCCGAATTCAATTGTGATTTTGCTCCCCTGGGTGATTTATCAAAACTTAAAGCGGAATTGCTGATAAACTGCACCAGTATCGGGATGCATCCGAATACCGATGCGACGCCGGTGCCTGAGGAATGTTTGATAAAAGATATGGTGGTTTTTGATACTGTTTATAATCCTCCTCAAACATTACTCTTAAAGCAGGCAAAGGAAAAAGGCGCCAAAACCGTTGATGGCCTGTCGATGTTCGTCAACCAGGCCGCCGCCCAGTTCAAGCTCTTCACTGGCAAAGACGCAGATACAAAACTTATGCGAAAAACCATTTCTAATTGTCTCTCTCAATAATAGCTGATATAATTCTTAGCAGAAACAGATAATTTATAAGGTAAAAATATGGCGAAGAAGGAAAAAGTAGTATTGGCGTACAGCGGTGGACTGGATACGAGCGTGATTCTGCCGTGGCTGAACGAGACGTACGGGTATGATGTAATCGCATTTGCCGCGGACCTGGGGCAGGGAGAGGAATTGACCGGCATCAAACGAAAGGCCCTTCACTCAGGCGCGATCAAGTGCGTTGTCAAAGACCTGAGACGCGAGTTTGTCGAAGAATATCTCTGGCCGCTGCTAAAATCCGGAGCGGTTTATGAGGGTAGTTACCTACTCGGGACAAGCGTTGCCCGGCCGTTAATTGCCAAGCATCAGGTCCTGACTGCCCACAGCGAAGGGGCAACGGCGGTGGCCCACGGAGCAACCGGAAAGGGCAACGACCAGGTACGCTTCGAGCTGACATATATGGCCCTTGACCCGGCCCTGAAAATTGTAGCTCCGTGGAAAGACCCGAACTTCACGCTGAGTGACCGGGAAACGGCTGTCGATTATGCGACAAAACACGGAATCCCAATTGACCAAAGCAAAAAGAAAATTTATTCTCGCGACCGTAATCTTTGGCATCTAAGTCACGAAGGCGGAGACCTTGAAGACCCGGCCAATGAGCCAGGAGATGATTTATATGTAATGTCCCGGCCGGTTTCAAAAACGCCCGACAAAGCCGATTATGTGGAAATTGGTTTTGAAAAAGGTATCCCGGTGAAGCTCAATGGCAAGGCTACAGATGGCGTCAAGCTGATTCAAACGCTAAACTCAGTCGGAGGCAAGCACGCAATCGGCCAGGTCGACCTTGTTGAAAATCGTCTTGTTGGTATAAAGTCCCGCGGTGTCTATGAAACGCCGGGCGGAACTATTCTTGTTACGGCTCACAAAGCGCTGGAAAGCATCACACTCGACCGCGAGACAATGCATTACAAACTGCAGGTTGCCTTGAAATATGCCGAGCTTGTTTACAACGGCCTTTGGTTTTCGACGTTGAAAGAGGCTCTGGATGAGTTTATAAACGTTACCCAGCGTAATGTAACCGGCTCAGTGAAGCTGAAGCTTTTCAAAGGGCACTGCACATCGGCGGGCGTAGAAAGTCCAAAAAGCCTGTACAGCACAGGGCTGGCGAGTTTCAAGATGGGCGGCGATTATGATTCTATGGATGCGATTGGTTTTATTCGCCTGTTCGGTCTTCAAACGAAAATTACCGGCATCGTGAATAAAAAGCGAGCTAAAAAGCAAAATAAGTAAGCCGTAAAATAATAGAACAAAGGATTTGTTAATCTTAAGTCCGGAGTGGTTGTGGCCGTTCCAGTTTGGATTTGGATTGTATTTATTTTTGCCGTCGGCTGCTGTGTGGGCAGTTTTCTGAACGTGGTGATTTACCGGATGCCGCGTGACTTGTCGCTCGTAAAACCCGGCTCGGCCTGTCCAGCCTGTCATAAGCCTATTCGTTTTTATGATAATATACCACTGGTCTCCTGGTTGGTTCTGCATGGTAAATGCAGGTATTGCAAATCGCCGATTTCCCCGAGATATTTCGTTATTGAGTTATTTGCCGGCCTGCTTTTTATTGGTGTTTTTGTGTTTTATTTTGTGGTTGGGCTGCGCCATTTCGAGATTGACTCCCAGACTGGTATGGATTTATTCTTTAAAGGAGGCTGGCTTGTTTACCTCGTGCACATTATTCTTCTTGCTGCGTTTCTGGCAGCTTCAGCCATTGACCTGGAGTTATGGATAATTCCTCTTGCGATTTGCTGGTTCGTCACGGGGGTAGGCCTTGTATCTTCGACAATCGCCGTGTACATAATTGACCCAAGAGTTATTAAGCACTATGACCTGTTCCCTGTTGCTTCTGCCGGCAGCGCGGCCCTTGCGGCGGGGGCGGGCCTTGGTCTTGTTTTATCTCTTTTGCTTTTACATACGGGCCTGATAAAGCGAAGCTATTTGTCGGACGAGACACAGGAGCCGGGGCTCGATTCTAAGGATTCCTCCGACAGGGAAGAAAGCGGTGTCGGTGAGCCGGACTTTAACCACCGTATTGAAATGCTCAAAGAGCTTGTTTTTCTCCTGCCGGTGATAATCTGCTCGGTGGCTGCGTGGTATATACTCAGGAAAAACGTTTTTGTAATGGATTGGTGGCTTGGTTTTTCGCAAATCCCTGCCGTCAGGGGATTTCTGGGCAGTTTATGGGGCTTTTTTATAGGCGGGGCAGTGGTCTGGGCGGCCCGCATTTTTGGAACTTTTGCTTTTGCAAAAGAGGCAATGGGCCTTGGTGATGTGTATATGATGGCGGCTGCAGGGACCGTAATCGGACCGATTTTTGTCCTTATCGCATTTTTTATCGCACCTTTCTTCGGCCTGGCCTGGGCCGCTTACCAGATGCTTTCGAAAAAAACCAGACAAATTCCTTACGGTCCGTTCTTGTCTTTGGCCATCCTTGTGGTTATGATTAGTCATGACCAGGTGCTGAACTATCTGCAGTTTATTTTGTTTCGATAGATATGGTAGTCGTTAATTTTCTCAATAAGGAGGTAACAAATGCACGCGAACAGGGAAAGGATAATCCTGATACTTCTGGCATCAGCAGGATTTCTGGTTTTACCCGGTTGCATTAATTGGCATAAAAGATATAAGGCCTTGAATGTCGAACACCAGAACCTCAACGGTTTGTATGAAAATTGCCGTTCAATGCTGGAAATGTCCGCATCCGAGAAAGCCGAGCTGGCAGATCAGGTCTCAAAGGGACGACAAACAATCGAAGAGCTGCAAAATAGGATTACGCAGTATGGTATGTCGCCGGGTGAGGCTACCGGTTTTGGCAAAAAATACCAGGTCGACGTTGATGCCGCTGCGGGTACTGTTACCGTGACACTACCTAATACGATACTTTTTGCTTCCGGCAAGGCGGATTTGAAGAAACAGGCCGGCAGTGAGCTAAATAATATCGTCTCGGTGTTGAAGGCGCGATACGAGGGCAACGGCATAGATGTAGTAGGACATACCGATACCGACCCTATAAAAAAATCCAAGTGGAAGGATAACTGGGAGCTGTCGGCCCAGCGTGCGCTTGCGGTTGTTAGATACCTTGAGTCTCAGGGGATACCGGGACAGAGACTGCAGGCCGTTGGCTGTGGCGAAAAAAGGCCCGTAGCCTCTAACGCGAACAGGAGTGGAAAGGCAAAGAACCGAAGGGTCGAGATTGTTGTACATATGAGGTGATAGAAGGCGGATTACATATCCTGGATTAAATATGTTATGCCGTCTTTGGTAGTGCAGATAGTCAGAGCACCATCTTTGGCTGTGTAGAACGCATTTCGATATTTGTTATTCTTTTGTTGTCTTTCATAGTTTTTTCGGCCGCAACTACATATAAAAATCTCCGCGTTAAGACTTTCGAGAAAACCATCCTCCAATGTTTTGGCTGAGCCGTGATGAGGAATAACAACAATTTCGGCTTTGAGATTGGGGTAGAGCTGCAGAATTTCTTTTTGTGCGAAATTCTGAATGTCGGAGCATAAAAGTATCTTTCTGCCGGCAAATTCAATAAGGCTAACCGCTGATTTGTCATTATCACCTAACTCTTCATTCTCGCATATCTGCTTGCTCGGCCAGAGTATTTTAATAATAACGCTGCTACTTACATTTATATTTTTCTGTAATAGCTTTATTTTAAGTCCGTTTTCATTTAGTTGGTCATTTAGGAATCCTGCTGTGCCACATGGGTCGGTTTTTACATCTATAAGGAAAGCGTCATTAGCGTAAACGCCGCCGACTTTGCAGTATTCGGCAATCTCAGGTATTCCGTTGATGTGGTCTATATCATTATGGCTTATGATAATTGCATTGATTGTGTTGATACCGCTGTAATCCAGAAAGGGCACGACAATTCTTCTGCCGATGTCGTTTTTGTGCAATGAGCCTGCATCAAAGAGGATATTGGTCTTGCCAGGTAACCGGGCTAATATCGCCTGGCCATGGCTGACATCGAGAGTGGTAAGGACCAGGTTGTTCCGGTGTGTCCTTTGCCATTTTACGGCACCAAGAAAAATAATTATTGCTAACACTATCGCCGTACAAATCACTTTTTTAATTAAGGGATTCCTAAAATAAATAAAGAATACGAAAAGAATAAAACAGTAGTATAAAATTATCGGTGTAATCGAGACGTGCCCTATAAGTATTTGCGAAAAATGCAGATGTGCGAAAAGCTTCACAATCCATATCAACAAAAGGGATAGACTGTTTACTATCAGACCCAGTGCCGCCGCTGCGCTCGGCAATAAAAAAGAAAGTATTATTTTCGAAAATCCGATAGTCAAAATCCCGGCAATCAGTGGAAAAGCAATCGCCGTCCAGATACTTGTAAGGGGGTTAATTGTGTAAAAGTGATAAAGCAGGATTCCTGCTCCGCTTAGCCAGGCGGTAATGCCTGTGGAAAATAACCGTAATAAATACGGTCCCGGCCTGGAAATTATGCGGGAAAACGGTTTTGTTTTTGGAGCTTTTTTGAACCAGGGAATACCCGTTATTTTTTCATATAGAAAGAAGTGGACTCGCCTGCAAAAGAGTAAAAGACCAAACACCGACGCAAACGATAGCTGCCAGCCGGCCTCGAACAGGTTTGTCGGCCTTATGAGCAACAAGATTATTGCTGACAAAGATAGAGTATTAATGGGATTGGATTTTCGGCGAAAGAAAAATGATATGCAGAATACCCCGCATATAATGGCTGCACGTACTGTCGGTGCCCTTGGCGGGACAATCAGCAAAAAGACTGCTATCGCGAATATACAAATAAAGGCCCGAGCACGTTTCATTAATCCTGCAATTTTACATAGCCACCAGATAGTCCCCACTAAAATACCGAGGTGCATCCCTGAAAGGCTGATAAAATGTAAAAGGCCCGTTTTATTAAATGCCCTGTAAGTCTCGCTGTCGATGTTACCTCTATAGCCCAGGAGCAACGCTTCGAGCAGACCCCGACTCGGATCATCCGATGTTGAGTCATCAAGCAAAGCCTGTGCGGCTTTTTCCCGCATTTTGCCCTTTATTTTTGTAAAGATTCCTTTGCCGCCGCTTTCAAGTAATTCAATGCCGGCTCGTGATTGCACGGAAGCTGCAACGAAAACATTTTTTCTCGCCATGTATTTTCTTACATCAAATTGGCCCGGATTTGTCGCGGGTTTGAATCTGTCCAGCCAACAATATGCCTGGATATAGTCACCAGCCTTCAAGTCCAGTATGGGTTCTGAAACCTGCACTCTTATCGTGCCGGTCGCCTCCATCCAGTCGGTGGTGGTTTCGACTTCTTTAACTTTAAGGTAAAAACTGCTGGCAGGGTCGGTGAAAGTAAATTTTACAAATTCCCAGCCCCGGTTTTTATTGATATATGGCTTAGTAATAATCAGGCTGCGAATTGTTGCTAATTGCCGCTCGGCATTTACAAGATTGCGAATGTCATTCGGTTTGGCTTGGTGAAAAGTTATCAGCCGAACGGCGCCAAGACATATAAAGCAAGCGAGTGCTAAGTGAGCTGTAGCGTACTGGTAATTGATAGTATATTGTTGGATGATAAATAAGAAAACCGCTGTTGCTGTGAGCAAGATAAGAAGTATTAACCAGATGAAGACTGATAAGCCGAGCGTGTTTTGGAGCATGATCCCCGCGATAAGGCCGATAGCGACAAAAAGCAGCGGGCTGGTGCTTATGACTCGCCGATAGGAATTAATGAACCCCCCGGAGAGCTGCTTGTCAATCAGCTCTAACTTCCGCTGGATTTCGTCCATAGCCGAACAGACTACAGACCCAGGACTCCGGATTCAAGTTATTAATCTACTGTCGATGTTTTTGTTTAAAGTTGTATGTATTCTTTTGGCTTGAAGTTGGTTTCCATCGTCCAGTGAGTGGCCCGGCCGGACTTTAAACAGTACACAATCAAAACATCATAACCTTCCCTGTCCACCCACTCCTTCAGAAATGGGCGGTCTTTTACAATTCGTTTTTTCAGCTCTAAATCTTCGAGCACCTCGACATTGCCCTCAATCCTGATTTGAAGATTTTCCCGGGGGCTGTAAAAACACATCTCTACTTGGGGATTGGCTGAAAGCTGTCTGTACAGGTCCTTATTTTCGCCGGTGTTAAAGATAATGCCGTTGTCATCGGCCTTGTATAACATCATCTGGCGGACGTGCGGTTTGTTATCCTCAGCCGTCGCAAGGCTGAATACAGGATTTTTTCTGATAAATTCGAAAACTTCTTCTTTAGTCATAGATTTATCCCTTAGCTATGACTGTTTGACAATCCTGTCTTTTCCGCCCATATATGGCCTAAGGACTTTCGGCATTGTTATCGAGCCGTCAGGGTTCTGGTAAAGCTCCAGAAGGGGTATCAGGATTCGCGGGCTTGCGATTACGGTATTATTCAACGTGTGACAAAAGAGATTTTTCTTTGTGGCTGAGTCTTTATAGCGCAAGTTTAGACGTCTTGCCTGGAATTCGTAAAATTTGCTTGCGCTGTGAGTCTCGCAATAGTTTCCTCGTGATGGCATCCAGGTCTCTATGTCATATTTTTTTGCCTGGCCTCGGCCCAGGTCACCAGTACAAACGTTAGCAACCCGGTAGGGCAGCTCCAGAGCCTGCATTACCGCCTCAGCATTTCCCAAAATCTCTTCATGGAATTTATTGCTTTCTTCTACACTGTTTTTACAGATGACTACCTGTTCGATTTTGTCAAACTGATGGATTCTGTAAAGCCCGTATGTGTCTTTACCTGCCGCTCCCGCCTCGCGTCGAAAGCAGCTTGACAGGGCCACATATTTTAACGGCAGCTCTTCGCCGTTTAATATTTCACCCATGTGATATGCCGTCAGCGGCACCTCGGCCGTCCCTGCAAGGTTGAGCTGGTCTTTTTCCATTTGGTATGTCTGGTCTTCGGAGCCGGGGAAAAAGCCGGTCCCTGTCATTGCCTCATCTTTTATAAGAACCGGCACCGACATCGGCACGTATCCCTTGCCGACCATCTGGTCCATCGCAAATCTAAGGACCGCCCAGTGCAGCAGCGCCCCATCGCCTTTTAAGATGTAATTTCTCGTACCTGCTAATTTCACACCGCGTTCGATGTCTATAATCCCAAGGGCCAGACCTAACTGTACGTGGTCTTTCGGCTCGAAATCGAACCAGGGGATTGGCCCTTCTGTTCTTATCTCAACATTTTCCGTATCGTCTTTACCAATTGGCACACCGTCATCGGTCGGCTGCGCCACCTGCAGCATAAGTTTGTCAAACTCCGGCTGTAATTCTTTAATTCGTTCCTGAAATTCAGACTCATCTTTTTTAAGGTCTGAAAGTTTGGAAAGTGCAGCCTCTTTTTCTGCTCCTGAGAGCTTTGGAATGGATTTACCGATTTTATTTTTGTCTGTTGAGATGTCCTGTAATGATTGTTTACGTTGACGAAGCTCAGATTCGATGTCTAACAATCTATCAATGTCGACATCAAATTTTTTGTCTTCACACGCTTTTTTAAACTTTTCCGGATTTTCGCGAATTAGTTTTATATCTATCATAGCTTAATTTTCTTCAAAACGTTTGATAATTACAACATTATTCTGTCCGCCGAAGCCAAACGATTCACTCAACGCGATATTCACCTGGGCTTTTCTGGCTTCGTTGGGCACATAGTCCAGATCGAGCTGTGGGTCGGGCTCGTGAAGGTTAATTGTCGGCGGGATGATGCCGTCGCTTATCGCCAGGACGCAGCTAATCAGCTCTGCCGCACCTGCCGCACCGATGAGGTGGCCGAGCATACTCTTTACACTGCTTGCCGGTATCTTTTTTGCCATCTCTTTGAAGACCGCCTTGATGGCCTTAGTTTCTATTGAATCATTTTCCGTCGTACTTGTGCCGTGTGTGTTTATATAGTCGACGTCTTTGTAGCTAATTTTTGCGTCGGTCAGTGCGGCCTGAATTGCCTGGATAGCGCCTCTGGCTTCTTCGTGCATATCCGTAACTCTAAAGGCGTCTGAGCTGCTGCCGTAGCCGATGACCTCTGCGAGTATTTTAACACCTCGTTTTTTGGCAGAGCTTAGCGATTCCAGGATAAGTATCGCTGCTCCTTCGCCGAGTACGAAACCGTCTCTACTTATTGAGAACGGCCTTGATGCGGTCTGCGGGCTATCGTTCCTTGTCGAAAGAGCGGTCAGGCGAATAAATCCCGTCATGCCCAGCGGATGTATCATTGAATGTGCCCCCCCGGAAATCATCACGTCTGCGTCACCTCGGCGAATTATCATTGTCGCTTCGCCGATGGCTTGTGTGCTGGCCGCACAGGCGGTAAGGCAGCTTCTCGTTGGGCCGCGGGCGCCGGTCAGCAACGCAATATGAGTAACAGGCATATTTGACTCCTGCTCGAGTTCGTGCATCGGCTTCATTGTTGCAAGGGCTTCCTCACTCCATTTGCCCCAGTTCATTTCTCCGGTCTGGTCATTCCACGCATTTACTATTGTACCGAAAAATACTTCGTTATCAGCCGAGCCTTCACCGGCCCCTAAGTAAATACCGAGTCTGTCCCGTGCTATGCCATCCGAAGGTTTTTCTGTCTCGATATCGATACCAGCCTGTCTGCACGCCTGGGCTGCTGCGCCGAGGGCGAATTGGCTGCCGCGGTTACCGTGTTTGTGATGCTCCGGATTTTTTAAATACTTTGTAAAGTCGTAATTCTTTACTTCGGCACTGAAGTTAGCAGGAAATGTTGAAGCGTCGAAAATGGTCGTTTTTGCGATTCCGCTTTCGCCTGCCTTCATCTTGCCCCAGACGCTATCTATTGTCTCGCCCAGCGGGCAAACGATTCCCATTCCGGTTATAACAATTCGCTCAGTCATTTGTCTTGCCGTCAAATTTTTTCAAAACGAGTGCCGCGGTTTGACTGCCGTACGTATAGCTGCAACACAGTACATAACGGATATCTTTTTGCTGTGGCTCGCCGGTGATGTTTAGTTCGCAGCCGGCAGCTTTTTTTTCGCAGTTTCTTGCGGCTGGTATTTTGCCCTCCGTCATTGCACAGACGGCCGCGATAACATCCAGCGCCCCGCCGGCGGCGCCCGTAGCGCTGAGCATACTCTTGGTCGGCCAGGTGGGAATCTTTACTGCGGTCTGGCCAAGCGCATTTTGTATTGCTCTTACCTCGGCTAAATCATCGGCCGGTATTCCAAGGCCGTGCGGAATAATCAAATCCAAATCCTCGGGTGTAATCTGTGCTTCGGCCAGGGCTTTCTTAATCGCGATTTGAAGACCTTTTGCGTCCGGCTCGAGTTGTTCGTAAACAGGATTAATATTGTTGCTCTCGCCGGCCCCCGCGAGCTCCGCGTAGATTTTAGCGCCACGTTTTTTAGCATGTTCGAGCTCTTCCAACACAATTACACCGGCGCCTTCGCCAAAAACCGACCCTTTTGCATCGGCATCAAAGGGCCTGCAGGCTGATTCGGGTGGAGTATCGTTTTCAGTTCTTGCTCTTTTAAGAAGGCACTGCCGAATCATAACAATGGGATTTACTTTTGCTTCTGCGCCGCCGGTCAGGGCAACATCGGCCCATCGGCGTTGAATTACCTTTCCTGCCTCGCCAATTGCTAAGTGAGCGGCCGCTTCGGCGCAGGTAATAGTATTGCTCGGTCCCTGTATGTCGTGAATAATACCGATGTGACAGGCCAGCATATTCGGCAGGAATTTCAGAAGCCAAAGGGGCGTAACCGCTTCAAGGCCTTCTTTGCCCCATTTACGCATATCGAATTTGCCGTCGGTAACACTCTTTGCTATCGCCGGCCCGAGCTCGGGAAGCTCGCAACTTATAATTCCCGCACCAAGGTTGATGGCCATGCGAGTCGGGTCTATATTGATGTTATTCTCGTCGATGCCTTTTGTGATAAGACCGCTGCTTTGCACCGCCTCTTTCGCTGCGCCGACTGCGAGCTGAATATCTCTGCACATCAGTTTAACGGCTTTGCGATGGCTTTTGGGAACGTATTGCTGCGGCTTAAATTCCGGCACCTGGCCGGCATATTGGCAGGGAAAATTTGTGGTCTCGAACGCTTTTATGCTCGTTATGCCACACTTGCCCGAAGCCAGGCCATCCCACATTTCCTTTGCAGTTAGGCCCAGCGGACTTAACGCCCCGAGACCTGTTATCGCCACACGAGGCATACTCATACCTTCCGCTCCGTGACTGCCTCGCTGCCCAGATAGCCTCGCAAGAGAGACATAAATGTCTCGGTGAAGACGAAATTTTCCTCGGGAAACTGCTTGCCGGCAAGATTCCGGTCTATATGGCTGAACATTAAGTCAATTTCGGCAATAAGCTTCTCGCCGCAGGTAATTCGGCCGGTAGTTCCCGCAGCTTCGGGGGCAATTGACTCTATTTTAGCGTGTATTTTTATGGTATCGCCGGGCTGGACATAGTCGAAAAAGACTGCCTTCTTGATTTTTGCCAGGATGACCTTCTCTTCGAAATTTTTTGCTTCGCCGACAAGTATCCCTGCCGTCTGCGCCATTGCCTCAATCATCAAAACCTCCGGCATAACCGGAAAGCCCGGAAAATGGTCATGCAGATGCTCCTCGGCCAGTGTTACGTTCTTGACCGCCACAGCACTCTGGCCCCGAACAAAAGATTCAAATTTATCTATCCAGATCCAACGCATATTTGCATCCCCACCAAAGGTAATCAGCGCTGCGATGACCGCTAAATGGCCCTGCAAGACCAGGTTATCTGTAAGTTACAATTAATTGCTGCTGGCTTTACTGCTTAACATTCACTGCTTTGCACGGTGTTCAACTTGCCTTCAACGAAGTTAACAATTGAGTTGACAGTGAACAAATCACCGAGCTTGCTAATGTCCGGGTCGTTCTCAAAGCTGCCAAGTTCTGTATGGGGCATTTTATTCTTCAACTCCTGCAATCCCTTTTCGGTCAGTTTGCCGTTGTTAACGAAATCCGGATTATTCATTAGGCTCTCGGCCGGAAACAGCTCCTCTCGGGGTATTTTTATGGCGAATGCCTTCTCCAGCCGAAACACCATATCTAAGAAATCAATACTCTCGGCACCGAGGTCTCCCATTAGTGTTGCATTAGGGATGACCTCGTCATCATCTACCCCCAGTGCCTCGACCAAAGCTTCCTGTACTGTCTGGAATATCTCATCCCGACTCATTGCCATAATCCTGTACCTCCGAGATTAACTTGCCTTGTTTTGGAATCCCACACTCCTTTTTCTTCTCGTACCTGTAGTCTTAAGGGCCAAACAACTTATTATAAACTATGAGCTGCTAATTATGTAATAATAAGCAGCTTCCATCTTCTCTTTATATTTTCAATAATCTGGGCGTCGGCCGCTGCCAGTGCCGACTCTCTATCAGCTAGATTGAAATGTCGCAGGGCGAAGTTAGCCTCAACGATAATCTCATCGCCGACTCTGGCTTTTCCCTTAAAGCTGCTGATATTCTGCTCGATAGTTTTGGCCTTTACATAATACTCCACAATCGTGCCCGGCGGCACAAAGCTTTTATATTTCACATTTCTTGCCTGTTCAAGCAATATCATACTGTGGGCAAAGTTTTCTTTTTGCCGGACTAACCAAGCGGCCGACTCTATAAGCCCTTCGAGCAGCAAAACACCCGGCAGAACCGGAAATGCCGGAAAGTGGTCGGCCAAGTATTCCTCGGCCATAGACACGCTCTTAACCGCCTTTATCTCCCGGCCGGGCTCCAGTGAAACTATTTTATCAATAAGAATAAATCTCACTATATTTTTAACCACTAAATATATGAATTTCGATACTTCGCGGTTTAAGCCTTACGCATTTTTTCGTATTACGTACTTCGATTATCATCCACTCTGTTCTTCACCCTTTTGTTTTTCAAAACAGTATAAGTGGGCTGTCAAAAGCTAATTTTCCGTCATTGTAGTGATGTTGCGATGCTTTTCCAGTTATTTTCGACGTTTTAGTTCAGTTTGCAGGCTTAGTCCAAACTTTTTTTGAACTACCAGTAAGCCAGGTGTCCACCATCAAGTTAAAAAGAAAGTGTTCTCTTGCGTTGTAATTCGCAGTCCTTCTGATTATACTATCTCTTTATGGACATTAGAGATGCGAGAATATCAGACGCTCGTGAAATTCACCGTTTGATTAACTACTATGCGGAAATGGATAAGATGTTGTTCCGCTCTCTTGCTGATGTTTATGAAAACCTTTTATCGTTCAAAGTCGTTGAATTAGACGGAAAAATCGTCGGCTGCTGCGCGCTTGAGGTTATTTGGGCGGATTTGGCCGAGATAAAGTCACTGGCTATCGAGAATTCCTTCTTGGGTAAAGGAGTCGGAAAAGCATTGGTGATGACCGCATGCGAGAAAGCACGGCAGATAGGAGTTACCAGTGTTTTTGCCCTGACACTCGAGCCAGAATTCTTCATAAAACTTAGTTTTACTCGCGTCGATAGGAAGGTGCTTCCAATGAAGGTATGGAGAGATTGTGCCAGGTGTCCGAAGCAGAACCATTGCGATGAAGTGGCTGTTATGCTCAAAGTCTGAGAGATTATTGAAATGATACCGACCGGTTGGTATATGTGGGCTACCAAAATTTATACTCTGATTGCTTTCCTAAAGAGTGAAGCATTTTAGCCCATATAAAAGGAGTTATAACAATATGTTACGCGAAAGGGTGTGTTTTATCAAAGACAAGACAAATCTCACAAGTCAACGTTTTGAGTAGAGTAAAAAGCAAGCTGAATGGGGATTTAGGTAAGAAAACTACATTGATTCCGTCATTAACCGACTTGTCGTCTTTGGAAGAAAGTGATTGCGAATAAGAGAACTGCGACTGAGTAACAGACTGCGTAGGATGACGCAATCAAAATGTACTTGCCTGGAACCGGATTACCTTCATAAATTGCATCACTTATCCAGAATACCTGGAGATTTGGAATTATTATTCGGCCAAAACGTGCCCAGATGTGGGCATCAGAAAATCGTCCAAAGACGTAATCGCTTATCAAACCCAATAGAAAAATCCCGATACAACAGCCTAAAGTGACAACAATATTAAATCTCGTAGAGAAAGCTATTGCCAGAGCGACTATTATGACAACAGCAAAAAACAGAAGTATAGAGGCATAAATGTCAAAGCTATTGAAATGATTTTCGGCTGGGTTGAATTGCCAGTTGCGGTCAATAAAGGATAAGAATAACAGGGCAAAAGTGGCGGCAAGACTTGCCAATAAGACCGCGGTTGAAGAGAACTTCCAGTCGTAAAAGTAGTTTAGAAAAGCAGTTAAGAGTAATGTGCCGAGTAAAGCACCGGCGGCGGCAATGATAACCGTCCAGTCATGAGTCTCGGCAACTGACTCGATTACACCGTGACGCACGGTCATAAGCAATGCGGCTGTACAGATATAATGGGCCAAGGCAACCGCCGCGGTTACACCCAGAAATTTACCAATAATGAATATCGGACGTGGGACGGGTTTTGACAGGATGGTAGTAATAGTTTTCCGCTCAATTTCTTCAGCAACCGCACCTGAAGCGGAGAAAATTGCAATGAACAATCCGGAGAGAAAAAGCGTAGATAGCGATAACTCACGCAATAATTTATTGTCATCGCTCATCGTGTACATTGTCAGGGAGGGACTGAGAAGGAATGATAATAACGCTGCAACTATAATTATTGCGTAGATTGGTTGCCTGAGAGTTTCAGTAAAAGTATTCTTTGCGATTGTAAGCAATTTATGTAACATAATTTTTCCGGTTTTATCGATATAGTACCGGTGGCGTTTATCGCTATATAGTGTATTATATGACGATTGTAAATGCTATTGTCTTAATACCCGGCTGGTGTTATTGATGTTCGTTAGGTAGAGACAGGGAGTCGAAATGAAAATATCAGCCAAGCGTGCAGAATATGTTGCTCTGAGTGCTTTGGTTGTAAGCATTGTCTTCTTTTCAGTCAGTTTTTTCCTTGCCGGCTGGAGTGGCTCATTCACTATTTATGCGCTGAGCTGGCTGATTCTTAGCTCGGTGTTGATTTGGCTTGTCCTCGTGATTCAGTTTCACCAGAGGGCGCTGGCCGAGCAGGAAAAGCTGGAGATGGCTCAGTTGGCCAAGTCCGGTCAGGACCGGACTATATTTCGCTCATCCGAGGGGCAGGAAGGATTATTTGCAGTAGCTCAACGGCGATTAAAGCTTTTCGAGAAGTGGTTTATTCCCATCTTTTCAGGACTCATCGCGGCCTATCAAATAGCTTTTGGTTTGTATCTATGGAGCAAAGTCCCTAAGCCGGAACAGATTGAACTGAGTCGGCCTTTGATTTGTGCAATCTATATGGTTGCAATGGCGTTCGTGAGTTTTCTTATTTCAAGGTACGCTACAGGTATGGCTGCTGAAAGCCGGTGGATGCCGTTGCGTGGCGGAGGTGGAGTGCTATTTGTGGTCGCGCTTTTATGCTTTGCCGTTGCCGTGGGGCTGGCGTTGGTACAATTTAAAATCAATGTAGTTATTGTTGTTATGAGGTGGATTGTACCGGTTTTGCTTGTAGTACTCGGGGCCGAGACAACTCTGAATGTTATACTGGATATATACCGGCCGAGACTCAAGGGACAGTACAGCCGGGCGGGATTCGACAGCAGGCTGTTAGGTCTTATTAACGAGCCCGGTGGAATCCTTCGGACGGCCGCCACTGCGATTGACTACCAGTTTGGCTTCAAGGTTTCGCAGACATGGTTTTATAAGCTTCTCGAAAAGGCGGTTGTTCCTTTACTTTTGTTTTGCATAGCGAGCCTGCATCTGGCGAGTTGTCTGGTTGTAATAGGGCCTGACGAAGAAGCGGTAATCGAACGTTTAGGTCGGCCGATGATTGTTGACGGCAGCAGGACTTTGGGCTCTGGTATTATTTTCAAGTGGCCCTGGCCGATTGACATTATTTATAAATATCCTGCCAAGAAAATCCATCAGCTTGATATAGGATTCGTTGCCCATACAGACCCGCGTCTTGCCAATCAGCCTTTGTTGTGGGGTATGGACCATTACAAAGAAGAATATAATCTGCTCGTAGCCACTGAGTCCCTTGGTGGTGAGCCCCGACAAGTCGGGGGTGCAGTGCCGGTAAGTCTGATACGTGCCGCGATTCCCGTCCAGTATCGGGTCAAGGATTTATATTCTTACCTTTACCTGCACAAAGACCCGTCCAAGACGCTTGAGGCTATTTGCTACAGGGAGGTGGTTCGCTTTGCCGCCAGTGCGAAGATTGAGACCGACCGACAGGGCTCGTCTACGAGCGGAAAAGAAAGTTTGCTTGGTGCCGGCAGGGCTAAGGCGGCGGCGATTCTGAAACAAAGGATTCAGGACAAAGCCGATGAGCAGCAGCTTGGTGTCGAGATTGTCTTTCTCGGATTGCCCGGTTTTCATCCACCTCCGAAGGTGGCTGAGGATTATCAGCAGGTAGTCGGCTCGGTTCAGAAAAAACAGGCTCTTGTTCTCGAAGCCCAGGCTAAACGTGATAGGGATTTGAGCTCTCTTGCTGGTTCTGTCCAGAAGGCAAGCGAGCTTTACAGTCTTGCTCAGTCGTATCAGCAGGCCAGGGCCGGCGTGGATGCGTCTGCCGTTGCGGAGGCTGAAGGAAATCTTGACGAAGCTTTTGAGCAGGCTGAAGGTGACATTTTTGCTACTGTCCGAGAGGCACAAAGTTACGGATTTGAAAAGGCAAGGCTGGCGCGTGCGACCGGCGAGCGGTTTGCAGAGCAGCTAAAGGCGTATATGGCGGCCCCGGAGATTTACAGGCGAGAACTGCTGCTTTCCGTGCTGGAAGAGTCCTTGGCGAATATAAGGAAGTATGTTGTGGTCACCGACCCCAATGATACTCAGGTTTTCATAATTGATGTTCAGGAAAAGCTGACTCCGAGTTTGTATGAGCTCAGTGGCTTAGAGGAAGCAGGTAAATAGAGTCTGTTAAAGGACAAGGGAAACCGGCGAGATTTTAAGGTAAGAGGAAAATGAAAAATATTGCCATTACAATTTTCATTTTATTGATTGTGCTGGTGTTGGTTCTGTATTTTGTCTCGTTTCAGGTTCGTGAGACCGAATCGGTCGTTGTAACCACCTTTGGCGAACCGAGGCAGGAAGATATTGTTAAGCCGGGGTGGTACTGGAAATGGCCTCCGCCGATAGAAGTGGTGTACCGGTTTGACTCGCGTCTTCAACTTTATGAAGGAATTATGGAGGAGACCACGACCAAGGGTGGAGAACCTATTATTGTAACGAGCTATGTGCTCTGGAAGATTACTGAGCCGAGAAAGTTTCTCGAATCGGTCAGCACGATTCAAGGTGCGGAGGACCACCTTCGCAGCCGTCTCCGCGAGAAACAGAACTCGATAATCGGCCAGCATTACTTCAGTGAATTCGTTAATACCGACCCTGTCCGGATAAAGTTCGCTGATATAGAAAGAGATATTTTCGAAACTCTTAAGGAGCCGATGCGGCAGGAGTACGGTATTGAGGTCAAAGCGGTGGGCATCAAACAGTTGGGAATAAGCGAAAAAGTTACGGAAGACGTCTTTGCCCGGATGAGGGCCGACCGCACGCGTATTGCCGATGCAACTATCTCCGAGGGCAAGGCCGAGGCGACGAAAATAAGAAGCGATGCCGAATCCAAACGAAAAGAGTTGCTGGCGGCGGTGGATGCGCTCGCCAAATCGATAAAAGGTGCGGGCGATGCGGAGGCCGCAAAGTACTACAAGATGCTCGAAGACGAGCCGGATTTCGCAAAGTTTCTTAGGGACCTTGAGGCATTGAAGAAGATATTGAAGGAGCGTTCAACAATTGTTTTGAGCGGCCAGACCGAACCCTTCAAGCTTCTGAGGGAGATGCCGAATATCGAACCTAAAAAATAGTATCGATAAAAAGTAACTACGATGAGTGAACAAGATGAAACAAATTTGCAGCAACAGGCCGAGCCCGTAGAGGCAGGCAATGTCGATGAAGGGCTTGATGTCGGCAGTAAGTCTCTGGCCGAGGCATTGCGGATAAGTTTTGCATTGCTCAAACTGGTGATGGTGCTGCTGCTTATTCTTTTCGTGGCCTCGGGCTTTTTTACAGTGGGGCCTGATGAGCAGGCGCTTGTGTTGAGGTTTGGCAAGATACGCGGTGTCGGTGAAGACAGGCTGCTTGGGCCGGGCCTGCACTGGTCGCTGCCGTATCCCATAGATGAGCAGGTAATAATCCCCGTGAAGAAGGTGCACATCCTTCCGATTGAGGATTTCTGGTATTTTGAAACTGAAAGTGAAAAGCTTGGAAACCCGCCGGAACGTGTGCCAAGAAGGCTTAATCCACGGGTGGACGGATATTGCATCACGAGGAACGATATTATTACCGGCTCGGCCGGAAACGACTACAATATAGTCCACTGCAAATGGCAGCTGACCTACGTTATCGACCGACCTGAGATTTTTTTCCGAAATATCTATCTTGTCAATCCCGAGCCGGGCCAGAGTTTTGCTGATGTAATACCGGAAAGTATCACCCCGCTTTTGAAGTCTTTAGCGGCCGATGCGATTGTGACCACGATGGTCAATTTCAGTATCGACGATGCCATTTTGAGCAAGACGGAGATTGCCGATGATGTGAGAATTATGCTGCAGGATAAGATGGATGAGATTAGCAGCGGTATAAAGGTTGTTTCTATCCAGCTTAGCCCGGTTACTTGGCCCAGGCAGGTTGACGAGGCATTCCTAAGGTCAATAAAGGCCAAGCAGGATAAAGGAAAGCTTATCACTGAGGCGGAAGGATACGCCGAGAATATTATGAACGAGGCGGGAGGCTCGGCGGCGCATGAAATTCTTTCGGCATTGAAAGACCCGACATTGAGCGGAAAGCCCGAGGCGCAGCTCTGGTCACAATTGGCCGGGACGGCTCAGGAAAAAATTGCCGAAGCACGGGCTTATCGAACAAAAGTTGTTGAATCAGCCAAGGCCGATGCCGAATATCTGCGGAAATTACTGCCCGAATATCGTAAAAGGCCGGGCCTTGTTATCCAGGAAATTTATCAGGACGCCATCGAAATAGTGCTTGAGAATGCGGATGAAAAGATAATTGTACAGCCATCTACCGACGGCAGACCCAGAGAGGTCAGGATTCAGTTAAACAGAGACCCTGCAATAAAATCAAAAACAGCGGCACAGCCGTGAGTATCAACAAGAATCGGAATATGAGGATATGGTGCATAAACATTTACATCTGAAAGAGCATGAGCTAAGCGGCGAGGAAGAAGCCAAAGGAAGGCAGTTTCAACTGAGTTTGGCGCTGCTGGGTACGATGGCCGGGGGAGTATTGCTGCTTAATAGTTTGATAGCGCCGCTTTTTTACGGTAAGGACAGCCAGGTCGGCGAGCTTTTTGCCATGCTTGGCGCCGTTTTGCTGGGAGTGCCTATATTGCTGCACGCAATACGCAGCATCATAAGCAGACAGATGCATATGGACGAGCTGGTGGCTCTTGCAATAATCGCTGCTTTTGCATCAGGTGAATACCAGACCGCGGGCGTGGTGGCGTTTTTTGTGCTTTTAAGTGAGCTGATGGAGACTCGAACCGCCTTGGGAGCCCGTGTTTCAATTGAGTCACTCATAAAATTGACCCCTAAAAAGGCCCATCTCGTTAGCTCCGACGGCAGTGAAATAGAAGTAGGTGTCACTTCTCTACGGCCTGGAGACGTGATTCGGGTTCGTCCCGGCGATAATATAGCCGCCGACGGTGAGGTAATAACAGGTTTTAGTTCCATTAATGAGGCGACCATAACGGGTGAATCGCTGCCCGTCGACAAGGTGCCGGGAATGCAGGTCTTTGCCGGCACAACGAACCTTACCGGCGCCCTGGATGTTACTGTCACAAAGGCCGGCAATGATACTACACTGGGCAAAGTTCAGTCACTGATTATGCAGGCTGAACAGACGAAGATACCCATTATGAGGATTATTGACCGCTACGTGAAATGGTATATGCCCACTATCCTGATGATTGCGGGTATCATATTATACTTTACCAATGACATTGACCGCGCAATTGCCGCCTTGGTAGTTTCCTGTCCTTGTGCTTTAATCCTGGCCACTCCCACCGCAATGGTCGCGGCACTATCGGCCTCGGCTCGATTGGGTATTCTTGTCAAAAATGTCGAAGACCTTGAGGTTGCTGGTAAAATGACGGCTATAGTTTTTGACAAGACCGGTACTTTGACTACGGGCCGGCTGTATGTGATGAAGCTTACCCCGGCAGAGAATGTGCCGCCCGGGGAGCTGCTTTCGTTTGCGGCCGCCGCTGAGTTGATGAGCAAGCACCCCGCAGCCATGGCGATACGAAATGTGGCGAAGGAGGCTAAATTGTCTCTGCCTAAATCAATTGATTTTCAGGAGGTGCCAGGCAAAGGCGTAATGGCTACGGTCGATTCTTCCCGTATTTTGGTCGGTAGAGACAGTTTCCTGGGAGAAAATGACGTAGACGTAAGCAGCATTAAGGCCCCAGCACTGCACGAGGAGCAGGGCTTCAGCACTCTTTATGTTGCGAAGGATTCACAATGCATCGGCTGGATCGGCCTGCAGGATAAGACCAGGCCGGAAGCTCAACACGCCGTCCGTGAATTGCTGGATATCGGCATTAAGCGGGTGACTATGCTTACCGGCGACCGTGGCGAAGTGGCGCACCGCGTGGCCGGGGAGCTGGGCTGTACCGATGTTAAGGCCGGTTGTCTGCCGCAGGATAAGCTGGCTATCGTAGAGAAGATAAGGAAAGCAGGCCATACGGTCGCCGTCGTTGGCGACGGAATAAACGATGCGCCCGCTTTGGCGGCGGGCGATTTGGGAATTGCTATGGGAGCGGCAGGGAGCGACGTGGCTATAAATTCAGCCTCTATCGCGCTTATGAGCGATGACCTGAAAAGATTGCCGTTTCTCGTTCGGCTTTCAAGAAAGACCAGGCTTGTGGTAAACGAGAATCTTGGCTTTGGAATTATCTTTATAATACTCGGAGTGGCAGCGGCAGCGGCGGCCTGGCTGCCGCCGGTCTATGCGGCAATGCTGCATTTTGCCGGCTCACTTGTCGTGATATTCAATAGTGCCCGCCTGGTCCGCTACGGTGAAGAGCTTCAGGGCTGAGAATTGTTTCTCCATAAGAAGTCCCAGGGACAACGGTGAACGATGGTTAATCGAAACTCGCAGTCAGAAAATACTAATTCACAGTATGCAGTCGAGACTTTTTCTCTTACGAAGATTTTCGCCGACTGGTGGGGCCGTAACAAGGTCGTAGCCGTTGATAGTCTGGATTTGAAAGTCAGGTACAATGAGGTCTTCGGGCTGTTGGGACCAAACGGCTCAGGCAAAACAACTACCCTTAAATTACTGCTTTCGCTGCTGCATCCGACAAAAGGCAGGGCCCTGGTTCTCGGCGGAGACGGCAGGGAACCGAAAATCACCGCGCGCATCGGTTTTATGCCCGAAGAATCATATCTTTATGAATATCTAACCGCACGCGAGACGCTGGATTTCTATGGCCGGCTTTTCGGTCTGAATGCGAAATTGCGAAAAGTACGTATCGAAGCGCTGCTGGAAATGGTCGGATTGCAGGGGATGACGAGTCGGCCCGTGGGTACTTTTTCAAAGGGTATGGCGCGCCGAATCGGTTTGGCCCAGGCACTTATAAATGACCCGGAACTCTTGATTCTGGACGAGCCGACCACAGGCCTTGACCCTATCGGCACAAGGCAGATAAAAGACCTTGTTAAAAAGCTTGCCAAACGCGGCAAGACGGTTTTGCTGTGCAGCCATTTGCTTGCCGATGTCGAGGACGTCTGCGACCGAATTGCTATACTCTATGGCGGCAGGCTTCAGTCACAGGGCGAGGTTGCGATGCTTTTGGAGCGAACAGACAAAAAACAAATCACCACCGGTGCCCTAAGCGCAGATACGCTCGATAAAATAAAGCAGATAGTTCTGGCCGAGGCCGGGCAGTGTGAGATAACCTCGCCCATGGAAAAACTCGAGACGTTTTTTGTCAGAATCGTTACTGAGGCCGAGAAGCAGGCGCAGCCGACCAGCGGTGCCGTCATTTCGAAGGGTATAGGATTTCTTGCGGCCGAGACTGCGGAGAGCGTGCTGGATAAGCTTGTTGCGCCGGAAGGCGTCCCCGGGCGGAGCGTGGACGTCAAAGCCTCAGGTTCCGATGCCGAGCCCGCTAAGTCCGAGCAGGTCAGTAAAATCGAGCCCGAATATGAGCGGGAAGTTTTGCAGAGCTTGACAGATGCTGATGAGCCGACGAGCGTGCCGGTAAATGAAGAAAAACCACCGGATGTACCGGAAGTTGACCCTGAGCAGGTCGGCAAAAGCATCCTGGAAGAGCTCAGCGAGCCGACGGAAAACGGTACTGAGGACTCCTTACGGAGAGACTCTGATGCCGCCGGGCCGGATGAGCCGCGTAGGGGAGAGCAGCAAGATGCGTAGTCTCTGGGCCGTTGCTAAAAATACCATAGCTCAGGCCGTGCGGATGAAGGTTGCTGTCATCTTTATAATTCTTTTGATTATTCTGTTGCCTGTTATGAGTTTCTCGATGCCCGGCGACGGGACTCTAAAAGGCAGGCTGCAAACCTTCGTAAGTTACGGACTGGGTCTTACAAACCTGCTGCTTTGTCTACTGACCATAATTGTCTCAACCTATACTCTGTCCAGCGATATAAAAAAGCGTCAGATTTACACCATTCTCACCAAGCCGATTCGTAGATTTGAGCTTCTTTGTGGCAAGCTGCTTGGTGTTATATTACTTGATTTAGTCCTTCTTGTCGTATTCTGTGGAGTGATTTACGGTCTGGCTATTTCGATTCCTGCGATATCCGGTGCCGATGAGCAGCAGATTGAGGGTGTAAACAACGAGTTTTTCACGGCGCGGGCCACACTTGCTCCGGCCCTCGTGGATGTCAGCCAGGAGGTCCGCGAGAAATATCAGCAGTTACGGAAGCAGGGACAGTTGCCTGATACACTTTCAACTGCGAGAGTTATTGCGGAGCTTACCAGGCAGAAAGAGCTTGAGAAGCGTGCAGTTGTGCCGGGTAATGCGCTGGTCTGGGAATTCAATAATGTAAGACCTTTCGAGCCGAATGACAGAATATTTGTGCGGTTCAAATATGACGTTTCCGTCAATCCGCCTGACCTGAGTGTGTTCGGCAGGTGGCTGGTGGGCGATTACAGGCAGTACCAGTTCGGGGCTGTGGAAATGAAAACGCCCATTTACGTTTTTGACCGAAAGGATTTGATTCGCACATTTCACGAGATAGTTGTTCCCGCCGATGCGGTGGCCTCGGATGGTTATTTGGCTGTTGTTTTTCAGAATATTCCGATTAACGATACGGTGGTTATTTTTCCGCTTGAAGAGGGTCTGGAAGTACTTTACAAGGCCCGGAGCTTTACCTCTAACTTTATCTGGGCCGCTTCGGTTATTGCTGCACGATTAATATTTCTTGCCGCTTTAGGTATATCTGTTTCCACGTGGCTGTCTTTTCCGGTGGCGATTCTGGCCTGTCTGGTCGTTTATTTTACCGGCTCGATGAGCGGGTTCGTTTTCGAGTCACTTGCTTTTCTCACCGTCGGCTGGGGACGTTTCTATGGTTACCTTGCAAGGCCGGTCCTTAGGCTGCTGCCGCAGTTTGACCAATTCAATCCCACTGAGAATATGGTTTCTGCGCGTCTGTTAGGCTGGTCATTTCTGGGTTATGTGTTCGGCGTTATGGTTTGCATCAAGGCGGTGATTATCTGGATTTTAGGAGTTGTGATTTTTACTTATCGAGAGGTTGCGAAAGTTACGGTTTAGGCACCGCCCCCTCAGGGGTAAACGGTGGTTCCAATTCGGATTACACACTGTTTGGGCGGATTTGAGCTAAGTCTTCTGACAGAGAGAAATGCGTTTGCGCGATATCATAATCTGTTCTCTATGTTTTCTCATTGCCGTTGGTTTGCTGCTGTTTGCGGGCGAGAGGCTGGATTATATTAACGCGGCTCGCAAAGAGATGAAGCTGGTAATCAACGAGCCACTCGAAAATGCGCCTCCATCGCTTGCCTTTGCCACTATTGCTATGGGTGCGTTTCGCGGCCTGGTGGTTGATATTCTCTGGATACGTGCCGACAAGCTCAAGCAGGAAGGGCAATTCTTCGATGCTAAACAGCTTGCCGAGTGGATAACCGTGCTTCAGCCGAGGTTCATTTCGGTCTGGGATTTTCACGCCTGGAATATGGCGTACAATATTTCCGTAGCCATACCTGCAAGTGAGCCTGAGCAGCGGTGGCGATGGATTAAAAACGGTTATGAGCTGCTCAGGGACAAAGCCATAGTTATTAATCCGAAAAGTATCCTTTTGTATCGCTCGCTTGCCTGGATTTTCCAGCACAAGATGGGTGGGATAACCGATGATGTTCACAAGTATTACAAACTGCAGCTTTCCCTGGCAATGAAACCGCTGTTGGGCCCTCAGACTAACGAATTTTTCCAGGCCCTTGCCGGAGCCCCGCGAGACTGGGCCGAGATAATTAAAAATCCTGTGGTCAGCAAGCTTGTTACCGAGCTTAAAACTGCCGACCCGTCATTTGAGGATGAGGATAAGTTTGTCGGCAATTACTTGGCGCTCAGGATTTCTCCTGCAAAGTTTAAATCCGAGGCTTTCGATGTAATAGACCGGTTTCGAAGGACCGAGGCGCTGGAGAAATTCGACCTCTTTGCAAAGGCTTACGAACTGCGGCACACATGGAAGCTTGAGCCTGCCTTTATGCAACAGCTTAATCAAACCTATGGGCCGCACGATATCCGCGAGCCCAATGTGCGTTATCCCTTAAATTGGGAGCATCCCGATGTACATGCCATTTATTGGGGCGCAATGGGCCTGAAGATTGCCGGTAAGGAAGATTTTTCCGTCGATGAGATTAATACCGACCGAATCATATATCACAGTCTGCAAAATCTTTTCCGGGCCGGCAGAATCTTCGTTTATGATAGTCCCGCTGCTGTTCCGGATTCTACCGTTTCGCCCGACAGCGGCGAAACAAGCCCGGTCATAAGAACTGTATTTGTACTTCCTGACCTGCGGATGTTTGAGCCGTACGAAGAGGCAATAGTCGCCGTTATCGGAAAGTACGAAGAACTGGGACGTGACGCTGTCTCACAAGAGATCGCACACAGGAATATGATGAAAAATGCCGTGTTTTCCTTTTATCAGGCCGGCCATATTGCCAAAGCACAGCAGATATACGACCGGTTAAAAAAGCTCTATCCCAGAGATGAGTTCAAAGTACCTCTTGTAACTTACGTAAGGAACCGGCTGCACGAAGAGGTGAAAAGAATAGGCATAAGGGATGCGACAGAGATGATTATGTTTCTTTTGCAAGAAGCCTATTTCAGATATGCTATGCATGATGACAACGAGGCCTTTGGAAGGGAGAAATTGGCACAGGAGGTTTACGGGCATTATACAGAAGAGTTCAGTGATGAGCGGACCGACAGGATGAAATTGCCCGATTTTGCAATGTTAAGATACGTCGCACTGGACGGCTTTCTACGTGACCAGATGTTTCCACTAAGACTGAGACAGAGTTTACTGGCACGGATAAAAATCGAAAGACCGGACCTTTTTGAGCAGTTGGAATCGCAGCGCCGTTTATTGCTTAGGCGACTTGAAGAGTCAGGATAGCAGACGATGTAAAGAGGTTCGTAGTCTTTGTCATTTATTCTGCATTGTCCGCGGCTTCGGCTGGATTGAACTCATCGAAGTCTGCGGAGAAAAGAGATTTCCGATTGGAACAATCAGCCGAGAGCCTTACCCCGGCACAGAAAAAGGCGGTCTATCATTTTGAAGGCCCACTGCTTGTTCTGGCCGGGCCGGGAAGTGGAAAGACCAGGGTAATAACGCACCGAATCGCTGCCTTGATAGAAGCCGGTGTTTACCCGTCCAGTATATGCGCGGTAACATTTACCAACCGGGCCGCCGATGAAATGAGGCAAAGAGTGATTGCTTTCGGACTTCGGCGAGCTCAGTCGAGTCGGTCCGCGGGCGGGGCACATATCAGCACGTTTCACTCGCTTTGTGTCAGGATTCTTCGCAAATATGCCGAGCAGGCAGGGCTGAGAGAGAATTTCAGCATTTATAACGGGGCCGACCAGAAAAGTTGTATGAAGCAGGCCTTGAAAGACTGCGAGATTGATTCGACCAACTTTCCGCCCGCGCGTATGCTTGATGCGGTCTCGCTTCTGAAGAATGCCCTCAAGGACGTTGATTTCATCAAGGGCCATGCCGACGATTTTTTTACGAAAGTAGTTGTCCGGCTTTATGCACGCTATCAGGAGATTCTGGCCGCAAACAATGCGCTTGATTTTGATGACTTACTCCTCAAGAGCGCATTTTTGTTAAGAGATTGGCCCGACGTGCGCAGCGAGTTAAACCAGCGATTCAAATTTATGCTCATCGACGAATATCAGGATACGAACAAGGCACAGTACAGAATCGCCAGAGATATGGTCAGTGAGCACGGCAATATTTGTGTTACCGGCGACCCCGACCAATCCATCTACCGCTGGCGGGGGGCCGATATCGGCAACATACTTGCCTTCGAAAAGGACTGGCCTGATGCTACCGTCGTCAGACTGGAGGAAAATTTTCGAAGCTCACCCGATATTCTTACTATCGCCGATAAGCTTATCTCTTTCAATATAAGGCGTAAAGCCAAAGTACTCATCCCGACGAAGCCTTCAGGCCGAGAGGTTGCCTTTGAAAGCTGTGATGATGAGACCGAAGAAGCTCTTTCCATCGTCAAACGAATTGCTAAGTTAACAAAACAAGGTGCCGGATTAAATGATATTGCCGTCTTTTACCGTGTTAATGCTATGAGTCGTGCATTGGAAGAGGCCTTTATTGAGTGCAAAATTCCCTACCAAATTGTCAGGGGAGTCGAATTCTATAATCGCAAGGAGATTCGTGACCTTATTGCCTATTTGAAGGTTTTGGTTAATCCCCGTGATGAGAAGGCATTATTGCGGATTATAAATACTCCTGCTCGCGGCATAGGTAAAACCACCATTCAGAGAGTTGCCGCTTACGCGGGCGTTAAAAATGTGAGCTTTTACAATGTGCTTTGCCGGGCCGAGAAGGTCGAAAGTCTCGGCCGGGCAGCAAAGACCAAGCTTGCTAATTTTGCGAAGATGATGGAGGAATTCAAAAAAGATGAAAATCCCGATGGAATCGGGATTAATGTTGCCGAGCTTATGGAGCGCGTTTATCAAGGTTCTGGAATGGCCGCCGAGCTGCGGGCCGGTACAAGTGAGCAGGGCACTGCCGCAGATAATGTTAACGAGTTGATTAATTCCGCAGCACGTTACGACAAAATAAGCGAGGACGGCTCGCTGCTTGATTACTTGCAGCAGATTTCCCTTTTTAGCGACTCCGATGCGTATGACGCATCACGTGGCAGCGTTGCCTTAATGAGCCTGCACGCGGCAAAGGGCCTTGAGTTTGAAAATGTCTTTATCATCGGCCTTGAAGAAGGAATCCTGCCGCACGCCAGGAGCAGTGATAACGATGAGGAACTGGAAGAAGAACGCAGACTCTTTTTCGTGGGCATCACGCGGGCCAAGGCCGGGCTCTATATAAGTTATGCCAAACATCGTCTCCTGCGGGGCCAGCTTACAAGGACAATACCATCCCAGTTTCTTTACGAAATTGACGCCGATTCTGTGTTAAGCGAGCCTGAGCAGACGAGTTATTACCAGGAAGATTCTCAGGTTAGTGATACGCAGGTGGATTTTACTCCGGGCCAGTTGGTAAAGCACGAATCATTCGGGTTTGGAAGAGTAAAGGAATTTGTCGATATGGGCGAAAACAGTGTCGTAGTAGTTAAATTTGACACAGGACAAACAAAGACACTTATGCTAAAATACGCCGGTATTTCGAAGGTATAGATAGCAGATAATATTTAACCTGCGGGCCTGTCGCAGGTTTGAATTTTCAATTAGGAAACATACAAGTGTCACAACAACAAATTAAACTTTACTATAAAAATGTTACTGCTGAGGTAATCGGTGCTGAAGACGGTATAACACAAAAGCAATTTAAAGATCTTGACGAGAAAACCAATCCATTAATTACCGAGTTGAACGCCCAGAGAAAGGCCGGCAATACGGCTTACCGAGATTTGCCGTATGATGAGAAAATTCGCAGGAAAGTCAGAGACCTGGTTGCAGAGCTTAGGGATAAATGTGAAAATCTTGTTGTGCTCGGTATTGGCGGCTCAGCGCTGGGAAATATCGCTTTGCAAACCGCTCTTAATCCTTATATGTACAATCTCGATGGTACCCAGCGAAGAGGGCCGCGCCTTTTCGTTTTCGATAATATTGACCCTTCTCAGTTTGGTTCGTTTCTGGATTGGCTTAATGATAATCTCGATAAAACTATCTTCAATGTTATCAGCAAAACAGGACAGACAGCGGAGACTGCGAGCCAGTTTTTGATTATCAGGCAGTTGCTTTTGGATAGATTAGGACCGGTCGGTTTCAAGAATCAAGTGGTTGCAACGACCGACCCTGCCAAGGGAACGCTTCGCAAGATTGCAGACGATGCCGGTCTGCGATGTCTCGAGGTGCCGGCCGGTGTGGGGGGCAGGTTCAGTGTACTTAGTGCGGTGGGTTTATTCAGTGCGGCTATGTGCGGCATCGATATCGATTTGCTTCACGCCGGCGCCCGTGATATGGATACGAGAGTTACTCAAAATGATTTTTATACAAATCCTGCCGCGGTTCTGGCTGCGATAAACTGGCACTGTTACAACATTGGTAAGAGAATCTCTGTGATGATGCCTTACAACTGCGCGCTCAAAGATTTAGCCGACTGGTATCGCCAACTCTGGGCCGAGAGTCTCGGAAAGGCACAGGACCTGGCCGGCGGTGAGATTCACAACGGCCCGACGCCGGTCAAGGCACTTGGAGCGACCGACCAGCACAGCCAGCTACAGTTATATCGAGAAGGGCCGAATGATAAGTTATTTACCTTTCTGCAGGTTGAGCAGTTTGGTAGAGAGCTGCAAATACCCGCGCCACCGGCTTGCGCGCCCGAACTCGATTATCTTGCCGGGGCTGATATGGGCCGACTTCTTAAAGCCGAAAAGCTTGCCACTGAATACGCACTTATTCAAAGCAGCCGTCCCTGCTTGTCGATTATCTTCGAGAAGGTGGATTCCTATAGCGTAGGACAATTCATTTATCTGTATGAAGTAGCGACTTCACTTGCAGCTTTATTGTTCGGAATTGACGCATACAATCAGCCCGCCGTCGAACTGGGTAAGCAGGCGAGTTTCGCCTTAATGGGGCGTAAAGGTTATGAGCAATTAGCTGAAAAAATGCGTCCGATTGCTCAGATTGAAGAGGATTTTCTGGTCTGATGTTTAGCGTGCATGCAAGCGTCTGGGGTGGTTTAACCGCACAAGATATTACAAACCTGCGTTTTTTAAGTATGTTTGTCGTACTGCTCGGCGGATTGGGTGCCGGCTACCTCGCTGCAAATCGGTTCGGCCTTCCCGAGCAATTGGCCAGGAAAATTATGACAATGGTTTTACTCGGCTTAAACTGGCCCATCGGCCTTTTTATAATCTGGCGAATGGAGCTGACCACCGAGTTTTTCTGGTTGCCTGTAATTGGGGCTGTCTTGTTGCTTGTAGTGACTTTTCTCTGCAAGTTTCTGTTTGTCTTTCACAACCTTGATGAGAAAGGTCGTATGACACTTACCCTCGCAGGAGGACTTAGTAATTTGGGCTATACCGGCGGGATGTTTGTCTGTTATGCCTTGTTTGGGCAGACCGGGCTGGGGCTGTCTCAAATTTATCTGATGCTGTGGGCTCCTGTCGTCTATTTGTTTTTTTTCCCGCGTTTGAGAATCTTCGAGTTGCGAATGAAGCAGTCTGAAAAGACGGGTTTTTCAGTCCGCAGTGTACTGGATTATCGTATGCTGGTCGTTCCGGCGATAATCATAGCCGTTGTGCTTAATTTGTCCGGCATCAAAAGGCCGGAGTTTATCAGCCGATTTCATATTGTTGATATTTTTGTCTATGCTGCCTCGTCGCTTTCATTTTTCGCTATCGGGCTGCGGATAACTTTTGACCGTCTAAGGCAGTACATTCCCTTGTATTTTTCTCTCGCCGCAGTAAAATTTCTACTAACACCGCTGGTTGCGTTAATCCTGTTGGTTCTGCTGGCGCTAGCAGGCAGGGAACTGGGCCCGATAGCTCAGAGCGTTGTAATGGTCCAGTCAACCTGCCCCGCTGCCATTGCTATGGTGATGATGACTAATGTCTTTGATTTGGATAGTCGCCTGGGTAGTGCTCTTTGGGTTGTCAATACTGCTGTTTTTGCTATTGTTGTGGTTCCGGTTTTATTTCTTATTTTTACGTAATGGAGCCTTCTAATGGATTATGCAGTGATAATGGCGGGAGGAACGGGCAAAAGATTATGGCCTTTGAGTCGGCGGACTCGGCCCAAGCAGCTCCTGAAACTTTTTCAGGGCGAAAGCCTTTTGCGCCGGTGCTTTGGACGGCTAAGGACTATATTTGACCGGGAACAGATATTTGTCTTAACCAATGCCCGTTTTGCCGACCTTGTTCGCCGCGACCTTTCGCAGTTGCCTCATGAAAATGTTATTGCCGAGCCGGCCGTGCGTGACACGGCCGGGGCCATCGGTTTAGCCGCCGGTGTTTTGGCCAAAGCCGACCCGGACGCAACGCTGGTTGTTGTTACCGCCGACCAGATTATAAAGCCGACCGAGATTTATGAGCAGGCCCTGAAGGACGCGATTTATTTTATAAATAGTAATCCCGGCGCTATGATAACTTTTGGTATCGAGCCGAGTTTTGCGAGCACACAGTTGGGCTATATCAAACTCGAGGCCGGCCAAAAATATCACGGATGTAAGAACCTTATTCATCGCGTAGAGACGTTCAAAGAAAAACCTGACCAAGAGACTGCAAAAGAATATCTCGACGACGGAAGCTACTGCTGGAACTCGGGTATGTTCGTTTGGAAGGCCCAGACAATTCTTGGTAAGTTATTTGATTTTCTGCCTGCCTGCCGAGAACCTTTGAAGAAAATTCAGGCTAATTGGAGCGGCCCGCACCAAAAAACTACTCTTGAAGAATGGTTTGTTAAGCTGCCCAGAATCAGCATCGATTATGCCGTGATGGAAAAGGCTGAAAACGTTTATGCCGTGAAGCTGGCCTGCCATTGGCTGGACCTGGGCTCCTTCACAGCCCTTGCCGATGTTATCAATGCCGATAAAAATAACAATGTTGTCGTGGCCGGCCTAAGTGAGCTGCTTGACTGCAGCGGGAATGTAGTTGTAACCGAAGACCAGGGTCATCTTATCGCGGCCATCGGTTTGGATGATATGGTAATCGCCCATAGCCCCGATGCGACCCTTGTTTGTCGCAAAGAAGACTGTCACAGATTGAAAGAGTTACTTGAACTGGTAAAACTGCACAATAGCGACATATTTTTATAAGCGTTTTCAGCTGTCGGGCACACGATGTTTTTTAGTAAACAGTCAATGGACTCGTAAAAGACTGCAATACGATGAGATTCCTGGCAATTGATTATGGTGATAAACGCACAGGCCTTGCAATTTGTGATGCTGATGAGACGATTGCCACGCCCCTGGCCGTGATAGAAGGCCGCAAGCTCCTCATTAAGAAAATCATCGATATAATCGAGAGCGAAGAAGTTACTGCGGTTGTTCTCGGCCTGCCTTTTAATGCCGATGGTTCCGAGGGCCCTCAGGCAAGGCTTGTTCGTAATTTTGGCGCGCGCCTTGCAAAGCAGCTCGATATACCCGTTTATTTTCAGGATGAACGGCTCAGCAGTTTTTCGGCCGAGAAGAAGCTGGCCGATGCCCAGTTGACAAGAAAGAAAAAGGCCCGGCGTCTTGACGCCGTTGCCGCCGCTGAGATTTTGCAAACGTTTCTTGAACAAAAAAAGGCCTGAAGTAAAACCTCAATCTTATTTAGGCCCGAATTTCTTGCGGTAGTCCGATGGGCTAATTCCCTTCTGTTGCTTGAAATAGCGGGATATGTTACTTGCATCCGGATATCCCAATAACCTTGCAATTTGTAATACCGATAAATTTATGCCGGTGAGCATATTCGCCATTTGGTTGACGCGATTATATTTGATTTCTTCATGTACGGAGCGCTTTAGTTCTTTCCGGAAGCGTTGCTCTAAAGCCCGGCGGGATAGGCTAAATCAAAATTGGTAGCAATTGGTTTATCGCTTACTATATTACTATTTTAAGTTAAATTTTTTTGTTATTTTTCTATATCTAACATTTCATTAATATAATTAGTCTCAAAATTATAATATGTATCAATACATGGTGTTATTTCAGTTATACTCCATTTTCTTTTAATATACTTTAATAATTCTTCAGCTTTAAATTCATTATTTAACTTGGAATTAGCAAGAAATAATCCCATTGTAACCTTTATACTATCCTCTTTGTATTTGTAAGAGACTTTATTAAAATAGTAAATAGCTTTTTCCCATCTATGAAACTGAGCATTCGTAAATCCAGCTTCTTGATAACCAAAATCAAAAAATTGTTTTTTACTATTTATTGCTATTTCTAAAAGACTATTATAATCCGGTATAGGATTTTCAGGCGGACCATATTGACTCTCAATTTGTTTATTTATATTTTTAGCTATTTCTCTGGCTATAAGATAATTACTTTCTGGTTTAAGATGACACCAATCAAAAAAAAATGAATCATCTAAGAAATCAACATTTAATTCTTTTCTTAATGAACTATAAAGGTCAATCATTTTTACACTGGAATATAAATTAGGAATTTCTCTAATATATCTTAATAATGATGTATGAATACGCCCTACCCAGACCGAATTATCCGATGAATACTGATAATATTCTCCGGCCTTTTTAATATCTTTTAAACTGTCAAAATATCTTCCCAATCTATAAGCTGTATCAGCATCCAAATAATTATTTTTTAATATATTATCAACTTCATTTTTTCTTAAAAGCGGTAGTCTATTCACGTCTACATTGGGAGGGAAATCCCTTATATTACTTAATGGAGTAAGATAAATTAAACTAGTATTGTTTTTTTTAGATAAATTAACAATTTTATCAGTTAAATATTTATAATTTTCTATACAATCATCAATATGTTCATTCCATTGAAAGTTATTTTTTTTTATAAGTTCTTGAATTTGATTATAATCGAGGCTTTTAGCATTGGATTTTATTAAACGATAAAAAATATTGTAAGTTACTAATCTTTTTTTAATTTTTTTATGAATATCATAAGCAATTCTTGAAGTTTGATTTTTTCTTTGTACTAACTGAAATAAATTATGAGGATAAAGTTCATTGTGCCCGGAATAAATAATTAGAAAATCCAGAGAATGATTTATAGTATCATCAACAGTTTCATATACAAATTGATAAGTTTGAGCAAAGATGGCCATATTATAAACATTGATATCCAGGTTAGGCCATTGATGCTTTAAGATAACCTGTAGAAAATGAGGAAATGAACCTTGTTGGTGAAAAGGACATCCAACCACAGAAGAAGCGCCACAAGTTATAATTCTAATCTCTTTTGCAGATTTTTTTCTATATAATTGTATATTATTTCTTTTACTCTTATTTAATACATGTTTTTTTATTTTATCACTTTCTAAATAAAAAAAATTATTAGTTTCTTGTAATTGTTCTGAATTATAAATATTAAGGGTTGTCAGATTATCTACATAGGTGGCTGGATAATAGAAAATTTTTAAAAATATTTCAATTATAGAAAATAATCCAAAAACAAGAACAAAAGATAATAATATGAATATTAAATGCAAAAACCTATTAGGTATTGTTCCCTTAATTTTTTTCACAGGCTATTTTCCTCTAAAAAAAATAATATTAGAAAATGTTATAATCCCAAAATGGTCAACAATATTATATTATATAGTTTTTACAGCCAATAAAAAAACATATAACGTACATGATTTATCGATTTTACCAATATTATTTTGTATTATATATAATCATATAATTTTTGTAAAGATGCAGAGTTGCTTTTCGGACGCCTAATTCAAGTTAGGTAGTCAGAGTTGCAAGTAGAGATTTATGTTATGTTTAGACCATTAGTTCCTGTCGAGTTTATGTATAGACTCATATCCGAGGGGAATAACTCAAAGCATAGACATGGTCGAGTTGGATTTGATGCATTGTACTTGGATGAAGATGCACTCGGTTATGGTCAGGTTAGCTCCACTTTAACGCGCGAGCAGATTTTGTGCCTCCAGTTCGATCCGGATTTCGAATCCTCAGAGGGGCTCAACAAATTTGTCTCCAAGGACGGGGTATTGGTGATATGCCCAATAAATCTCTCGGCTTCCGTTCTTGAGCGTGAGATTAACCGCCGTCGCTCAATCCTCGAGGCGGAGGCCAGACGCAAGGAACTCCAGCAAGCCGGTCTTGAGGACCAGATCCGAACTGAATTATGCCTTGTTTGTGAGTCGGATATCGACCTTTCGAGCCTGGAGTCTATCGTCTGCCCACCGTAGGTAACAGTCGCCAGGTTCGCGTCGGCTGGAGGTGGGGCGGTGGCTGATGGTGGTAACAGACAGACAGCTTTGATAAATTTTCGCTTAAACCGTTAAAAAATGAAGCTGCCCGATTCTTAATCGGGCAGCTTTTTTATGAAGTTTTTCAGGAATACCGCTTCATTTAAATAAAGAACCTGAGATAGAACCCGGTTCCTATTTAGGCCCGAATTTTTTGCGGTAGTCCGATGGGCTAATTCTCTTTTCCTGCTTGAAATAGCGCGATATGTTACTTGCATCCGGATATCCCAATAACCTTGCAATTTGAGATATCGATAAATTTGTGCCAATTAACATATTAGCCATCTGATTAACACGATGGTATTTAATCTCTTCAAGCACCGAGTGCCCAAGTGCTTTTCGGAAACGCTGTTCCAGGGTCCGACGGGACAGGGCAACGCCTTCCGCAACATCGGTGACCTGAATCGTTTCTCTGGAATGGTCGTGAATAAATTTGACTGCCTCTGCAACTAGTTGGTCTTCTGTCGCTATAATATCTGTTGACTGTCGTGTTGCGATATGCAATGGAAGAATTGAGACTATTTCTTCGCTTTTTGTTATTTTTTGCCCCTTCATCAGCTTATCCAGAACTCTTGCAGCCTCATACCCAGCTCTTTCAATACTTAAAGTTACGCTCGATAATTGCGGATGGGATAGGTCACAAATCAATTCATCGTTATCCACACCCAGAATTGCCACCTCTTCCGGTACCTTGATATCCGCGATTTTGCAAGCAGCTAACACATCTACGCTACGGTCGTCATTACAGGCCATTATTGCTATAGGTTTCGGCAATGACTTAAGCCATTTGGCAATGATGGTTTGTTCCTTGTCCTTAGCATAAAATTTTTTTGCCTTGGGCTGCCGGTAAAAACATGTTTCAAAGCCATAGTCCGCGGCTACATTGCCGAAACCCTCGCCGCGTTGCTTAGACCATTTCAAAAAGTCGTAACCACAGTAGCCAAAACGCTTAAAACCCCGCCCGACAAAATACTCGGCGGCCAACCGGGCAACCGCAAACTGGTCCATTACAAATCGTATCGCCTTTGAGGTTGGCTTTTCTATATCTCGCATTATGGCAGGAAGCCTTAAGTCGACAACCATATTGAAGATATCTACATCCCATGTGTAACCGATGATTCCATCGACATCCAGGTTTCTAACCCGCTTATATAATTGCTTACTGCTCTCTTTGAAAACTGCCGGTTCTATGTAAAACAGCCAGGGCCCATGGAGTTTGGAATATTGGACGATACCGTGGAGCAACCCCCTTCCGTAAGCTCTCGACTTTTCGATGAGCAATATAACTTTGGGTATTTTTGACATAATACATTCTTATTCTATAGTATCTTTCTTGTTTTTGCAAGGATAATGCGCAAAATGATGCTTTTTTTGCGCAAAATAACGACCCTTTTTATACTGAAATCGGTTATCATACAGGTTACTAAATTGGCTTAATATAGGACTCATCGGTTTTAATAGCTCCACGCGGAGGTGTTGTATATTACGTTTTTTTTAATGGGGCTGATGTCCTTAAGTGGGAAGTTTTTTTAACTACACTTTGGTGGTCGGCAGGAAAGGAGAGTGAGAAGACGAAAAACGTAAAAGATTTATGTGAATTAGTTTTTGATTGACATCTTTTGCTTGATATCTGTGGCATCATTCATGTTGTTACAGGTACTTTAGGTAGTTCAAAAAAGATTAATTTATAGCCAGGGGGTAAGGAACGGGAAAGTGGCTAACTTTAGGAATAGCATAGTATGTTCTTTTTGCACTATTAGCCCATCTATGGTTAGTTTGAGTTTCAATTCTGTAATCCAAAACGATATCGAATTACTGCATCCATATCGACAAAGACTTTTTCGAAATAGTCAGGCAGTCATATTATTCAGTTTTGATAATCTATGAGTGATAAGCACGCTCCGGATGCGGTCAGAGTTTGGACGCGTGTCAAAAGTAATAGTATTTAGTAATTACAGTTTTATGAGACAGGCTTCAGATGCAGTCAGAGTTTGGACGCTTGTCGAAAGTAATTACAGAAAGGGAGTGTTTAACAGTTTTTATGAAGGAGAGTATCATGAGAAAAGTATTAGTAGTATTAATTGTCGCTGCTGTATTGGCGATTCCAACCGTAGCCCAGGCTGGCAGACAGGATGGCACCTGTTCCGGTGGCAGTGGCACTTTTACTTTCAGCAATGCGTCTTGGATTGGAGGTATAGGCTGGAGTTCCGGGTCATCCAGAAATATAAGCTACTCAGGCAGTTGCAGTAACTGTCAGTTTTTTGGCATCTATGGTTGGGCGAAAAGCCCGCTCGTAGAATATTACATCGGCAGAAGCGGCGGTACAAATCGCGGCTCATCATGCGGTGGCAACTTGTATACGAACAACTGTAATGGACCTAACATTACAGGCGATGGGTCTTTTCAACAGTACAATGCTAGTGGTAGTAGCCATGATATGGGCTGCCACTTTAACGGCTGGAGTAATCTAGGATACGGCGTAAGCAACCATGACTACCAGATAGTAGCGGCAGAGAATTATAGTGGTGGCAGTGGTACCGCTACTATCAGTGTCAGCGGCGCCAGCTGGTATACTTATTGGTACGGTTCGGGTTCAGTCAGCTTTAGCTGTGGCGGCGGCGGTAGTACAACGACAACCAGCGGCAGCACCACGACAACCAGCGGCGGCAGCACCACGACAACCAGCGGCGGTGGCGGCGGTACCTCTATAACTGTAAGAGGACGCAGCACAGACGGCCAAGGAAAAATCGATGTGAGGGTAGGCGGCAACACAATTACCTCCTGGACATTAGGTACAGGCATGGCAGATTGGAATACCAGCACCGAGTATACTGGTGGTCTAAATGTGTGCTTTACCAATGACACCGATGGCAGAGACGTTCAGATAGATTATGTTAGGGTGGGTAGTGAAACCCGTCAGTCAGAAAACATGAGCTACAACACCGGTGTCTGGGAGGACGGTTCCTGCGGCGGTGATTACAGCGAGTGGCTCCATTGTAACGGCTGTATAGGTTATGGTGATGTCAGTGGCGGTGGCTCAACAACCACAACCAGCGGCGGTTCAACAACCACAACCAGCGGCGGTTCAACAACCACAACCAGTAGTACCTGGTGGTGGGGCGGCGGTACCTGGTGGTGGTAACAGACAGCTTTGATGAATTTTCACCTAAACCATAGAAGGACAAAGCTGCCCGATTATTAATCGGGCAGCTTTTTTCGCTAAAGTGTTTCAGTGATTTCGATATTTTAGTAAAGGATTTATTGAGCCGTATATTTTTATTGGCGAATGGTTGTATCACAGATTTGAGGAAGATGATTGAATCGATTTGCATTAATTCGTATGGTAACATAGAATTATAACTAATGGACCTTGACAATTGTCTTTGCAAGATAAGAAAAAAGTAATTCCCATATGCGCAGGCGAAGGAGTCATCGATATGTGGCAAATGTTTAGTATCTCATGTATGAAACTCGGATTTGTTTTATTAATGAGCCTGGCAGTTTTGTTGCAAGGCTGTGAGAAACCAACGAAGCCGGCACCCGGCCCGGCGAAGGACATTCGGCCCAGTTTGATCGAATCCCCCCGGCCCAAACTCCCTGGTCCGCCCTCTATGGAAAGTAGCGAGGTTGAGCTGCACGTCGGCTGGTCGCAGCAAACCAAGAGCGGCAGGTTGGTTGCCGTAATAGACGGCCGGGCCGAGTCGGTGGAGTACGACGACATCGGCCCCATCATCTTCAGCCCCGACAGCAAGCGCATAGCATACCCGGCGAAGAGAGACTCAAAGTGGGTTATGGTGGTGGATGGTCAGGAGGGGCCGGAGTACGACACAATCAGCCTCTCCCCCGAAGTCTTTAGTCTCGACAGCAAGCGCCTTGTATATGGAGCAAGGAAAGGTGATAAATGGTTCGTTGTGCTGGACGGTAAGGCCGGGCCGGAGTCTGGACACGATTTTGTTGGCTATTTCATCTTCAGCCCCGACAGCAAGCGCCTTGTGTATGCGGCGGGAAAGGGCAACAGGCAGTACATGGTGGTGGATGGCCGCGCCGGACCAGTGTACGAGCGAGTGGGCGAACCGGTATTCAGCCCCGACGGGAAACACCTTGCGTACTTGGCGATTGAGAATGGTAGGCGATTCGTCGTGCTGGACGGCAAGGAAGGTAAGAAGTATGACGGCGTGAACAGGCCCATCTTCAGCAAAGATAGCAAGCATATTGCGTACAGCGTGATGAAAGGCCCCAAGCGCATGGTGGTAGTGGATGGCAAGGAAGGACCGGAGTATGGCGACATCGGCATGGGCAGCGTCGCTCTCAGCCCCGACGGCGAAAGCGTTGCATATGCAGCGAACAGGGGCGGCAAATGGTTCGTGGTGTGGAACGGTCAGGAAGGGCCGGAGTATGATGGAATAAACCAGGGCAGCCCTGTCTTCAGTCCCGACGGCAAACACCTTGTATATGCGGCAAAAAAGGACGACAAGTGGGTCATGGTGTCGGACGGCCAGGAGGGGACGGAGTTCGAGTACGACGACGTCAGCAGTGATACTCCTATGTTCAGCCCGGACGGCAAGCATATGCTCTATTTGGCCATGGCTGGTGATAAGTGGTTCGTGATGATGGATGGGCAGGCCGGGCCGCCGTACGACAAAATTTATAAGCCGGTCTCTAAAGCCGATGGAGTGGAATACGTGGCTGAACGCAGGAGTGACGGGTGGGTCCTGCGGTGCCGGCAGCCCTACCCTCGAATCAGTCCTGAGCGCGAGATTTTAGATGGCGGCGAAACGGTCGAAGAAAAAATCGCCAGGTTGCCCGAACACCGTCTTCCAACGGCATCCATCCCGGCTAAGGACATTAGCCCCGGCTATGAAAAACCTCCCCTGGTCAAACTTCCTGCCCCGCCTGTCGTTGGACCTAAGCCTGATAACGTATTCGTCAAAGGCGGGACTTTTATGAACACAAAGTCCAGCTACTATGGAAAAGGCGTAACAATAGCGAACTTTTATATCGGCAAATATGAGGTGACTCAAAAAGAGTGGATTGAGGTAATGGGAAGTAATCCCTCAAAAGTTAAGGGCGACAATTTGCCGGTAGAAATGGTGAGCTGGTATGAGTGTGTTGAGTACTGTAATAAAAGGAGTATAAAAGAGGGCTTAAAGCCATATTACAATATAGACAAGAATAAAAAAGACCCGAATAATAATAGTGAGATGGATGATATAAAATGGATGGTAACGGTCAATGCGGGAGTCAATGGTTACCGATTGCCGACAGAAGCGGAGTGGGAATATGCTGCAGGTGGAGGTCAGATGAGCAAGAGTTACACATACAGCGGAAGCGATGATGCAAATGAAGTAGCATGGTATTGGAGAAACTCTGGAGATGAATACTTAACAGGGTTTTGGCACTGGTCTACGCTGGAAAACAACAATAATAAAACAAAATCTGTCGGTGCCTTGAAACCCAACGAGTTAGGGCTTTACGATATGTCAGGTAATGTAAGGGAATGGTGCTGGGAGTGGCACGAGAATAAAACTGACCCCAGATCTACAGGACGGATTTGGAGAGGCGGCGGTTGGATCGGTGTCGACTGGCCCTGCGCGTCGTCTTTCCGGGCCAGCAGCGCTGCGCATAATAGGCACCTCGATACGGGTTTGCGTGTGTGTCGCGGCAAGTAAAACTTTCAGAACAAAAAAATGATGAAAAGTTTAACTGCCTACAAAGAATCAAAGCAAATACTTTTGACTTTTCTAAGAGCATCTAACGGAATGAATAGTACGGTTCGCGGTTTGTCACTCCCGCGCAGGCGGGGGTCCAGAAAAAGCCGTAAAAGACTGGATTCCCGCTTTCGTGGGAATGAAAGTCGCAGAGCAATTTACATTTTGTTAGACCCTCTAAAAAACAAGAAAGATACAATCCTTCCCGTTATTATCGTTTTTTGCCTGCCTGTATTGCTTTACCTGCAAACCCTTACCTTTGGCTTTACTGGTTTTGTTGATACTGACATAACAACAGGCAACATTACTTTTTTAAGCGATTTCAGAAATGCACCCCAGGCATTCCTTACAGATGCCTTTCTTACAAAGAGAAGCCAGTTTTACCGTCCTATGCTAACATTATCATACATGGCTGATGTATACTTATCGGGGGGAAATAATACATGGATGTACCACCTCACTAATATATTGCTTTTAGGATTAATAGCCTGCTTGCTGTTTCTTTTGCTCAGGAAGTTTTTAATACCATTAAAGTTAGCGTTATTAGGTACATTGGTTTATTGTGCGCATCCGCTTTTCATCTCTTTTGTAGTATGGATAGCTGCAAGAGCAGATTTGTTGCTTTTGTTTTTCTCTTTATTATCGTTTTTGTTTTTTATAGAACATCTTCAAAAAAAAAAGGGTATCTACCTATTTTTAAACTGGTTTACCTTTACAATTGCTTTATTTTGTAAAGAACCTGCAGCATTTCTCCCCTTTTTTTTCATTATATATTACTTTACCTTTTCATATGAAAAACGTTCCGATATCTATCGAAATAAAAAAATATATGTTCTGACTCTTTTACTTTATACTATTTCAGGAATATCCTGGTTTTGGCTTCGTTCTATAGCCTTAAAAAATTCTTCGGATGTGAATGAGTACGGATTAATACCATTCATATCAAATCTACCATATATACCCGAATCTTTAGCCAGGTTTTTTTTGCCTTTTGACCTTTCCCTGATTTCATATTTTTCTCTTTTTAAAACTTTAACCGGCGTAGTAATAATAATTGTGATTATTGCAATATTTTTCAATAATAAAGAAAGAACAAATAAGGAAAAAGTATTTTGTTTGTCATGGTTTTTACTTTTTCTGTTACCGAATATGTTATATAAAACGAAAGATATAGATTATTTAAGTACTCGTTTTTTTCTTCCCCTGATAGGAATACTGTTATTTATACTATTTAGCTTTCCAAAGAAATGGATTGAAATAAAAGATATTAAAATTTCGTGGTTAATGATTGCTCTTTTTGCCTTGCTGTCTTCTATAACTTTTGTAAAGTCCCGGTCTTATTCCGACCCGATTACTTTTTATAATTCTTCCATCTCCCAAAACCCGGATAATGCTTTAATGTACACTAACAGAGGAGCTGTAAAAGTTAAAATCGGTGATTTCCAGGGAGCAATTAACGATTTTACAAAAGCCATTGTGTTAAGCCCTGAAGATGCTGTTGCTTATAGCAACCGGGGAGTTGCTTATTCATCTATGGGCCACCTTGAAAGGGCAATCAAAGATTATGATAAAGCTATAGAACTGAATCCAAATTATGCAGGAGTTTATAACAACTGGGGAAATGCTTATAAAGCTGAAGGCGACTTTGATAAGGCCATCAAAAAATATAATAAAGCCATAGAGCTGAACCCAAATTATGCTGATGCTTATTATAGCCTTGGCGAAGCATTCGTCGGTCTCGGCCGATACGATGAGGCATTGGAGTCTTTCAATCAGGCAATCAAAATTAACCCTGATTTTGCAGAGGCACATTATAAAATCGGTTTTGTCTATAGCAAGTTAGACCGCTATCAGGAAGAAATAGAATCATACAAACAGGCCATTAACATTAATCCGTATTATGCCGAGGCGCACTATAATCTTGGTGTTGTCTGCGGCGTTCTTGGCCGCTATCAGGATGCCATATATTCCTTTAATCAGGCCGTTAGCATTAAGCCGGATTATGCCGACGCACACTATAATCTTGGTGTAACTTATTTAATAACCGGCCAAGGATCTTCGGCCGTTCAAGAATATCAAATCTTAAAATTCCTCGGCGCCAAACAGGCAGACCAGTTATATAACTTGATTCATAAGTAGGTACTCCTGTAACAAACGCAGCAATTTCGCGAGATACAGAACAAGCAGAAAGGAACCGATATGACGCCCGTTTTTGCTGATTGACGGTGCCTGTTTGTATTAATATACTGTTAAGTATGCCTGAGTTTTTCAAAAGAAACGTTATTGTTTTCGTTTATTTCGTCTTGATATTAAGCACGCTGCTGGTCTACTGGCAGGTCCGCAATTTCGATTTTGTCAACTATGATGACAAAGTCTACGTTTCCGAAAATCCTCACGTTTTGAACGGCCTATCCAGAAGTGGAGTCATCTGGGCATTTACAAGCTGCTACTTCGGGTATTGGCAGCCCCTTACGTGGCTGTCCCTGATGGTTGATTGTAAGTTGTTCGGTGCGCTGCCGGGCCGGATACATCTGGTAAATGTGTTTCTGCACATAGCAAATACCTTACTGCTCTTTTCGGTTCTTAAGAAAATGACCGGTTCACTCTGGTCCAGCGCATTTGTCTCAGCAGTTTTTGCAATTCATCCGATGCACGTCGAATCGGTTGCCTGGATAGCCGAGCGCAAAGATGTCCTGAGTACATTCTTTTTGCTGCTTACCCTGGCGGCTTATACAGGTTATACAAAAAGTCCAACTATATACCGATACATAGCATCCCTGGTTCTGTTTGCATTTGGCCTTATGGCAAAGCCAATACTCGTCACTTTGCCGTTCCTGCTTCTGCTGCTCGACTACTGGCCGCTGAATCGTCTTATGGCGCAGACCCCGATTCTCGGCAGGCCAGAAGCCAAATCTGCTCCACCCACACATAAACAATCGATTTATTGCTGTTTGCTCGAGAAAATTCCTTTCCTTGTTCTGTCTGTAGTATCGAGCATCATCACCTTTCTGACTCAGAAGTCAGGCGCCATCATCTACGATACAAAAACTGTTCCGCTAATGGACAGAGCCAGCAATGCCTTTTTATCTTACGCAAGGTACATAGGTAAACTATTTTGGCCGCAAAATCTCGCGGTATTTTATCCTTTTGATGCCGGCAGCTTTGTTTTTTGGCAGGTGACGATGAGTATTGTGTTATTGATTGTTACATCCGTCCTTGTGATTCGTTTTGGACGAAATCGAAAGTATCTGCCAGTGGGCTGGTTTTGGTATATCGGAACGCTTGTCCCCGTCATTGGGCTTGTTAAGTTCACAGGGTCATCCTATGCCGACCGGTTTACTTATATACCCTATATAGGCCTTTTCATAATGCTCGCATGGGGTCTGCCTGAACTCCTTTCTAAATGGCGGTATCGAAAAATTGTCCTCGGTATGGCAGCGTCAATGACGCTTACAGCTCTGGGAACAGGCGCTTATCGGCAGGTCAGCGTCTGGAAAAACAGCATTACACTGTTTTCGCACGCTATCGAAGTCACGCGCAACAACGCTTCTGTGCACAATTATCTTGGCAATTCCTATTTCGACCTTAAACGCTACCAGGATGCGATGGAATCCTGTAGGCAGGCCATTAACATCAAGCCGGATTATGCCGAGGCGCACTATTATCTTGGTAATGCCTGCCTCCACTTGGGCCGCTATCAGGATGCGGCAGAAGCTTATAAGCAAGCCATCAAAATCAAGCCGGGTTATACCGAGGCACACAATAATCTTGGTAATGCTTACAGCAATCTTGGCCGTTATCAGGACGCAATAGAAGCATATCAGCAGGCCATCAAAATCAATCCGGATTGTGCTGATGCACACAATAATCTTGGTAATGCCTACCTCAGCATTGGCCGCTGGCAGGATGCAGTCGAAAACTATAAACAGGCCATCCGTATTAAGCCGGATTGGGCCAAGGTACATTTTAATCTTGGTGCTGCCTATAGCAGTATTGGCAGCTATCAGGATGCATTAGAGATATATAAGCGGGTCGTAATAATCGATCCGGCTCTTGCCGAGGCACACAATGGTCTTGGCGCTGCCTACCTCGACCTTGGCCGCTATCAGGAATCGATAGAATCCTTGAAGCAGGCCATCAGAATCGAGCGAAATTATACCGACGCGTATTATAATCTTGGCGTTGCTTTCAACAAGCTTGGTCGTTGGCAGGAATCGATAGACGCTTTTAAGCAGGTCATCAGAGCCAAGCCGGATTGGGCCGAGGCACATTATAATCTTGGTGTTGCTTATGGCGGTATTGGTAGCTATCAGGAAGAAATAGAATCATACAAGCAGGCCATTAGCATTAAGCCGGATTATGCCGAGGCACACTATAATCTTGGTTTTTGTTGCGGCGTTCTTGGCCTCCATCAGGAATCAATAGATTCCTTTAAGCAGGCCATCAGTATTAAACCGGATTGGGCTGATGCACACTATAATCTTGGTGTTACTTATTTAATAACCGGCGACAAAGATTCGTCCGTTCAAGAATATAAAATCTTAAAAACCCTTGGCGCCAAACAGGCAGACCAGCTGTATAACTTGATACATAAATAAGTCTCCCCGAACCAAACGCAGCATTTCTTGACTGCTTCATTACTCTGCTTTATAATCCTCTGAACTTTCAAACCTTATCAATTCTTATGGGGTAATACAATCGTGAAACAATGGCGATTCGAGGTTTTTAATAAACCGGGATTTAATGACGTCCATGGCCATCGACGAAAAAGAACTCGAGAAACTACTCAACAGCATCGATTTCAAGAGTCTGACTCCTAAACAAATCACGGGGGAGAACGGATTACTGAAACTATTCAATAAAAAGATAATTGAACGAGCGATGGGATCCGAAATGGACCAGCACCTCGGATACGTCAAACACGAGCCCGCCGTCCGCAACAGTGGCAATCCGGGCACAACCAGCACTATAACTGCTAACTCTTGGTGGGGTAGTGACTGGTGGGGGTAACAGACGGTTTTGATAATTTTACGCCTAAACCGTAGAAACTTAAGGCTACCCGATTGAATGTCGGGCAGCTTTTTTGCAGGAGTTTTTAGCAATCTCGGCTTTCTTTATTTGACAAAAGTTCTTGGCCTGCCTACACTTAAGGTGCGTTAGATTCAAAATGATTAGAAAGAAATTTAATTCAAATGTTAAAGGTTAAAGGATGAATTAAAATGGTTGGCATCATAAGGGCTCTTAAAGGTTTCTTTCTTTTGTTATTGCTTGTCGTTGCTTGTGAACAGCCCAAAAGTGGGGGAGAGAAGTTTTCCCCCTGCAAGAAAAACAAAGTAACTAAAGGCTCAGCGATTCTATTCGATGCGTTTAAGGAACAGACCTGGTCTATAAAGGATACCGGCTTTGCTGGATATTCCTCATTAAATCTTTTTCTTAAAAACCTCGGTTATCATACGGAAGAAAATCATAAACCGTATAATGAAGCCCTTACGAATCGCGGTTCTGAGACACTTCTTGTAATCGGTGTGGCTATGGAAGCCGAGTTTACCGAGGACGAGAGAAAATCCATACTTGACTTTGTGGGGCGTGGAGGAAAAATACTGGTTATCGCGGAGCATGAAAATAAATATGGATCTTCAGATTTTTTAAGACCTATTATAAATATGGCGGGATGGGAAATTAATAATGACCAAATTGTTGATGAAAAGAATTCACTTCCAAAGAGGCCTATATGGATTAAAACCATTATGCCTTCAAAGAAAGAAGGGCCGGTCTTTCTTTGTACAGCAAGCTTAAGAGAATACAACCTAAATAGTTGCGGAGCTCTTCTTAAATCATTCAATGGGAATCAAATTGTTGCCGGATTGGGCCGATACAGAAAAGGGCGAATCGCAATATTAGCCGACTCAGAATTTTTATGGAATGCGAATCCAGATTATAAGTGGGTAGGTCGTTATCCATTAGCCTTCTGTGACCCTAAAACCAGGGCATTTATAAAAGATTTAATCTTTAAGATTCATCCGCTAAAAAAACGCCAAAAATTATACGATTTACCTTCCTGTAAGCAGCGGAACGCAAAAAAGGTTTTTATATATGCAGACGGAGGAGATTTTAAAAACTATTCAAGGTTTTTAACGGCTTTGACTGATGCAAACATTTCGGTCTTTAAATATCATGACCGAATCAGCCCTGAAGATAGAGTAATTGTGATTACTCCTCTAAGAAAAATTCCAGAACAAATTGTAGACAACCTGTCTAAATCTGAAAAAGTAGTTATCTTCGGCGATATGTATTCCAGCCTGAAAAGCTATGCGGATTCGTGGAAATTATTTTTTGAGCCGCACAAAATGTATCCTTTACCTTGTCCCGTCAATGAGCTTGCCGAGAAATATGGTGTTAAATTCCTTCCTTATTTCGGTGTAAACTTTGAAGATAATGAATATGAAAACTTTTTGTATATACCTGTTTTTTTTCAGAAAAAGCGTATTTACCTTCACGGGGCTTGTGCCATAGAACTTTTAGCAGGAGAAAGAAACGAAAAAATATATTTTGAAAATTCTAAAGGCACTTTTGCCTGCGGTGCAGGTTTTGGTTTGAACCATACTCTAAAAAGACAGGATCCAAATGACCTAAAAAATCCTGATTTTTTAATTGCCACTGATAATGTATTGGCAATTGGGGATACTGATATTATCACAAATGCTTTCATTCTTGAAGCTGAGCGTACCGGTATTCTTGATAAGATTATAGAGTTTTTAAAATCCTAAATATTCCCGTCTTATTGCTTGCCTTGGCTATATTAATCTGTAAATCGCATTTCTGAATGTCCCGATATGTTATTCTGAGCCATTCTTTAAGCTCAGTTGCTAAAGGGATTATCCTGAATATAACCGATGGTTTGGAAAAAGGAATATATAGACATTTTCACTGAGGGCCAATTGCCTTTTGATTTGGGCAGACAGGATATTGTGTGCCTACTGTATCGGCTTAAGATTTCTGTGCGGTTTAGCAGTGCAAAAACTGGTTTTTTTCTGAAAAATATAAATTCGTCTTGCCTATGGGGGTGAATTTACGTACATTATCTGAGTGGACTGACCAGTCAGTCCGTTTTGAATCTTGTTTTTAAATTGTTATAGGTTGGTTAGATTTCTGCGTAGTAATTGAGGGATGTGGCAGGATGAGAACTTAAATATGTGATTTGGACAACACTGCGGCATAGTTATAGGAACCTGCGGAAGCGATGAACGTAAACGAGGATAGAAGAACCCGACAGACTCAGCAACGCCGGGAGCAGATTTTGGCTGCTGCAAAACGTATTTTTGCACGAGATGGTTACAGGCGGACAAGCATTGACCATATCGTAGACGACCTGGGTGTGGGAAAGGGAACTGCTTATAGATACTTCGAGAATAAAAAGGCACTGTTCCTTGCTGTATTTGAGACCGGAATGCAGCAGCTTCGCAATACTATCCACTCAAAGGTTGATGTCGTAGAGAATCCGGGCAAGCGGATTGAAACGGCGGTACGCACCTTTTTGGAATTTTTCGACGGCGACAGGGAACTGATAGAGATTATGATGCAGGTTCGCAGCGAATTCAAAGATTATTATATGGCTTTTTCCAGGCGCCTTTATTCCGAGTATATTGCAAATATACAAACCACATTGCGTCTCGGTATGGAGATGAAGCAGTTTCGAATGCTGGACGTCGAGAAGACCGCCGACGCGATGAGTGACATTTTGACCGGCACGTTACAAAGTTTTTACACGAAACAAAAACCGGGCTTGCTTATCGACAGGGCTGATGCGATAGCAACTATGGTACTAAATGGGGTGAAGATAAGATCGACCGATGAATTGTCCAGCGGAGATGAGAATTCAAATGCCTAAATACGGACAAATGAAAATTGGCTTTGTATGCTGTTTAGCTATAGTTGTGCTGTTAATCGGCTGTACGAGCGAAGAGCAGTTTTATCAAGAGCTTAGCACGGCGAGAATCGAGGCGTACAAGCAGTGGAAAAGCCAGGAAGAGCTGGCCGAAAGGTCGCAGAGTCATATAACCGGTGAGCTGTTTCTGGATGATTCCCTGAAGCTTGCCTTTCTGAACAACAAGACCTTGCAACGGCTCGTTCAGGAAAAGGAGATTGCGCGCGGCGAGGTTGTGAAATCGCATTCGGCCATACTGCCATCCGTGGACCTTAACGCGGACTATACAAGGCTTGATGAGGTTGGCTCCATCGGCCCAATACAATTCGGAGATGTGGATAATTACTCGGTGAATCTGACGGTAACGCAGCCTGTTTTTGCGGGTGGCGCGATTCCAGCCAGGCTGAATACGGCAAAACTTGCCAAGCTTATGAGTGACCAGACGGTAAGAGCTGCGGTTCAGCAATTAATTTTTGAAACTGCCAGCGGTTATTATAATGTTCTGCTTAATCAGCGGCTGTATGAAATTAGTGTTGACGCGGTCCGCTCGTCACAGGCGAATCTTGACGCTGTTCAACAAAAGAAGGCCGCAGGAGTTGCTTCTGATTTTGATGTACTTAGGGCCCAGGTTGACCTATCCAACTTCAGGGCCGAGGAAATACGCAACAGAAATGCCATAAGCGTCTCGAAGGTTCGGCTTTTGCGAATAATGGGTGTCTCCCAGTCCAGTGATGTGGTTCTTTCCGATGAGCTGGGCTATGTACCCTATAGCGTTTCTCTCGATAAAGCCGTGCAGACGGCTTATCAAAATCGTCCTGATTTATACCAGGGCCAAATTGGGATAAAATCGCAGGAAGAGGCGCTAAAGATTGCACAGAGCAGGTATTGGCCGACGGTAAGCGGCTTTTATATGAACGAGTGGGCCAAACCCGACCCAAAGAATAGTACCCTCATCGAATGGGGACGGGCTTGGCGTTATGGTGTGGTGGCGACACTGCCGGTTTTTGACGGCCTTGACAGAGAAGGGGGGATAATCCAGGAAAGGGCGCGATTAAGGCAGGCTCAAATTGCCCTGGTCGAGACCGAAGAGACGGTGTTGTCTGAGCTTACCGCTGCAATTTTGTCTATCGAAGACGCTGCGGAGTTTGTCGATTCGCAGCGGCTGAATCTGCAACGGGCGGAAGAAGGATTGAGATTGGCTGAAGTGGGTTTCCGAGAGGGTATAAACACCCAGGTGGAAGTGCTTGACGCCAGGGCGGCACTTACGCGGGCAAGCTCACTTTACTACCAGGCTATCCATGCTCATACTATCTCGACCCTGACACTGCGATATGTGATGGGCACTTTATCTACGTCAGAGGTCGTTTTGAGTAATGTACCGAAGGACCCCTAATCTTCGGATGAACCCGGCTTAAAGCAAAATCGTACCCAGTCGAGGGTGAGTAAAAATGAATAAAAGAGCAATTTATTGGATTACAGCAATAGTGGTTGTTGGCGTGTTATTTTGGGCCGGCTTTCTGCGGGAAAAGCCAGAAAAGGTTCCGGAAGAGAAAATAATACCCGTCGAGGTGCAGGCTGTTGAGACCGGTTTTATCGAACAAACCATTGAGCTGACGGGTATTGTACAAGCCAATCGTGTTGTGCATGTAAAGTCAAAGGTGCCCGGCAGAATCGAATCTCTAAGTCTGCCGCTACCTAACGGCAAAGCCGTGCCTGTCGAAGAGGGCCTGGAAGTTCAAAAAGGCAGGCAAATTGCGGTGGTTGACCACGATACTTATGCCGCCGAGGTTGCCAGAGCCGTCGCCGCAGTTGCCGCCGCTGAATCGACGGGCAAAATTCACGAGGTTGAGCTGGCTGACGCCGAGCGGGAGATGAAACGTATCAATGCCTTGTACCAGAGCGGCTCGACTACCGAGCAAAGCAGAGACAAGACTACCACGGCATACTACGCGGCAGAGGCTAAATTGAACGCAGCACAGGCTCAGCTCGCTCAAGCCCAGGCCCAATTGGACCTTGTACAGATAAATCTTCGGGAATCGACTATTGTCTCGCCGATTGACGGAATAATCACCGTTAAACATATTGACGAGGGTAATCTTATCAACGTCGGCGATTCCATAGTTACAATTGCCGATATGAAACTTGTCAAGGTGATTGTTGGCCTGGCGGAAAGATATCAGACAATGGTCAGGGCGGGATTGCCGGCAAGGATACACGTTGATTCTTATCCAGACAAGCCGTTTACCGGCGAGGTGTATTCGGTTTATCCGGCACTGGACGAAAAAACTCGAACCCTAAAGGTCGAGGTACGACTGGACAATACCGACCTGTTATTAAAACCGGGAATGTTTGCACGGGTCACTTTGATTGCAGACAGCAAAGAGGATGTGGTGATAGTGCCGCGCGACGTAGTTCTCGGCGGCAGAATAGATGACGAGCCGTATGTGTACGTTGTTGCTGATGAAGTTGCCGAAAAACGTTTTGTGAAGGTAGGCATAAAGCAGGCTGATATGTGGGAAATCCTCGAGGGCCTTCGACCTTATGATAGGCTTGTAGTTAACGGTATGAATTATCTGGCTGATGGTTCCAAAGTCCACATAGTCCGGTTGGAGGATATAAAATGAATATGCCTCAACTGGCGGTTGGCCGGCCGATAACCACGACGATGATATTTATAGCAATGGTAGTACTGGGCCTGGTATCATTGTCAATGCTGGGATTGGACTTGATGCCGGAAATGGAGATACCGGCTGTTTCGGTTATGACTGCCTACAGTGGGGCGGGGCCCGAGGAAGTGGAAACGCTGATAACTGAGCCGATGGAGGATATTCTTAGCACTATCTCCGGTGTTGATGAGATAGTATCAGTTTCCAAGGAAGGCTTGTCAGGGGTAACATTAAAGTTTGATTGGGGTGAAGAAATAGATGAGAGTACCAATGAAGTACGCGAGAAAATAGACCTGATTAGAGAAAGGTTGCCGGAGGAAGCCGACAATCCGGTTATTTTCAAGTTTGACCTTGCAATGATGCCGATTGCAATTATCGCGATTACTGCGGAAAGCAGTTATCCAGATTTGCAGGATATAGTTAATGATGAGATAATTGAACCGCTTAAGCGGGTGGATGGTGTTGCTTCAGTAACACCTCGGGGAGGATTGGAGCGGCAGATTCGAGTTGATATTGACCGTGACAAGCTTGCCGCTTTGAATTTGTCAATTACACAGGTAATTTCAGCTCTTGCCGCTCAAAACATCAGTACGCCCGGTGGCAACATAAAAACCGGTTACAAAGACTATCTGTTACGTACACCTGAGGAATTTTCCAGTCCTCAGGAAGTGGCAGAAGTTGTTATTGCCCGGCAAAACGGCATACCTGTAAAGCTCAAGGATGTTGCCGATGTACGGGATTTTTTCAAAGAGCGGACCTATGAAGTAAGGATGAATGCTAAAAAGGGGATGGCGGTATTTGTTCAGAAGCAGAGTGGAGAAAATACAGTAGCAGTTGCCAGGGCGGTCAGGGAAAAACTCGAGGAAATAAAAGAGAATTTGCCGCCTGATGTTGAACCCAAGATGGTAATGGATAATTCCGAGTTTATATTGGCCTCGGTGAGTAATTTACGTAACACAGTTTTATGGGCCGCCCTGTTTGTTTTTATAGTGCTTCTTTTTTTCCTTCGAGACCTTCGAGCCAGCATTATTGTTGCCCTTGCGATACCTACCTCGCTTATCTTTACTTTCTTTCCTATGTACTTAGCCGGTTACACTATTAATGAGACTTCGCTGGCCAGCCTGGCTATTGCCGTTGGTCTTGTTGTGGATAATGCAATAGTTGTTGTTGACAATATCAACCGTCATCGTGCAAAGGGCCAGAGGCCAAAGGAAGGCGCCATTTTCGGGGCAAATGAAGTGGGTGTACCTGTTATTGCTTCGACACTGACAACCATTTCTATTTTCGCTCCAATCATCTTTGTCGGTGGAATAACAGCGATTGTATTCGGCCAGTTTGCAGCTATTGTTGTGATGGCTTTGGCGGCTTCGTTGTTTACGGCACTTTTACTCGTGCCGATGGTATGCTCAAAAATACTAATAGTGCGTGATAATTCGTCGAAATCTGTATTGGACCCTTTCTATCGTTTAGGTGAGAGAGTCTTAAATAAAATAGAAGATGAGTATGTCAGGTTTTTGGACTGGTCGCTGAGTAATCGAAAAACAGTTTACATTTCCTGTATTGTTTTGTTTATCTCGAGTATCGGTCTTGTGCGTTTTGTCGGCACGGAGTTTTTCCCCGAGCAGGACCAAAATCGTTTATCGGCAAATTATGAATTGCCTATCGGCACAAGATATGAACGTACCGGTGCCGTAGCCCGGCAGCTGCAAAAAATAGTGGAAAATAGTGCTCCTGAGAGGCGCGACAGCTTTATTCGCTGGGGTGTTTATGGTGGTGCCAGCGGCGGTCACTTTGCTACAGAGGAGGAAAGTTATAAGGGTTTTCTGTTTGTCAGTTTGAAGCCCAAAAGGCAGCGAGATGTTTCCCCGGCCGACATTATAACGCGACTGCGTAAAATCACGAAGGATATACCGGGAGCAACTATTCGTTACAGTGCAGATGACCCTGTTGAAGCGATGGTATTCGGTTCCAGTGGAAAGTTGGCTGTCGAGCTTTACGGACACGATATGGCTTTAGCCCGGCAGTATGCGGATTCTGTTAAAGCGGCGATAGAGGCTGTTGATGGTGTCCAGGATGTTGAAATCAGCAGGAAAGAAGAAAAACCGGAGATTAAGGTTCTCATTGACCGCGAAAAGGCCTCGATGCTGGGGCTTAACGTTACCGGCATCGGAAAGACAATTGAGACATTTTTCGCAGGCAGCACCGCAACGAAATATCGCGAGGGTGGAGATGAGTATGATGTAGAAGTTCGACTGCAGGAGCAGGACCGTGACCGGATTGAAGATTTGCGTGACGTGTTTGTTAGTTTACCCACAGGTGGTCAGGTCAGTCTGGCAAATATAGCTACAATCGAACAAGGTGTGGGACCAACCAAGATAGAACGAAAAGACCAGGCAAGATACATTACGGTTTCCGGCGAAATTAGTGACAGGGACCTGGGCTCGATTGTAAAAGATGTTAAGAAGGTTCTTGGTTCTATCCCTGCGCCGCCCGGTTTCGGTTATAAATTTGCAGGTGCAGAGAAGGAAAGGACGGAAGCATTCCGGTTGTTGATTATAGCCGTAGGTTTGGGAATGGGATTGGTATATATGGTGATGGCTTCGCAGTTTGAATCTTTGCGTGACCCGTTTATTATATTTCTTTCAATTCCATTCGGCATTGTGGGTGTTATTATTGCATTAGCGCTGACCGGGCAATCGATGAGCGTTATCAGTTTTCTGGCATTGATAATGATGGTTGGCATTGTGGTAAATGACGGGATTGTTCTTATAAGTTTCATAGGCATACTTCGCCGGCGCGGGCTTAGCGTTTATTCGGCGGTCGTCGAAGGAGGACGCAGCAGAATGCGACCCGTGATATGCACTACCGCTACTACGATTCTGGCGATGACACCTCTGGCTTTCTCGAGAGGTGAGGGGTCTGAAATTTGGGTGCCATTTGCAATAACAGTGATTGGCGGTCTGTCTGTCGGTACAGTTATTACACTGGTATTAATGCCTGTTCTTTACAGTGTATTTGAAGGCATGAAAAAAGTTTCATTACCGAGTTAAGGTGTGATTATGAAAGCCGTTTTGATTGTTCACAATAGTGCTATTGACGGCGAAGTGACGGATGCTTTGTCCGAAATTGGTATTGACCGATACACGAAGTTTACGAATGCTTTAGGCAAGGGCGGCAGCAGTCCACCGCATCTTAACACACAGGTCTGGCCGGGCCTTAACACAGTAACGATGATTATTGTTGAATCGGCGAAGGCAGCGCAATTGATGCAGACAGTTCGCCAGATGAGGCAAAAGCTTGGCACAGAAGGAATTAAGGCCTTTATGTGGCAGATTGAAGATGTTACCTGACCGGCTGGGGCTAAATTGCGGAAATGAAGGGATTTAATATTTTGTTTAAACTGCGACCAGCTTATGCACTTGAGCCTGAGCAAAATTTTATTTCCTTGTGGTATTTTTCTGGCAAAACAAAACCCTCAGGCATATAATGCTTTTGGCATATCTATTTGTTGACCGAGCAATCAGAATGCGGGGAGTTGAGCTATGGAAACCTTGGATGATAAGTTGAAAATTACAACGGTTGATAATCGTGAAGCTCTTGCTAAGAAAGCTCTGGGGATTTTTATTGGCGACGCGAAGCAGGCAATAGAGGCAAAAGGCCGCTTTTACGTTGCCATATCCGGAGGACAGACGCCAAGGTATTTCTTCGAACTTATAAGTTCCACGCCTAATTCATTGGCTTTGCCTTGGCAGAAGATAGAGTTTTTCTGGGTTGACGAGCGGTGTGTACCGATGGATTCGCCAGCCAGTAACTACAGGTTGGCCGCTGAGACCTTTTTGAAAAAGGTGCCCATCCCGGCGGATAACATTCACCGAATCCAGGCTGAGCTTAGCGACTGTAAGACCGCCGCGCATTCTTATGAGGAGGAAGTCCGAAGGGCTTTTGATATACAGAAAGGGCAGGTGCCTCAATTCGATTTGATTGTTCTTGGAATGGGACCCGACGGACATACCGGCTCACTTTTCCGCAATTCTTATGCACCTTTCGACAAGGAAGATTTGGCTTGTGTGGTTTATTCGATGAGCGGTGATTATAATAGAATTACGATGACCCATCCTGTTTTGCGAGCTGCAACTCACTTAGTGATTTTGGTTTCAGGTCCCGAAAAAGCGGCCATTCTGCAGGAAGTGCTCAGAGCAGAGCGTGATGAAGTTCGCTATCCTATTCATACTATTTGGCCGATACTCGATAAAGTAACCTGGCTGGTTGATAGTGAAGCGGCGAGATTGTTGTGACCTTTATACCGATCCTATAGCTCTTGTGTGCCGAGCTTCTACGATTTGTTTTTTCCCATCTGATAGTTACTCAGGGATGATGAGCCTCATACCGGGCCGAATTCTATCCGGACTGTTGAGAAGCTTGCGATTGGCGACATATATCTTTTGCCAACCGCTTGCCGTGCCGTAGTATATCTGGCTTATGCCGGAAAGCGTTTCACCTTCCCCAACTGTGTGGATTCTATTATGCTTTGCCTGCTCTGGCTCTTTGTGCTGAGTTAAGGTTGGTTCAGTACGCTCTGCGATTTCTTTATTTAATGTAAGAGCTTCCTGGGGTTTAATCGCAGCAACCGGGATATCCGGTGTATCGGTAACCGAAACCGACTGGGGTTTTCTTGCATCGTCCGGCTTTTCCTTAAGTTGTGTTTGTGAGCTTGGACTTAATTCTAAATCGCTTAGCCTTGAATGAGTGGATAGCCACACGATAGCTGAGATTACCATCAACGCGCCAATAACCATCCCAAATTTTACGTCTTTTCGCATCTCCGGCCACACCCGATGCTGTCGGCCCTTATCGTCTTCTTTTATTGCTCTTGCCGCCCCCTAACAATATGGGCGCTGCTATGGCGATGGATGAGTACGTGCCCACTATAATGCCCAACAGCATCGCGAAGGTAAAGCCCCGCAAGCTTGTTCCGCCCCAGATGTACATTATCAGGACTACAATAAACGTCGTGAACGAAGTGAGCAGTGTTCGAGACAACGTCTGATTGATACTTTTATTAATTATCTGAGGACTTATGACTGTTAATCTTCCCCTGTTCTCACGAATCCGGTCGAACACCACAATAGTGTCGTTGAGTGAGTATCCGATGATGGTCAGAAATGCAGCAATCATTTCAAGATTGATTTTAAACTCGCCAATAAGCAGTTTTTGCCCGATTGCAGTTTGGGTAATGTATGTGCAGGCTACGACAATGCCGAGTGTAACACACACATCGTGTACGAGAGCAGTGATAGCTGCAATACCATACCGGGCGGTGCCGAACCTTATCCAGATATAACCTATGATTGCAAATAGCGATAGTATAATCGCAACCAGCGCCCTCGTTTTTGCCTGTTTGCCGACCGAAGGGTCTATTTGTGTTACGCGCGGTAGTGATGTCTGCAGCGAGCCGGCGGAGATTACCCTGGCTTTTTCGTTCTCAACAAATCGCGTCCATTCGTCCTGGCTTAATTCACGGAAGCCTGCTTCGGGCTCGATACTGGTGTACGCGAAGCTTTCCAGCAATTTGTCTGCCTTGGGTGTACTACAATCGGTATTAAGAATTTTATAGGGATTTGACGTCAGATACTGCATATCAGGCTTAAACTGCAGGTCTTTAATCCGGCTGTCTATATCCGACGCGGATGTTGGTCTGCCGAGGTTGCAGACAATTTTTGCGCCACCCAGAAAGTCACTTAATTCGGGATATGAATCTATTACCGCATCTGTTATTTTCTCTACCGACACAATCCGGGGCTCGAGGTTTTCGAGAATCTCCAATTGCCCTTTGAAAGTTCTTTTTATTGCCTCGTTGACTACCTCCTGTACAACAGGTTCTGAAATGACCGTTTCTTCGTTCTTGAAGGAATTTTGCAGAATTTCTTTAACAAGCGTTTTGTTTACCTGGCTTGTCTGAACTGTAAACTTTCCTGTCTCCGGCAGGCCTTTGACTTGCAGGCCGGTAAGTTGTCCACTGCCGATGCTTTTTTCCGACTTACGGATTGCTGCGATTATGGTTTCGATAGTGTGTTTGGTCCCCTTGGAGAAGGTTATTTGGGCTGTGGTTTTGTTGGTTTCGGTAGTGTTAATTTCATATTGTCTTCCGGTAGTCCCGATACTGTAGACCCTGGCTGCGGATATTCCGGGATTGTTTAATTCTGCACCGACAGCCTGGATTTTTTCTTCCACTTCGTTGTGGGTTAGATTAACGCCTTCCTTGAGGTTAATCTGGATGCTTGTGCCGCCGGTAAACTCAATGTCATATTTATTGTTCTTTACGTCGTCTCTCAAATAGAACAGCAGCAGGCCGCCTGTGACGAGTACGACCGAAAGCGCGATGAAAAGGGGTTTCGCTGCCATCCAGTTACGACTGGGATTGCGCATAATACGAAGCATTACCAGATGATCTTTAATAATTCTTCTTTTAAGCAGGAGCTGAAAGATGACCCTTGTCACGAACAATGCCGTAAACATACTGGAGATGATGCCGAGCATCAGTGTGATGGCAAAGCCTTTTATCTCTTCGGAGGCGACTATGTAAAGTATTACGGCGGTCATAAATGTGGTAACATTGGCGTCGAGGATAGTTCTAAAGGCTCTCTGATAACCGTTTCTTATGGCGATGCGGAGTGATGCACCGCGTAGCTGTTCTTCTCGTATTCGCTCAAAGATAAGTACGTTTGCATCGACGCTCATACCGATGGTCAATATGATTCCTGCTATTCCAGGCAAGGTAAATGTTGCCCGGCTCAGCGCCATTATCGCCAGGACAAACAACAAGTTCAAAAACAGCGCTATATCTGCGATTGAGCCGGAGCCTACGTAGTAAACCAGCATAAACACAGCCACTACGGCAAGTCCAATGATGCCCGCCTTGATGCCTTGGTCCCGGTTTTCAGCACCTATTGAGGGTCCAATCGTCTTGACCGATATGGGCGGCTCAATAAGCCTTGCAGGCAGTGAGCCGGCATTGAGCTTGTTGACCATATCGTCGACTTCGATAGTTGTGAAGTCGCCGGTGATTATACCTCTTCTCGTGATGGCGCTTTCCACCTTCGGCGCGGAAATAGCCAGCCCATCGAGTAAGATACACAACGGCTTTCCGATGTTGTTCTTTGTTACGTTGAAGAATGAGTTGCCGCCCCGTTCGTCGAACATAAAGCCGATTGCTCGTCGCCCCATTTGATCGTTATCGGGATGCGCCTTTTTTAACTTCCAGTCCATCTCAGTCGAGGTATGCAACATTGCTTCACCTCGCTTGTTACTGGCAAGGACGTATATCTTATCTCCAAACATTGCCTCAACCACCCCATCTGCCTTCAATCCTTCTTCTGTGTTCTCGGTCTCGCACCAAATGTATTGATTGTCTGAGGCGTGCTTGGGTCCCTTTGTTCTCAACGCTTCGGTATATAGCTGGATTTCATCACTGTTTATTGAATCACCGCCGTACTGCGGTAAAACTCTAAATTCCAGAACGCCGGCGCCCTTGAGCATCCTTCTTAAGTCCTGCGGGTCGTCCAGGCGGCCTCTCTGGTCGCGATAATCGGCGAAGACGGTGACCAGTTGTTCGATTTTTTCGGCTCGGCCTGGAAAATTCATCTTGAATTGGTTGATAAACTCGGTTCTTTGTCTTGACTTGGGTTGCATTTCCAGGACGTCTTTTAACTGCGCAATGCTCAGATTAATATCTTCCAGCAAGGCCAGTGCCTTTTTGTATTGTATATTCTTGCCCGTCTCCGGTGCGGTCAACTCATCAACCACAGCGGCCCATTCGGCGTATGTGTTTGCGTAATTTGTAAGCAAATCCAGTTTATTCTTCTTGTCTCCGGCGATATCTTTTAGTATCTTTTCACGGGTCTTTTCATCCGACTGCAGCCATTGAGTAATCTGAGTTTTTACCCAGTCGACTTCAAGTCCGGCAGCCTCCATCGCTTCTCTTATTGAAGCAAGTTTCTTATCGAGCTGGTCTCTTTTCTCCTGACTGGCCTTGCGTTGGTCATAAGCATCAGCCAGCTCATTCAGGATTCTCAATCTCTCCTCTGAACCTCGTGCGAATTGCTCGAAATCTGTGGCTCTCTCCTCGGTATTTTTGCCGAGCGAGCGAAGGATAGTGGCCAGGTTGATGTTCTCGACCTGCAGTGCCACCAATGCTTCGTCGTATGCTTTGCGTTTCTGATGTGTATGAGTACTTGCAAGCGGCATTTGTATTTCAATCCGTGTATTGCCCTGCGGACGCCAGATAAGATTTTGTACATTGGTCGGGTCGATTCGTCTTCGCAAAACGTTTATCGTTCTCTCGGCTAAATCTCTCTTTTCTTCGTTGGTTAGGCCTTGAGTATCAATCTCATAAATAAGACTTGTCCCACCCGCCAGGTCCAGTCCCGGCTTGAGTGTTTTGGACGGCGGATATAGTTCCCAGGCCGCAACTGCCACTAAGACAACAATCAAAATTACTTTCCACGACAAATTTTTTTCCATAATTGCTTCCCTGATTTTACCTTCTAAGCTGATTTATTCCGAAAACAGAAAAATCAATAGATTGCTGACTTTTGCCTTTTTTCTCTTTCTTTTCTTCTGTTTCCGGGCTATTAATTCCTGGTGCCTAATCGTTATCCTGAGTTATGACCCGGTTAATCGCATTAGGAACCACTCGTATCTTGGTATTGCTCGATTCGTCGATTTTCAGGATAATCTCATCGTCTCTGACATCAACAATGGTCCCGATAATTCCACCTATTGTTCGGACTCTGTCGTTTTTCTTTAGTGATTGGATCATTTTTCGTTGCTGCTGTTGTTTTTTTCGTGGGCCTCTGAGTATCAGCAGGTAAAAAACGAAAAACACCAAAATCAGCGGCAGATACTGGTAGAAGATGTTCGGCTTTGGCCGAACGGGTGGAGTCGGCTGCAACGTGTTTGGCTCCGCCACTGTCGCGATTTCTTTCTCTGCACCGACCCGCTCAGCGGTAACGATCGAAGGCTCTTCAGATTCTCCCATGGCCGTCGTTTGGGTTAATATCCAAAAGTTATTCATTTTGGTTTTTCCTTTGCTTGATTAGGTTTCTTCTGCCGTATTTTCAAATTGGCATTTATAACCGAAAATTGCTGCAAATCACACACAAAAATTCGGAATCTTTCTTGTCGTTTCACTGTTTTTTCCCAGGTGATGCCTTGCCCACTGCTCAAATTCGTTTCTCTCGATGGCTTGTCTTATTTGTATCATCAATTTCTGATAAAATCTCAGATTATGGACCGTTGTCAGGATGGGGCCGAGCATCTCTGAGATATTGAAAAAATGCCTTAATGTGCCTTTGCTAAAGTTCCGGCAGCAGTAGCAATCGCAACCAGGCTGAAGCGGTTCGACCTGATTTGTGTGGATGTTGTTTCTGAGCCTGACCGGACCGGCATTGGTGAAAGCGTAGGCGTTTCGTCCGTTTCTGCTTGGCAGTACGCAGTCAAACATATCGATGCCCGCCCGGACCGCAGCTATAATTTCGGCCGGCCTGCCCACGCCCATAAGGTATCTGGGCTTTTCTCTTGGCAGTAGTGGGGCGGTCTGTTCCACCGTGCTCAGCATTTTCTCCGTGCCTTCGCCCACGCTCAGACCGCCAATGGCATATCCGTCAAAATCCAGGCCGACCAGCTCTTTTGCACATTGCCGCCGCAGCTTTAAGTCTATTCCACCTTGTATGATGCCGAAAAGTAACTGCTCATCTATTTTATGAGTTTCCCTGCAGATTTTGGCCCAGCGGATAGTTCGTTCGACCGCCTTTTCCACTTGAGAGTGTTTACTGGAGAAGGGGACGCATTCATCTAAGCACATAATAATATCGCTGCCGAGGCGATTTTGGATTTTTGTTGCCCGCTCGGCATCGATAAATATCTTTTTGCCGTCTATATGGCTGGCAAACTCGACACCGTTATCATCTATTCGACTAAGGGTGCTAAGCGAAAAGATTTGATAACCTCCGCTGTCGGTAAGTATAGGGCCTTGCCAGCTCATCAATTTGTGCAGCCCGCCGAGTCTTTCAACTACTTCCACACCCGGCCGAAGCATTAAGTGATACGCATTAGCCAGGACTACCGAGGTTCCGGTTTCAGCCAGTAGTGCGGGTGTGATGCCTTTTACTGCACCGCTTGTGCCGACCGGCATAAATACTGGTGTCTGTATGTCGCCGTGGGATGTGTGTAATACACCTCTGCGTGCTGAGCTATTTGAATCTTCACTTACAATTTCGAAGTTTCGCATGATTTTATGCTAATAAACCTTTGAAATGTATGAATTCGGATAATAGTGCCCCAGGATTTGATACGCAGTTTTTCCCTGTCTTGCCATACCCTGAGCTCCGGACTGGCACAGGCCGACACCGTGGCCCCAGCCGCGGCCCGCTATGAAGCTGAATTTGCCCTCTTGCGACAGAATTTTGCAGGCCGTGCTTCTGAATTTCTTACCGCTTGGATCGAGAGTAAGCCGCAAATCTTCTGCTCTCAGGTAGCCGCTTTTTCCGTTTACATCTGTTATTTTAACCGCGGTAATACGTGAAAAACCTTCATATTTGCTTTGTTTGGTTGGTTCTATCGTCTTTATCCGGCCCAGCTTTCCAAGCTTGGGATACTTTTCCGCCAAACGTTCTGTAACATAGCTGCTGTCAAACTGAACCGTTGGCCAGAACAGCGTGTTGGCCTTGGTTACATCTTTGCAGTATGGACAAACTGCCCCAATCAGCGGAGTAAATGCCTTTCCAAAGACGTTCTTACTATCTTCAGTATGTCCCCCGCAGGACGAACTGTAATAAGCCGGGAAAAGGTCTTCCCGGCCGTCAGTCTGTGTATGTATCAGCACTTGGCCGCTTGTGCTGTTGACAGCGTTCCAGACCGGCCGGCTTTCGGCCTCAAGGCCGCCATATACCTGGCTGGCCTGAGTGCTGAGCACATCCCAGGGCCTTTCGACGCCAAAATGTTTTTTTATATACAGGCAGTAGGTTCGTGCGGCAATAGCCTGGGCCTTTAGCGCCTCCGGCTCCCAGTAATATGGCATCTCACTGCCCACAACACCCGCCAGATATGCCTCGAGTGGTACGCTGTTGATGGCTCGAAAGGCTGAACTTTTTCCCTCCGGCCCTTCGGAGAGGTTGGTTTCGTTGAGTAATAATTGCAGGTCTCCACGATAGTACCGTCCATTCAATTGAAAAACAAACGGCTTATCGGGTAGAATAGTGATTAGTCTGCTGTTGAAAGACCGATTTGCGAAAAACATTGTCCCATCGGACATCGTTATTTTTATTGGGCACTCGGATTTGTCAAAATAAGCTTCTATCCGTTGCTCTGGTCCCGTGGCGAGGGCAAAAGAGCTTGGGACGTTTATGGTGCAGGTCTTTATGTCCTTAAGCAGCAGGACTCTAATCCGAAACTTTCGGGCGATTTCCATTTGTGGCGTAGGCCCGAATAACTGACGCTCCCTGCACCCCAAACCGACAGTTAATAATATCAGAATAACTGCCCAGACTGCGGATTTTCCTGAATTTGCCTTGGGCTCTCGCTGCCGGCGAAGCCCTTGGCGGAGCCGGGTAGCAATGATATGCAACATCAATTTCTCGATTTTCTTACAAATATTGCGGCCGATCGGCCCGTCTCGAAATCCTTGAGAGAGCCGGGCACTTATTCAAGCTTGCGCAGCGACAGGTTCAGGTCGGTAAGTTGCTGCTTTATCTCGTTCAGACTGGTTACGCCGAAGTTCTTACAGCCCAGTAGCTCCACTTCCGTTTTACTAATCAAATCACCAATCGTTCGTACATTGAGCCTCAGCAGACACTTTCTTGAACGGACGGAGAGTTCCATATCGTCTACTAATTTCTGCGAAAACTCCTGCTTGGTATTTAACGGCTCACTCGGTAGTTCCTCGGAGTCAGTAAATGTTTTGTTCTCAATCGCCATTCCGAGCTGCAGATTCTTTGATGCGAGAATGGTTTTAATTTCGTTCAACGATGTCTCACCGAAGTTTTTGTAGGACAGCAGGTCTACCTCGGTTGTATGCAGCAGGTCTCCTATTGTGGCGATGCCCATTCTTTTCAGGCAATTTCGGCTCCTTACTGACAGCTCGAAATCGGATATTGGCGTCTCCAGAATCTTGGCTCGGCGGTCAAGTCTCTTTTCCTTCTCCTCATCGTAAATCATTGTTTTTGAGCTGTCGATGTCCTGCTTAAACAGCAATGCTTTTTGATGGTTCGGATGAGACCTCAATACCGCCTCAACACACTGGCTGGCCTTTTCATATTTATTTAAGTCCTCGTAGAGCACAGCAAGATTCAGCAATGCGCTTATATATACCGGGCTGTGGACTGTGATTTGCTTATAGTAATCGATTGCCGCCTGTTCGTCCCCTCGCAGGTCGCACGCATAAGCCAGGTGAAAAAGTGCTTTCTGGTGTTCCGGTTCCAGTTCCACCGCCATTTGGTAATTGTTAATTGCCTCCTGGTAAAGGCCCTGAGCCTCCTGGAGCCGGGCAAGCTGATAGTGGTACTCGGCACTTACCTGCTCGAAGTTCGAGCAGGCTTGAAGCTGTTTTGTTGCTTCCTCAAATCTCGATTCATAACGAAGCGTTGCCGTTTTCTCCAGCATTATGCTCAGTTTTTCGGCCTGATGTTCGCGAGCCTTTTCAAGATTTGCTATTGCCTCCTTGAAATTGCCTTTTCGTCGTTGTGCATAGGCCAGGTAAAGAAACTTCTCCTTGCAATCATTCGAATTTTGTAGTTTTTCTATGGCTTGCTCGTCATTACCAAGGATGAATAATCCGATTCCTGTCGCCAGAGAAACCTTGGCCTCGGTCTTGCCAAGATTACTCTGGACTTGTTCCTTGAAGGATATTCGGTTCCGCTCGTTCGAGTGTACGCTCGTAGCAAGTTTTTGGATATCCGCAAGGCTGGGTAGGTCGGTCCCGAAAAGGTCAATCTTTGTTACCGTCTCTGGTACCATAGTCTATGTCTCCTGAAATGCTAATTGTTTAGGTAAATAGGTGATATATCTTCATCTTAAATCGGACTTATACGAGTTCAATCGAGCCTCTAACCGCCGAATTATAAGCTGATTACAGAAGTTTGCAACATAAATTTTAATCACTCCTCGCCGACGGAATGTGGTTTTTTTTGTGTCATTTTCCCGGATTTTTGCAATACAATAGGTTGTCTTGCCGTCATATCTATATGGAAGTGCTGCTGATGGATACACCAGAGAATCTAAGTGAGACTATAGCCGCCTGTAAGAATCGGCGGGAAGAGGCTTTTTCGCGTCTTGTCGATATGTATGCCCGGCGGCTTTACGGTTATTTTTATCGGCTCACCGGTAAGGCGGAGGTGAGCGAAGAATTGCTTAGCGAAATGTTCCTGAAATTGGTTGAAAAAATAGATACATACAGGGACGGCTCTTTTGAAAAATGGCTTTTCACGATAGCAACTAACGTTTTTCGCGACCATTTGAGGGCCCGTCGGCGCGAAAAAAAGTTTTTGGACTGGAAAGAGCGGCAGATGCTCATCGATTCGCAGTCTCGCTCCGGCGGCGTGGAATATCTGACCGACAGCTTGCAGGTCAACCTTGAAAAACTGGATGAGGAGACTCGGGAGCTACTGGCCCTGCGGTACTATTCGCAGTTGAGCTTCAGTCAAATCGCTCGAATGCGGTCACAGCCGATTGGCACAGTACTCTCAAAAGTGCATCGCGGCCTTAAGAAGCTGCGTGAGCTGATGGGAGAATAATTGTGGGACATTGAATTATGAAAAAACAGAACGATGAAAATCTTGAGCAGTTGCTGGAGAAATTCCTCGGCACCGAAGAGGCCCAAAAGGCGGCCAAGGAGATTCGGCAGGGTGAGGAGCTTTTTGCTCAGCATCCCGCTCCTGAACTGGACGAGAGGCAGCTCGCGAGTCTAAAGGCACAGATTTCTGCGCGTCTGTCCAAACCCAGGGCAACCTTCTCTGCAGCACGTGTTTTTAAAATAGCCGGTGTAGCCGCCGCCGTTATTATATTTGGCTGGGTCGGGCTGCAGTTCTTTGAGCTGAGCCGACCTGAACCTCGGATAGAGAGGACCGTTGCGGTCGAAGGGGTCCGCAGAACCTGGAGTGGCTGGGATGAGACTGAAGTGGATACTGAAATGGCGGGTTTAGTCGAGGAAATCGACCAGATTGAAAGTAGTATATTTGCTCTAAGACTTGGTGAGCAGGACAGTGCCAACGGTACGATTCTTGCCGATATTGAGACAGAAATGGTTGAAATTGATAATGTCTTTTGGAAAGGGTAAATCTGATGAAAACGAGCTATTTAACAATTATGGTCTTGATGGCCGTTCTGGTTTTGTGGCCTGGTGTTACAGACGCTGTGGCCGAAAAGGCCGATCAGGCGGAAATGGGTCGTGGCCGGTGGCATGGGCCTGTAGCAATGTCGGAGGAAAGGATAGAGAGAATATTGAATAGGATTGAGCAAACGAATCCTGAAAAGGCAAAGGAATTGGCGCGTCTTCGCGAAGAGGACCCCAACGAGTTTCAAAAGCAGCTCAGAGAGCATTTTCGCAAAGAATTTGGTGAAAGACACAGACAACGAAGGACTGAACGGATGGGTCGAGAGCAGGGACATCGTGGACGTGAGCAAATGGTGCCTTCCAAAGGTGGTGGAAAGGGACCTCTGAGAGACCGAATGTGGGAAAAGCATACTAAGTTTATGGGTTGGCTCACGGAGAATTATCCTGACGAGGCCAATCGGCTGAAACAATTGCAACAGAAAGATGATGAAGCCTATTTTGAAGAACTTCGTCTGGCAATGAAGACGTATCGGTCTATTATGCAGGCCTCGACAAGGAATCCTGAACTGGCCGGGGTACTTAAAGAAGATTTGCGTCTTAGAGAAGAACGCCGTGAATTACTGGCGGAAATCAAGGCTGCTACCGATGAAGACGAAAAACAACAGTTGAAAAATCAACTGGAAAAGGTAGTTGCCGAAAGATTTGAGCTTATCATAAAGCGAAAACAGGTAAGATATGAGGAAATGCTCGGGAGGCTCGAGCGTTTGAAGGAGCAGGTCAAAGAGCGTAAGAACGAAGTTGACAGTCTAAAGAGTCAAAAGGCTGATAAGGTAAAGGAGCGTCTTGAGGAGTTGCTCGGTGGCACGGAAAAAGTCGATTGGGACTGAACTCGGACTTGCCTGCCGTTCTGCCCCGGTGGGCGGGCGGCAGGCAGGTCGGAATCCTTCCCTTTTATTGTGTACTTCCGGATTAGAGAGGTAAAATTTTTCTGACGCGGCTTCTGATAATTCCGCACAGAGACCGAAAATATCGTTCATTTCACTGAGCACGAATACATTGGTCATAAATAATAACTTTTCCTTTAAGAGAGCTTGGTCTTTTCTTGACATTTTAGTGTAATTCGGATATACTAATAATCAGTGAGATAGACAGCAGGCATAATCGGGGGGATACAAATAAATGTCAGGGGCAAGCAATACTAATATACTCATCGCTGCAGAAGGAGCACGTGGGCCGCCGAGGTTAAAATCGGCGGCTTTTTTTATGGCAAAATTTATCCTGCAATCATTACCTACCTTTCACTCGTACCATATAGTTTGCCTTAGCCAGTCATCGACAAATAGCGCAACATCAGGCCAGTTGACCGCACCATCCCGGTTCAGGTCGCCCGGCTCTTGGCTGGCGGTTTCCTGCCAGTCGCCCGCGATGTACGTTAGGTCCTGGAAATCACCTGTGCCGTCATTTGTCAGGTCTGCCAGGAGACTCCAGCCGGCCGGTGCCTTGCTTGCTTCTGTCGTACCGCCATAGGCGCCCATATTGATACGAGTGTTATTTGGCTCTTCAAATTCCCCGATTACAGTACAACCGGGATTGCCTGCGTCAATACAAAGACTTGTGCTTATATCTGTAATCCACCGGCCCTGGTTCGGTTCCCATCTGCCTGCCTGCGACTGCAAGTGATATTCGCCGTTGACCCAGGTATCGTCGTTCATATCTTCCGGTGTGCTGTTATTATCCCAGTAGCCGGCAGTAACAAAGCAGGGGTCTGTTTCAATATTTCCCGGCCCCCAAAGCACAGAACTGTTTGCATCGAAACTTGCCTGTATTTGTCCGCCCTTAATATCGCTGAATGAGACTGTAAGATTTGAAGTGCTTGAACCGCTGCTTACCAGGAAAAGCTCCGGTCCATCGGCGGCATAGTTGTCCCAGAGTATGCAGTTACTAATCACAGGTTTCATACTGCTCCGGTAATATGTTGCTCCACCGGCTTCAGTGGTGCGATTGCCGGTAATAGTACAGTTGCTTAGATTTGGACTTGCTCCGTTACAAAGAATCGTGCCACCGTAGTATTTGGCCTGATTGCCCGCAAAAGTGCAATGGCTGATTGCCGGATTACTGCTAAGCCAGCAAAATATGCCGCCGCCGTATTCGGCTGAATTTCCCGTAAAAAGGCAGTCGCTAATCGTTGGATGTGATAGCCAGCCGCAATATATGCCGGCACCCACATAATCCGTCGAATTGTCCGTAATAGTGCAGTTGCTGATACTCGGGCTACTGAAATAAAGGCAGAAAATAGCACCTCGGCCGCCGTTATTGCCTTCAAACCTGCAGTTTGCTATCGTTGGGCTTGAATTATCACAGAAGACAGCATTACCGGCCGGTGACATAAAGTAGACTACAGGCTCCTCCGGCCCATAGCCGTTGGTTATAGTTATACCAGCAAGGACGGAACTCGGGCCTTCTCCGGACGCGAATTTGAATCCGCGATGTGGCTGCTGTTCTGTTCCATTACAGTCGATTATGCAGTTCTCCGGGCCGTTTTGGCTTTGAACTGTAATGGACTTACCATTGAAATTGATGTCACGGTTACCCGGCCCGCTATATATACCGTCGGCGATTAACACTCTTCCAGTATCCCAGGACCTGTCGATTGCTTCCTGTAACGTTGTGAACTGAGTGGGTACATTAATGTCGCCGGGCCCGTTAGTTGTAAAAACGTAGCACCAGCCGTCATTGGTGTCAATTGTCTCATTGCCGGCAATATCGGTGGCGTAAATTTTGAAAAAATACTCGGTCTCGAGGCTAACACCCCTTAGTTTTATAACATGGCTTGTTGCCAGAACAGGATTCCTTCTGACAAAGGCGTTTGGGTCCGTACAGCTAAGGCCACACAGAATTTTCGTTAATGCCGGTTCATTTGTCTCGAAGCTGACTATCGGCTCAGGCCCCGGTATATCGAGTTGAATGTTGAAAATGCTTGGCTCCTCGCAGTCGATAATTGCCGTATCAGTTGCTGTCGCGGTGTTTCCGGTGCCATCATTTGCATCTTCGTACGTTGCATAGATGGTTAAATCGTGTGATAACTGCAATGTCCCGTCTTCGATGTTTGGTTCACCGGGAACTGTTGATATCGACCCCGTAAAGATACCCATGCCGGGAATTGTTTGCTCCAGAACGACCGTTTCCAGGTCGCCGTCGCTGGTTGTCACGGTTACTTCCTGGGTGCTGTTGCTGTCAAGGTCGCTATCGGCCAGGTGGATGGAAACCAATCCTGAGCAGGTGTAATAGTCACGCTCGAGCTTTATCTGCCCTTCGGGTGTGGTGCTGGCAAGCAACGCATTGAAGATATTAACTCGCCCATTCGAAGCACAGATTCCGGGAGCAATTGTGTCGGAGGTCTGTCTGATAATATCGTTTATGTCGTCATAGCTTAGTATGGGATTGACTGATATTAGCATTGCGCAGAGTCCGGCAACAAGCGGACAGGCCATCGATGTTCCTGAGGCAACCGTCTTGTACCCGTCGTATGTTGTGCCCATTGATGTTCCCTGAGCTCTTAGTGACAAAATATCCACCCCCGGTGCAGCCAGGTCAACCCAGTTGCCGTAGGTGGAAAAAGGAGCTCTGTCGTCGTTGGAATCCGTTGCGGCCACGGAAATCATACGTGCGTAATTGGCCGGGTAAAAGGGCACGTCAGAGTTATCATTGCCTGCCGCTGCTACCAGTATTACTCCCTGACTGTGGGCATAGTCTATCGCCTCCTGCGTCGATTCGAGATAACCACCACCACCCCAACTGTTCGAGATGACTTCGGCCCCGTTTTCAACGGCGTAGTAAAAGGCTTCTACGGCATCTGTTATATCTCCCAGACCCCCCGGACCGAGAAATTTTAGTGACATTATTTTGGCATCCCAGCAGACGCCGGTGATATCCAGCTCGTTATTTCCTTTGGCAGCGATTATTCCAGAGCAGTGTGTGCCGTGCCCGTGGTCGTCCTTTGGGTCGCCGTCTCGATTAAGGAAGTCGTATCCGTACACGTCGTCCACATATCCGTTTTTGTCGTCGTCGACATTGACAATGCCGTTCAACTCCAATTCGTTGACCCATACATTGCCCGCCAGGTCTCTATGGTTGTAGTCAACTCCGGTATCGACTACCGCAACTATTGTTTCCTGATCGCCCGTGTATATATCCCAAGCCTCGGGAGCGTCGATGTCGCAGTCTTCAGTGCCGGGCGGGTGCCTGTAACGCCCGCTTTCCGGATACATTTGTCCCGTGTTGTTGAGCGCCCATTGTACTGGATAATTTGGGTCGTTGGGTTCTCGAAATGTGGAGACAATATAATTGAGTTCCGCGTATTCGACCTGCGGGTCATTGGCATAAGCAGCCGCTATCTCTTCAAGCGATTCTCCGGGTCCGGGGGCCACTTTAATTTTGTATATTCCGCCAAGCTCAGGTACCTGTATATTTTTAGGCGCCCGCGCCAGCCTTCTTAAAATCCGCCTTTCTGCCCTGGTCAGGAGCGTCTTGTTTTTTTCACGAAGTGCCTTTATGTGCTGTCTGTTCTTTCTGAAGTTTTTGAATATGGCATTGGCACTGCTTAATCTATATTTGTTGTTCAGCCTGTCGAGGGAGGCCGATAGCTTTAGCTTATCAGGCGGCAGACCCTTCCCTAATTGCGTCTCAAGAGTATCTGTAAGGCTCGTCTTGAACTTTACGATAATCTCGTTTGGAACATACTCGGCTGCCTTTGTGTTCGCTGACAAATCAGGCGGGGACGAGTCGTCGGCAGGAATGATTATCCTGGGATTTGGTGAGTTTTCAATCGCAGCCTGAATTGCGTTATGTTCGTGTAAACCGGCCGGCTGTGCCTCCGCAACGACTGCCAAACAAACCAGAAAGGATATTAGTAATGCTTGGGCGACGAGCTTAACCACTAAGTCTCCTCCTGAATCTTGATGTAATTATATCACAATCGCAGTAAAAAACAAAGGCATTTCGCTTTTTTCGTCAGTGCTTCGTAGGCTTCTTTTAGACTACACGGCCTCGATTGTCGAAGGTGGTTTAGTGGTTATGTTGTAAGTAACGCTTACGACGCTGGCCACATTGCGGGTTATTTTTTCAGCCAGTTCGGTCAGTATTTCGAACGGCAGGTTTGTGGGTGTGCCCGTCAAGGCGTCGGTGCTTTCCCAACAGCGGACTTCTATTTGCATTCCGAAGTCGCGCTTCCCGGCCCTCATCCCTGTTACCCTGTCCTCGTGCAGAATCGCCAGGTATTGAAATGCTCCTGTATCCGAGAGCATATCTTCCACGATTGCCGTAGCCTCTCTTACGATTTGTACTCTTTCGGGCGTAACTTCACCTATGACCCTTGCAGCCAAAGCGGGGCCGGGGAAGGGCGGCCGATTGTAGGTTTTGGCAGGCAGCCCCAATGCTTTTCCGACGGCTCTTACGCCGCTCTTTCGCAGTTGTACGATAGGCTCTATCACTTTGTAGCCGTACTGCTGCTGCGTATCAATCCCTAATTGTTCGAGGATGTTGTGCTGTCTTTTAATCCCTGCAATGGTCTCTTCGACGTCCGTATAGTTTGTGCCCTGTAGAAGGTATTTTGCTCCGCTTTGTTTCACCATTTTACCGAAGACGTCCTTGTAAAAAGTTTGCGTGATGGCTTCTCTTTTTTCCTCCGGGTCGCTTAGGCCTTTAAGGGCACTGAAAAACTGCTCTTTGGCGTCGATTATTTCGACGGGCACGCCTAATTTCTCGAAAACCGCCGCTATAGTCTGCGGCTCATCCTGCCGCATCAGGCCGTTGTCTATAAAATATGTTTTTAAGTTCTCGCACAGCGCCTTGAAGCCCAGCAGCGTGACTACAGAGGAATCCACACCGCCGGATAGTGCGTTCACGGCCGGGCCGTCAATCTCGGCGCGAAGCTCCTGTATTTTTTGCTCGATAAATTCTTCCGGTTTAAGGTCGGTGGTTTTGAGTTCCTGTAATTCCATTTTAAGGCTCCTCTTATACGGTGGGATTAACGCTTCAGGCCGACCGGGCTGCGGCGGGCTCCGCCCCGACGAGCGGCCTTACAATAAGCGGCTACTATAAATTCTCCGGCCCGGCCCGGCAAGATAAATGTCGTGTTGCATAAAGCGGCAATTTTGGCTAAAATGAATCGAGTAATCAGAAGACAGAGAACAGAAGACAGAAGCTTGCCCTGAGCGAATTCGAAGGGACAGAGGGATACAAGAATGACTAAAGAGGAATTACTTGAAATTATAGAACAAGCGGCAAGAGATGGAAGGGCAAGGCTTAACCTAGTCGGCAGAAGCATAAAGGAGCTGCCGGCTGAGATTGGGCAGTTGAAAAATCTGCAAGAGCTCTATCTTTCCGACAATCAGCTTACATCAGTTCCGGACTCCTTGGAGCAGTTGACAAATCTAATGTGGCTCTGTCTTTCCCATAATCAACTTACATCAGTTTCAGATGCGCTGGGGCAGTTAAAAAATCTACGGATGCTTGATCTTTCCGAAAATAGGCTTGGATCGGTTCCGGCCTCCTTAGGGCAGTTGAAAAATCTACAGGAGCTCTTGCTTTCCAGAAATCAGCTTACATCGGTTCCGGATACGATGGGGTGGTTAAGTAAACTGGAGAAGTTGGATCTTGATGGTAATAAGTTTACATCAGTACCGGACTGGTTAGGTCAATTGAGTAATCTACAGGAATTGTATCTTCGCTTCAATAAACTTACATCGGTTCCGACCTCCTTAGGGACGTTGAAAAAACTGAAGGTACTCAATCTTTATCGTAATCAGATAACATCTGTACCGGCTTGGTTAGGTGAATTGAATAGTCTGAAGACGCTCTGGCTTTCCGGCAATCAGCTTACATCGGTTCCTAAATCGCTGGGTCAGTTGAGTAGTTTGCAGGATTTAGGTCTTACCCACAATCAACTTACATCGATTCCGGACTCCTTAGGTCGGTTGAGTAATCTGCAGCATCTGTATCTTTCCAAAAATCGGCTAACATTGGTTCCTGGCTGGTTGGATCAGTTGAGAAACCTGATTAGGCTTGAATTGAGCGGAAATCAGATAACGGAATTGCCGTCTGCGACGTTGGAGCTAGAATTGGATATTAAGTGGGAATGGAAAAGGAATCCGAGTGAGAAAGGAATATTTCTGGCAGATAATCCTTTGGAAAAGCCGCCTATTGAGATTGTAAAACGGGGCAAGGGGGCAGTAAAGGAGTGGTTCAAAGCGCTGGAAGAGGAAGGAGAGAGACTACTTGATGAGGTAAAGGTGTTATTAGTAGGTTATGGAGGTGCGGGTAAGACATCGTTAGTTCGACGTTTAACAAGGGGAGAGTTTAAGAAAAACGAGCCAAAGACACACGGTGTGAGGATAAACGACTGGAAGATAAAAGTAGATGGTGAAGTGATAAATGTTCATTTCTGGGATTATGGGGGCCAAGGGATTATGCAGGCGACGCATCGAGTATTTTTCTCACAGCGTAGCTTGTATGTACTGGTCATCGATGCCAGGCAGGAGTCGAATCCAGAGGAGTGGCTGAAAAGTATAGAGAGTTTAGGAGGGAAGTCTCCTGTTCTAGTTGTAATTAATAAGATAGACGAACACGCATTTGGATTGAACGAACCGGAACTTGAAAGAAAATACCCAAATATCAAGGGCTTCTACCATCTATCGTGTAAAAGCGGCGATGGCCTTAGATCGTTTAAGGAAGGTTTGAAGAAGCATATTGTGCAGATTGAAATGAGGGAAATAAAGTGGCCGAGACACTGGGCAAAAGTGAGGGAACAACTTGGACAACTTAAAAATGATTATATTACATATGCGGAGTACGAAGATATTTGCAGAAAAGAGGGGGTGATTAAAGAGACAAGGCAAAGAGAGTTAATAAGAATATTGCATGAGCTTGGAGTAATGTTGCATTTTCCAGAAAGGAATTTGGCGGATACAGAAGTTCTTAATCCTGAGTGGGCCACAGAGGGGATATATAAAATTATTAATTCAAAAGAACTTAAGAAGCGCCAGGGTAAGCTGCCGGCAAACAAACTGAATTACGTATTGAATGTAGAGCGGTTAGAGGACCAGCGCGGCCGGCTAAAGAAATATAGCAAAAAGGAACAAAACTATATCGCAGAGCTAATGAACAAGTTCGAGTTGTGCTACGAATTGGACGACGACACCATATTAGTTCCGGATTTATTGACTGAACAGGAGCCGAGGAAGGGTCTGCCGAAGGAAATTGATTTGCGGTTTTATTTTGAATATAATTTTCTTCCAGCAGTGGTGATGCCGCGTTTTATGGTGAAAAGTTGCGCCGACCTGGATGCGAACCTGTGCTGGCGGACAGGGGCAGTTTTGAAGAATGAGTCATTTAGTGCGGTTGCAGTGGTCAGGCAGGACAGACGCGAAAGAAGAATCTATGTTGAAGTGAGTGGCCGGCAGGCACGAGATTACTTCGCTACCATTCGAAGAACTATTCTGGAAATTAATAATAGTTTTGAGAAACTTGATGTTACAGAATGGGTGCCATTGCCTGATGAGTCAAATCATGCGGTGAAATACTTAGACTTGATAGGGCACGAGACCGCTAGACCCAGACGCGAAGAGAAATTCGTTGGAGAGCTTCAAAAGGGCTATCAAGTTGCGAAACTACTGGGGAGTATCGAAAGCCGGAAAGAGACCGGAGAGAGAATAAAGGAGATGTATGACCTGAGGGGCGTAAAGGTAGAAGGAGATTTGGTAATGGACGGTGACAAAATAAATGTAAAGGGTGACGCAATCGGTTCGGCGTTTGGGCGAGGAGCGAGTGCGCAAGCAGGTGATATTACAGTGGTTAGGCAGAACATAGAGAATTCTTCGGGTCTTGATGAAGATACAAAGGCAAAGTTGAGCAAAGCCTGTGAAGAATTGGAGAAGCTGAAGATGTGCGAGGAGGATGTGCGAGATGTACTTAATGATCTGGAACAGCTTCGAGGTGAGCTTGCGAAACCGGCAGAAGAACGGAATAAGAGAGGTGGGCGAATTAAGAAGCTGTGGGGGAAAATCAATATTATTGCTCAGCCTGTGGCGGCAGTACTATCGACGATATCAAGCATAGCACAACTATCAGGATAGAATCTTTATTAGCTTTGGGGTTTTGCATTTGTTGAGTAATTGTGAGAAGATTGAAAGATGGGGGATGTTTGAGATTTCGCTCGAAGGGCCGGCGGATGGTAATCCGTTTGTGGATGTACAAATCGGTGCAGAGTTTCGATTAGGTGATAAAGTAGTCAGGCCTGAAGGTTTTTATGATGGCAGCGGTGTTTATAAGGTTCGTTTTATGCCCACAGAGGAGGGCACCTGGCAGTATTCGACCGTAAGTAATGTCCCTGAACTGGCCGGCAGGAAGGGCAGCTTTATTTGTACGGTCCCGTCCGAAGGTAATCACGGGCCGGTATGCGTTGATAAAAATAATCCGCGAAAACTCAGCTATGCCGACGGCACAGCGCATCTATCCATCGGCACAACGTGTTATGCCTGGACTCATCAGGGCGATGCGATGGAAGAGCAGACCCTGAAGACTCTCAACGACGCCCCATTCAACAAGGTGCGGATGTGTGTGTTTCCCAAATCATTTCCCTATAATGAAAACGAGCCGGTGTATTATCCGTACGAGGGCCGGCCGCTGAAAGACTGGGATTTCAAACGGCCCAATCCGGCATTTTGGCATCACTTTGAAAAACGAGTCCGGCAGCTTGCGGATATGGGCATCGAGGCCGACGTGATAATATTCCATCCTTATGACCGCTGGGGTTTTATGAATATGGGTGATGAAAATAACCGATTCTATCTGCGTTATCTTATCGCCCGGCTGTCGGCGTTTCGCAACGTATGGTGGTCGATGGCTAACGAATACGACCTCTTTGAAAATTGGCCACTGAGCTGGTGGGATGAATATATTTCGCTTGTCAGAAGCCACGACTCATACGGCCACTTGTGCGGTATCCATAACTGCCGGGCCTGGTACGACCATAATAATCCGGGGCTAAGCCACGTTAGTATTCAGAGTAGTGATTTTCCCACAATCGAGAAAAATTTTGAAATGTATCCATCAAAGCCCCATATCTTTGATGAGTGCCGATATGAAGGTGATATTGAGCAGAGCTGGGGACGGCTGTCGCCCGAGGAGATGACACGTCATTTCTGGATGGGCTTTCTGGGCGGATGTTATGTCGGCCACGGTGAGACGTATATGCATCCAGACGATTTACTGTGGTGGTCTAAAGGCGGCCTGCTTCAGGGCCAAAGCCCGGCCCGTATCCGTTTCTTAAAGGAAATTCTCACCGCCTTGCCGTTCCAGGAGATGAGTCCTGATTTTTCACAAATGCCAAATATTTTTATACTCGCCAAATCCCACGAGCTTTACCTGATTTACTTTGCCGAGGCCGGCAAGTTCGAGATAGACCTGCCTGCAGGTGCCATTTACGAGCTTGAAGTTATCGATACGTGGAATATGAAAAAAACGCCGCAAGGCGCCGTCAAAGGCAGCAAATTCGAGTATGCAGGCAAAAAAGACCTTGCCCTGCATTTATGTGTTAGAAGTTAATTGGAGCCGTGGCGGTTTCGCATTTGCTCGGCCTTGGTGGCCTTTTCGAGAATTTTTTTCTCCTGGCGAGTCAGGCTGCTAATGCCGGATTCGTGGACTTTCCTCAAAATTCGGTCAACTTCCTTCTCAAGTGCCCGCTCGCGGCCGAAATCGCTTTCCCATCTGACTACCCGGTTTTTCTCTCTGAGTTTTTTAAGCCAGGGTTGCCACATAACATAGATTGCCCCGGCAGCCATGCCGCCGAGATGCGCCGCTTCGCCGCCGGCATTTTCGCTGCGGCTCACTACAAGAACCAGATACATTATCGTTAGGATAATTGCCGCCTTTCTTATTGGCAGGGGAAAGAGAATAAGTATGACCACAAAATGAGGGAAAAGGATTGCACAGGCCGCCAACATTCCTAATACCGCGCCGGAAGCCCCGACCATTGTATGCCCACCGAGAAAACCGATGCCGACCAGAAACAGATAAAACAGGCCGCCTGCCGCACCACAGCTGAGATAAAACATGATGAATTTCCTGCCGCCCCAGTTGCGTTCAAGCGTGGGGCCTAAAAAGAAAACGCCCAGCATATTAAAAAGGACATGCCCGAATGAAGCATGCAGAAACTGGTAGCTTATGAGTCGCCAGAGTTGTATTGCTTTGGTAAGTGAGGAAGCGTCTACTGCAAACCATTGAACCAGAGAAGCAGCGAACGCCGGGCTAAATGCCATCAGGAGAAATACACCTATATTTATGATAAGCAGCCATTTTACGGCAGGTGTGACGGGACTGAAGCCGAAGCGTATCGGCGGCATACCGCCCGATGGGCGGTAGTGCTCCTGTGTATAATCTCTATCGTAAAGGCCCATAATACAAAAATCTCGCAAAATCTGCCAATATATAATACCATAATATCAGCACTTTGTGCAACGAATCAAAGGAAAAGTTAGCAATGGGAAGGTTTGATTACCTAAATGAAACGCTTGAGCAGCTAAAGAAAGCGAATCTTTTCCGCAGCCTTCGGTCCATAGATTCTCCGCAGGGCTGTATCGTACGCGTTGAGGGGGCTGAGAAAAACATCTTTTGTAGCAACAATTATCTTGGCCTGGCTAATCATCCACAGGTTATTCAGGCGGTTCTCGAAGCGGCCCGACAATACGGGTATGGTGCGGCCGCCTCCAGGCTTATCAGCGGCACGATGAGGCCGCACATCGAGCTGGAGGAACGCCTTGCAGATTTTCTTTATAAGGAAGCGGCACTTGTTTTTCCGGCCGGCTGGATGGCCAATGAGGCGGTCATTCGAACCATTCCGCAGAAGGGCGATATCGTCCTGCTGGATAAATTAGACCACGCCTCAATAATCGACGCGGCAGGGGGCTGCCAGGCCGAGTTTAGAACCTATCGCCGCGACAGGCCGGAGAAGCTTGAGAAATTACTCTGCGAAAAAAAGTACAGACGAAAATTTATCATCACCGAGAGCATCTTTTCGATGGACGGCAACGCAGCGGACCTGAAGGCTCTTGTCGAGCTTAAAAATAAGTACGGGGCGTTTCTTATTGTCGATGAGGCGCACGCTTTCGGTTGCCTTGGGAAAAATGGTGCCGGTCTGGCCGAGGAGCTGGGACTGCTTGAGGAGATTGATGTCGTGGTTGCGACAATGAGTAAGGCGGTGGGAGCGACCGGCGGTGTTGTGGCCGGTGAAAAAAAGGTTATCGAATTTCTCATAAATAAGGCCCGCAGTTTCATATACACGACCTCACCGTCGCCGGTAAACTGCGCAGCGGCAATGGCGGCACTTGAGATAATAAAAACCGAGACTCATCGCAGAAGCAGGCTGAAGGAAAATGCCGATTACCTCCGCGGGCGACTTGAGAAGCTTGGTTTGAATATCGGCCAGAGCCGCAGCCATATAATACCCGTCATCATCGGCACTGAAGAAGATACTTTGGCGGCTGCAGAGGAGCTTTATAACAGAGGTTTTTTTATTGTAGCTATCCGGCCGCCCACCGTGCCGGCAGGGACGGCAAGACTAAGGATATCCATTCAGAGTGAGCATACCAAGGGGCAGCTTGATGACTTGTGTGATACCTTTGCAGAATTAATCGCTGGTGGGATTTTGCCGGTTTTAAGTTCCCGGACTACCTGAACGACTCAGTGAAATTTTGTCGGGCCCGGCCCTGAAGAAAACCAGCATTAAAATCAGACCCAGCACCGCCAGCCCGGTTCCCATTATTTGTGAAATAGTTAGACTGTCCACTTCGAAGGGATTGTCATCTCTAAGCGATTCCAGAAGGAACCGTGTTATGCCGTAAAGCACAAACATTAGCGCAAATGTGCAGCCCGGCGTGGGTGTAAACTTCCTGATAGCAGGTTCTTTCTTTGCCTTAATACCCCATCGCCAGAAGAGGAAAAGAACAAGTGACAGCATCGCTGCATTGCCTGAGGAATATAGCTGTGTTGGGTGGACCTTCAAAGCTCGATAAGCGCCGCTTTTAACTTCATCTTTTTGCTTGTCGCTTAGCAGCCTGTAGGGTTTCAAGTTGCCCTGCTCGGCCTCAATCCAATCATTATTTGAGACAAGATAGCCGAAAAATTCGCTCGGCAGCTTTAACCATGGCTCGCTGCGATTCCTTGCGGGATTCGGATATACCTGGCTAAGGTATGAAAACGAATGATAGGGGAAACGGACGGCCCAGGGTAGTTCTGTAGGTTTGCCAAAACAGCAACCGTTCAAAAAACAACCGATTCTGCCGAATGCCAGCGCGAGCATTAGCCCCATTGCAAGGATATCGAGGTAGCGGCGAACAGGCAGCTTGTGATAGAATAGGTATGCAATTATCACGGCTATGGAAAACGTAACGCCCCCAAGAAGCTCCAGCCCCCCGTGCCAAATAGCAAAGATGTTATGCCAATCGCCTTGAAATTCCGAGTAGTGATGTACAACGTAGAACAGTCGTGCTCCAACCACGCCAGCTATCAGTGAGTATAGAGCGGCATTTGTTATCATCTGGGGGCTGGCGGTGATATCACGGGATAGCGACCTGATTACAAAGATGGCTACAAGGAAGCCGATGACCATCATCAGGCCGTAGCTCTTAATCGTTAGGTTAACGAAAGGTATTTCAAAAAGCTCAGGATACATTTAATCTCACAAAAGATTTTTTATTTTGTTATTTTCGTCTACTACGATAACTTTCGGTTTGAGCTTCTTTGCTTCCTGCGGAGTATAATAGCCGAAGTTGAGTATGATGATGGTATCGCCCGGATTAAATAGCCTTGCCGCCGCACCGAGGACTTCAATAGTTCCTGAACCGGCTTCGGCTGGTATGACATATGTCTCTGCTCTGTTTCCGTTAGTAACATCCGCCATCAAGACGGCTTCGTAGGGCAAAATCCCCGCTGCCGTCATCAATTCGGAATCGACGGCCAGGCTGCCTGAATAGTGTAGTCTTGTCTCGGTTACCGTAGCGGCGTGAATCTTACTTTTCAGGGCTTTAACAAACATCTTTTGTAAATTTCCGAATTAACAGATTCTTATCTTTTGACACAATGACGTCGGTAATTATACGTTGTTATTTCTTCAAGTCCACCAATATATTGTCTATCAACCGGGCCTTGCCGATGTGAACGGCAAGCGCAACAAGTATTTTGCCTTCGGTGCGTGCGACGTCCTGCAGCGTTTCGGCATCGACGATACTAACGTAATCTATCTTTGCTGATGGCACCTGCTCTATCGTACGACACATTTCAGTGATAAGGGTCCGGCTGTCCGCAACTCCCTCTCCGATCATTTTTTTACATTTTTGCAGGGCTGTATACAGAACAGCGGAGTCTTTCTTCTCGGTCTCGGTCAAGTACCGGTTTCTGCTGCTGACCGCCAGGCCGTTTTTTTCCCGCACCGTAGGGCACACAACGATTTCCAGCGGCATATTCAAGTCGGCAACCATACGCTTAATCACAATTGCCTGCTGAGCGTCTTTTTGGCCGAAGAATGCGACGTTTGGCATAATAATATTAAACAGCTTTGCGCAAACAGTGGTTACTCCTCGGAAATGCCCCGGCCGGAACCGGCCGCAAAGAGGCTCGGTAAGCTTCCGGACATTGACCCAGGTCAGATTTTCCCGCGGATACATTTCCTGAACGGTTGGTGCGAAGATAACATCGACGCCCACTTTCTGGCACGCATCGGCATCAGCCTTCAGGTCGCGTGGGTAATTCTCAAAATCCTCACCTGGGCCGAACTGGCTCGGATTAACAAATATACTAACTACAACGAAGTCGGTTTGCTGCTTTGCTGCTTCGATAAGAAACAGGTGTCCCGAATGCAGCGCGCCCATCGTGGGGACAAGACTAATCTTTTTGCCTTTGTCGCGGGCGGCCTTAACCAAAGCTCTTACAGACTGTATCGTTTCTGCAATTTCCATTATTTATTCTTTAGCGATTCAGACCGGCCTTGAAGCCTCTTTCCAAATCCTCGATTATATCTTCGATGTCCTCAAGCCCAACGGCAAGTCTGAAAAGGGTGTCGGCAATTCCCAGCTTATAACGCTGCTTTTTTGTGTAGTCGTAGTAACTGACCAAAGCCGGATGTGTTATCAGTGTTTCGGTCCCGCCAAAACTTGGCCCTATATAAGTTAGTTTCAATGCATCGAGGAATCGTTTTGCAGTATTAATGTTGCCCTTTATATCAAATGTGACTACTCCGCCGCCGCCGCTCATTTGCTCTTTTGCCACTTTATAATGCCGGTGACTTTTAAGGAAAGGATAATATACCTTCTTGACGGCGGGATGGGCTTCGAGGAACTGGGCTACCCTCAGGGCGGATTCATTTTGCTTTTGCACGCGCAGGGGAAATGTTTTGAGTCCCCGCAACAATAGATAACAGCAATGCGGGTCAATTAGGCCGCCCATTGATTTGTGCAAATTCCTTATTTTTTCAATAAGTTCCTGTTCGCCTAATACTGCACCTGCGAGGATATCATTATGGCCTCCCAGGTACTTGGTCGCACTTTGCAGGACAATATCCATCCCGAACTCAATGGGTCGCTGGTTTAAGGGAGTGCTGAATGTGCTGTCTATCAGCGTAAGAACATTGTGCCTGGTTGCTATCTTCTTGATTTTGACAAGGTCGAAGATGTTTAAATAGGGATTGGTTGGTGATTCGGAGAATATGAAACGTGTGCTCTTCTTGATGGCTTTTTCGAGAATTTCGTAATTTCCGAACGGCACAATTGTGCAATCGATGGCAAACTGCTTCAAATATGACTTGCAGAATTCAAGCGTTTTTTTGTAGCTGTCGTCGGTAATAACGATATGGTCACCCGACTGGACCAGCGAAAGAATAGTTGTGGTTATGGCGCTCATTCCAGAGGAGAAAACAACACAAGCTTCGGCACCTTCGAGGTTGGCAAGGCGAGCCTCGGCTATTTTTGCGGTCGGATTGCCGTACCTGCCGTATTCGAAATGTTCCTTGCCCTTTTTAGTGTAGTCTTCGATGGCTTTGCTGTTTTTGAACGTATATGTAGATGTTTGAATGATAGGGGTTGTAATCGAGTCGGCATATTTTCTTCTCGGCTCGCCCGCATGTATCGACCTGGTGGAGAGGGATTTACTTTTTTTCTTGGGTTTATTTTTTGCAGATGATTTGGGCATTATTAATTTCTCCCTTAACAAATAACTATTAAGTTTATGCTTTAGCCGAATACCGATGCCTATAATCCGACGTCGGCACCTTTCAATTTTTGCATTTTATTTATACCGTAACATAACTTTTTACCTGGTTTGATAAGTCTTCAACACTTTGGGGCAGACGGTCGAGTGTGCTGGTTTGCTGGCGAATTACGGGACAAGTGCTCCAATTGGCAAAAAGCTGCTTATAATCAGAGTACAGGATTTTTAGAAATTGCATCTCGATTTTCTGTTCATAAGGTCTGTTTCGTTTGTGGATGCGCTCCAGACAATTCTCCACCGAATCTTGCAGATATATTACGAGAACCGGTTTTGCAACGCTTCCGGCCAGATGCCGACTTAGACGCTTATATAAAGCCTGTTGTTCGGTATCGAGTAATCGCTCAGCGTATATATTTTCTTTTTCAAAGATATAGTCACTTATAACAACCTTGCCGGGCGATAAAGAGTCTTTATTTAGCTGCTCGATTCTACTTGATAAAAAGTATAGTTGGGAATCGAGGGCCAGCTCTTTTTTGCCGGTGTAAACCTCCGGCATAAACGGATTCGTATCGTAAGCCTCGAGCACAATCTTGCAACCAAAGGCACCGGATAATTCCCCAGCCAACGTCGTTTTACCCACGCCGATTAATCCGGCCAGACAGACAAGCTGAGGGATGTCTTTTTGCAGCACAAAGTCTCTGCCGTTAAGCCTTTGGGCCAACTCTTTGACCGTTTGGTTGAGAATGGGGTGCATAAGATGGCTGTCCAGCTCACATAGGCCATTTAGTACGAATGAACGCAGATGCATTTGCCGATGCGGCACGGTCAAATCGGACGTATTTACGACTTTATTGCCGAACAAGAGCAAGTCAAGGTCGATAGTACGCGGCGACCACTTGCCGGACCGGGTTCGGCCAAGCGAGTTTTCTATTCTGAGTAATTGTTGAAGCAGTTGCTCTGCGCTCAGTGTAGTGCTTACTTCCGCTACTGTATTGAGATAGAGCGGTTGCTCCATTCCCGCGAGGGGATTGGTTTCAGTTATGCTGCTGGTGTGAACTTCGCCAGTTTGCTCAATCCCGCGGAGTTGCTCAATAGCATTGTTAATATGAGCATTCCTGTCGTCTATATTGCTACCCAGCCCAATATATGCTGTTGTATTTTGAGTCATTTATTTATCTTTTAATAAAGGTTCTGCCCGAGTGGCCGGAATACATTATAAGCAGCTGAATCGCTGCATAGCTTCTTTTACATCTTCCGGACGGCCGAAGGCACTTAGTCGGAAATATTCTTCGCCGGACGGTCCGAAGCCGGAGCCGGGTGTGCCGACAACATGCGCCTTTTGCAGTAACCGGTCGAAGAAGCCCCAGGAGCTTGGGCCATTCTGTGTTTTCAACCAGATGTATGGGGCATTTATGCCGCCATATACCTTGTAGCCGAGTTTTATAAGTGATTGCCGGATTAACGCTGCGTTGGACATATAGATATCGATGATTTTTCTGACTTGTTCCCTGCCTTCCTCTGTGTATACGGCAGCCGCGGCAGCCTGTGAAATAAACGAGGTGCCGTTGAATTTTGTACAGTGCCTGCGATGCCATCTTCCCTTTACCTCAACTGCCGCTCCATTGCTCGTATAAGCCTTAAGCTGGCTTGGCACAACCGTAAAGGCGCATCTTATGCCGGTAAAGCCGGCCGACTTTGAAAAACTGCGAAATTCGACCGCCACTTCCTTTGCACCGTCGATTTCGTAAATCGAATGTGGTATCTCGGCTTGCGAAATAAATGCCTCATAGGCTGCATCGAACAGTATTATGGCCTTGTTTTCGCGTGCAAAATCGACCCATCTGCTCAATTGACCTTTGGTCGCTACCGCGCCGGTGGGATTGTTCGGAAAGCACAGGTATATGATATCGACTGGCTCGCTCGGTAGCTCAGGGACGAAATTGTTCTCGGCCGTACAGGGTAGATATACGATGCCGGCATATTGGCCGTTTTTATCCGCCGGGCCGCTTCTGCCCGCCATAACATTGCTGTCCACATAGACAGGATAGACCGGGTCGGGTATCGCAACAACGTTATCAGTGCCGAGAATCTCTTGAAAGTTGCCGATATCGCACTTCGTGCCGTCGCTGATGAAAACCTCGCTGCCGTCAAGTTCAACACCGCGCTGCCGGTAATCATTTTCGATTATGGCTTCGATAAGAAAATCGTAACCCTGTTCAGGTCCATAGCCGCGAAATGTCTCTCGCCGGCCCATTTCATCAACTGCTTTATGCATCGCTTTGGTTATGGCGGGTGGCAGCGGCTCGGTTACGTCGCCTATGCCGAGACTTATTATTCTCGCCTTTTGGTTGGCTTTCTTGAATGCTTTTACACGCCTGCTAATCTCCGGAAAAAGGTATCCCGTCTGTAGTTTCAGGAAATTCTCGTTAATCTTTATCATTGCGTACCTTACATTTGCTTTAATAGTTCACGGTTTTTAAAAATTTTTGCCCGACAGCAATGTTGTCATCAATTTACGATGTGTAATTTTATTGCCCCTGCCGGTCGACGTCAACAATTTGCCTGATAGTAAACTTTTACTTTAGTTTTGATTGGTTTGCAAATATGAAATGTGTGCTGTCAGTGCAGAGACATACCCCCCAATGTACTTATTGTAACGGGGCTGCTTCTAATTGCCCCAGTTTCTCGGCAGTAACCGTCTCGATTTGCAGGTCGGCAAATATCACTCTATACTCACCGGTGACCAATCGCCACCTCATTAGTACTGTATTCGCCTTTCCCGGCTTGACCTTGTCGCCGTAATAAGCTGGCTCTTTGCCCTTCCTGAGCATCTGTTCGTAGAATTCACATAGCCACTCCAGCTTCTTGGTCGTATCAGCCAGAGCACGGTCGGGAATTGCTTTTCCTGCTTTCCTTGTTTTATATGCGCTTCTGAACTCCTTCATCACTGTAAGTATTGACAGTTTACTTGGATATGTGCCGGTAACCCTACCAAAAGACTTAATGGCACCAATTACTGCTTGTTCGTTCGTTTGAGCTGTGGAGTCTTGGACCTTGCCGGTTTTTAACAGCGGCCATTCGGCACTTTGTTTTTCTTCGAGAGGCCGGCCCGGGCCGGCCTCTCTCTCGACTGCGGCGACTAGCGTTTCGGCGTCGATATTCTCAATCCCTTTATCCTGGGGTCCTCCAGTTGTGGGTTTATGTTCCCGCTGTCTACGAGCTGTTGATTCTTTAGGTATGGTAGTAATCTGCTTTTTCGACTCATTGCAATGGCCACGTTTCTCCAGACAACTGACTAAGTTATCCCACTTCTTTATGACCGGGGGTAAATAGTATTTGACCAGGAATCTTCCCTGTTTATATGTTCTATCCGCCAGATCTACTCCGCCAAAAAGGCTGAGCAGCAAAATGACCTCGCCGACAATTATGGCTGCCGCGATGAGTTTTCCTATTCTAAGATTCATAATAGCCTTTATTGACGTAAGGTCTCGCTTCCGGGGCTGCAAGTTCTCGGGGATTTGCTGCTTTATTCGCTCCGCGAAGCCGGGCCGCACGTCACCGTACATCCGGCCGATTCGATTGAGAATTTTTATCAACCTCTCGTCATCTCTCGATTGGGAATCTTTATTTTTCATAATGCTTCTCCTGGTGGGCTAATTCCTTACGCAATTTTTTAATGGCTCGATTGAGCCGGCTCTTAAATGTCCCTTCTCGAATCCCTGCAACAGCAGCTGCCTCAGCAATTGAAAAACTCAACATATAATGCAATACGATAGTTTCTCTCAATTTCAACGGCAGCTTCACAACTGCTTGCCTAACTCGGTCAAATTCCTCTGCGATATGGCTTCCACCCTGGCTGTTTTGGCTATGTACAGCCACACAGGCCTCGTTAGCGTTTAGTTCCATTTTTCTTTTTTTATTTTTACGCCAGTATTCCCTGGAGGCATTTTGGGCGATACGATATAGCCAGGTTTTCAATGTCTGGTTGTTCTTCAGGTTATTGATATTTTGCCACGCCCGCACAAATGTCCACTGAGTCAACTCTTCACTTTCCCACCAGCTATGTCCAAGATGCCGTAGAAATACATAAATCCGCCTATGGTACTTATCCACCAGCGCACAGGCAGCCTTCTCGTCGCCCGCCTTTAGACTGGCGACTAATAGATAATCGGCCGATTTTTCCAAGCTCTGTTCCTCTGCTGTGCTTAACGCTACACTTTAAAGATGCGCCAAAAGCTCACCTGTTCCATAGTTTTTCGGATTTTTTTAAAAAAAGGTGCCTTTTAACTGTAGACTATTTATCTTTTTATGGCAAAATGTATTTGTTGCGCCCGTAGCTCAGTAGGATAGAGCGTCGGTTTCCTAAACCGAAGGTCGCAGGTTCGAATCCTGCCGGGCGTATTGGTCTATGCCGACGTTAAGTAGGAGTAGATAGTCTTGATTAAGCTGAAACTGGCTTAGTCCTTATCATCGGTTTTTCAGGATTGGCGTTATTTATAGTAGTGTAGAGCTGAGGCGTATAGAGAAGGAAAGCACGTTGAAAAAAGGGAAGCAGCCGATATGGGTGTTTTTTTCATTGATAGTGCCGGTTTTTTAGTGTAAATTTTAGTGGCAGCTAAGAGTTGATATTGCCGAATGGAAAAAGGCCGGGAGAGATAATAACCAGCATGTGGACTCTTGTCCAATTATTGGTTGAATTGCGACTCTCATGATAACGAACAGATATGAATAATGGCGGCGTAGCTCAGCTGGTTAGAGCATGGGATTCATAAGCCCAGGGTCGAAGGTTCGAATCCTTCCGCCGCTATTTGTTTTAGCGATTGTGTGAGTGGATTTGAAGAGGCGAATGTTCGGGCCGGGGCCGGGGGCTGAGTGAAGTATTTTTATCCATCGTTTTAAACCTGTAAAAAATAATAGTACTTGTTATGCTCTCTGGCTTTGGGCTGTTTTCGAAGTTGCAGAATGTCCTTCGATGGATTTTTGGGTTTCCATAATAGGGAAGGGAGGGGTAATTCCTGATCTTGCGGAATATCTTGCTGTGTCGTCCACAAATTTCAACACCATTTCAATCTTACTTTTAATACGCACCCTTCGATAGATATTTCGCAAATGAGTTTTCACTGTGCCATGCCTTATCTTGAGCTTTTTTGAGATTTCACCGTTTCTAAATCCTTCGCAAACAAGTCTTGCTACCTGTAGTTCTCTGGGTGACATATGGTAGTGTTTTTGAAGGTAAGACCAATGCTTTTCACCAAAGAGAGCTATGTGCGGGGTTTTGAAGACGGAATCATCAGCTATTACGTCTTTGTTTTCCAAATGTGTTGGATGATGCATTGTTAAACTCCTCCTCGTGACAATTCTTTAAGTAAATGTTGCGTATCCGCGAAATCTGCAGCAGATAAACTCTTGTTTTTTGTGTTTAATTCCAAAGCTTTCTTCAAGCTTTTTATTGCCTCATCTTTTTGCCCAAGTTTGGCCAAAGTCTTTCCTAAGTGTAAATAAGAAGCTGCAAGAGATGGCGTTCTGGGATGATACAAATGTACACATCGCTTGAAATCTTCGGCCGCTTTGTTAAATTCACCAAGTCTGTAATATGCGACGCCGCGAGTATCGATTAGGTCGACGTAGTCCGGATCTATGCTTAGACCGCGTTGGACAAGCTCAAGGGCTTGCTTGTGTTTGCCCTGCTCTTCACATAATATCCAGGCCAGGTTATTAATTGCGATTATATTATCAGGTTCAAGTGCAATGATTTGCTCGTAGATTGTTGCTGCCTCCGCAGACCGGCCCGTAGTCTGTAACAATATACCCATCAGATTAATAGCTTCAGTATTATCAGAATTATTTTTCAGTATGGTTCTGAGAATACTCTCAGCTGTTTTTTGGGCACGGCTGTCTTCATTTGTTACCAGGTCCTTGACAATAGTGATGGGTATGTTAGTATCCTTCGGGTGGTTTTGATACCACTGAAAGACCATCTGGCCAAGCTGGTCCCACAGTTGGTCGTCCTTGAGCAGTCGAACTTGTGCTAACAGCAGATTTGGATTATCCGGGGCTGATTGGTGTAGTAAGTCAAATTGTTTTTTAGCTTCTGATTTGTTTCCGTTTTTGTACAGTGCAGTGGCAAGGGCGATATTTAATTTTAGTTTGTCAGAGGTATTGCTACAATAGGATAGTTGTTTTTTAAGAAGATTTATTGTTTTTTCAACCTGATTAGCGGCCAAGTATATATTTGCTAAGTATATCACAGTATCGGTGTTATTCGGTTCAAGTTCTAATAGTGCTTTTATAGTTGGAATCGCCAAAGTTGGTGACCGTACCGCTTCCGACCGGGCCTTTAACAAAAGCAAAGACTTATCATTAGGCTGGTTAGCAAGTCCTCGTAAAGCGATATCCATAGCCTTGGTTATTTGTTCCTGCCTGAAAGCTATTTCACCCAGCAGCAACCAGGCCTCACTAATTTCAGGTTGCTCTTCGGTTATTTTTTCGAGAATACTTGTTGCTTGTTCTATAGCCGGGACAGTTCCTTTGGCAAGAAGAGAACGCGCTTTGAACAGGCGCAATTCAAAATCCTTGGGTTTAATTTTCAGGATTGAATCAAGGATATCTTTTCCTTCGCGTATTGTGTCATGGTTTCCGGACGCTAAGAAAAGGGATATTGCCCGTTTAATAATATCGAGGTTATCCGGCCCTAAAGACATTGCTTTTCTAATGCTTGCAATGGCTTTACCGAGGTTGCCTGTGGAACGATAAAAGTCACTTATAGCTGCCCATGCATTTGCATTATTTGGTTCTGTAGTGGTTACATGTTCAAAATCTTTTTGTGCTTTCTCCGGCTGTCCGAGCATAGCATACGTCCTGGCACGAAGGATATAAGCTGAAGAATTGCTTGATATATTTATTATTTCGTCACAAAGTGATATCGCCTCCGTGGATTTCTTCTGGCGAATTTTAGATTCAATTTGAGCAATTATTACTGGCAGCGAATTTGGTTCCCTAAGCTTCAACCCGCTTAAAATTTCATCTGCTTCAGTGAAACTGTTTTGCTGCATCTTAAGGGATGCAAGGGACAGGTATATAGACAGGTTGTTAGGCTCAGAAGCCGACAAGTCCTCCAGAATATTACTGGCAGAACTTAATTCACCGCGTCTTAAGTAGCTATGTAATTCTAATTTTTGTAGCTCAGGATGAGATAGTTTTTTTCTGGCTGCTCGGCGAAGGATTTCGTCCGCGCGGTCATATTCATTTGCCTTGTATAAAGCGGCGACCGCAGGGACGATTATATGAATGTCCTCGGGCGACCGCGTCAAGGCTTCCTGATAAATTGAAACAGCAAGTTGCAATTCCCCGGCTTTTTCGTAGGCTGACGCAAGAAGCATTCGACTGGCCTGGTCATCCGGATTGACAAGCAGGTTTTCTTTTAGAAGCGAGATAATTTGTGGATACTGGTCTTTGAAATTATCCTGTGTGAACAAAATCTTTGCCTGCTCAAAGCGCCATTGCCAGCCATTCTGGCCTTCAAGGGATTTAATTTCATTCACAAGCTGTAGGGCTTTTTCAGGTTTTTTAGCAACTTCACCACATCTTAAAAGTTGACGTTTAACCGGAATATCGTTTGGTAGTTTTTGTGCAAGGGAGTTAAGCAATTCATATGCCTTTTCCTCTTGGTTCCACCGGTTGTATAAGTCGGCGAAGAATAAGCATAGTTTTCGTTGTTCAAGAGGTTCTTTGATACGAACTAAGGTGTTTTTAATGAGATCTTCGCATTTTTCCAGCTCGTTTTTTTGGGCTAACAAGACCGCAAAGTACTCGACCAAATCAATTTCTTGAGGGAACTGCTTTACGAGATTATCCAACCTTGATATCGCATCGTCTTGCCTTTCCTGAGCAATGAGTAACTCAATCTCGGCCATAGCGGTTTTTAGCGCTGATGGGTGAGAATATTTTAGTTCATTTACTAAAGCTTCAGCATCAGCAAGATTATCCAGTTGCATTGCAAGCTGTAACTGCAAAAGTTTTACCTCGAGGGCGCCATTTGTTGTGCTTTCCAGCGTATCTAATTGTTTAGCTATATTCTGCCAGGTTTTGGAGTTTATAGTTGTTTGGCTTTCATAAAGCAGTTGTATTTGGGCTTGTATATATAATAAAGCTGCACTAAGATTGTTTGGGGACAGTTGCTTGGCGATAAGTGCCTGTTCTGCGGCCCCAGCCCAATTTCCGGTTTCAGTTAATAATCTGGCAAGGTTTAGATGTCCAATAAAGAGATTGGGTTGTTCGGAAACCAGACAGCGTAACTGCATTATTGCTGATTGTTTATCACCTAATCGTGATAACGTAGCAGCCAGTACCAATCGAATTTTGTCAACTTTCCCTTCAAATTGGATTGCTCGATGCCAGCATTCAATTGCCTTATAGCCGTTGCCTTTCCGGTCGGCTATCAAACCTTCCAGGAACGCAGTAGTTGCAGGAGTAATATTTTTTTGCTGCATTTTAGAAATGCAGTCGCTGGCGAGCTCAAGCTCATCACATCTTATATATAACTCCGTGGCGATGGGCATAAAATCCCAGGGTTGGGAAGAAAGCTCTTTTAATCCGGTATCAGCTATTTCTTTCATTTTAGCCTTTGACTGAGATTGAAGTGCAAGCTGGGCCCAGATTTGCCATAAGAGCTGGTTTGTCGGCTCGATTTTATGTACTGCTGCCAAGTGTGTTTCTGCCTTATCCAGGATGTTTGCGTTGATAAATTCTCTGGCGAGGCGCAATTGTATGGCAGGATCAGATAAATCATATTTTTCGGCCTGCTCCAAGTCGGTTAAAGTCTTGGCCTTGTCGTTGCTTCTTAGATGGAAGCCGGCACGAATTATGTAAGCCAGGGCCGAGGATGGGTTATTCTTTACTGCCTCATCGAACCAGAATTGAGGAGCTTGCGTGAAATTTTCGGGGCGTTGCTTGATTAACTGCCCCAATACCTCGTAAGCCAATATATGGTCGGGATGCTCTTTAATAACACTCGTTAATTCTGTTGCGGCATTTGTAAATTTCCGCTGTTTGATTAGAGCGATTGCCAGCATTCTTCTTAGGTCCGGTGATTGGCTTGCTTCAGGTACTCGGGTGGCGATAAGCTCCGCCTCGCCGGCCATATCCATCTCCAAATACATTTCAACGAGACGCATAGTTGCTTCTAAATTGTTTTTGTCTATTCTTAAGACAGTTCGATAGGCTTCTATGGCCTGTTGAACATTGTTACGTTTGAGAGGCCTGATGTTAATCTGGGATTCAGCGTATTTAAGTATCACCGTCACATCATCCTGTGCAACAGTCAAATAACGTCCCAGGTTTATTGCCGCTTCTTCCCAGAGGCCTTTTTCGTATGCTTCATTACCTGTTTCAAGAGCCCCATAAGCCCTGCGGTTTCGCTGCCATTTACGCAGACTGAAGGCTGTAACGGCCAGAACAACAAGACCTATTACCAAAACAATTACTAATTTCCAGTTAATATACCTTCTTGGCATTTGCTTATTCCTTTCTTATGCCTATACTATTTTAAAACTGACTGACGAAGTTCTTGATTAGTTTCTTGGTTGTCTGCCAGCATATCCAGAAATCCATTCTTAATGACAATTCTTTGACATATTTCGTGTCATAGTGTATCCACTCCTGGAAGTCTTTCATCGGTTGACGGGTTCTGCGAACTTGCCAGAGTCCTGTAATACCTGGCCGAACTGATAGCCGGGCATCGCGCCAAGAGGGACACAAAGTATTCTCCGATTCAGGAGAAGGCCTTGGGCCAATAACGCTCATCTGGCCAAGGAGAACGTTTAAGAATTGAGGTATTTCGTCAATATATGTTTCTCGTAAAAAATTGCCGACGGTATTTAATCGTGGGTCATCTTCTATTTTGAATTGCGGGCCATCGACCAGGCTCAAGACTCTTAGTTTTTCCTGTATCTTATCAGCCCCGGTTTTCATAGTTCTTAACTTCAGACAACTGAATGTTTTTCCATGCCTTCCCTGGCGTTTATCTTTGAAAAAAATCGTACCCGGTGAACTTAATTTTATCGCTAAAGCGATGAAAGGCATTATTGGAGCAAACAGGATGAGTACTATTAGTGCTGCAGCGATATCGGCGATTCTCTTAAAACATCCGGCATAGGAAAATCTTGGCTAGGTTCGGAAATTTTTTACGTTGGAATTTTGATAAATTGTTGTGCCGTTTGCAATCGCAGGGTTTAAATTGCTTTTAGACGGCTTTGTGTATTTCTGGAGGGCTTGACCATTAATTAGTACACGATTTTGGATAATGCTACCTTGTGGCACGGAAACATCGGGGCCAATAATTGATGCTCTGATAACAGCCCCTTGAGCAATTTTAACATTGTTACCAATGATGGTTGGACCACCTATAATTGCATTTCGGCTAACGCTAATACTTTGCCCGAAAACTACTTTCCCAAATAATCTTACATTGGAAGATATTTCGATGTCGTCTCTATCTGAGATTTCTTGCTGATATCTATTGTTTATATATTGGTGGTTTTTTGCCGAAGAGTTGAGTTTGGTTGCGATCAGGCCAAGTAAACCATCTTCTTTGCTTAAATCAAATATGTTACCAGCTATATTGAGACAGTGCACTTTCAGTGATTTTGAAGAACAGTTTTCGATGAACTTGGTAAAAGAAGGGAGTAACATGTCATCGATCAAAAGCCTGTTAAGAACGTTAGCTTTTATAAAAAGATGATGTGGCCAATCATCAGGGATTGGTGCTGGTTGAGCCGTATCGCTATAAAATCTGCGAAAACCCACAAGGTTGCCCTGTGAATTAACCAGCACCTTTTCACGGCCAGCTTTCAACTGAGGTAATACATTAATTGCAACGACATCAACCTGAAGTTGAGCTAATATTTTGCAGAGCCACTGATGGTCTGTTTGGGTGGCAAATCGCCCATTTGACACGATAAACCATTGCCTTGTTTTGAACCTACCGGTGGTCCCTAAGGGAACAGGCAATTTTTCTTTGTAATATATTGTATTTGGTTTAGTTTTTGCGATTTGGCCGGACCAGTCTTCAGGAATTACTATTGTCTCATTACTATTGCCTGCGTAAAAAGGATTGTGGATTTCTAAAGACCTTATGCTGTGTCTGGAATCATAATTTAGGCGGCTAAAAATGATGTTTGTAATAGGTTCGTTACAAACTGCAAATCGAAGCAGTTTATCGGCATTATTTGATGAGAGATTCCTGTTTTGATGTATAACAATCATATTCATGCAGTTGGTTAGAAGCTTGAGTTTTCAGAAACGGATTTTTTACAAAAAGTTTTTAGTCAGGATTTATCGTCAATGTTTTTATTACTTTCTTTTGCCGGCAGCAAAAGCAGAGTCTTGTTGCTTTTTCTGCGACTAATTTTGGTTTCAGCTTTATCGGCGTAGTGTCCATATCCGTAGCGATAGTAACCATTGTTAGTTCGGACATTGTTCAAAACAGTGCCCAATATCCTGACTTTTATTTGTGCCAACCGCCCAAGTGTTTCCTTTAAATCCTGCTCTTCAGTATGGCCGGCAAAACTGGTCAGAATGACTCCATCAGCTATCTTAGCCCACAGAAGTGCGTCGGGGAAAGCCAGTATCGGGGGTGTGTCAATAATCACGTGGTCATATTTCTGGCTTGTGAGGTTAAGGTATTCGTTAATGTGAGGTTGTGAAAGCAGCTCGAAGCTGTCTGACCTGTTTTGAGAATTGGCGGCCAGGACGTCGAATCCTTCTGAAGGGACAGAATGAACGGCATTTTCAAAGTTTTTACCTTTGAGCACGTCTTCCAAACCTCTTGAATTTTTAGGGAGGTTCAAAATCCGTCGAATATCAGGTTTTCTTAAATCGCCGTCTATTAGCAAGATTTTTTTGCCGGCTCTGGCCAAACTTGTTGCGAGATTGATGGCGAGTGTAGTTTTTCCTTCACGCATGCCGGCACTTGTAATAACTAATTTTTTTGGGATCTTGCCCCCGTTTAGTAATCCAAGATTGGCACGAATAGTTTGGTAATCATTGACTACTTGCTCTGGCAGCTTAGGTGCATCAACGTAATCAGAACTGGTTGTTGTGCCAATTATTCGAACTCCAATGCGTTTAGTGACATCATCGGGCGTGTACAGGCTGTAGTCTACCTTATCTCTTAGAAGCGCGAGGAACGCACCACATGCCATTGCCGCAAACATAATGACTATAGTGTATTTTACCCGTTTATCTCGAATTCTGACAATGTCAGCGTTATAAGCGATAGAAACCCTTGCAGGACGTTTTCGTTCCATTTCCATTTCTCGTATACGCCTGCAAACTGTATCATACATTTCTTTGTCTAAGTCCAATTGGAACTGCAAATCTTCCATCTGCAGTTGTTTCCGGCCAATTTGAATTGTTTGTGTGTCTTCCTTGGCCAGAACTTCTCGAAGACGATTTTCATATGCCCGGGTTTGCTCCAGCTCGGTTCTTGTGTTAAGCAGTTTGTCTTTGCTGGCTTTGTCAACTGCTTCAGAGAATATGTCATCAAAACTTGTAGCTATTTCTTCTCGTTTTTCCTCAAGACGTGCCTGAAATGCATCCAGAAGCCGCTGCTTTTGCTTGATAGCGGGATTTGTGGGGGCCAATATCTGTTTTGCTGTAATCAGGTCCTGCTCGAATTGTACAATATTTCGCGTTAACTCCTGGACTGTCGGGTCGGAATTAATGTAATCATTCCTCATTTTTAATAAATCTTCGGGCGCTATGGCCTGCTCTTTGGTCTGCTCGAGTAATTGTACTTGTGCTTCGAGACTGATTCGGTGTGCCTCTAATTTAGTTAATTCATACAACAGTGTTGTAACACGATGTAGCATCATATCCTGGCGACCTTCGAGGGCAGTAGTTCCGTATTCCTGGGCTAACTGGCGGATCGTTTCTCGTTGGTTTTGTAATTTTTCGGCCAGTACCTTTCGTTCATCTTCAAGAACATTTAATTTTCGGTCCTCACTCTGAGCGGAGCTGGAAACTTCGACTGCCATATAAGCGTTAATAAAAGCATTTACAATCTGTTTTGCCTCTGTTGGATTTGCACTTTTCATTGTTACTTTTATTAACTCAGTAAATCGAGCAGAGTCTACGCTTATAACGCTTTCGTATATTGCCTTTTTCAGTACGGATGCCGGCTCGGGTTTCGTTATGTTGTTATTTAATTTTCGTTTTAATCTTGTAAAAGGGCCATTTGTTTCGTTTTCAAGGAAGAGAAGATCTTTGTCTATCAGGTTGTCTGCCACTCTTTGCACTACCTGGTTGCTGGTTATCATTTCTGCTTGTGTACGCATAAAGCTTTGATAATTTGATATTTCTCCTCTGTCCGCTTCACCTGTCAGTATATTTGGCAGAATTGGAGCTACCCTTAACGCGCCGGTTACAAAGTATAAAGGCTCAATCCCAAACCATATAGCCGGGATACTTATAATGATTATTACTAAAAATGTTATTAGCACTATATACCACCGTCTTAGAATGGGCGTAATTACATTGGGCGTTGATTCTGCCCTGGATTCAGCGGCAATTTCAAGAGGGGTAATGTTTTGCGCTAACTGTTGTGATTGATGCTTCTCTGTCATATTCATTTTCATTCATCCTCCGATTAAGGTTAGAATCGATTAGAGATGCTATTTATTTGATAGCACAACTTGTTTTTTTATGGGAGCTGTTGTAATGGTTGTCAATAGCCAAAGCTCGAGAACAACCATACTAAGTGCCAAAGGCATCATTGCATAACCGCCGAAATCATGGAATATTTTTTCCCAGTGTTCACCATTGAGTACGGTGAAGGCCATTGCAGTAATAGCTAATCGCACGGTGTTACATAGTAAAGCGATAGGCAGGCTTGAGACAAGGACAAGAAGTTTTTGCCACAATTCTCGTTTGACCAATAAAACGACCAGACCGCTAATCATAAAAAAGGCTGTAATCATTCTCAGACCATTGCAGGCCTCAGCTACTGCGATTGTTGCTTTGCCGATGTGGATAATGTTGCCTTCCTGGAAGACTTCATAGCCTATCATCTCCAGGCAAAACACGGCGGACGAAGTGGCCCAGCGTTGTAGAGGTAGAGCCACCGCAGTTTGGACTCGATTGGGCCAGGGCAGCATTAGGCATAGGAACAATAATACTGTCGATACCTTTCGGAAAAACTGCCAGCCGAATAGAAACAGCACTAATGCGGCAATACTTAAAACAATGGATAATTTTTCGGCCGAGCCGTACATAAAGAAAAGTCCAAAGAACCTGATGCTTTGTGCCGCCAGGAAAGCAAATAATCCCCAAAGAGAGGCCTTTATACGGCATTTAGCAATATCATGGCGTCTCGACCATAAAATGTAGATAGACAGGAAGGGGACTAAAAGTCCTGATGAGTATTCATCACTTCGCTGCCATGTATTCCAAAGGTTTGTAATATCGGGCCAATAAGACCAGAGAAAAGCGATGAAAATAAGGCTGCCTGCGAGCAAGGGGATAATTCTTGTTTTATGCAGTTGCGCCCACTTCGGTAATATCTTATTAATTATATCCAGGCGTGGTTGCAATGCCTGCTGTAATGTGCTTAGTTTATTTTTAGCGACTTTGAATGCTCTTTTGACAGGCTTTTTTAGCATTCCATCTGCTTTAAAAGGTATGGACTTTTCTTCTACAAATGTGTTGGCCTGCACAGTCGCATTGTAGTCAATTAAGCATCGTTGGATTTCACAGTTTGGGCCCACTTCTGCACCGTCCCAGAGCACACTACTTACTACCACGCTATCTTTACCAATACTGACGTTCCTTCCAAGTATGGTTGGGCCGAAAATGACTGCGCCCCTCGAAATCCGGGAACCATCCATAATTACAACTGGGCCATAAACTCTTGCGGTCGAATCGATGCTGGCGTCAGCTGCTTTCCATAAGATTTGTGAATTGGTTTGCTTACATAGCTTCAAATCCGAGTTTAGCTCGGGATTATTTTCAAGGTAATTGGCTATGGCACATAAGTACTCACTTCTGTCTCGAAAATTCCCTGCGTTATGTGGCAATTCTGCTGTATGAATGGTTTTCCCGGCACTAAGCATTTTTGGAATTAAACCTTCCTTGATGTCAAAGTAGCCTTTCTCTTGGATTTGTTCCAAAATACTTGTTTCACAGATATAAATCCCTGCGGTTTCTCCTGGTAGTTTGTTGCTTTCGTGGGTCGGGTCAAACATCACAGTCAAATCAGATTGCCCCTTGAGATGAGCTTTTATAAGTAAATCTATTTTCGGCGGACGTAATATATTAGCAGGGAATACCAAAAGTAATGTTTCTTCTTTGATGTCGATAGCATCTCGGATGCATCCGGCGGTACCCAAAGGTAACTTTTCATCCAGATAATTCAGTTCCAAATGATTGCCGGCGTGAATCGACTCCCGCAATGATGAACCATCGCCATTGGAACAGACCACTGCTTGCTTTATTCCTTGGCGCGATAAGTGTTGCAGTAGTTGTTCCAACGCAGACTTACCCACTACCGGCCACAATGCCGTGGGTAGACGCGATGCCAGTGGACACCGCCCAAAATCACTACTTCCCACGAGTATGATAGCTTTGATAATCTGCTTACTACACATTTAATTTATCCAATCTTAGTCCCAGGCTCGACCTTAGCGAAATTCACTTAAATCGTTCAGAAACTCACGAATTCTGTTTGCGACCGCATCAGGGTCGGATTTTCTTTTTCGAGGAACGAAGTGCTTCAGCTGGCAAATACGATCGGGCAGCTCTGCAACATCATATGCGACCAATAAGTGGCCAAGCTCTGAGAATTTCCTGGCAATAGCTGCCTGGTGGTCATTAACGACCTCGCCATATTTTTTTAACCTTGGGATAACAAGCAGGGGTTTATTGTTATCTAAAGCCATAGCTATTGTACCCATCCCGGCATGGCTGATTATGCTTGAGGATTCCTTCAAGTGTTTATCAAATAGCTTTTTCTCTAAGGATGCCACTGATTCAAAGTTGCGTGGCCTGTACGAAGTTTCCCCGATCTGTGCAAATACTTCTTCATTAATCAAGCCTAGGTCAAAGGCATCGTCTACAGCCCGGACGAGACGGTCGAATGGAAATTGGGTACCAACGCTTAAGAAAATCATATCACAGTGCCTACGTATTGCACGTTACTATATTGCTCGGCGAGTTCAGGCCACTGCACAAGGAACAGATCAGCTATGTGCCGAACCATTCTACCAGACAGCGATATCCGCCCAACATTAGTAATACTGTCAATCCAAACTACTCTGGCGCCAAATAGTCTGCCGAGAAAGCACACGATACAGCCTACCGCTGCTCCCGTGCTTACCACAACATTGGGCTTTTCACGTAAAATTACATTTATACACCGTATCAGAACCAAAATAGTCCGCAAAGGATGTTCACGATTGCACTCCCCAACGGTGTAGACATTGCCGAATTCACAAAGTTGTTCCGTGACAACATTAACAGTGGTGACACAAACAGTTTTGTGGCTTTTCCAACTATCACGCAGTTTCAACAACTGAGTTATATGTCCACCTCCTGATGCTACGAGGCAGATTAGCAGTTTCTTCTGCGTGTTACTCATCTTTCACTTTCCTGTATCTTCAGTTTACACTATACAATTTTGAATACTAACCTGAATCAGGGTCGCCCCACATTGCAACTGCCTTGGTTATGTTATCTTGCCATTCGAGTTCCTGAACAGCTTTCTCTGCGCTATATCGGATATCACGGATTCCTGTAAGGATTTGATAGTCAATACTTGGACTTAGTGTCTTTCGCCCCAAGGCACTTTTCAGCTTCTGGGCCAACCAGTTCATTAGGCGAACAACAATCGGCGGCAGTGGTATTACTTTGATAGAATGCTGGTAAAACTTTCCCCACTTTTTCAGAAACTCCGAGGCTGAAAGATATGTTGTTGGTACGCAATTGTAAACACCTTTCCTCGGGGGCTTCTCGATTATCGTTGCGATCATTGCGGCAACATCATTGACGTGTATATACGGTAAATGATTTCTGCCATTGCCCACTAATATTCCATATTTTTTGCGTTTTAAACTGATTAATTTCTTGGCGGGGGCTTTTACGTCACTAAAAAGCAGTCCTGGACGAATTATTATGAAATTCATTCCCAGCTCTTCACTGACCTCTTGGCACTTTTTTTCTATAAGCACCTTCACATATGGATAAGGATTTAATGATTCTTCTTTGCTGACCAACGCATGTTCTTCATCCAAAACTTCACCCCACATCGAGCGACTTAATCCATATACGCCAACGCTGGAGATATGTATAAACGTTTTAACTTTGTTGTGCTTCGCAGATTCAATAAGACGCATTGTTCCGTCAAGATTGGCCTTTTCGAGCATACCTTCAGTAACACCTCGGCCTTCCCACGCGCAATGCACCACAACATCGATGTCCTTTGTCATCTGGTTAAACAAATGGTGATGCGTAAGACTGCCCCAGACAACTTCACCGTCAAAGTCAAAGTTTCGGGGATCAATAGCGGCGCCATGAAGCAGCACTCGTAATTTATGGCCGCTTCCGATTAGCGTTTTGGCAACGGCGGTTCCTAAAGTGCCCGAGAATCCTGTTAACAATATGTTCATAATGTCCTCAGCGTGACCTCAGTATTTATATTTTTAACATTTGTCAGGAACATTACTCCAATGCCTTTTTCTTAACCTGCCGATTAACTTTCCTGCTCTGCCTCAACCGGATTTAATTGTGTGTGGCAGGGCGTGTGGCGGGATTTTGAGTTGTTTACCTCGATAAATTTGTCAAGAATCTTTGCTACTGCCAGTGCATTGTCTTTGCTCACCGGGCTGGATAAATTATTGCGAACGGCATGGTAGAATCTTGCCACCAGTTCCCGAGTGCCCGGATTTTTTTTCATCTTGCCCGTCGCGACCTTAAGGATGACACTAGTTGTACCATTGATAAATGAAATGCCTCGTACAAAACCACTTAGAGCTTTGGAGAGGAAACCTAAGCGTCCCTTATGAAATTTGACAATTGCCAATTGATGTCCAAGGTCCACATATATACTGCCCTTTTCACATTCGATATTTACATAGCGTGAAGAGTTTCCGTGGGCCATACTTATGGAAAATGAGCCGTGTCCTTTGGAAGTTTGGATTGAAATATCCAGCATGTCTGACAAACCGTACGGCATCAGATTTCGAGCGTCACACATGACATTTATAGAATCCGGATTACCCAATAATTGGATTACTAAACTGGCAGGATGTGTAATAAGATTTGTCAATGGGCCTCCAGGTAAATTATACGCCCAATGGCTTACTCCTCCATAGGGGATGGATTTTCTTCGCTCAGCATGTCCGAAAAAACAGTGAGCTTCTATTACGCGCCCCAGCGTGCCGGTTTTGAGCATCTCGAGTGCCTTCAAAACACAATCCATATACAAAAGACTGTGGTCAACACAAAGCATTCGGTTCATCTTCTCACTTACCTGATACAATTTTTCTGTTTCTTCAAGTGATAGCACCATCGGCTTTTCTACAAGGACGTTAGCGCCATTTTGGATGGCGTGCTTTGCTATCTCGTAATGAGAATTAGGGGGAGTCAGAATGTGAACAATATTAAATTCTTTTCCGGAAATAAGTTGGAATGCATCCTCATAAACCGGAAGAATTAGTCCGACTTTTTTTCCAAGTGTTTGTGCCGCCTCGAGATTTTTGTCACAAAGATGTAGCTCTACCGGTTCGCATTTTGCCTTGATTGTTTCGATATGGTCCGAAGCAATGTTTCCGCAACCGATGATTGCCACACGGAGTTTTTTGTTATTTTTCATATTTTGGCCGTTTTCATAAACTTTTGACGGTTTTTCCATGCAAGCTTCTTTTTGCAGTTACCCATTGATGTTTACGTACCAATTTTCGAATCGCAGGGTCGGGAAGCCGCTTGGTCTGTTGAAAATAGTTAGAAAAGTAACCATAGGCCAGGCCGGCTGATTGAATGAAATCAACTGCTGTAATCAGGCGGAAGAAACAACGCAGAAGTATCCTCAGTGGGGTCATTCCTATATAATAAGCCATATATCCGTTACGGGCCCATCCCAGAAATCGCCCATTCCGCGATGCGGTTCGTCGATGATGAATCAGATGTATGTCCTCAAAGCTTTTTACATGCCAACCGGATGTGCGCGCAAGAATCTCGTCAATCACATCCCACCCAAATACCGGACGAATACCGGCGATATCTTCGTAACAAGCGTGACGATAAACTTTGGTTGCCCCGCGTACGTGGGCGGTACTGATTTTTTCTCTTACTAATTTAGAGCCTTTGTATTCATAAATAGTACCACCGGCGATGCCAAGCTTTGGGGCCGAATCAAACTGGTGAAACAGCTCAGCGAAATAATCCGTAGAGAACTTCAAGTCGGCATCCAGCTTAACTATAAAATCCGGATTGGGACAGGTATTAAGCGCTATCTTGAGTCCCTCAAGAAATGCTTTAGCCTCGGATGCAACAAGCAATCCGTCGTTCCGGCGGTCCAGATCCTTGTTACAACGATACGCCTTAATCCAAGAGTAAGATTCTGCCGCCGAGCTGATAATTTCCCAAGTTTTATCAAATGACCCGTCATCGACTATAATCCATGCCTGAGGTTGTGCTTTTTGTGAAATCATACTGTCAATTACAGCTTGAATGTGTTTTTCTTCATTGAAAGCCGGCGTGATGACAATATAGGCCGGTATCTTCTGCCCATTATGTTCGGTATTTTTCTTCTCGGTTAAACTATTGTAATAATCAGTCATTTTTTATTATCTTGGGAAACAACAAAACAAGACGAGTAGATGACTTAGAATGTTTTCCGCCTGCGAAGCCAACTGACAAGGCCTAAGCCGAAACTGCAAAGAAAAATAGCACTGGGGGCGGGAATAGGCGTTACTCGGATAGAGCCTGACCAGGGCCCGTCGTTATTAGCACCAGAAGTAATAGCAAGGTGTAGATTGTATTCGTGAGTTGGGTCCACGGAAAAATACCCAACGACAGGGTCTTTGCCGGATAAACCCCAATTCGAAGCCGTGCCCGAATAGTAGTACAGGGAGCTGTCATCAGTTATGTCGTACAGGTCTACGAGAAAAGGGTCGTTATACCATAGGCCGTCAACGCCCGGAATATCCCAGCCCACTGCTACTTCAAGACGCATCAAAGACCAATCATCAGGCTGAAAGGTCCAAAGGGCGTCTGCGTGTGCCCATGCAAAGTTACCGGAACCGGAGACTAGCTGACTCGACGCTGCATACACTTCAAGCAGGCCGGTGGAGCTTTGAGCATACCAACGGTCCTCGTAGCCCTCGTAATACACTGAGCCGCTAACCGGATTATTATCCGTGTAGTCGTAATCCCATCTTTGGGATGGTGCACCCCACGGCGCCCCATCAACCCAGCCCCAAACGTGATGTGTTTCGGAAGTTACTGTGAGATTCGCAACGGCATCAGATGAGTTTACTGCGACAAGTAATAAACAAACCAGATTATACCAAAAAATTCTTTTCATTTTTCTATCCTTTTTTCATCCCTCCATGCATGCCCTTAGAGTGGCCCACAAGCCTGTTAAATCTCAACTTTTCGAGCAGAGTGGTTGCCTTCCACAAGAAACTGAGTACGAATATAACGCTTCCATAAACCTGCACGTAACGGGCGAATGTGTGAAAAAGATGATTTCCGACGCAGGAATGGTGCAAATCGCCAGAACCAGATTCGGAAGTAAACAAGGCAAATCAGCCAGGTTACACACTTAAAAAGATGAAACCGTAAATATGATGTCCTGTTGCGAGGAAAGACTGTAATTGCTTTTAGATAGGTAACTTTTGCACCAAGGCGTCGCTTATAGTCATAGTGTCCAATGAGCGCGTCAATCTGCGTGGCGCCCATTTGTATAGCCAGTCTAAGAAGTGCACAAAATCCGATGCGGCTGGTTGTGTTTTGCGAACGGGCGCCAATTATCCAATGTACGCGCTTACCAAAGCGTACACCATACTCAGTGGCTTGCAGCTTCCCATTCGTAAGCACTTCAACGAATACTAAACGACCTTTGTCCAGCAGTACTTCCGCAAGATCGCGATGGAATTGTTCCACTTTCGGCCAATCGCCGAAATGACCGAGCTTTCCGCGTCCTAACCAGTACTGATAGTGGAGCGAAATAAGTCTGGAAAATGCATGATTAAGTTCGCTTTTGTCGACAGGCTGGTGGCTTACGACTGGTACCATTTGTTTAAGCTGTCGTTCATCTCTACGAATGTTCCGCCGCTCCTTTAGGGATAAATTCTTCAGGTATTTCTCGAAGGTATCGGGTATATTGAAAACCATATTTGTGTAAACGTTATCGTTGAAATCGACTCGCCCGGTTTCCTCACAGTGCTGCAGTGCATCAACGAAAGATTGGCTGGTCTGGAAGTAATCCAAGAGGTAGCCTATGTGGAAAACGTCCCATCCTCCATTACAATCCAGGTTTTTCATTAAAGCATTAGTTACCGGTATAATATACTGATGGTCAACTACAAGATTGCACCTCGCTCCACAGTGATCGCTGCCAATCATTCGAATAACACGAAGAGAAAACGGTCCCCAGTGTATCATCTCCCGAAACAGCGGCAGCACTGCAACTATTTCATCACCGCTGGTGGCGATGTAAATCTCAAGTTGCCGACCTTCGCCGAAGTACTTCCACCAGATAAAGCACCAATCGAATGATGAAAAGATATCCCCATCGAGGCGTTCTACCAACGAGTCCCATTGCTCACGCAGGGATTGTACTTCCTCAAAGGACCTGTAGCAGACCATATCTAAGCCGCCTCGGGCCGTTCGCAAATTGTTGCAGGTTTCTGTGTGCATGCAATCTTATAACCTATTTACAATCCAGGGTCTCCTTGATGGCCGTCACAGATAACCGAGTTCCGACAGCCGTTTGGAGGCTTCTATCTCCTCTTGGGCCGTATAACCGCCTTTATCACTCTTCTTATCAATCAATTCGAGTTTGCACGTGCGCGGCTTGTGAAGATTCAGGAAATCCTGCTTGATTGCTTCTTTGATAATGCGACCGTCCATGTATGTCGGAATGGGCAGATTCATGAGGTAGAGGACTGTTGGAGCGATGTCTAAGATTGAGGCCTTTAAGCAATCTTTTTTCCGAAACGCAGGTCCAGACGCAATGAAAATGCCTTCAGGCCTATGATAACCTGAGATTTCCCAACCCGACCTGAGGCTGCGTAGAAACCGCCTGTGAAGCAACAGGCTTGGCAGGATGGCATTAGATACCATATAGCCGGGCGCCAGTTCATAAATAACATCAGGTGCGTTCTCAATGTATGGCCCATTGTATATCTCCTCCCGGCTCCAGACGCCCTCGAAAACCCGCTTGCCTGTATGTGAATCAGTTGAAGCCGACAGTACCTTGATGATTTCGCGCCTGACTTTTTCATACTCGTTACCGGGCTCGACGATGCCATTTGGATATCTACCTTTAAGATTTACATAGATGCCGTGTTCAAGCTGTGGTCCGGCGAAGGCTTTGGTTCGAGCGTAGTCTACTAATGGAGCTCTGGAAGGATCTGGCCAATTGCCCGCTTTATGCTTTTCTAATCCCAACCAAGACCCAACTGATTTGGGTATGTGCAAATGACGGGTCACGACGTCTGCCCACGTCCTAAGGCCCTTCAACGCAAGCAAGCCATGTTGTGCAAGCAGGTTATTCACATAGACCCAGTCGTTGACCGCATCGAAGCCGTGGTCGCTGACGAGAATATAGTTGCTATCATCGCCAAACCGATCGACCAGACGTGCCAGAGATGCGTCAAGCCTGTGAAGTCCATCATGCAATAGTTTGAGCATTGTTTGGCTTTCCGGCAATCGGTGTGTCTCACAAGCGGGGTCCAGCAGGTGGTAAAAGAGATGATTTATACGATCCGTATACTCATGGACGAGAAAGCAAAAGTCAAATTCGTTTTGGCTTATAATATAGTCGAACTGGCGGCACCGAAGAGTCATCAACTCGTTAATCTTACTGATATGTTGCTCCCGTTTGCGTTGTTTGCTTGGACGATGGCCCAAGACCTCCCAATTCAGGGAGAGCTCGGAAAATTTACTGTGCAACTCCTGCTTGAGTGACGTTGGCCAGGTGACGTACGGAGAGTTTTCTGGCGAGATGTACCCCGTCAACATCACACCATTGACGCTCTCGGCCGGAAAGGTAATCGGAACGTTTATGACGCCCACCCGCTTACCGGCATTGCCTATTATATTCCAGATTTTCTCGGCAGCTACATCGCCACTCGTGGTCATTCGAAGGCGGCCACTTATTGAGTCTCTACAGGAGAAGCTGAACACGCCATGCTTGCCGGGATTCACACCAGTAAACATTGTCGGCCAGGCAGGGCAGGTCACCGGCGGATGCGTGGAAAGAAGAGTCCCCCATGCTCCTTTCTGCAAAAAACGCGCAAGTGTTGGCATTACACCTGCATCGACAAGTGGATGTAATACGCGAAACGTCGCTCCGTCCAGACCAATAAGTACCAGTTTATTGTTACCGCTCATTTGCATTAATCCATAATATTATTTGGAATTTATTAATTTTCCACCAGCAGACCACGTGTTAGCCTTATGAACAAGGCTCCTTGCGCCACTACGGGCGCCAAGAACGCAGTAGATTCCGTAATTTTTTTCGGCCCATAAAAATGATGACTGGGATTCTAATTCGTATTTCTAATCTTTAATGACTTGGCTGCCTTGACGCAGTACGTCCAGCCCAATCTACGAATCACGGGTACCCACCATATACGCTCAAAACCCCTATCTATCGCAACCCGCGCACGTATTGGAAAGATCGGGAACGTGAACAACCGAAACGGTCCGTACTGAATAGTTCGCCATCTTATTTTCACGAGGCCGGCGTTTCTTAGCATCTTGTCGAAGTCGTGGATCCAAAACTGCTTTGCTTCTGGAATTAAACCTTCCTGCCTTTCCCCCTTAGAACGGCGAATAAATCCATGCACCCAAGCCCGGACAGTGTCCGGGATTAATTGCCATACCCAGAATAGCGGATCGAATACATTCTTGATGCAACATCTGTTGCGAACGGTAATGATGACAGTCCCACCCGGACGGAGGACTCTGGCAATCTCGCGCAGGACTTTAGCTGGGTCGGCCACCCAAGTGATCACGGCTATGCATACAATGGCGTCAAATGCGTTTTTCTTGAACGGCAGTCTATGTGCATCCGCTTGCACTATATATGCGTTTTCGCACCCTGTGTGTTTTAAACGGTTCTGAGTCCGGGCTAACAAGTCGCTTGAGAAATCCACCGCATAGGTTCGAAATCCATATGAGGCAATACGTTCCGCAACGATTCCCGGCCCACAGCCAAGGACGAGAATCCTTGCCGTCGATGGCAACTCCTCATCTTTAAGGTACTCCAATGAAACCGACATCCTTTTCTGAACTTGCCGACCCCGTAGCCCTGGAGCAGCATATTGATTCTCCCAATCGGCTGCCGTGTGGTCGAACCAAGCACGCTCACTCTGGCCGATATCATTCACACTTTGCTTTTTATTTGATGCCATTTAGTTTTTCACCTTGGTTATCGGTATGATCTACCGTTCGGAGTAACTGTAGCGCGTTTGAAAATGCGAACATCAAATCGATTACGAAGCATCTCTCGGCCAGCAATCTGCTGCGGCAATAGCTGGATATCATGGTTTCTACCCCGCAGCGCTTTCTCGAAGAAGCTTTTCGAGTAATACCGTCGCAGCACATAATGATTGGAGAGTTCTTCTTCATTATCGGCTTTGTTGAATGGACGTATGAGCAATCGGATTTGTAATAGCAAAGAACGCAGCCCACACAGTGCAATTTGACCTAATCTCCGGAACGGACCGATGTAAGGCCATGGGAAGATGTCCCCAATAAGAATTATACCTCCTGGCCGGCACACTCGTATTAATTCATGTAGAACCAGTTTCGCATATTGGTTGTTTGGGAAACATTGGAAAACACTATAGCATAAAATCCTGTCGAAGGATTCATCGGCTATCGGGAGACGCGATGCTTCAGCCACCGCCAATATTACCTTCCGCCTGTTTACACCAAAATCAATAGCACGTCGCAACAAAGGCTCTGAGAGGTCCAGCCCCATGGCCTTTTGTCCCTCACTAAGCAAGGAGTGGCAAACAAAGCCACAACCACATCCTACTTCCAAAATGCTCTTTGCAGACTGCATAGCAAGTTTGTCGCGGATATCATTAATTGTTGTCTGGGCCACCTCATCGGAATAACACCAGCGATGTGCTCTTTTCCATGATTGCTTAATTGCACTGCGATCATACAGAGCTTGCCATGCCTTGACTTGTCTTCTTTGTAGAAATTGTAGAAGCTTCATTCGCATCTGTAGGTAACAAGACTATTTCCGGTTGTCCCAGCCGCGCTAAACTTATGCAATTTGCCAACCTTTGATTTCAATCTTTTGCTCTCTTGGCCTCAATCTTTTTCTTAAGCTCCTCAACGCTGGCCACTCCTTCTGGCAGTTCTGCCTGATCGATTAGCATTATCGGTATACCCTTGCGTATCAGATACTTAAGCCCCCATTTTTCATTTATCAACTTATTCCCTTCCAGCCGAAGTTTATCGCCGGTTAGGGGACAAATAATTATATCCAGTAGCTCTTTGTCAATCATAATCTGTTGCCTTTAACACCTTATCATTTTATTAACCACAAATCTGTGCCATAAACTGGGGTAATTAACTTGTCAGAAGCTATTACAAGTCGAGATTTCTTTGCGATTTTCAGCAACGAGTCTTCACAACTTCTCCATGTACTTCTCCGAAGTTTTACAAAAGTTGTCAAGAAGCTTACAAGTATTGTTCTATCCTTATATTACCAACCTGATGGACTCACTCCGCTAAGAAAAGCCATTTGTACGCATCCAGATTCGCCAAAGAGGACGGCGTCTTATGGGAAGCTTGGGAGCGATTCTGCAGTACCAGACCTTGTAATAGCACAAGTTCATTATAAAGGAGAACGCACGCAACATCATAAACCTGACTCTCGATGACCAGGTTTCAGACACAATATAAAGGGCCTTCATCGGAAACAATTCGCCGCCAAGACGCAGTTTATGCTCGTATCTTCCCCGCATACTATCCATCAAGTGAATTTTCTCACCAATGGCTTTCTTGAGTGCTTCGCAAAAATTGACCCGCCCCAGGCCCACACCTTTTGCAGCGGATTTGTCCGGCCAGGCGTCAAGAAAAAGATAATGCCTGTTACCAAATTTATATGAATACTGGTATCCAAAGCACTCACTGCCGATTTGCGTCCTAAGGAAACGCAGTCTGTCAAGCTCCAGATGCGTTTCTGCAAGCTCGCGATGAAACTCTACCGAACGCGGCCAGTCCCCGAAGTGTCCCGACCTGCCCATATTCTTCCAGTGCAACTGATGCATAGCCACAAACCCGGTAAAGTATTCGCCAACATTGTCCTTATCGGCCAAACAAGACTCCAAATTTTGCGACAGCTTGGATGATAGTTTTTTCATTGAATTGTAATCGTTTCGCACGTTTCCTCTTTCACTCTTTTTCAAACTTGAGACATAACTTTCCCAGTCATCCGGCAAGGTGAAATACGTTTGGACGTTCAGCTCAGGGACGACGCGAAAATAAGCGTCTGTAAAACAATCAGCAAGAACTTCCGTCATGCTGTGGAAATCTTTATATTTTCCTGCTATTGGTCCTATGAATAAAACATCCCATTTCCACCGCTTCATTGTCGAAGACAGGGTCTTCAGGACGGGCTTTATATAGTCGGATGTCACGGGGATGCTGAAATGGCTAATTGTAAAATCCGACCCGACAATTTTGCCAACTTTGACAGAAAATGGCCCTATCCAAATTTTTTCGAAAAATAAAGGTATTATCCCCACTAATTGGTTGTTACTGCGGAAAACAAATATTCTTAAATCACGGTCTTTTCCATAGTACTTCCACCAGACTCTACACCAATCAAATGTTAGAAAAATTTCGCCACCTGCAGATTCAACAAAGTTGTCCCACCCTTGCCTCATTGGTGTCAGTTCTTCAAAGCTGTTGAAAACTTCAACGCCAACGGCTGAGTCAACGACTTTATCCTCCTGATTGTTTGACTGTAATAATTGCTTTTCTCTTATCAATTTATTTCCCGTGATTAGAATGCTATTTACTTACCAGCCGATAAACCTTCTCGGCAGTCTGCCATACCTTCTTGACCGTCATGCTGGTCGACGCTTCAAAAGCCCCAATGTAGGAAACTTCCTTCCCTCCCATTCGTGATTTGAATTGATAAACATTGGGATTATTATCTGGATCGATGCCGCCGAGATCATGCCATTTCATTCCTGCGTGTAAAGCTGAAACTGCACTATTATACCATACCAGATATGACGCGCCACATCTAAGACCCTTTTCATTACTGGCAGCTAACAGCACTATCGCTTTATTTCCAAGATTGCTTGTCAGATGTACAGCGACTGGTTCTCCATCTAAGCATGCCACGATGATGTTCATTTTTTCGGGTGTTGACAGCATATCCTGTGTCATAATAAACTCTTGGGGATCGAGTCCTTTAAAACCTTTTCGTTTTAATAACTCAAAATAAAGATTTTCCAAGATACTGCAGAACTTTCTACCTGTTCCTTCCTTTGTTTCGATGCCTGCTTTTTCGGCGTATTTTAAATCTCGACGAAAGCTTTTGCGCAACCTTTTTCGAATGTTTTCTTCCGAATCGTCAACAGACAGGATAAAAGTGCGGTAAGGTTTTATCTTTGGTGCGTAGTCGAATCCAGCCGATTGTAACATCCCGGCTAAAACCTGTCCGTACTCATCGGCGTAAGCGTTCGGCACTATCCTAAATACATTCACTTTAGTCCCGAAGTAAGCTGCGCGTAGTTGCTGTAGGGCTTCAATTGAACAAGTGATTTTATTATCTTTATCTCGTAAAAGAGGCCCCCACTGTGCATACCCTATCCTGAGGCTGAGCGGTTTGATATGCTTAATGCGAATCTGACACATAGTCACGACTTTGTCGTTTTCATCTTTAATTACTGCCCGACTAACGTCGCAGCCGTCTTTTTGAGCTCGAACTTGCTGGTATGCCCATGTCTGATATATATTGTAATCAGCAAAGTTGCTGGCGTAGCGTTCCCAATCCTTTTGATTAACCTTATCGATAATTACTTCACATGCCATGAATCGAATCTCTCACTTCCTGTGCCTGCGTAAACATTTTTTCATCATTCTTAAATATTTGACAACCTCGTATGCCCCATTGACTTTAAGTTTGAACTTGAGCATACTGTCCCTGGGTGAAACCTTGAACCGGCCGATTTGAAAATTGTCAGGGGAAGCATCAACCGGATACGGCTCTATGGTAAAGCCAAATTGATAACCCACCCGGTGAGCTGCTTGTCGCACATTGGCGTTGTGTACACCGTATGGGTAACTCACTCCCAGGATTTGGTGGCCCACTATTCTCTCCAAAGCTTTTTTGGACTGGACCAGTTCATCTTGTATCCTGTCATTCTCCAGCTCTGTCATCACAGGATGTGAAAGACTATGAGAAAATATCTCAAATCCACCCCTATCGAGCATCGTAATCTGTTCCTGGCTCATAACAGTTTCATTTTTGTCTGGACAATTCTCGGGCATATCCCAACAAGGCGGCTGTCCGAGATTGCCGGCAGGAACGAAAATTCCGGCAGGCAATCCAAGCTTTTTCAAAACTGGAACAGCATTCTCGGTGACACTGATAAATGCATCGTCAAACGTTATGGCAACTAACATTTTAGAACCATTTGTAGAGACATTTCTGATGTTGGAAACTTTGACCGTACAGCACTTCGTGGCCAAATACGTCATTTGTTTTTCAAATTTTCCCATGTCTTGTTGTTTCAACGCGTGATAATAGATAACTATGCGCTGCGGTTTTCTGCGACTAAGGTTCAAAAAAGCACAGTACAGCATTGCAGAAATTAGTTCTATTATGTCTTTCAAAGTTCTAATTTTCAAAATTAGTAATTTTTTTTCTTCTTCTTACGGCTCGCGTCCCAACACACAAAATTTAAATGACAACCAAAATCCGCGTGTTTTTTCAGCCTGATATGTTACATCTTGGCCCATCAATTTCTGATATACCGTTAGAAGTCCCTGTATTACACATCGAAGCCCACAACGAATAGTTAATAATAAACGTGCTGATAAGTATTCGATCAGGCTGTAATGTTTTCTGAAAAATATTAACATGCTTTTTTGAGATTGGACCATTATTTTCAGATTCGCTTGTTTACGACTCTGCCTGCCTCCATCTACGTGTATTATCTTTGCTCCTGGCCAGAATATTGTCTTCCATCCTGCTTTCGAGAAGCGATAACACCAATCTGTTTCCTCGTACAGGAAAAAATAATCTTCGTCCATTAACCCTACTTTATCTATAGCCTCGCGCCTGACGAGCATAAACACCCCGGCGACAACATCAACCTGACGCTCTGTGTCCCGGAGCCACCATCGCATATACTCACGACCGAAGAAATGATTATTCTTGAAAATCCTGCTTAAAGCAGACGTTTCCAGGAACAGATTCAGTACAGATGGAAAACAAAAACAAGTTATCTGAGGTATTTCTTTTTTTCCATAGACTTGACAACCAACCACTGCTACATCTTTGTGGTCATCTGCATAAGCAATAGTTTTTTCGATAGCGGCGTCACAAATGATCGTGTCGCTGTTCAGCAATAAGACATACCTTCCCTTTGCCCGTATAATTCCCTGATTATTGGCTGCTGCAAAGCCCCTATTTGTGTCATTAGCGAGAAGGATTACATCAGGGAATTGCGACCTAATCATTTCTATGGAGCCATCTGAAGATGCGTTATCGATAATGATAACTTCAAATTGGACATTATTGGTTTGTGTGTAAACGGACGTCAGACAATCACGTAGGATTTCTCGTGTATTCCAGTTGACTATCACTATTGATACATCCATTTTCCAACACCTAAATAGTTATTGTTTTATGATAGTCAGATTTCTCTCGGTGGTTTAGCTGCCAAAATCCGTAAGCTATTTGCTGCTTAGCCCCAGGGTTTCGTAGTAGATATCCACTAAGATCTCTGACGCTTTTTCCCATGTTAATTGGTCCAGTCCAGCCAGACTATTCTTTCGAAGCTTTTTATAAAAGGACTGGTTTGAAGCAAGCAAATTAATATGATCCCGGAGGGAGGCCACATCACCAACTTTGTGCACCAGACTATCATGCATATGCGTAGAACGAGCTCCTGAAGCTTCTGATACTAACAACACACAACCACAAGCCCTTGCTTCGTAGGTCACGAGAGAACTTCCCTCTTCAACTGTTGGCAGGATTAAAGCGTGACACCTGCGCAGAATAGTCGTCACATCATCGATGAAACCAATATATCGTATACTTGGGTGGATTAACATATTAGCTAATAGCTTCCTATATTTTGGAACAAAGTTGCCACATATGTAGAATCTTCCTTCGTTGCACGCTACCGAACCAAGCCAAGCCTGCAAAGCATAATGTAATCCTTTTCTTGGTTCACAACTTCCTAAAAATACAATCCTGAATGGCTGCCAATTGTTTGTTGATGGATTATTCGGTGAGAAATTGAACCGAGAAGGATCAAAGCCATATTGATGCAATGCAATCTTTTCCTTTTTGAATCCCATATCTAAGAAAGTTTTTGCGACAAACTGAGATGGACATAGAAGTCGATCCGCCAAGTCAAATTCCTCCTTCTGACGTCTTAGACGGTAAGCGTCAAACACATGCGAGTGGGATTTAGGTAATTTCATTCCTAATTTTGCACACTCTTGTCCGACTACTTCACAGGCATAACGAGTATGGGTATTTGGCCGCTCTAAAACGGTCTTAATTCCAAACTCGCGCGAGGTTTTTAGAGTTTCTTTAGCACCTGAAGGCCAACAATGGACGATGTCGATTTCACTGTGTATTCGGCGAATCGCCTTGGCTACAGCTTTGTCGTGGAGCTCCACAGCTCGTTTCATACGCAGTAATCTAATTAACCTTATCGGAAGCTTGATCCCGTAAGGAACGAGAGTTTCTTTTAAGCTATTTAAACCGTTAATTTCCTTTTCGCAACTACCGGTGTACAACTGGACACGAATACCCTGACGCAGCAATCCAGTAACTTGATGCCATGCCGTCATACCGGTACCAGGAGTGCCTAATCTTAGCGGAAAACTGTATAATACGTTGATTTTATTCATTATATTAGCTTTTGATAATCATGCCTTGTCCAGTTGGCAAGTGTATGATTCTTTCTACCTTATCGGATAGAAACTTATTCGGTGCCTTCTTTACACCAGGACAAGTCTCAAAACATAATCGTCACAGATAATAATCCATCCAGAATACATGCGAAGATAGAAAAAGTTCAAATTATCTTATGTTGTTTGATAAATGTCAATGTAGATAAAGGAAAATTTTTTGTAAATGCCTTTGCAACTATACGCGACCTTCTCGATGGGTCGGTACACTTGTTCCTTTCTTGCCAAACACCATCAAACCTTCAACATAACATTTCGAAACATTTCGTGTTTGCCAATTTTCGCGCCATTGACTGGTAAGCTCTTTATTATATGTAAAGCAACGAGCTTCAAATTTCGCAATCCAGTATTTGTGGGGCTGTTCATTGACATGATCGGTTCCGGCATATGAGGCTTGAGGTTTCGCAGCAGTCATTACTATATTGTCAGCTATCTTACAGAGAATTTTGACAAAGCGATCCGCACAGGATTCTGGCAAATGTTCGGCAACCTCGGTACTTATTGCAATATCTCCTCTGAGATGGCGTGGGAGGGTATCATGCTCCAGGTCGAATCTGATTACTTCTACACCTCGCTGCCTACAGATATTAAGTGCGGCTTCGGAATACTCTAAACCAAGGCATGAAACCCCTCTTTTTTGCAATGCCAGAAGCAGTAGACCAGTACCACAACCAACGTCAACGACCGACTTTGGCGAGAAGGCATCCATATTACTTTCTGCAATTGCATCGCATGATTTTGCCATATAATTGTCAACTAAAGTTGTGAAATATTCTTGATCATAAATCTCATCATGATGTGCAGACTTTTCAAGTACTCTGATGAGTCTGGCTCGAAACCTCTTTAAGAAAGTCGGTGAGATGACATAGATTGTGTTTCTTGCGGATTTTGGCAGTACGCGCTTATAGGCTGCCTTCATTATCCGGTAAAGAGACATCAAAAATATTCCTTTCTGCTATTGCCATCCCCACGATTTTCGCCAAGTTTTGGCTTTACTCGTCTTGGAGCTTTTTACCAATGGATTATTTCAACGGCTGCTTTCTATTCTTCGTAAGAGTATAATTCTATAACATTGCTATGCATTTGACCGAGACTTCTGTCGTATGTGGGTTGTTTCGAGAGTATACCCAAAGACATGTTAGCTTGGTTTACTACATTTGGCATCACCCCACATAAACCAAGCATAATATAGAAAATAGTAATTGTTGGCCCGAACAGCGACACGGTCATCATACCTATTAACGTCCCAAACATTGCCCCGGATAAACACCATATAAACCATTTCTCTGAATCCAAAGTACTTATCTTAAAAGCTATAGAGATTCGTCTGATTGCCGCCCCAATTACTAAAATAAAAGGCATCAGTCCAATGAGCCCGTAACAGGAAAGTATCACTAAATAGTGGTTTACTACATCCGTGTGGGCAAAGCCCTCAACCATGGGACCCCATCCAGGATTGCTGTATCCGTAACCCGTCAACCAATGACCGGACATACCACCCCCAAACAAAGCGACATCGATCATCCTGGCACGATACCAAGCCGATCCAAGATGAAAAGTAAAATAACCTATAAAATAATAGAAGTGGCGGTTACTGATAATTTCTAAAAATAGACAACCTAAAATAATAGTCGCAGTTACAACTTTCCAATATCTTCGATAACGGTAGAAAGCGATGAATGCGCTGGCGAATACAACAGTCAATAGGACGCCGGAGGACATGGAAGAAAATACTCCCAATGCCATGAGTCCGATTCCAATGAAATAGATACACTTATTTCTACGAACATTTTGCAATATGCCGGCACAGATAGGGCATAACATCGCGAAGAAAAGGCCAAACATGATAGTTTCACCAAACGTCACATTGGCGCGGTAAAATCCATAACGCTGTACCGGAATATAATTCGCCGAAGCCCCAAAAGCTGCATACTTTTGGAGAAAGCCCACTGGATTGCGCCCTGTCAAGCACTGATAAAAGCCTACCAGTGATAAAGGTGCTGCAATAATCAGAAAACTCTTCAGCAACATAAAATAATCCTCTTTTTGACGTATCAAAAATCTCACGGCAAAATAGGGTAGTATTTGATTGAAGGCTGCACCACTGCGATTCTCTAAAAATCGTGCTGGCGACATGGTCTGGAGCCCAGCGATAAGTTGACACAAAAAGTATATTATCACGAGTTTGTCAAGCCATATGAGCTTAAATCGGTTAAGCAAGTCTTTATGTAAAAACAGCTTGGCGTATATCGCTATAATAATGATTCTGCAGACTGTAAAATCAATTGTGCCTACAGGAGATGTAAGATAAATCGGGTACCATGCTAATGCCGCCATGTACACCACGATTCCATAAACTGGACGCATGTACAAAACCAAGATAACTGCCAGCAGTGCTATTGATAGTGTCGTTGTTTGCATAGCTAATTATCAGTATCTTCCCCGTGTCGTCTTTGCAGTTCGGCCAAATCCATTAATACTTTTTCTAGCTTGTTGACTATTAGATCCAAGGGAAACTTCTTTATCGTCTCTTGTGACTTCCGAACAAACTGTTGACGCAATTTTGGGTCATATAGTAGTAGTTTGACTCTATCGACTATTTGATCAACGTTGCCAACTTCTACGAGGAAACCGTTTTCCCCATCGACGATTATATCTTGAGTCCCACCGCAGTCTGTTGCAACTACGGCACAGCCACAAGCCATCGCCTCAAGAACAGGGATTCCAAAGCCTTCGGAGCGACTGCATACAGTCCATACTAAACTCTGAGAGTAAATGTCTCTGGCCTTTTCTAACGACGGAAGTCGATTATATATCCAATAGGATATTCCCTTTGGCCTGGGCCATGCGCCGAAGACACGCTGGGGTGTTTTTCGGCACTTCTCGCGCAACTTTTTTAAGACTTTCAAAGTAGTTTCTGGGTCTTTGGGATAAGAATTGCTAAATATAGTGCCGACGCCGTCCCTATGATCCTCTGGCACAGAAGGATAGTATTCATTGGTATCAACACCATTGGGTATTACAGCCGTTATTTTTTGACCAGATATTTCTTCTATCATCCTTTCAAGGTAGGAGGCCACTACTATCTTGGGGAGGTTTTCCCCCCACGCCTCCTTCATCAAATTGGTGTCTTTTAACACGCCGTGAACATAATGAATTTTTACGGTCCTGCTTTGCGGTAACTGACGCAATTCTCTGGCTGCCCACCAGCCTACGGCCACTACGATTTCATCATCTTCAAAGGCGTATTCCTTTATAGTGGTAAATGTATTCACCTTCCCCTCGAACAGTCTTATCCAATCGTAACCTTGTGAATAACGGAGACTGAGCCATAAATTCCGAAACTGCGGTCGCAGACTTTTTACATAATTGACCAGAAGGGAGACATCATGACCTTTCTGTAACAAGCCGTTGGCAGCTTGTACCGTAACTTTAATACCACCTGACCTGCCAAAACCGGGTAAAATAAAAGTTATTTTCATATGTAAGTTCTTGAATGTGTGGGAACCAACGTGGTCCGAATTAATGTACCCTCGTAATCAACTATCCCAGTCCTGTCCAAAACAGTTGCTAAAGGAACCTCTGTCTGTTATTTGCTGCATCACCAAGTCCCGTTTTGAGTCTTTTCCTTTATTAAGAATTATGATTTACCTGTACTCAATGGTTTGTTTTTCACTCCGACAACTATGCATGTCGTTCTGGTCTTTAAGTAAAAAGATTGTATTGCTTTCGGCAGGCCTAAGGTCCTCATTGTGCGTACAACTCTGTTTTCAGAGTTTAGGTAGGGTGTATCTTCAATAGAGAATCCAAGCCTTCTGAGTATATTTTCTATATCAAACCAATTCGCTAACCATGTTGTATCAAAGTCCTTGCCACAAAAATTGTCTTCGTTAGATAAAACAGGCGATAGATAGTATATTTTTTTATTTATACCGGTGGCTTTCGTAATTGCCAAAAAACCGGTTCTGATAAATTTGCCAAAGGCCTGAATTCTGGAAGTTGCTTCCCAGGGTTTATACCTGTCTTTTTTCCTCCATTGAATACAGGTGGTCAAATAGGTTATAGGGTCGAGATGGTTAGGCATAAAAATAATTAACCGTCCTTTGTTTTTCAGTACTCTGTGCATTTCCTCTAAGACCTCCTCGACCTTGGTTACATGCTCTAACATCGCAGTGGAAAACACGGCGTCGAATGAACAGTCCGGGAAGGACATTTTTCCGGCATCCTGAACGAGAAATTCTAAGTTTTGTCCGTTTCCGTATCTTTTTCTTGCCTCGGAAATAAATAAAGGAGATATATCCGTCCCTGTTACTTTAAAACCTTCTTTGGCCAGAAGGTACGATGTCGTTCCAATTCCACATCCACAATCAAGAATTGTTGCTTCTGCAGATAGTACTTGTTTGCATACCTCAATATGTGGCTTGAAGGCTTCTTGATTTTTTCTTTTAAGATGGTCTAAATAAACTTGTGAACTACTATAAAAATGCTCTAATTCTATGTCAGCCCTCTTGTGCTTTTTTGTTTGATTAGTAAAATTCATAGGATAGCGAGCCTTTCTGTTGCATGACTTCGTCTTAGAGAACGGATTCTATGGGAAGATTTACGGGAGAGCTTTGTAATGCTGAGACTTCTTACCATACGTTGCCCTCTTAGATATTCCGTTCCTTGGCTGTAATTCCAAATAGTGACCTAAAATAAGCTAAGCATCTTCCCGCGATATTCTTCACTTTTTCCTTCTCATCTGGATTAAAGGTGATAAAATAAGTGCAAATTGCGTAGGCTGTGCCCAAAGCAAGTCCCAATAGCACCAATGTTATCCAACCTTCCACAAACTTTGCCGGTTTCACGGAATAAGTAATGAAAGTTAATACAACCAATATCAGCCAGGGACGCAAAAGGCATTGCAGGTAGTCCCTCATGAGTCGTATGTTCAGAAAACGACAAACGAACCAGGAACCTACAAGACCATTGATAATCAGGCTGGAAATCAAAAAGCCAAGTGCTACGCCCACCAGTTGCATACTTTTTATAAGAAGAATACTTAACCCGAATCCTAAGATAGTATCTGCAACTCCTATTATGGCCTGTGCTTTTTCATGACCTGTACATCCCAGAAGTGGAATCATACTGCCCAGCGACGTTTCTATAAGGTAACCTACGGCTAAAATCATTAGTGCCGGACAAACACTTTCAAAGACCGGCCCAACCCAAAGATGAATAAAGTTTGGACCTAGTGTAAATATCATTAGAATCGCCCCGGAGGCCAGTGCCGCACAAAATCTTGTTGTTGTCAGAAACAGGGTCGTTAGTTCCTGTAGCTTTTTCTCGGCGTACAAATGCGCGAATCGAGGCCAGAAGACACGAGTAGGCGTCACAGCCAACAACCTTATGTTTCTCATAAGTACTACCGCGATAGCGTAAACAGCCACAGTCTCCAGCGATAATAGTTTTCCGATAATCAAATTATGTCCTGCTAAACGCATGTTGTATCCTATATTGCCAATGGTTGTTATTAAGCCGAAAGAGACGAGTAGCTTGGCGCGCGTCAGCTTTACTAAAGATGCCCGCAAACTAATTAATCGGCAGTACCGCCCGAACAGATATAATGCCAGTAATGTTGAAAATACTGTAGCTGCCACAACGACATACGACATTTCCACAATCCCGTAGCCGAAGTATAAGAAAATCACGAAACCAAGTGCCTGAAAAACCCTCACTGCAATCGATGCCAGGTTGGCAGTCAACCATTTTTCGTATGCTCGCACGCATGAATCCAATACGTGCGCCAGGCATTCGACGGCGGAAGCAAAACCCAGAATCCGCACTAAAGCAGCTAATTCTTTTCCTCCCTTGAAGAAAGCGGCAATTGACTCCGCCATAAATAGTGAAATGGTAAAAATAGCCAGTCCGGCTAACATAAATATGGCCGTGGCTGTACTGATAGTTTCGCGAACGGCAATTTGGTCATCAAGCCCTCTATAGTAAGGGACATAACGAATAATGCCATTGCCGACGCCGAGTCTGAGTAATCCGTAATAGCCGACGAATGACAATACGAGTGTCCATACTCCGTAATTCTTTGTGCCGAGATGGGCAATTATATACGGCGTTAGTAAAAAGCCTATCAGAAGACTAACGCCAAAGGGGGCCCAGTTACTTATAACGTTAATCAACAATGATGGTCTGGCATTATCTGGTGAAGTTTCAGGAGATACTTGTTTAACTTGTGACCCTGTCAAATCGACTCCGAATTTATTTTGCGTCTCAATGCCGTAACGGTTTACTCTATGTTAACTAAAGGCTTGCAGTACTAACACAATTACAAAGCTTATGCTGAAAAACAAAGGAATTGCCCTTATGCCGGTTGTGTGGTAGCCGCGCTGCCACAGGCGAAATTCAGCTATTATCGAAAGGCAGAATAGCAGCGTCGCCAGGACATCTATCCTGAAACACCATTTAGCAGACAGTACTGAGCTAAGCAGGTATCGCACGAGCAGACCTGTAATGAATAAACCGGCGACAAAAGTCACCGTGGCGGCCTGCCAGTAAGATAACGTTCGTGAATACTCATCCCCCGTGAGATATATTTTTTGGTTGTCGACACCCGGCCATAAGTGGGGGGGCAGTAGCTTTGCCCAGAAAGCACGCTGACGCCACATCTTGTTGGCCTTCTTATATCGCTCAAAAGTCAAATCTTCGCATTTCTCGGCCAACTGAGTGAATGTTACAACCTTGACATTATGCATCGTGGATAGTTTTTGTAAAAGCTTTTCAAGTCTCTCGATACCGAAGTAGTGGCTGCCTAATTCACCCGGCAAGCTGACAATTTCAAATGGATGATAACAAACGACTATAATGCCTTGCTCAGGCAGAAGCTTTTGGACAACCATTAATTCTAATTCCTGCGGCACAACTGTGTATGGAATGATTTTCAGCCCTTTAGCCGACTTATAGTAATAGTGACGGTCGGCGGATAATATCTTGAAACCCAATTTTTTAAGGATTTTTGCCGTATCGTCCGTCCACGCATTCCAGGGTGGTACAAATGTGCTTATGTCGGCTGATTCCACCGCTTTTTGCAATATCTTTCTGCCTTCAAGTATGTCTTTGAACTGTGATTCGTAATCACGTTCTCGAAATTCGCCCGGCCTGTGATTTGTTGTGTTAATGGCATTTGTGTGAGAGAATCCGTGCTGGGCTACTTCTATTCTTCCCGCTTGTGCAGCTTGTTTGATAAACTCAATTTTTTCCCGGTCTTCGAGAAAGGAAACCATTCCGTCCGCCGAAGTAGCCCCATTGTAGTTCAAATTGGACTTGGGAATGATTGAAATTACGTAGGGCATATTATATTTCTCGAATAGTGCGTCAACGCACTGTTCGGTCTCCCAAATCCGTCTTTTCAGGGCATTTGTCTCTCTATCGCCACGTTGGTCAGCGGAAAAATCATCGTAGCGAAACACTATGTATGTAGTGCCTTTTGGAGAAGGTGATTCTGACAAAGCGGAAGTTCTGAAGTTTGGATAAGAAATATCTTTTTCGTAGTTCATAAGATTGAATAGCTATACTCCGTCCCCTTCGGTTACATTGAAAGAATCAATGTAACTTTCATTCTAACAACCAGTTATAATAACGGCCGTTAGTCTTTAGTTTTTGGTTGTTTCGAACTTGGCAACTTTAACTTCGTTTTTCTCATCAGGGAAAAAATCGAGAATCAAGTCTGTCATCTCTTCAGCTACTATTCGAATAGAACTTTCCAGAACGGAGCTTATTTGCACTTGGGAAACATAATGTGCAGGATTACTTGCGATATTAGGAGTTCGCCATCCGACACCGGAGAAAACACTTTCATCATCTGTGAGAAGCCCGTTTAAGATGTAAAAATTCAGAATTACAATCTCATCGCTTTCAGGCGAAGGTTTATGGAAATGATGAACTAAGCACGGAATCACTCTGCCTGTTAAGGAGATAACCTGTGACTGTTGGGTACTTTCATGGATCCAGCCGTGCGCGGGATAGCAAACTCGAGGTCGATGACCTAGTATGCCCCCAGGTTGAGATGAGCAATATACCACATAAACATCCGCCCAGGCTTTTGTTGCAGCATTAACATATCGTCGGCTGATAAAATCATCTGCAAAGTGCCTTTCCATATATTCCTTGGTAATATTAGGAATAGGCAACTCCTTGCCTTGCCAGTTGTCGATTTGCATGGGGAAGGCACTTAATGGCAAAGGCAGGGAAATAGAAGTGTAAACCAGAAGCCGTAATCGGGAGGCCAGAACACGGTATGCTATGCCTGAGAATAGGACCAGAATAACTGCAAAGGACCACGCGAGGGAGGTCGAAATCTTGCCTGATTTTATCCATCTAAAGTGGTACACTCTGTGTACTTCTTTCCTTAGGTTACAATATGTTTAATGTGATAATAGCTTTTGGATTACCAGTATAGACGTAATCCCAAAGTGGTACTCACAGTATAAAAAAAAATTATTTACGTTTTTTTATTTTCCAAGACGTACAAGCTTTAACCACAGCTAACTCGGTAATAGCAGTTTCTACTTAACTAAACCACATATTACTTAGTAGCTGCCAGTCCCTTGGGATTAGTTCAAGATATGGTCCCTCCGTCCATGTGAGGTACGCCAAGAAATACTATATTAAACCAACATTTTATCCGGTTTCTTGTTTTTTGTCAAGTGTTTTATTTGTTAAAAGGAATTTAAAGTTGCGGATGAAACAAAATGTACTAAAAAATGTAATAGTGTCCGATAAAACCTTTAGAAATTCAAATATATCATCGCTTGCCACAGTAAGAATTCATTGTTATATTACTAATAGTGGTGAAAGGTTTGAAAAGATATTTAGGGAGGAAGGAGCGTCTATACTTAAAGTATATTGGTTACGTTTTCAAACGTAAGGTGGGTAGATTAAAGGAGGGTAGATTAAGATGTTAATTAAAAAATTAAAAAACACAATATGCACACCGCAGTCGGGTAGAGGTAACGTGAATTTGCTAAAGCCGAGTCTGATTATCTTTTGCTTGCTGTTCAGCATTAATGCAGTTCTGCCGAGTTCAAGCCTGGCAGCCACTTATTATGTCGATAAAAACAATCCCAGTGCTAATGACACTAATCCCGGCACTGAGGCACATCCATGGAAAACCCTCACTAAAGCTGGTAATACCGCTGTGGCGGGCGATACGGTTCTGGCAAAGGCTGGAACTTATACAAACAAACTTTACCCAATAAACTCAGGTGCCCAGGGCTCTCTTATAACATTCAAGAATTACCCGAGTGAGAGTCCTGTGATTGATGGGCAGGGAGCTTCGACTACAGGAGTCGACCTTTCTTATAATAATGGAAGAGATTACATTCGTATTGAGGGTTTTAAGATAACGGGTTGGAATTATGGTGGTTTTTCTTTTTCCACCAATTACGGCGCAACCAGCGCAGAAAACATCGAAATAGTTAATTGCGATATATATGGCAATAACGGGCCTGGGATGTGGGTTCATGGCCAAAACACCTTAATTGAAAATAACCATATATATAATAATGGCGAAAGTGCGATACTTATTGGCATGACTGGCATACCATCGATAAATATAACCGTCAGAGGAAATAATGTTCACGACAATTACGATGACGGTATGAAACCTTGTGTTGAACAATCTATCATAGAGAACAACACATTTGGCCCTGGAGGTTATAACACTCCTGCACATTCAGATGGCATACAAATAGAGCATATGGCTAACTCGATAATTAGAAACAATGTCTTCCGAGATTATACACAAATGATATACATATCCCTCTATGAGTATGTCGGGTATGTTGACAACCTGGAGATATATGGCAATGTTTTTTACAATAATGTGTATTACTCAAGTACATCAGGAACAACTCCGGGAATCTTTATAATATCAGGCGGGGCTTTGTCGGGCAGGTATGTTAACAATGTCGATATCCATTCAAACACTTTCCTTTGGACAGGACTTCCTGCAGTATGGATAATGCAGACAGGCTCTCCTGTTACTGGTATTACTATCCGCAACAATATCTTTTTTGATACATACCTAAATACTGAGGGCGTTAATCCTGCAGAGATTGATTCTGATTATAATCTGTTTTTTGATACCCCAAATGATCCAACAGGTGTGATTGCCAGACACTTAACAGACGGTGTTGCCTGGGTAAACGAAGGCTCTCACAGCATTATTGGACAGGACCCTAACTTTGTTAATTATACCGTATTTCAAAGTTGGGATGTTCATCTCAATTCAACAAGCCCTGCAAAAAACGCAGGAGACCCCGCTTTAGCTACTGTATTTAATTTACCTACTCCTTTCCAGGATATAGATGGAAATGCAAGACCCCAGGGAAGTGGATATGACATTGGTGCTTATGAGTACGTTATATCTGATACTACTCCTCCGAGTATACCTCAAAACCTGACTGCCCAGGTAATAAGTGACCGTAGAATAGATTTGTCCTGGCAGGCATCCACTGATAATGAGTCAGCGATAAGTTACTACAATGTCTATAGGGACGGCGGATTAAGTCCTATCAGCCAGCCGACATCTACCTCTTATTCTGATACTTCTCTTAGCCCTTCGACCTCTTACTCCTATGAGGTTTCAGCAGTGAATACGGCTGGATTGGAATCAGGACGAAGCAATGCCGCACAAGCTACAACGTTAGCGGATACCACTCCACCATCGGTTGTGTCAGTAAACGCATATGAGACCTCTCTTGAGATTTTATTTGATGAGTCGATGGAATTGTCATCTGCACAAAACACTGGCAATTATGCAATCACCGGCGGCATCTCTGTTATATCAGCTTCTCTCAGCGCTGACCTGATGAAGGTCACTCTTACAACTTCAGCTCATGCAGAAGGAAACTATACATTGACCATAGCAAATGTCCGGGATGTAGCCGGCAATCAGATTACTCAAACAACGGAAAATTATCAGTATAGCGCAGGACTGGTTGGCTACTGGAAATTTGACGATGGCAGTGGCAGCAGCGCTGTTGATTCTTCTGTTAATAATAATACCGGTACGCTGATAAACGGGCCTACCTGGGCTACCGGCAGAATTGGCGGGGCCTTAAGCTTTGACGGTATTAATGATGCTGTGCAAATTGGAACAAGTGATTTTAATGTAAGCGAAGGTACCGTTTCCTTATGGATTTATGCCAATAATTTTTCGAGTTCTCATCATTTCCTTTTTGGCCACTTAACTCAGCCGTGGTCTAACAGGATACAACTCTATACCGATGATGCAGCGGGAAATCTTGATTTAGGATTAGGTAATTCCCATACGAGAGACACTAACATTGAAGATATGGATACTCAAAGGTGGTACAATATTGCTTTGAGCTGGGATGGCACAAACTATGTTGTCTATGTGGACGGCACTGCCAAAGCAACTGGTACATATACCGGCTTATCCACTTTAACGACCTACGCGGATATTGGAAATAACGGTAATAGTTCCGATAGAAGTGAATCTTTCAATGGCTTAATAGATGAAGTTCGGTTTTACAATCGCGCTTTGAATGCAAGTGAAATTTTGAGTCTCTACAATGTAATTAATGACAACAACGAGCCGGTATTGAACTCGATTGGTAATAAGACTGTTAACGAGAACGTTCTTTTAACTTTTACAGTGGACGCCAACGACGCCGATGGCGATACAATCACATATTCAGCTCTGAATTTGCCTAATGGGGCGTCTTTTACCGGCCAGGCATTTAGTTGGACACCTGGTTTTGACCAAGCAGGAACTTATTATATTACGTTTATTGCCAGTGATGCTTATGGGCAGGATAATGAGACAATTACCGTTACTGTAAATAATGTTAACCGAGTGCCTGTGCTCGATCCAATAGGTGACAAGTCAGTAAACGAAAACAATACTATAAGCTTTTCAGTAAGCGCGTCCGACGCTGATAACGATACAATAACGTATACGGAGCAGAATTTGCCAATTGGAGCAGTATATGTTAGCCAGACATTCACCTGGACACCTGATTATAGCCAGGCTGGTACCCATACGATCACGTTCATAGCCAGCGATGGCCAGGACCAAGATTCTGAGACGATTACGATAACGGTTAATAACGTTAATAGGGGACCCGTGTTTACGCCTATGAGTGATCAGGCAGTTTATACAGATGACTCTTTAACTTTCACGGTGAATGCGGTTGACCCCGATGGCGATACACTTACATATTCAGCCTCCGGCCTCCCGTATGGAGCAAACTTTAATATCGCCACCCAGCTCTTTAGTTGGACTCCAAGTAGTGGCCAAGTGGGTAGTTATGACGTAACTTTTATTGCAAGTGATAGTCAGGACCAGGATTCTATGACGATTACGATAACTGTTAGCGCTGACGTACTGGCACCGAATGTTACTAATTGTTTACCTGACGATGGTGCTGTACAGGTACCGTTAAATAATCTGATAATTTTGCATGTTGTTGATACTGGAAAGGGCGTTGATGCCGGTTCGGTGATTATTGAAGTTGATAACAATATCGTCTACACAGGCGATACCGATATTTATAGTAGTGCATATGGAAAATGCCGCAGATCAGGCGCTAAGGAAGATTACAAATATGTTTACCAGGCATACGAATTATTTGATTTCGACCAGACAGTGATTGTTGCGGTGAATGCCGAGGACCTTGCCGGCAATGTTATGACTGAGTACTCATATTCCTTCAAGACTGAAATGTTTACATTTGGCAAAAATAAAAAGGTAAGTTCAGCCTCGGATGATTTTACCAAAGGAATGCCTGCGGCGGTGACGGACAGTAGTGGCGACATTTGGACGGTCTGGCACGCAGGGCCGGCAGGCAGCAGAGATATTTATGCCGGAAAACTACAGGCCGGGGAAGAAGCTTTCAGCAACAGTGTCCGGCTAACAAATGATATTGCCGACCAGTATAATGCAGCTATTGCTATAGATGCCAGTGACAAGCTATACATTGTTTGGCAGGACAACAGGCGAGGGAACTGGGATATTTATATATTAACATCAACTGACGGGGTAAGCTGGTCGAATGAAAGAAGGATTACCGACTCTAACGATAATCAGGTCAATCCTGTTATAGCCGTGGATGATTCCACATCAAAGAAGGTATATGTTGTTTGGGAGGACAACCGGGGAGGTAATCAGGACATCTATGCAGCTTCCTCCAGCGACGATTTTATGTCGAAAGTAATTTCAGCGATAACCTCAGATAGTTCTGACCAGACCGAACCAGCCATTGCGATAGATTCTGTAAATACGGCTTACGTTGTATGGACAGATGCAAGAAACAGTTCAAGCGACATTTATGGAGCTGCTTCAAACAACTCCTGGACAAATGTGCCGATAGTAAACACCGCAAATAACCAATCAAGCCCTGCAATTGCAGCTGAGGCGGTTGGGTCTATTTTACATTTGCTTTGGGTTGATGATAGTTCCGGCAGTTTGGACATTTTCCATGATACGTCGAATGGTTTGTCGGGCAGTCCTTTGGCGGGTAATACTATAGTCGATGATACTTCCGGTGCTAATCAACTGCAACCAGTTATTGCTGTTACGGGCAGCACAGGCAATAACCTAAAAGTTTTTGCCTGTTGGCAGGATTATCGCTCTGCTGATATAGACCTTTGCTTTGCTGAGGTAAGTTTCAGCATCGGAACGAATGTGCTTGTTGGTGATGACAACACAAATACCGACCAAAGTTACCCCGTAATGAGCATAGATAGTGATGGCTACCCATATCTAATATGGGCTGATAGCAGAAACGTAAATTCGGATATTTATTTTGCCGGATGTACTTTCATCGAATCAAATGCCTTAGCGTCGAAGGATATTTCTGCATCATCAGGTGATGTAGTAGGGACGGATTTGGCTAATATAAATAGTGAAGATGATGTCTCCGTCACATTACCACCCGGAGTATATTCGTGTGATTTAAAAATTACAATCTCAAGGGTGAAAAATCCGTCGGAATTTTCGAAAGAGTGTTTCAGCTTGCCGTATGATTTCGGTCCAAGTGGGGTAGACTTTGACCAACCGGTTACAGTTACGATACCATATAGTGTATCAAGTGCTGGAAATTCAGCTTCAGCGTACTGGTATGATCCCCTTACTGGTACACTTAGCCAGCAGGGTATAACAAATGTTGAGAATATCGAAATATCTTCAACTTTACATGCTTTACGTTTTCAGACTGTGCACTTTTCGATGTTTTTCGTTGCAGATAGTGGTGATGATGGTGGCGGCGTAATTAGTATTGGAGGAAGTAGTGGCGGGGGTGGTGGTTGCTCGATGTCACCTGATAACCAAGGCAGTGTTATAGAATTTCTGATACCGTACATTGGATTGGCTTTAGTAATGACTGTGCTGAAGCTTCGCGATGTTCGAAGTCAGAGATCGTGAAATATCGCAAAAGGGGGATGTTAAAATGAGCTATTCTTCGGGGCAGGTAGATATTACCGATTTGCCGGCGACCGTCGAATCAGCTCCATTTTTCGGCAACAAATTAAAGAAATCCAGCATATCTTTACTCATAGAAACTGCCCTGGTAACAATTGCTGCAGTTTTGGCAATCTGGGCGTTCAGCAAATGTTCTCATTTTAAAGATGCCTGGTTTGTGGTTCCAGGCATTTTGGTTACTGCGGCAATTATCCCAGCGGTAATTCAGAAAAGGAAATTTCCTGAATTTGGCTTTAGCGTCGGGCGAATCAGAAGTTCGCTTGTAGTGCTTGGCTGGACCTGCGTTGTGGTTTTTCCAGCTTTTTTTGCCGGTTTATGGTTACTGAAATCTTTTGGATTAAGCTTACCTTTACAACCAACGATGCCGCAGGGACAAAATCTCATCTCCTGGATACTTTATCAGTTTTTGTATGTTGCAGTAGCTGAAGAGGTGTTTTTCAGAGGTTATGTCCAAGGTAATATATTGAGGTTAGTGAGCGCAGTGAAGCCGAAGCAATGTGACTTGCAAAAATGGATAATCATAACGTTATCGGCCGTTTGTTTTGCGGCTGCTCACATAATAATCGGGGGTCATATAATATTTGTTCTGACATTTGTGCCCGGCCTGATTCTCGGCTGGTTATACATCCGCTCGGGGTCGCTACTGGCACCTATTTTATTCCACGGCCTTGCTAATATCTGTTATTTCCTGATGGCTGCCGCGATTGCTTGAGGTTTTAACAAAGGTTGTTACTCTTGTATATCAGGCTGCCTGAAAAATCACCCACACTGTCCTATAAATAGCTTCATTATATCACCGATATTGCCTTGGACTTGCGCACAAGGTTTTGGAGGAACGGGCTTAAGTACAAGGTGTAGCAGGACGATAAATTTGGAAGTGGAGAAAGTGTGCTCAGATGAAGAAAGGTAACGAACTGAATCTTCGTAAGATTTTGTTTATAAACAAGTTAGCACTTGTCATTGTGCTCTTGTTTATGGTTATAAAAACAGTGCTTATATCTGGAGATTTCGAGAGCACTTTGGCCCCTGCCTCGGCGCGAGGTGGGGACATGGTTTATGTAAGTGAAATGATTACACCGTTGGTTTTATCATTGGAGGATTGTGCTGAAATCATAGAGAGAAATCCGTTTGATATACCGGACCGAATGGATAAAGGCAGACGAGCAACAAAGAGTAATTTTACAGATTCTGGTAGTTCTGTTTCCGAGGAGTTGGGATTGGCATTATTTGGCACTGTGTCAGGAAATCCTGTAGTTGCAAGAGCCATTATTAAGGACCTTAAAACAAATGAGCTTGACCTTTATAAGATTGGCCAGAAAGTTGCTGATGCTTACATTGAAAGTATAGACTCAGATGAGGTAACTTTGGCACAGAATGGGCAGAGAAAGATATTGAGGTTTAGTAATGCGTATCCCCGCAGCGGGAGCAGTGATGAAGTATCTTATTCGACTGCTGCTGAGGAGAACACGACTGAAGAAGCTCATATTTCACCTGAGTATAAACGGACTAACTTTGGGGCAATCCGTCGATGTATTGATGTAATATTAAAGAAAGGTGATGTTGAGTTGTATGTTGTTGGCGGCCGGGTAGAGGGACTTAGAATAACCGGCGTCGAGAACATAAAAGAGGTCAAAGATATGGGCTTAAAAAATGGTGATATTATTCACTCAATTAATGGGCAGCGATTAACGAGCAAGCAGAAGGCCTACCAGGTTTTCAAGAAAGCAAGAACGCAGCCTGATATAAATTTAGAAATATTACGTGATAATGAAACCAAAACACTTTCATTCTCTTTGTGGTAGGTTATGTGTATATCATTAAGAAGATCGACTTATAAGTGTGTAAGTATTAAGCGTATGAGCATAAAAGTCTTTTGTTATTTTATTATTATACTCTTGTGCTTTGTTTCTATTACCTTCGCCGAACATTCATCTTTAAAAACGGCGGCAAATACGCCTGTACTTGACGAACAGAATGCGGCAGAAGCAATCCAATTTCCTAAGATTAGAAATCCTGATGAACTTATATCTGTAAACTTTGACCAGGTCGATATCCGGATTATGCTTAAGACGATTGGAGATATAACCGGAATCAGTTTTATCGTGGATGACAGTGTCCGTGGTACTGTTACAGTAATGTCTCCAACGAAGATGCGTCTTGGCGAGCTATATAAGATTTTAGAATCGATTCTGGAAGTTAAAGGTTATGCCGCTGTTCCGGCCGGAGGGTTTGTGAAGGTTGTATCAAGAGCAGAGGCATCCAAGCGAAACTTACAAGTTCGCATTGGCAGCAAACCTTCAGAAATCTCGCAAAGTGATTCTGTTGTTACGCAGATTATTCCGTTGAAGTATGCTGATGTCACAGAGGTAAGTCAAATTATCAAGCCTCTTTTAGCTAACAGCTCATATATGGCGACTTACCCCCGAACAAATTCTATTTTGATTACGGATATATCTTCGAATATACATCATGTTGCCAAAATTATTCAAACAATTGATGTAATAGGTTCTAAAGAACAGGTAACTGTAATCGGATTAGAGCACGCTTCCGCACAGGTTCTCAGCGAACAAATAACCCGCATAATACAAAAACGCCAATCCGCTTCTTCACGGCCTTCGCACGGCCGGAACACAATGCTGGTTGAGGGAGATATCCAGATTTTACCCGATGAAAGAACCAACTCTCTTGTTGTTGTGGCCAATGCTCAGGCTACCCAGATGATTAAAGGATTGGCGGAACAGCTTGATATTGAGCGGCCTCGCGGGACAAACAATGTTCATGTAGTATACCTTAAAAATGCTCCAGCAAAAGAAACTGCTGAGTCGCTTAGTAATGCCGTTGCGAACCTGCGAGTCGCTGGCGCAATTGAAGCAGCTCAGCCTGTTTACGTTACTGCCGATGAAGGTACGAATGCTTTGATAATCACTGCCTCAGTACAGGACCTTGAGGTTATCAGCGAGATTGTAGAAAAACTGGATATAGTTCGGGAGCAGGTATTAGTTGAGATGCTTATTGTGGAAGTAAGTGAAGACGGATTATTGGAAATAGGCATCGACTGGGCTACATTTGACCAGGCTGTTAGCGATAGCATTCGATTTTTCGGAGAAACGAATTTCGGCATACGAAGCGGTTTCATCAGCGGAGACTTTGATGGTCTTAATGTTGGAGCGTGGAGGATGAGCGGGACAGACACAACCATTGGGCCGATTTTGCACGCTTTGGAGAAAATATCCGGGGTCAATATTCTCTCAACCCCGCATATTTTAACTTCGAATCACAACAAGGCTCGAATAATAGTAGGTGAAAATCGTCCGTTCGTTACACAGTCGAGAATAACGGAATCGGAGCCCAGCACTCCTACAGTTATAAAAACATTTGAATACAAGGACGTCGGAATTACCCTGGAGATAACACCGCACGTAAGTCAAGGTGGGCTGGTCAGACTTGAAATTGATACTCAGTTCACGAAACTCGTTGAGACAGTTACTGCTTCGGCTATCGAGACGCCCACAACAGCTAAGCGGGAGGCTCAGACGATTGTTTCTATGAATAGTGGTTCTACTGTCGTAATAGGGGGTCTGATTAGAGACGACAAGGTTACAATCGAGAAGAAGATTCCTCTCATAGCTGATATTCCTATTATTGGTGGTTTGTTTAAATTCCGAAAAGACCAGCTGCAGAAAACGAATCTGCTGTTGTTTATAACACCTCATATTCTGAGCAGTCAGGAAGAATTAGAGCAGATAACCGAAAAAAAGAAGAAAGAAATGGGAACGCATCTGAATATGCTTGAGAATAACAGCAGCTGGAACCAGGAGTAGTTGTTAGTGAATAGAATTTAGTAGATAAGCGAATGGCTGAACAACGCAATACACAATACACAATACGCAATACGCAGTATCTGGAAGCCATATTACCCGAGCATCTGGACCCTCAGATTGTAAGAAAGGTGCCGCTGGAGTTTCTTAAACAGCAGTGTGCCATTCCAATCAGGCTGGACGATGAGCGGATTGCAGTTGCTTTGGCAGACCCACTCAACATAGAGGCGTACGATGCAATTGTGAATGTATTAGACCGACCCTGCGACCGGATTGTCTGTTCTGCTGCCGAGATAGAACGGGCGATAAGTTCTTGTTACTACCAGAACAGCAGCGTTGAAAAGGAGAACGTGAATTTAAATGATGATAACGATGCTGACGGCAGTTTTGTTCAGACGAGGGCTGAAGACTTGCTGAATATTGCCAGCAAAGCGCCGGTCATAAAACTGGTTAATAATATCTTTTTCCAGGCGGTGCAAAGTCGGGCCAGCGATATACATATTGAACCGTACGAAAATGAAGCGAGGGTACGGTTTCGGATTGATGGGGTTTTACATAATATATTTACTTTGCCGAGACATCAGGTTGCGGCTTTCCTGTCACGATTAAAAATTATGGCCAATCTCAACATTGCCGAACGTAGGCTGCCGCAGGATGGACAAAGCCGGATTAAAATAGGCCAGAACTTAGTGGATATTCGAGTCTCGACCATCCCAACGTTGGATGGCGAGCGAATAGTGCTGAGATTGCTGGATAAAAGCAACCATAAATTGGGACTGGATGAGATAGGCCTTTCTGAGGATATACTTAATTCTTTCAGAAATTTAATTAAATTGGCGCATGGTATAATTCTACTTACGGGGCCTACAGGCAGCGGCAAGACAACCACACTCTACGCAACTCTTAATGAGCTTAACTGTGAAGAAAGAAATATCCTTACAGTTGAAGACCCCGTTGAGTATCAATTACCGGGTATTGGACAGATGCAGATAAAACCAAAGATAAATCTTACCTTTGCCAATTGCTTTCGGCACATCCTCAGACAGGACCCCGATATAATTATGATAGGGGAAATTCGTGATGTTGAAACTGCTGAAATTGCAATCCATGCCTCCCTTACCGGTCATTTAGTTCTAAGCACTCTGCATACGAACGATTCGTCCTCAGCGATAACCAGACTGATTGATATGGGTATCGAGCCATACCTTATTTCGTCATCAGTTGTTGCGGTAATGGCGCAGCGACTCCTGCGAGTTATTTGTTCCCAATGCAAGGGGCCTTGCGAGCCCGCTGAGGAAATAATGTCTCTTTTGAAGACAAACAGTAATACTTCGACAAAAAGCCGGTTCTATAAAGGACACGGTTGTAAAAACTGCCTTGAAACCGGTTATCTCGGAAGAACAGGGATATTCGAACTACTGATTATCGATGACGATATCAGGGAACTAATAGTAAAGAGAAGTGCTTATCACTTAATAAAAGAAGTCGCGATTAAAAAAGGTATGGGTACTCTGAAGGAGGATGGATTACGAAAAGTGTTGGCTGGACAGACTACTCTTGAAGAGGTCTACAGGATTACGCAGGACAGTATGTAAACAAGTGCAGAGGTAACCGGTTATGTCGTCGATTGAATGTAATATAGTAACTGATAAGCCTGCTCCCGGTCATTTAGCGTCTGAGAACTGTGCAAAAAAAGACTTACATAGACCGGAAAGCCTTAACAGAGTTGGTACGAAGGACGTATGCAGGCTTGCACGTCAGTTAGCTACGTTGTTACACGCCGGTATGCCGCTCGTACCAGCTTTGTCGGTACTGGTTGAACAATTGCGCGAAGTTGGCAAACGTAGAGTAATGCGTTTGGGATTACGTGAGAGTCCTCTTGCGGAAATTATGGAACAGGTTACTGATGCTGTGCGTGCAGGAAGCACCCTGGCCGATGCACTCAGCCGGCATCCGGGCGTTTTTTCAGCTCTTTTTGTAAATATGGTAGCTGCGGGAGAAGCGTGTGGAACGCTGGAGGATGTTCTCTTACGCCTGGCTGAGATGCTGGAGAAGCGCGTGAATCTCGCAAACAAGGTCAAATCGGCCCTTGCCTACCCCTTGATGATGTTTTTAGTTGCGGTTGGAGTTATTACGTTTCTTTTATCTTATGTAGTGCCCGGCATAACACAGATTTTTATTGAAATGAATCGTATTCTTCCCTGGCCGACCATATTGCTTATATCAATGAGCTCTTTTGTAAAAACATATTTCTTACTGATTGCTTTTGCTGTTTGTGCTGGCATCTTCGCAATCGGTGTTGGCTATAGAACTAAGGAAGGTAAATTGCTGATGGACCGCTTTAAACTAAAGCTGCCTCTCTTTGGCAACCTGTTCCTCAAGCTGGAAACGGCGCGACTGGCCAGGACACTGGGAGCGCTGCTTACCGGGGGTATTCTGATACTAAATGCCCTGAAAATTGTAAAAGTGGTTGTACAGAATAGCTTTATTTCGGCCCATCTGGATTCTGTGGAGGATTCGGTTAGTAAAGGCGAAACGATTGCGAATGCAATAAAGAAGACCGGCTTGTTTCCGCCTATCGTATTTCACATCATAGCAACGGCCCAGGTCAGCGGAAATGTAGAAGACGGTTTTATGAGTATTGCAGATATGTACGATGATGAAGTTGAGCTGACAACTAAAACACTCACTTCGCTGCTTGAGCCGGCGATACTTCTTGTTATGGGGATTGTTATTGGCTTTATCGTATTGGCGGTTTTGCTGCCGATATTTGAAATAAATCAGGCCTTTTAATGGAGCTTGACAGGATGAGAGACAAAATTCGACGATTATTCAGAGCCGGCTTTACTTTGATTGAGCTTATGATTGTGATAGTAATTCTGGGACTTTTAGCCACTGTAATTATGCCAAGGATATTAGGCAGGCCCGAACAGGCCCGCAGAATGAAAGCCAAAATTGATATACGTAATATTGAATCGGCGCTCGCTCTGTTCAAGACCGACACGGGTCGGTTCCCCACAACTTCTGAAGGACTTGAAGCTCTTGTTTCAAATCCCGGCATAAAAAATTACAATGCTGATGCCTATCTGGATAAAGCGTCTTTGGACCCCTGGGGCAACAGATATATCTACATATCCCCCGGCATGAATCACAAAGATTACGACCTGGAATCCTACGGCAAAGACGGTGAAGACGGCGGCACAGAAGATAATGCCGACATTGAAAGCTGGAATCTCGATGAGCAGGGACAATAAAGTATTTAGAAATGAATGCCCGGCAAGGCAAAGCACCTGTAAAAAGGCCTTTACGTTTATAGAAGTTCTCGCGGCCCTTGCTATTGTCTCAATCTCTGTGCTGGCATTACTCAAGCTTCATCTTATAAGTATCAAAATGACCGAGACAACAGATATAACCTCTCAGGCTGTTTTTCTGGCCAATGAGAAAATCGAAGAGCTGCTGGCTCTTGGCTACCCTAAACAGGGAACTAATTACGGTAGTCTGGAAAGGAACGGCTTGAAATGGAACTGGCAAACTGAGGTAACAGACCTGAAACTGTCCGGACTGAACGAAACACAGATTGTTGGCTTACGAAATATAACGGTCGATGTCAGTTGGAAACAGGGTGCTGGCCGAAAGAATCTTCAAGTGTCAACTTATGTAGCTGACAGGAAGTTAAGTGAACAGTAAATATAATAAAGGATTTACTCTGGTTGAGATCCTTGTTGCTATGGCAATGGTCGTTACTATTGTCTCAATAATGTACGGCACCTATTCTGCCACATCAAAATCAACTCAGGCTTGTATGACAAGGATGGCTGTTTCACAAAGATTGCAGAAGGCACTTGAGCAGATGGCCCGACAAATACGTTGTTCATATACGGGAGCTGCCCTTACGTTATCTGATTCGTCGAGTATTGTTCTTCAACAAAAGGGAAAATTGCCTGAAAACAAAGTGGTCTATTTCAGGGGCGACACGCACGACAGCAGGGGGGAAATTTTACATCTCGTAACAACGAGAGGATTTCTAAGGGGGGAAAAAACTGCAAATGGCCTGTTTGTGGCTGATTACAAGCTGGACAAAAAGACCGGCTCTCTTTGTCTGAGACAAAGAAGATTTACCGGCTCAATCGAAAGCGCCGAACAAGAAGGTGATTGGCTGGTGATTGCAGAGAATATAAAACGGCTCGAATTAGCATTCTTCGATGGTGAAAAATGGCGGCAAAAGTGGGATTACAAAGACAACGGAAAAGTGCCGTATGCGGTAAAGATAAATCTTGTCGGTGAAGACGAAAATTATAGGCAATATCAGTATGGAACTGTTGCGTATATATGCAGCCGCGGTTCCGAAAGCAGTAAAAAAAAGACCGGAACATAAGTATCAATCAAAAATCTATGAGATTGCGAGAAGCAAAAAAAGGAAGAAAAGGATTTGTGCTTATTGTTGTTCTGTATATGGTTGTTTTGCTCGGGGTTATTCTGTTTGGTTTCAACTATACGTCACGGATGCAGTTACATAACGTCGATAGGCTTCGAAAATCCGTATGGGCACTCAACTGCGCCAGGGCCGGACTTAACATTGCAATCGCTGTTATCAGGGATACGGGTGATGTCCAAATGAATAAGATGTTGCCGATTTTGTCCTCGGGCGGCAAAACATTTGATGTTTGCGGCAAAGTCTGCTCCCTGGAAATTATCGAGGAAAACGGCAAATTAAATGTCAATATGCTCAAAAACAAAAATGGCAGGCTTAACAGAACCGCAATAGAGCAATTGCTTCGCCTTATCGACCTGCTGAATCAGGAGCATGCGGACTATTCTTATATCAGCTACAATCTGGTGCCCTCGATTATCGATTGGACGGACGGCGATGATAAGGTTACACATCTTTCTTTTGTGGAGTCTGAAAATTCAGGTGCGGAGTCAGCCTACTATGAGCAATTAAGCCCTTCCTGCAAATGCAAAAACAGTCTACTTGATACCATAGAGGAGCTTCTTTTAGTCAGGGCGATGACGCCGGAGATTTTCGAACGTATGCGCGATTATATAACAGTTTATGGCAATGGCAGGATTAACATCAACTGCGCGTCAAAACGAGTAATTCAATGTTTGTCGGAAAAAATGGACGCCGCTTTGGCTCAAGTAATTATCGACCGGCGAAAAATCAAGCCGTTTGAAAGTGTAGCTGAACTGCGTGATGTGGCCGGGATGACTGACAGCATTTATAACACGATTAAACAGACTGTTACCGTAAGTTCGGTAGAAGGATATTATAATGTCACATCACGGGGAAGCGTTGACGGCCTTGATTATTCGATAGATGCAACCCTGAGAAAAAACACGAAGACCAAAAGCGTTGAGGTAATTCTATATAAAGAGTAATGATACAAGGTTGAGGTTTTTATAAACTTTAAAGGCTCAATAAACCAGGATGATTAAACGTTGCATTGGAATAGATATTGGTTCTTATCATTTGTGTGCGGTGCAGGTTTCACGTACTGACGACGAGTTCCAAATAGAAAAGGCCTTTTGCACCCAAACTCGCCGTAAAGCGGATTCAGTACCCGATATGCTCAGTAATCTGATCGGCAAGCACGGATTCGACAGGCACGCAGCCGTTGCAGTGTCTATGCCTTGCAAGGCTGTTTTTCTTCGGAACCTTGAGACGAGTTCTACCGACCTTGAGCAGGTCTGTAAGCTTGCCAAACAGGATTTTCCTATAGGCTCGGAAGAGATTCTTCTACAGGTGTATTCTCGACGTAAGTTGACAGGCCAGAAATACTCTGTTCTTGTTGCGGCGGTAACAAGGCAGTCGCTGCGTGAAAGAGTTGACCTTTTAACTTCCGCAAAATTGAGCCCAAATCTTGTTGATACTACTGTTTCTGCGGTACATTCCACAATTGTTGTTAATCATCCTGAGATTGCAGTGGGGCGTGCCGTTATCGCATATATAGATGAAAAATACCTTACTCTGGCGGTAACCGAAGACAGTAATATTCTCATTGTTAGAAATATCCCGGTCACTTTACCTTTCGGAAATAACGCTCATTTAGCTCAAAAGCGTATTGCAGAGATATTGTCGGATGAAGTGGAAATTGCCTGGCTGAGGGTGTTCGGAAGTGGAATCGAGGAGAATACCAGGATTTATCTGCTGGCAACGAACGGTGCTTATGATGGTCTTAATATCTTTATCGAGGAGCATCTGAATTGTCAGGTGACTATTATTAATCCTTATGCGAAAGTCAAAAACCTTCTAAGGACCGGTGACAAGACCGAAGTTTGCCTTGCCGAAGGCCTGACTCTGAGGGTGCTGGCACCTGAGAAAACCACCGGTATTAACCTTCTCGAAGCTGCTAATAACGATACAAAACCGACATTGAACCTAAAAAAAGAGGTTGCTACTTTTGCAATACTCACTGCTGCAATTGTATTAGTACTATTGGTGGGACTTTTTGTCCGTGTATGGCGGCTGGAGGCAAAAAATACCCGGGTGAATAACGAAATTAGACAACTTTTTCAAAGAGCCTTGCCTGAAGAAAAAAATGTTGTACGGCCGCTTATACAGTTGGAGCAGAAATTGCAATCCCTGCGGAAGGATTACACGCTGTGCAGCTATGTTTCTGAGGTCGGCTTAAGGCCGCTTGAGGTTTTACGTGTAGTTGCTGTGAGTATGCCTTCGGAGATAAAGGTTAATGATATGTTAATAACATCCGAATCAGTTAGGTTAATGGGCACCTCTCCATCCTTCGAGCACGTATACTATTGGCAGCAATTGTTGCAGGATGTTACCCACTTTACAGGTGCGGATGTTCAGGATGTACGCAAAGAGTCCGAGAGTGGATTAGTACATTTTAATATTTTAGTATCATTAACGACGATGGGATAAAAATGATACGCTTAACAAATAGAGAACGCCGGCTGGTAATCGGCTTGATTATTTTTGTTGGACTCTGCGCGTTATTTATATTTGGTATCAGGCCTGTCCTTGAGCGCATAGAGACACTGGCTCGAGTTATTCCTGAAAAACAAGAGGAGCTTCAGGAGCTTCGGGTAAAAAGCGATGAGTATCTTGTTTTGCGTACCAACCTGGATGATTTGGAAAGGGAAATTGCTTCGGAGGAAAAAAAGTTCGAATTGTTGACATTTTTAGAGGCAATAATCACCGAGCTGCACCTGGGCAAAGAGGTTGCAGCGATGAAGCAGGAGACGTTGCAGCTTAACTCAAATTATTGCGAAGTTATCGTAGAAACTAAACTGGAAAATGTAACGCTGAAGCAGCTTGTCGAGTTTATTCTCAAGACCGTAGATTCAAACCATTTATTGCAGATAAAAACCCTGTATGTCAAAAAGAACACGACAAGCCCGTATTTACTTAATGCTGCCATACAAATATCAACCCTGAAACCGAGCAGGATAATATAGTCCTGCTCGAACAGACGCAATTTCCCTGTTTAAACTACCTTTGTAATTTTTTTCTTGAGCAGGTTTTGTAATACCGTTTTGTAATATGTCTTGACCGAAAGCGATAGTGATGTTTTAATTTGTGGCTGAAACCTGCCCTGGGTTTATCGATGGGTAAAAGAGATTTGAAAGGGCAAAGATGAAAGTGAGTAAAAGAGCGCAGGCCGTACCTCCCTCGGCCACCATAGCCGTAACTACCCGTGCCAAGGAATTAAAAGCCCAGGGCGTGGATGTGGTCGGCTTCGGTGCCGGTGAGCCGGATTTCGACACCCCTGATTACATCAAGCAGGCTGCTGTGGAAGCGATGAAAGCGGGGAAAACCAAGTATACCGCCGCGGCAGGTATAATTGAGATCAGAACCGCCATTGCCGAGAAGCTGCGGAAAGAAAACGGCCTTGATTATTCTCCCGAGCAGGTCATCGTTACTATTGGCGGCAAGCATTCTGTTTATGAAGCTATGCAGGCGGTGCTTGACCCCGGTGATGAGGTTATCCTGCCTACCCCATATTGGGTAACCTATCCCGAGACGGTGAAGCTTGCCGGTGCAACCCCCAGGATAGTTCAGACCGAGAAGGAGAACTCGTACAAAATTACGCCGTCCCAGCTCAAAGAAGCCATTACGGAAAAAACCGTTATGCTGCTAATTAATTCACCCAATAATCCCGGTGGTTTTTCTTATACGCCGCAGGAGCTTGGTGCTATTGCAAAACTTCTCGAAGGGACGGATGTGGTCGTGCTTTCGGATGAGATATACGAGAAGCTAATCTACGGCAATACCAGATTTGTCAGCTTTGCTTCGCTTAGCGAAGACGCTTATTCCAGGACCCTGACTCTCAATGGTTTCAGCAAGCCCTTCTCAATGACCGGCTGGCGTCTCGGTTACACGGCCGGGCCGTTGGAGATAATCAAGGCAATGGGCCGATTACAGTCTCATATGACCTCGAATCCCGTTACATTTGCCCAGTATGCTGCGATTGCCGCCCTTGGTGAGCCTGCCGCCGATGCAATAGAGAGTATGAGGATGGAATTTGAACACCGCGGCAAATATATGGCCGAACGGCTTAATGCTATTGAGGGTATAAGTTGTGTGCAGCCTACCGGTGCTTTTTACTGCTTTCCTGATGTTTCTGCGCATTATGGCCGCACAATCGGCAAAGCGAAAATCAACGGAAGTATGGACTTTGCCAAGGCCCTTCTGGAGCAGGTCAATGTCGCCCTCGTGCCGGGCCTTCCATTCGGATGCGATGCCAACGTCAGGCTTAGTTTCGCCTGCTCGCTCGAACAGATAACTAAAGGATTGGATAGAATTGAAAAATGGCTGAGTTGATAACAGAAAAACAACGCCATGCCCTGTCCGGCTGGCCGATGGCCCTGTTCTTCCTGGCGATGCTGGTTTTCGCAATTCACTCCGGTACGCGTATGGTGGCTGCAGGTGATACCTGGGTTGCTATGGCCAGTGGAAGACATTTTCTTGCACACGGCGTAGATACTGTTGAGCCGTTCAGCGCCAATTCTCACAGGCCGGGTCCCACCCAAGCTGAGTTGGAAAAGTATCCAGAATGGCTTCACGGCGTCATCAAGAAGTTGCACCCGACCGGCTGGGTCAACCAGAACTGGCTTACTCACGTAATGTTTTACTGGCTGACGCACAAATCACCTCTGGCGGACGCTGAGAAGCGATCGTTTAACGCCCTCGTTTATTGGAAATTTTCCCTCTGCATACTCACGGTACTTTGCGTCTATTATATCGGTAGAATGCTTGGCGTTAACCCGGCTTTGGCAGCGATTTCTGCGTGCTTTGCTGTCTTTGTGGGCAGAAGTTTCATTGATATTCGCCCCCAGGTTTTTACAAATTTACTCGTGCCGATATTCATGTTAATACTGATCCTTGCCACTTATCGAAACATCCTTTACATCTGGCTTCTTGTGCCTTTGGGCGTATTCTGGTGCAATGTCCACGGCGGATATGTCTACCTTTTTATAATGCTTGTGCCATTTGTAAAGCTCCACCTGCCGCTAAGCCTGTCAAAGAAATGGACTGCGATACTAAATCTTGCCATTTGGTTCATTTTCTTTTTGTTTGTTGTTGTGATTAATCTCACAAAATTTAAAGAGATTCTCAACACGTTGTTCCTGAAAATTTTCTTGTTGTTGGTAATGTTGACAGTCTTGGACATCGTGCTGGTATTTTCCAAGAAATGGTTCGTTTCAATTGGGCTCAAGGGCGTCTATCAGACGATTTTGGCCGGTTTTGCTGCCTTTATAGCTGTGGTTGTTTTCAATCCGTTTCACCTGACGAATCTGACACACACATTTATTGTCAGCGTCAGCAAGCATGCCGAATTGTGGCGGACTGTTAACGAATGGCACCCGGCTTTTGAGTGGTCCAATCCGGTGGGCACCGGTAAGCCGTTTGCGGTGATGTTTGGTATTTCTTTGGGGATGCTTGGCATTTGGTTAATCGCTTTGGCACTAAGGCCCGATCTACCGGCTAAGTTTGCCAGGCGTGAAGCCGAAAAAGACTCCGGCCAATACCAATGGCCCAGAGTCGACCTGCCCATTATCTCGATGGCAGCTTTGACGATTTATATGGCCATTCGGTCACGCAGGTTTATACCCATAGCTGCAAACGTGGGCTGTCCGGTTATAGCAATGTTAGTTGACCAGAGCGTTCGAATGATATGCGCCAAGCTGAATTATAATCGACGGAATCGTCTGGTTGTCCCGCCAATGCCCTGGGCATTGCAAATGACCGTCGCCGCCTTGACTGCAGTGGGGATTGTATTTTTCAGTACCTGGTGGGGATTAAAGTTTAAACGCATTTATCTGAACCCTTGGACGACTGACTATAAGTTTACCTCCGTATTTATGCGGATGAGCGCATCTTATGCCAAGCCGTTTTATGCCGGCCAATTTATAAAGGAGAACCACCTAAAAGGTAAGATATTCAATTATTGGACTGAGGGTGGTTTTATCGCTTATGCCCAGGACCCCGACCCTAATACGGGAAAGACACCCCTTCAGCTGTTTATGGATGGCAGGGCACAGGCGGCGTACAAAGCAGATGATTACAGGCGATGGGCGACAATAATGGCTGGTGGGCCTTTGATACATAATATTAAGCTTGCCGGACGAGAGCCGACAGCCTCGGAATATAACAAGATTGGACAGTGGATAGACAGGCGGTTTAAGGCAGAGAGTGTATGGGTGGTTCTGATGCCAACGGCCCAGTTTAACAGCACGCTTATGCGGGCATTGGAGCGTCAGAATAACTGGCGGGTGGTTTTTATCAGTGATAAACAAAAAATGATAGTTGATTATGATTCGCCGCAAGGTCGGAATTTGTTGAATGGTGTGTTTGCCAACCAGACAAAGTATTCAGATGACGCCCACAAGTTTATGGCATTGGCTTACAACATGTTAAGGTCCTCGGATGAGAAGGTGGTTATGCAGGGTCTTTCTTTAGCGGCCAGGTCTCTGAAATTAAATCCTTCGCAAACGGTGATGATCGAGATTCTTAATGCAATCCAGAAAAACCCGAAGTTGGCAAATTTTATGGGTGGTATTTTGAAGGAGTATTTATTAGACTTTGATAAAAATAGAGAACGCTACCTCGAAGAGGATGGATATGCCAAGAGAATGCTGCCGGCGCTATCTGCCGCCAGATATCTCGAAAAAGTTAGCATAGACCCCAAATTTGTTCAGTTTTGTTCCGATAGAAAAAAGGTATATGAAGCTGAGCAGAGCTATATATTTAAGTACACAAAGTGGTGAGCTATGAACCATGATGCAGCCGATATCGAGGCTGAGTCCTCTGGCGGAAACATCGCTTCTTCAATAAGTGTATTTTTCCCCTGTTATAACGAGCAGGAAAACGTTAAACATACAGTTGAAAAAGCCGTCCGGATGTTGGATCAGCTTGGTATTGACTACGAAATTATTATCGTTAACGACGGTAGCCGAGACGATACGGGTAAAATTGCGGACGACCTGGCCGCTGAGAATAACCGCATCAAAGTTGTTAATCATAAGCAAAATCTCGGGTATGGTGCGGCCTTACAGTCCGGTTTTAGGGCCGCAACCAAAAAGCTTGTTTTCTATACTGATGGTGACGGCCAGTTCGACATCGGCGAATTGCCGCCTTTGCTGGCGTTGATGGAGCAATTTGACATTGTCAGCTGTTTTAGAACCAATCGTCGGGACAATCTTATAAGAAAAATCAATGCTTGGTGCTGGACAAAATTGGTGTGCTTTTTATTTGGTATGAATATCCGCGATATCGATTGTGCTTTCAAATTGTACAAGAAAAAAATATTCGACAATATCACATTGAAAAGCACAGGGGCCTTGATTGATGCTGAGATACTCGCCCGTGCGATTAGTATGGGATATACTGTTACTCAGCGGCCCGTCCGCCACTATCCGAGGACCGCGGGCGCGCAAACCGGGGCCAAACTAAAGGTAATTCTTCGTGCTTTCAGGGAGCTTTTTGAACTCCGTCGTGAGATTTTAAAAGATAAGGTTCAATGAACCGACAGAATTCGGGACAATTTGTAAGACGCGACATTCAGGCCCATATTTCTTCCGATGCATTGCTGAATAATATCGAACAGCTAAGGAGTCTTTGCGCGCCGAGCGTGAAATTTTGTGCGGTGGTTAAGACTAATGCTTACGGCCACGGCATAAAGGAAGTAATCGGCCTGCTTAAAGATGCAAAGGTTGATTTTTTTGCAGTTGCCAGTGTTTTTGAGGCACTGCATATAGCACCCGATATCAACAAACAATCAATCCTCATTCTGCAGCCTATACATCCTGGCCTGGGTGATGAGTATGTTATTGCCGCCGCCCAGAAGGGTTTTCACTGGTCAATCGCTTCACTTCAGGCAGCCGAGTATGCAACGTCGGTTCTTGCTGGCGAAAACGGCACACTAAATTTGCATATCAATGTTGAAACGGGTATGGACCGCTGTGGAATCGAACCTGAACTGGTGCCAAAGCTGATTGACTGCATTGACGCGTCGCTGAATTTAAACTTGGCCGGTATTTATACCCACTTTGCCACCGCGGACGAGGACGATTTGTCCTTTGCTTATGAGCAACTAAGTGTCTTTAAGGATTTTCTTGCTCACATCGGCCTGGCCTCACGTAAGGACCTTTTGGTTCACGCCGCCAATAGTGCCGCGACAATAAAGATGCCCGAATCTCATTTTGATATGGTCCGTTGCGGTATCGCTATGTACGGCTATTTCTCTCGCCGCCAGGCTAATCCCCCGATAAGGCTTACTCCCGTAATGAAGGTACAGGCCCCGATTATTCAGCTAAAAAAGGTGCAGGAAGGAAAATCCGTCAGTTATGGCCGCTCCTTTATAGCGCAACGGGACACTCTTGTTGCCGCTATCCCCTTTGGTTATGGCGATGGCTATAAGCGAATTTTCTCAAACGCTGCGAAAATGAAAATCGGTCAAACCCTTATCCCTGTTATTGGAAAAGTGTGTATGGACCAGTTGATGCTTGACGTTACGGATGTAAGCGGGGTCGCTGTAGGACAAATGGTGACAATACTCGAGGACAGCCACGACTCTCCCTGTGGAGCTTATAGTCTTGCTGGTTTGGCCGATACTATTTGCTATGAGGTTTTAACGAATATCGGCCCACACGTTAGCCGCATCGTTCATCAGGCCCCCTTCAAGAATCTAAAATTTCACTGATGTTGTTGGTTAAATCTGTTTATCTTCGTCGCCGCAGGAAAAGTCCTCCAAGCCCCAGCAACGCAATCGTCATCGGCTCGGGAATTAAAACATAAAGCACCAGGTCGCCAAGCTCGCCTTCTACGGCATACCTCCACGCCGGATATGGTGCTGTGCCGGCACCATTCTCATAAGGTGCAATTCGTGTCGAGCCGGCCAGCGTCAGGTCAATGTTGACCAGACCGTCTTCTTCGCAGTGCAATAACAGATTCCAGACCAGCACTGTGGGGCTAGTTGGGGGATTGCCGTTCTCATCGCCCTCAATGTACCCGGTAAGCACTCCACCTGTCATGCTTGCGATCCGGTTGCCTACAATCAATGGCTGATAGTTTTCCGGTGTCCCGTCATTATAGCCGGATTGGGCCCAAACGCCGAAGTCCGCATGGTGTTGAAGGTCATCACCATATCGTAGACCGGTCTTGGCGTTGTAAAGGCCGGGCACTTCGAGTGTGGCGGGACCGGTTACATGCAGGTCTAAGTCCATACCGTCCATAATATAACCATCGTAACTCGACCAGCTTGGATGCGGGTTGTAGTTCAGGATGATCGCAATCTCAATGGTTTCGCTTGGAAGTAGCGGGTTGGTTGGTGTGCCGTCATGGCCCAAATCACTCAAGCCAACCGTAACTACGTCGATGACAGTCGCATTCGCCAGCGGGGTCATTCCAAGAATCAGCATTAATGTTAATACCTTTTTCATCATTACCAAACCTTCTTCTGATTTTCTCTGCTCATTAGCAGTTTACTTAACTTAGCAACTGCCTGCTGCAGAGTTAAACAAATAAAAGGCTCTTATTTAAACTGAAACATACTACACTTAAACCACATTTTGCCACACACTAAGATGGCGGCCACGTGCCACCAGGCATGCAATCACCGGGCACGTCTGTGACTATGAAGGAATCTTTAAAGATGTAGAAATCATCGATGTCAACATCGCCATTCCTGTCAAAGTCGGCACATGGGTCATAATCGGCATCGGGATAATGGTAGCCGAAAGAATCTTTGAAGATATAAAAATCATCGATGTTAACTTTCAGGTCGTCATTGTAGCAGTCACCGTGGCACTGCCCACTGGGCCAGTTTTCCCAGCAGTAAGGCGGCATATTTGTGTCGCTGGCGCTGCAATAAATCTCTAAATCACCAAGATCGTTTTCCACGGCCCACCTCCACTCGGGATAGGGATTATTGCCGGTAATGTCTGTGTAGTCTGCGATTTGTGTTGAATCATACAAATCATACAACGTCAGGTCAACATTGATTACACCAACTTCTTCGCAATACAGGAACAGGTTCCAGACCAGCAATGTTGGGGAATTGGGGGGATTGCCGTTCTCATCACCCGCGATGAGACCTGAAAGCACTAGGCCGCCCGTCATGTACTCGATAGCGTTGTTTACAATCATCGGCTCGTAGCCTTCCGGCGTCCCGTCGCAGTTACCCGATTGAGCCCATACATCAAAATCCGAGTGATGCCTAAGGTCATCGCCAACTCGTAGACCGGTCTTGGTATTATAAATACCGGGCACATCGAGTGTGGCGTAACCGCTTACTTCCAGACCAAGGCTCATGACGGACAAAGCGTAACCATCGTAGCTCGTCCAGCCGCCTGGATATGGATTGTAGTTCAGGATGATGCCAATCTCGATGGTCTCGCTGGGCCATAGCGGATTGTTTGGTGTGCCGTCATGGCCAAGATCGCTCACGCCGACCGTAACAACGTCGATGACACTCGCGTTCGCCAACGAGGCAGTTCCAAAAACCAGCATCAGTGCTAATACCTTTTTCATAATCGCCAAGCCTCCTTCTAAAGTCTCTACTAACCGGCAGTTTTCTTAATCTTCCTCTCGGCGCAGATAACTAATGAAAACCTTTTACTACTCTGGCGGCCATACACCACCAGGCGGGCAATCGCCAGGCACATCTGTGACTATGAAGGAATCTTTAAAGATGTAGAAATCATCGATGTCAACATTGCCATCCCTGTCAAAGTCGGCACATGGGTCATAATTGGCATGGGGATAACTGTACCCGAAAGAGTCTTTGAAGAGATAAAAATCATCGATGTTAACTTTCAGGTCGTTGCCATAGCAGTCACCGTGGCATTGTCCAGGCCAGGTCCAGCAGTCGGGCACGAGTAATACATCGCAGCCGGTACTCGTGATGCCGACGGATGCGCCGCTTTCCAGCACAACACCGCCGCGAATATTATCAATTTGAAAGCTGATATGGCAGCAGGGGTCGGTGTCGACATTGTCAAGATAAAGCTTATACAGCGTTCCGCTGTCCGAAGGCCCCGATAGGTTCGGTTCGTATAACGAACCCATTTCGAGAATCACGCGACTTGTGCCTATGCCTGTACCTTCCGCACCCGGGGCGTCGTTCGGTGCAACGGGAGTACCCCACTTAATATCATTTAGGTCGGTAAGGTCAATCGTGCCGGGGAAAATACCATACTTGTTACCATCGCCTCCACTGTAATCATTAACATCGGCGATAATTGCAAGGTTCTCGTTGATGCTGACATCGAGCGCAAATGCTCTGACCTTTGATGATTCGCCTGATACAGAGTATTCGATACGAGCGATGCCGATATCCTCTTCATAACAGTTAATATTCACGGCCCCCAGGGTTGGTACGGCAAGTAGCAGAGTCACTATCAAAAACGTCCATTTTTTCATAGCTAACACCATCCTTTCTTCCTTATTGCAGGATTACACAACCTGTAATGCCTTGGTTCTCATATCGAAAGCGATTTACTTGCTGATTAATTTGTCTTTCCCCCAAAACTTTTACAAGCCTGAGGCCTGTAATTGCCTGCAACCGGGTAATTAGGCAAAACGATTGCCGGCTGGCGGTAAGCACAAGACGATAGGAAAGTGAATTCTTCACGTCCTACTCCTTGCTGAGTGGTAAAACAGCACTAATCGCCTATATGGCAATATCGTGAAGGTCACAAAATGCCCATTTATTTAAACATAACAGAGCATTAAACCTGAATCAAGGGGAAAATTAAGATTTATTGTTTTTTTATATGTATAGACTGAAAAAGACTAATTATGGGCACATATAAGGAGAAATCGGAGTTGGCTGGGAGATATTGCCGTAGTAGAGTGAATCTGATATTATGGCGGTATGAAGCTGTCGAAAGTCAATTTGTTTGTCTATGGCTCGCTGCGGGACGGCAAGATTTTTAAAAGTGTCAGCGGACTGGGCTTTAGTCTGAAGCCGTCGCGGGCCGGCCAAGGTTATCTGTTCGCAGAGCAGGCATTGCTTGGGGGGTACAGAAGGGTCAGCCCAGACAATGTTTATTTCTATGCGGTGCGGGATTCTGCGGCGCGGACTGAAGGCTTCCTGATTCATGATGTTCCGGCATCGGCCTTGGCGGAAATTGACCGATACGAAGGAAAACGTTATCAGCGGGAGAACGTCAAGGTCAACACTGCAAACGGCCTTGTCAAAGCCCAAACCTACCTGGCTAGATTTGAAACGCTTCGGCGGCATTTTGGTGACAGATTCCACGTCAATCTCATACATGAGTTGTGGCTTCGCAAGAGAATCGAGAAGTTTTTCAAAAAGCACACTCGTCCGGGAGAGCGTTCCTCGGATGCCCGGCTGGAACGCCGTGCTCATAGGGAGCTGTTGGCAACCACCGAGAGAGATTTGGTGATAAGCCATTATCGCTCCGATGCCTTCAGTGATTTTTATCTCGAACATGAGCTGGACAGGCCGCGACCCAGCATTAGACATTTATATGATGAGCCTCCCGCACAGCCGTTTATAAATAACTACCTCACTCTGGTTGTAAAGCAGGTTCTGCTAAATCAATTCGCCGAGAAAATTCAGGCCCGATACCGCTTTGAGCTCGAACATCTGCGCAACTCTGAAAGATATTTTAACCATTCGATTAGCGTTCTTGTCGGCTTGAAGATGATAAATGCCCATAGCCGGGATGTAGATTTGATTATCGAGCGTTGTCTGGAGACGTTGCCTTATCGGAAATACGACCTGTTCGATTACGTCAAATATGCGGTCAGGGCTGCCGATAGTATATTCGATTGGCGCGTGGCCAGGGCACAATTGCAGCGGATTTCTGACAATCTTCAGCCGGGTCTTACACCACTTGGGGCTGAGATTGAGTTAAGTAATCTCGGCTTCAGGACCATAGCACGGCCCGGCCGGCAGGAACCGGCCAGCGATCTGATCTATGACGGCTTTAAATACTTTTACGATTTTCATCTCGATATTTTGTCCTGGAAGCTCGGTGGTTATATCGACGACCATAGTGGTAGGACCGACAATGCAAGACGCCGAGGTTTTTTGGAACTGGCGCCCGGCCGACTTAATACCGCAAAGGAACTGTCCAGGCCGGCGACTGCCGACCCCTGGTTGCTGAACCAGCTCATTCACGAAATTGCACTTTTTTACGATGTTGCACCGCACAGTCTGCATCTTTCATATCAGCTTCGCAGAAAACAAATTGGCGGGCAAAAGCTTCTGCCTCTGGGCTTTGTTAAATGCCTGCTTGTGCTCGGTGGAGGATTGCAGCGGGCCGATACGGGCCGGCTGTGGGTATCGAGGATGGACCACGATGAAATCGAAGAATACAGGTATGGAGAGGAACTCGTATTTGCCCGTACGAGTAAGCGTATGTGGTATATGGGCGAGGACGAGATTGCCGACAAAACACCGAGTCATGCCGTGACGAATGTCCAGCAGTATAAATTTATTCGATTAGACCGGCGGGCGAATTACGAGCCGGTGATTCTGGCACTGAAGGGTCTTCAGCTGGCGTATAATCCTGCGGATTACTTAACCAGTGAGCAACTCAGGGCAAGTAAAAAACTTCGTCAGGAATTCAGCCAGCTTAAGAAATGGGCGGCTGACCCCACACCCATTGGGCCGCAGACCAGGGCCAGGTTCCTCGATGTTGTTAGGACCGGCCTGATGAATGAGTATATTCGTCGGCCAGCTCACAAGTTACACTACATCGATTGGGCATTGAGCGCGATTGATGTGCAATTGCGAATCTTTAATCAGCAACTGAAAAAGCCCCCGCAGCAGAACAATATTTAGGGGAATTTAAAGGTCTTTCTTGTAGTGCTGCCGGTATTTTCTTTTTCTCTTTAGCTTTCGTATGGCAATTCTTACTACTTCGTCATGGTCAAAACCCATTGACGGCAGCTTATTTATATCGAACCATTTCGCTTCTTTGGCGTCGTCGCCCGCCCTTATTCTGGTTTGGCCCGCCTCGGCAATGCCGAAAAAGACAACGCTGATATTTCTGCCGCGAGGATCCCGGCCGATGTGACCGAAGGCCCGCATCTGTTCGAGTTTTATGCCTACAAGACCTGTTTCTTCCCTTAATTCTCTTTTGACCGCATCGGCTAATTCCTCATCCATATCCACAAAGCCGCCGGGCAGGGCCCATTTATCTTTGAACGGTTCATTGGCACGTTTGATAAGCAGCAAGTGGCCCCGTCCTTTGATGAAAGTAAAAACCGCCGCGTCAACGGTAACCATTGGACGCGGCCAATCATAAGTATATTTGCGACGTTTTCCCATTTAACAGAACTTTCTTATATACTTTTCACGGCTATGCAGTGATTGATGATTCCAAGAAACAGTGTAAATCCTGAGTTGAGCAATGTCTAACAAAAAGCGGTGTAAATCGCGGGAGAAGTTGCGTACAATATGGCTGCTATGGTTTTCTCAAAGAAAGATAAAGGTATAGTACTCAGAGTAGGTCGGCTGAGGTTTACCGATGGTTGGAAGGGATTGGTTTGCCTGAGTGATTCGTTAGGCAGGATGTTTTCCGTAGCTGATTGGACGGAGTGTTTGGCAAAACCAGGATTAGTTCTCGAGAATTATGAAGAAATTCTAAAGAAAGAGGGTTCTTCGCTTGTCGTGCAGAAAAATATCGCGATAGGGCCCCAGACCCTTCCTGTAGTGATGAAATACGATACTCGGCGCGGGGGTTTTGGGGGGTGGCTGAGGTCGTTATGTCCCGGCAGGGCGGTTAGAAATTTCAGGACGGCAATCAGGCTGTTTGAAGGTAGCGTCCCGGTAGCGGCACCTGTCGCAGCAATTTATAAAAGAAAATATCTCTCAGTCGTGGAGAGTATATATGTTGCTGAGTATGTCGAAGGCAGCGCCAATTTATATAATTTCCTGACGGAACAATTGCCCGGTAAAAGTATGAAGCAGTACGCTATAAAGAAGCAGCTGGCAGAGCAGATTGCGGGCATTCTGGCGAAACTGCACAGGATGGGACTCTGGCACCGTGACGCCAAAGCAAGCAATTTTGTCGCATACAAACAGGCCGATGGGCGATGCGTGTTAAAGCTTGTGGATATGGATGGCATAAAGCGTTATATGCTTTGCCGTCGACGGCGGCAATTTCAGCCTTTATGGCGGCTGGCCGCTTCACTTGTGGGACTTGTTAATCGCAGTGATTACTTGCGGACATTTACACTTTACTGTAACCTTTGCGATATTCGGGAAGGGAGGCGGCAAATTTACCGCCGGCTTGCCGCAAGGGCAAGGGCCAAATGGCTGCTGGGTTTGGAAAAGACGCGAAAATTGAAGGACGGTTACAATAACATACTGATAATAAAACCGAGTTCTTTGGGGGATATAGTACTGGCGCTGCCGGCGCTTTCAGCGCTTCGAAAAAGTTTTCCGAATGCGCGTATTTGCTGGCTGGCGCGTCCGGACTTTGCGCCGTTACTTCAGAATCATCCACATTTGGATGAGATAATTACATTCGACCGTAAGTTCCTGGGTAAGGCGTGGTATAATACCGCGGCGCTACGGGAATTAGTTGTGCTGATAAAGCGACTTCGCGAAGAGCGATTTGATGCGGTCTTTGATTTTCAGGGGCTTTTGCGAACAGGGCTTCTCAGTTGGCTTAGCGGCTGTAAAGGACGTTTTGGGATGGCTAATGCAAGAGAGCTCGGCCACCTTTTTTATAATCGGAAAGTCACTCAGGGTCGCAGTTGTATACATTTGGTTGATTATTATAGAAGTATTGTGGAAGCTTCGGGGGCAAAGTTAGACGAGGTTGAGTTTTTACTGCCGTCTCAAGGAAAGGACGAAAGACAGGTTGAGCAATTGCTGACTAAGCGCGGGGCCGATAAGAAAAATTACGCGGTCTTTGTGCTGGGCTCGGCGCATACTGAAAAGTGCTGGCCGGTCGAAAAGTACGCAGTACTTGCGGACAAAATAGCTGTGCAATTCGGGCTCAACATAGTAGTTGTTGGCATGGAGGCCGAGAAGCGGATTACAACGCGTTTGAAAATACTGGCAAAAACTGCCGTTGTGGATTTTACCTGCTTAACAAGCATTCCTGAGCTTGTAGCTTTGCTGCGAGGCGCCCGGATTGTCGTGAGCAATGATACGGGGCCGGGACATATAGCTGGTGCCCTCGGTGTTCCGGTGGTGTTGATTTTTGGGCCGACCAACCCGGCAAGAGTGGCTCCTTATGGGAGGAGCGAAACGATAGTAGTAGTTGACGGTGATAAACGTGGTCTGGAGCTGCGCAGTTCAGATACGAGACACCGGATTGATGCTATCGAGGTTAAGCAGGTCTATGCGAAGGTTTCTGAGCAACTGATGCCGGGGCATCCATAAGCAAAAAGGCAGGTAGTTTTTTACACATAACCCTGTGTATAAGCATTCATAGAATTTCTCAACTCGCTTTTGTTACTATCAGACTCAACAAGGCCCCGCCTATCTTGATATCCTTTGCATGTTCTAAAAGCGGGTCTTTTGAAGGCCCAATTTTATTACACAGGGTTTCGCGGCAGATATAATCATGATGTTCTTCTATGGCCCGGTTCACTGTTTCATCTTTAGTCTTGAAATTGACTGTAATATGGTCTTGTATCTGAAGCCCGATTTCTTTTCTTATTTGTTGAATATGACGAACAACGTCGCGCGCCAGTCCTTCACGCCGCAGTGGTTCAGTGATTTCGATGTCAAGCAGTAAGGCGGGTTCGGCGTGGTCGGAGATTACGAGATTTTCAGGGAAGCTGCGTTCAACAATTATGTCCTCCGGCTGAAGCTGCCAGCTTTTTCCATCAGTCTGCAAAATAACGTCTTTGCCGTCTGCTACGGTTCGGGCGATAGATTCAGGGGACTGTTTAGCCAGCAATTTAGTTACAGTTTTAACGTCGGCGCCGAATTTCGGGCCGATGGTCTTGTAGTTGCATTTGACGGTGTAAGTTACATATTCCTCAAGACTGCTAACCAATTGCAGTTGCTTGATATTTAATTCTTCCAGGATATGCGATTCAAAGCGTTTCAGAACACGATGTGAGTGGTCATTCACTGCGCCTATTAAACGTGAAAGGGGCTGGCGGACGCGAATTTGCCTGGCTTCACGAATGCTAAGGACGCGCGAGACGACATCTGCCACCAGGTCCATCTGCCCGGCCAGTGCCTCATCGTACAAAGATTCATCGAATTGCGGATAATCACAGTGGTGTACGCTTTCGGTGCTGTTTGAATCGAACGAACGGACGAGGTTCTGGTACATTTGTTCGGTTATGAAGGGACTTATCGGCGCCAAAATTTTGGTTAAATCCACGAGCACGCGATAAAGTGTTTGATAGGCGGCCAGTTTGTCGAGGTCGGATTCGCTTCTGGGTCGCCAGTATCGCCTGCGGTTTCGGCGGACATACCAGTTGCTGAGCCTTTCGATGAAATCCTCGGCGCACTGTACGACTGATTCAACGTCGAATTTGGGAAATGACTCGTTTGCAGTCCGGATGAGTACCTGCAGTTTACTGAGCAGCCAGCGGTCGATGTCCTGCAGACTTTCATAAGGCAGAAACTCTTTTGCCGGGTCGAAACCGTCAAGGTGGGCGTAATTGACGAAGAAGCTATAAACGTTCCACCAGGTACTGAAAATACGTCGTTTTACCTGTTCGCCGGAGTGGTATCCAAAATTGAGATTATTGACGGGATTCTGCCGGCAATAAATCCATCTCATCACATCGGCTCCCATCTTTTCGACCGCCTCATCGAACCAGATGGCGTTGCCGGTGGATTTGTGCATCTCCTGACCCTGCTCATCCCGGACGAGGGCGTGGCCCAGCAGCGTCTTGAACGGCGCGATTCCTTCCATCATAGTACTCATAGCCAGAAGGGCATAAAACCAGTTACGGAACTGACCAGGAAAACACTCAAGGACCAAATCGGCTGGTATCCAGCTTTGCCAGTACTCATGGTCTGTGCTGTATTTTACCGTTGAGTAAGGCACGATTCCGGCATCAAGCCAGGGATTACCGACGTCAGGGATGCGTTTGACTAATCGGCCGCATTTTTCACACTTTATCCGTATCGCGTCAACCCACGGACGGTGGGGGGAATTACCCTCGAACTGCTCCCAGCCCTGCACCGTGCGTTCTTTAAGTTCTTCTTTACTGCCAATAACTTCGAAATGGCCGCACTCGCACTCGAATATGGGAAGGGCCAGTCCCCAAAAACGCTTTTTGCTTATCATCCAGTCGTGCATATTCTCGAGCCAGTTTAGCTCCTGCTCGCGTCCCCAATCCGGTATCCAGCGGATATTTTCCACGATGTCCATAATTTCTTTTCGCCAGGACATGCTGATATACCATTCGTCAACGGCCCGGAATAAAAGCGGCGTGCTGCACCGCCAACAGTGTGGATAGTCGTGGGTGTAGGTTTCCTTTTTATAGTACAGTTTTTTTGCCTTAAGGCTCTCAGTGATATCATCGGCAACCCGGCCGGCCATCTTACCCGACAAAAAGCCGTATCCTTCACCATAAATGCCGCCTTCGTCAATCGGCATTAGAACGGGCAGTTTGAAATCCTTACCCAAGTCGAAATCTTCCTTGCCGCAGCCGGGTGCGATGTGAACGATACCGACGCCTTCAGTCTCAGCGACCTGGTCCCAGGCGATAACGCGGTGAGTATAGTTTGCCTCGCCGAGCGTTTTCTTAACAGCTTCAAATTCATCAAAGGGCCCATTGTACAACCAGCCAACCATATCACGGCCGGTTACTATTCCTTCGACCGTATATTCGCCTTTTTCACGCATTACGCCCACGAGTGATTCGGAAAGGTAATAGATTTTGCCGTTTTGACGGACCCTGGCATATTTAAATTCGGGATTGACGGCACAGGCAACATTTGCGGACAGTGTCCAGGGCGTGGTGGTCCATATCAATAAATACTCATTCGGCCTATCGATCAGGGGAAGGCGAACGTAGATGGCAATGTCATCAACGGTTTTATAGCCTTCACGGCGTTCCTGCTCGGAAATGCCGGTCTCGCAACGAGGGCACCAGGGCATCGAATCGAGGCCCTTGTAGATCAGACCGCGTTGGTGACACTTCTTAAGAAAGGCCCAGATGGTGTAGTTGTTCTCGTCGCTCATTGTGTAGTAGCTGTTGGACCAGTCCATCCAGTAGCCTAAGCGGATGGATTGGTCGGTCTGGACCTTGGAGTATTTCTCGACACGGGCCTTACAACTATTTACAAACTGCTCTAAGCCTGCCCGCTCGATGTCCGCTTTGGTCTCGTAGCCTAACTCTTTTTCAACTTCCACCTCGACCCAGAGTCCCTGACAATCGAAGCCGTTCTGATACCGCAGCTCGTGGCCGGTCATAGCGTAATATCGCTGGTAGCAGTCTTTGAGGGTCCTGCCCCAGGCATGGTGGACGCCCATCGGGTTATTGGCGGTGATAGGCCCGTCGAGAAAGGACCAGTGTTTTTTGCCGGCATTTTTCGTGCGAAGTTTCTCAAATGCCTTTGTTTCGGCCCACCACTTGAGGATTTCGTGCTCAAGCTGGATATGATTGCACGATGAATCAACCTTTTCGAACATTCAACTATCTCCTGGAAGCTGAATTAGTTAAAACAATTATAATAGAAGGGAAACGACGGCTTGTCCAGCCTCGGCGCAAATTTTTGGGACGGGCCAATGGGAGTTTCAGGTCTGGATACCGATGCCTAAGTTCCTCAGCACCGCACGATTTGTCCGGCGCACCGCCTCAACAAGGACCTCGTAAGGGCTCTGGTCTTCTCTGAGCAGGCCTTGCTTTAGAACACCGAGGCGAGTGTCAAACCGGTCAATGTACTGGCAGCGGTGGTAGCCGATTAGATAGGGCTTGGAAAAGGCATCGTGCAGATACCTGGCGTATGCTTCGGCCGCAGCGGCCTCGTCCGGCAGTTGGAGCCACATAGTTTTGGGGTAAGCATCGGTGTAAAAGCTGCTCTGGTGGTCGCCGATTAAAATGGGTTTGCCGGTGAGCTCGTGCAATTTGTCGAATAACCCGGGCTCGAAAGATACTCGCCATGGCTGAAGGGAAAGGACGTCGATATACGGCAGGGCTTCCTTTAGGACAAGCTCTGGGTGGTCATCGGCGAGATAGCGGTCTGCAAGGATAAGATGCTCGGGGTCGTGCTCTCGGGTGGCCTGTGCGGCAAGACTGTAATACTGGTGGGCAATAAGGGCAAGGAATTCGACATCATCCCGGTAAACCTGGGGCCGGGAAATATCAAGCCTGGCGAAGTCATTGGCAACAAGCTCATTAAAAGATTTTATATCAATGCCGTAGGTCTTGGAGAACCGGGTTGGTTTATTCTCATATCTTTCTTTGAGGAATTGCATGTACCGCAGTTTTCCCGGTGAGGAGCTATCCATCGCGCGAATGGCTGATACCCAGTCGGTGCCGCGTTTTTCCCGGGCTTTCTGGATATCCCACTGCGGGGTGTCAGTCCAGTGATAACCCAGCAGATTAGGATTATTCCTCGCAGCAAGGCAGACTTGCTTGACCTTTAGCCGTATGTGTTCCTGATAGGCAGGCGCAAAGACGTCGGGATAGCTAAACATCTCCTGTGGCATCCAGTATGAGACATTTGCGAGATAAACTTCAGCGACGAAAGGCAGCTTATCCCACATCTGGCGGGGACAGTCATAGCCTGTTGTGTTGAAACCCCAGTTTGTCAGGTTTGCGACCGCCTTGTCAGCGACTTTTTGCCAATTGCCGGCGTACTGACGGCTAAAAACCTCATGTGTGTCTTCCCGCGCGATAGCACTGACGTGGTTGAGACCCAGTGAGATGAATCGAGACCCGTCAGGCGTCATGAGCCACCATCTGCCGTCAGCCTGCTCAAGAGTAAATGCGTTACGCTGCCGCTCGTTAACATTTGTTTTCATAGGCCTGCTCCGATTGCTTTGGCAGGTATCTGCTTTTCTTTTGTGTCATGCTCTTCGTCCTGCGAAATGTTAATTGTGGGTGTGCTTCGAAGTTAGCTAAACGAGATATCCAGTATCATCATAATAATGAAACCAGACAGTGCCGACCAGGTTGCAAGGTCGGTATTGCCGCCTCGTTGTGACTCAGGTATAACCTCCTCTACTACGACGAATATCATTGCCCCGGCGGCGAAGCCCAGAGCATACGGCAAAATTGGTTCTGCGATAAAAACCACCCATGCGCCAAGGACCCCTGCAATGGGCTCGACGATTCCCGAAAGCTGTCCGTACCAGAAGCTTTTGGCTCGGCTCATTCCCTCGCGACGTAAGGGCATTGCGACGGCAAGGCCTTCGGGTAGATTTTGAATACCCAGCCCGATAGCCAAAGCGACAGCAGATGATAGAGCGGCAGTGGAATTACTGACGGCGGCCGCACCGAAAGCCACGCCGACAGCCAGGCCCTCGGGAATGTTGTGTAGCGTTATCGCGAGGATAAGAAGCGTGCTTCGTCGCCAGCTGGTCTTTATCCCCTCGGCTTCATTCGTCGGAAAGTTAATATGCAGATGCGGTAATATCCTGTCTACAAACGAGAGCAGAAGTCCACCGATTATAAATCCGATTGTAGCAGGCAACCAGCACGGTAAATTCATCGCTTCAGAAATTTCGATCGCCGGAGCCAGAAGGGACCAGAAGCTGGCCGATAACATAATACCGGCCGCAAAACCAAGCATCGCATCGAGAAGCTTTCTGCTTAGGTTCTTCAGCAGAAACACAGATGCCGCCCCAAGTGCTGTCATTAGCCAGGTAAAGCAAGTCGCGATAAAGGCTTGTAGGACAGGATGAAGATTTCCGAGTAGTTCCGACATAGGTTAATACCGCATTTCATTTAAATCAACAGTGTGTATGGATTATAGACGCGGATAAATTATAACTGCTGCCTGTACCTATGCAAGCCATAGGATGGCTTTGAACGAAAAGAAATGCAGCAACAGTGTGCTAAAATGAGACGGGAGTCGGCCTTTCGTGACTTGCCGGCTCTCATGTTTCAACATCTGTACTAAGCAAAGTCGAAGTAATGAAAATTAGTTAATGTGACGGTTGATAAGAAACCATAGAATCAACACAATCGGCCCCAAGTAAATTGTACCTGCAACGAGTAGTCTCGATAACGGGTTCATATCTTTACCCCCCACCTAATCAATTAATTTTCAGGGAACTGAAAAACCGCCCAATCGTAACCACTACTAATCTGAATCTTAAAACAAGGCAGCGGAAACTTACTAATCCCCCATCTGATGTTTCCAGATTTACGCTCTTATTGTATCGATTTCAGGCTCTAAAGTCAAGCGAATTACAGCCGTGATTCATTGGTTGATGATGGCTACTCTCAAGGACCGAAAATACCGAGGGCAGTTTATCCAAATCGATATTTTTTGTAAGAACAGGGGTGTTGTTTTCAGAGTCGAATAGGAAATTAAGGTGGTTGCATTCGGCCATCTCTTGGCAAATTCGCATTAAAAGATATTCACTTGCCTGCTGCAGAATCATTCGACCTGTACACAATTTTTATCGGTCCTGGAATATCCTTCCTGGCATTTATTGTGCCCGGCTAACGAGTGGTTTTTATAAATTACAAGGCCAGCGGTATGCAGACAGGAATCCCGGATTTTCGAGTTTACATTATTGACAAGGATAGAGTGTTTGGTTTACTATACGGTGGCGGCGGTTTTTTGGCAAAAGGCCGAGGGCCGGTGCCGGGAAAGGCCGACGTGGAAGTAATAGTCGTAATACCTGCTCGCTACAATTCGAAACGTTTTGCCGGGAAGGTTCTCGCCAAAGATACCGGCAAATTCCTTATTCAGCATACCTTCGAGAGGGCCTGCCTGGCCCGGCTGCCGGAGAAAGTGCTTATTGCAACCGATGACCAGAGAGTCGTCGAGGCCTGCCGATCCTTTGGAGCCGAGTGTGTTTTGACCAGCGCCGAACACAACAGCGGCACGGACCGCATCGCGGAAGCGGTGGCCGAGGTTGATGTCGATATTGTGGTCAACTTGCAGGCCGATGAGCCGGAGATTGAGTCGGGAAATATCGATTATGTTGCGCAGCTTCTGCTGGATAATCCCAACTACCCAATGGCCACGCTGGCGGCCCAATTCCAGAATACAGAGCAAATAGCAGACTCGAATATCGTAAAAGTAGTAGTATCTCCTTATGTTCACGATACGAGTCACGAGTCACGAGCGACGAGCGACGTGATCGGCAGGGCGATTTATTTCTCGCGGGCTCCTATTCCTTATGACAGGGAAAAAACCGGCATCGGTAACCTCCAGCAATATCTTCGCCATCTTGGGATTTATGCCTATCGTAAGGAATTTTTGCTAAAAATTACCACCTTGCCGCAAACTCCGCTGGAAAAAATTGAAAAACTCGAACAACTGCGGGCAATCGAGAACGGCTTTGGAGTATTAACCGGCAAGGTCGAGCGTGTCTGCGACGGGATAGATACACCGGAGCAATACGCCGAGTTCGTAAAAAGAGAAAAACAAAGAAATTAAACAAGAGGTAATGAATATCTAAGGAAATTGATTATGGCAGATGAAAAAAATACTATAGTTTCTATTGCCGGGGTTTGTGGGGACTTATGATACCAATAATAGCGGTAGTTCTAATTTTTGCCAGAGAGAGAGCCTGGATTCTTGCCCCAATTACTATGGCGATTGCGGTTATGGGAATATTTTTAGGATATTTTGCAAGTAAGAAGACATAATAATGATGGGTAAACTAAAAGGGAATTTATGGCAAAAGACAAGGATTTATTAGCATCTGTCAGTGACATTTCGACGGAGAGTGAATTTTTCTCGCTCTTGCCGGACGGGTACAAGAAGGGCAAGACCAGATATGTCGTCGTGGTCGGCACAGTGATGAGCGGCCTGGGCAAGGGTATATTCAGCTCCTGTCTGGCGAAACTTATGCAGGACAAAGGTCTGAAAGTGGCGCCGATAAAGCTCGAAGGCTACCTGAATATGGACTCGGGCACGCTCAATCCGTTTCGTCACGGCGAAGTGTTTGTACTCGACGACGGTATGGAATGCGATATGGACCTTGGTACTTACGAGCGGATGCTGAACCAGGACCTCAGCAAAGCGAATTTTGCCACAAGCGGCCAGATATTCAGCTCAATTCTGCATAAGGAACGTCACGGTGATTACCTCGGCAGAGACGTCCAAATGATACCTCATGTTACCGGCGAGGTTAAGTTAAAGCTTCGGGAGCTGGCTGCACAAACCGATGCCGACATAGTATTCGTGGAAATCGGTGGAACAGTAGGCGATTTGGAAAATGCCTTTTATATCGAGGCGATGCGCGAGCTTGCCTACGAAGAAGGTCCCAACAGCACATGTTTCGTTGCACTTACTTATGTGTTGGAGCCGCAGATACTGGGCGAGCAGAAATCAAAGGCCGCACAGCTTGGTATTAGGCAGCTTATGCAAACGGGGATTCAGCCGGATATTATCGCCTGCCGCGCTCAGAATCCGGTCAGTGAAAGAGTCAGAGAAAAAATTAGTGTTTACAGCAACGTACCGTTAGGCAGGGTCTTTAATATGCATGACTCGGCCAGTATTTATATGATACCGGCGATGCTGAGGGATAGCGGGCTGGATTTCGAGGTGCTCAGACTCCTGAAAATCGAGGATAGAATCAAGCTTCGCTACGAGCGTTGGGAATGGGCCAAATGGTGCGATTTTACTGATAAGCTTGCGAATCTTACCCATACGGTGCGAATCGGGATAACCGGCAAGTATACTTCTGTTCGTGACAGTTATGCCTCAATAATTAATGCGCTGGAACACTCCGGAATTGGGCTTCAGTGTAAAGTCGAGATGAAGTGGATTGATACAACATCAATAACGGATTCGAATGTAAGCGACCATTTAGCTGAGGTTGACGGAATTATTGTCCCCGGTGGATTCGGGATGCGGGGCACGGAAGGAAAAATAGCCTGTATAAAATTTGCGAGGTCGAAAAATCTGCCGTTTCTCGGATTGTGCTTCGGCTTTCAAATGGCGGTTATCGAATACGCCCGAAACGTCTGTGGCTTGACCGGGGCCAACAGTACGGAGTTTGAGCCCGGCTGCGCCGAAGCCGTGATTGATATACTTCCCGAACAGAAAAAAATCGAGGGACTTGGGGGGAATATGCGGTTAGGCGGCAAAGATATACAGCTCAAATCCGACACCCTTGCATGGCGGTTGTTCAACCATGCCGATAACGTTAGGATGCGGTTCCGTCATCGTTATGAGGTTGACCCTGCCTATATCGAAACACTTCAGCAGGCCGGACTTGTCTTTTCAGGTAAAGCGCCGCTTCATCCGATTATGCAGATTCTCGAGATTCCTGCACATCCATACTTTATTGCAACCCAGTCGCATCCATGCCTGACTTCCAGGCCGTTACGGCCTAACCCAATGTTCGTGGGATTGATTGCTGCTGCAAGACAAAGAAGATATTCGAAACAAAAACTGCCCGATTGCGTTGAAGCCGTCCGAATGGTCTGTTATGAAGGAAATTAACGGTAAGAAAGAGGTGAAGGTTTAGGTCGAAAGGTTCTCCCGGCGCCGAGTTTATTCAATTTATTCTTAAGCCTAATTGTTTTCACTTTGTAGTCGTTTTAGCTTTGCTTTGAGACCTTCATTTTCCTCTTTAAGCTTAAGGTTTTCTCTATTACACTCGCCAAGAGCTTCCATTATGGAAGCTGTTAACTTGTCAGAATTTTTTTTAGATTGTGCCCATTTCTGCCTGCATTCCTCGAGCAACTTTATTTGTTTGTCGAGTTCCCGATTAAGCCTTTTGAGATCTGCGGTTAATCGAAGGTTTTCATCTGCGATTAGCCTGGTCCTTCTCACATTCGGCTGATTTTGCTCCACCTCGCAGCCGCTATTCAACAAAAACACGAGGATAAATATCGTTAAAGTAATTGTAACAGTCGCTATCTTTTTCATTTGAAAATCCTTTCGAAAGAAGCAGTTTGAGTAAAAGCTCATAAACTTGCGGTTACTATAGCTGCTGAGGGCCTTTGATGTCAAGGATAGGCTGTATGGGTTTTGGGGTTCTGTTTCGGCCTTTTGGACTGTATGCCGGTAAATATCGGTAAAAAAAATGAAAGGTCCTGCCGTGGCGATAGAACCTTCCATTTTTCTGCAACTGACCGGGCCAAAGCTGAGAATCAAAGATTCATCCATTTCCCGGCCGCAGTAATGTTTTGCGTTGCGACTTACCTGGCCGGATTAACCGGCTACCCGCTAAAACCCATTAAGTTTTAAGCAGGTCCTCGACTAAGTGGTCGAGCTATTTTTTCTTTTTCCTTTTCGCGGTTTTCTTCTTTGCTGCTTTCTTCTTTGCTGCTTTTTTCTTCGCTCTTTTCTTTGCCATTATCCATTCACCTCCTTTCGGCTGATTTAGTTTTTCATCTAAATTTTATCAAAGTAAACCTGCTCTTGTTGCTGTCTCATTATTAACTTTACACAATAATAATACTATTACTATATATTTTATCGTCCAAACTTTCAAAAATACTTCATAAAAAAATTTTTTATCAAGGTTCTATCACAACTCTATTTCGAGTAAAATAAAGTTAGCCGGAGTTGAAGAACTGAGTTTTATCCTTCCGAATTTGGTTTGATCTTCGTAAATGTCGTAAATGATTTTTGTTATCGCAGTGCGCAAAACGGCGTTTTACTTTTGTTTTTACGTAGTTGTACGTGATTTTGCAAAATATCGTGAAGATGATGTTTTTCAATAATCTATACGTTGCAGTACAAATCGGAGATAAGAAAACTATCATAAACTCGGAAGTATTCGGCCTGTTTTTTCCTTGGTCTTTAAGGGAAAATTTTTTCTTATTTTGCCATACTGTTCCTTGAAAAAACACAGTTTTGTTGTTAATTATTTTTAGATGAAAAGAAAAATAACACTGTTTGGCGGGACTTTTGACCCAATTCATAAAGGCCATACGATAGTTGCGGAGTATGCAGGAAGGTATATCGGGGCTGAATCAGTGCTCTTTATACCTGCCCATCGCTCCCCACATAAGCAAATATCTCCTCAGGCAAGTGTAACCGACCGCATTGAAATGATAAACCTTGCCATTAAAGAAAAGAAGGCTTTCCGTCTAAGTGAATGTGAGTTAAGCCGTCCGGAGCCGAGTTATACAATGGAGACAGTAAGTGAATTAAAGGAGTATTACGGCACTGAGGTCAAAATGTACTGGCTCCTTGGTGCCGACAGTATTGATGATTTGCCCAACTGGTACGGGATAAATAAGATAATTGATGAATGTAACCTGTGCGTAATGTTCAGGGCCGGGTTTGACAGGCCGGATTTCAACAAGTTTAGGAAACTATTTGGGCCGAAACGAGTCGAAAAACTGAAGAAGAATATCATTCCGACACCTCTAATAAACATTAACAGCACCGAAATACGCAGCAGAATAGCAGCTGGCCGGGATGTATCTGATATGTTGCATCCCGCAGTACTACAATATATTCGCCAACGAAGTCTATACCTGCGATAAAAGAACAACGGTCAAGAAGAAAACGTGGCAAAAAAATTGCGGAATTATCGGCAGGAAACTGGTCCTTATACCTTTGCAGCATCAAGCTCAGTCAAATATACAAATATGTTTTTCATTGACAATCGAGCTGGAAAATATATAATATTCTTAAGCAAGTTGAAGCAGAACAAGGCAGGGCGTAATATCCCCGCCATATTGGTGAAAAGGCTTCTAACTCCCAAAAACGTCTAACGGAGAATCTTTTTATCTGGAGAGAAATAATGCTTAACAGAAACACAATTGCGGCAATTAGTGCCGTGGTTTTTTTCTCAGTGGCCTCGGGTTTTTGTGAGACCCTTGAGGAGAACTGGAATGATTTTCTTCATTATACGGTCATTGGACGGCTGGACCTGGCGGAAGGCTTTGGACAGAAGATTGTGCATAGCGAGCCGGACTCGCTCGAACTGCTGGAACTGAGCGAGTCAAATCCGCGGGGCTATGCGATTCTGCTTAGAGTGCAGGATAGTAACATTCCATTAGGAAAGCTTGCGGGCAGGATGCTGGATATTATCGAGCAGGGGCGATACCTTCGAAGGACAGAAGCCAAGATTATTGTTGAGGAAATAAAACGTCTCAGCAGTACCACTCGAGGTCGGATTGCCGCGGTGGAAAGGCTCAAAAACTCGGGGGAATATGCAATAGTTTATATGCTCGATGCAATGGCGAATCCGGAGCGTCAGGAAGAACTGCCAAACATCGTGTGGGCTCTCGGTCAAATGGGCAGGGCGTCAATTCGCCCTCTTGTGGCGGCGCTTCAAACAAATAATGTAGCGATTAAGGGGGAGATAATTAAGGCATTGGGAGAAATCCGCTATCCACAGGCAGCGCCATACTTAAAATACATTATAGAGACCAGCGAATCCAAGCAGCTTCGTGGGTTGGCCCGGAAAAGTATCGGGCAGATAGACCCGACGATGGGAAAGTTGCCGGCTGCAGAGCTGTTTTTTTCGCTTGGTGAGTCGTACTACAACCATGCCGATTCACTGGCGCCCGCGGCTGATTATGAGTATGCGAACATCTGGTTCTGGGACACGGCCGGCCGAAGAATTGTCCGCCTGGAGGTTGATAAGAGATATTTCAACGAACTTATGGCAATGCGAGCCTGTGAATGGGCCTTGAAGGCTGATATGAATATCGGCAAGGCTATATCGCTGTGGTTGACGGCATTTTTCAAATCTGAGTCAACGGGACTCAGAATGCCGGAATACTTCGGCGCCGGACACGCAGACGCCTCGACTTACGCGACTACTACGGGAGTGGAATATCTGCACGAGGCACTCAGTCGTGCGATTAAGGATAAAAACGCATTCATCGCGCTGAAGATAATCAAAGCGCTGGAGAAAACAGCAGGTGAAAAGTCTCTGTTTTATGGCGTAGGCACGGAACAACCGCTGGTTCAGGCGCTTTCATTCGATGACCGTGCGGTCAGATACAGTGCAGCAATAGTCATTGCATCGGCCTGCCCGAAAGAACAGTTCGACCAAAGTGTTTTGGTAGTCGAAACCCTCATCGAAGCAATACAGGCAAAGCCGACCGAGGATTGGGACCAGGCCTCGGCCGATTCTTATGCCCAGCGCTCTGTTAAGGTTATGTTGCAATTGGCCCAAAGACAGAACAAGGTGATTGATTTGTCAAAGGCTCAGCCGGCTCTGATAAAGGCAACGAGGGAACCTCGAAAGTCGATTCGAATCCTGGCCGGCAGGATTTTAGCCTGGCTCGGCAGCCCCGATGCGCAGCAGGCGATAGCCGAGATGGCTTTGGATGAGGATAATGATATGGAGCTTCGTATATCGGCCTTTGATTCACTTGCTGACTCGGCAAAGATAAACGCTAGTCTGCTCGATGATAATACTCTTGATGTGATTTATTCACTCATCAGCTCCGAGGCGATTCCTGCTGAGCTGAGAAGTCATGCTTCCGCCGCCTATGGCGCCTTGAACCTGCCCAGTCGAAAGGTGAAAAACCTTATCCTCGACCAGGTAAAAAGCTAAGTAGTAACATCGCCATAGGTTACTTTCATCTGTATGGGGGCTTAAATTAAGCTATGATAATGTAGCCTTTGAGTTGAAGTTTTCATTGAAAGAATCACCGTTCTTATATAAAAGGATAAAGATTAATTCTCTCTGATGTTTTAATTCTCGTTTTTATTTCTTACAAATTGCCACCCCTGCCTTCAAGATGATATACTTAATACATCAATGATTATTATCGATGGTTATAATCTGTTGCGGTCGGTTCAGAAATCTTTCGAGGATTTCGAATTAGTTACAGACATTCATTTGTGCCGGTTGATTGATGCATATCTGAAGTTAATTGACGAGGCCGGCTGTATAGTTTTTGACGGCATCGGCCCGCCGGATAAAGAAATTTTTGAGAATATGAGCAGACTGGAGGTTATCTTCTCGGGTAGAAATAGTGACGCGGACGGGGTTATTGAGGATAAGATATCGGCAAATACGGCACCGCGAAGGTTAGTGATAGTAAGTAATGACCACAGATTGCGCACCGCCGCGAGAAGAAGAAGGGCAACATCTCTTAAAACCGAGGCTTTTTGGGAAAGTGTTCTCATCGAGATAAGTAGAAAGAGCAGGCCGAGGGAGCCGAGGGCAAAGCGGGAAGGGATAAGCGAAAGCGAAACCAAACAATGGCTCAAGCGTTTTGGCCTTGATGAAGATTAAAAAATCTTTGATTTTTTCGCTAAAAATAGTTATTTTACGACGATAGTGGCCGGTATGGTTGGCAATTTAACCAGTAAGTACAATAAGTGGAGCCAATACCTGAGACGTAGGGTAATATTCCTGTGATTGATATAGAAAAAATCAAACCAGAGATTGAACGGGTGTGCCGTCGTTTGCCGGTCAAACGATTAGGTTTGTTTGGTTCTGCTTTAAGCCGGAATTTTTCTCAAAGTAGCGACGTTGACGTTTTGGTGGTTTTTGACTCGGGCGAGGATATCGACCTTTTCGATAAGTATTTTGAGCTAAAGGAGCAATTGGAAGAGATATTCAGGCGAGAAGTTGACCTTGTTGTTGATAAGGAGTTTAAAAACCCCGTCTTAAGAGAATCTATCGACAGGACAAGGACGGTCATTTATGAAAGATGAAATAAGAAAGAACCTCATCGATATCCTTCAGGCAGCCGAAGAAATAGAAAATTTCGTTTCAGGCATTAAATTCGAGACATATCAAACCACACCTGTTATCAAAAGGGCTGTCGAAAGAGACTTTGAAATCATCGGAGAAGCTCTAAACAGAATTAAGAATATAGACAGCGAATTACTGGAAAAGATTTCCGAGCATCAACGCATCATAGGATTCAGAAACATCTTGATTTATGGCTATGACATTGTTGATGAGGCCATTGTATGGCAAGCCGTTACAAACCACCTGCCGATTTTAATCGGAGAAGTAAAAAAGATATTGAGCGGCTGATGAATAAAGCCGGTGCACAAAGCGATTTATGCTGGGGGCTTTGGGGGGCTAAAAGTAATTTTGTGAAGGGAAATAGAATGAAGAAACGCATATTGTTCATTTTTGTTTCGTTAATATGTTTGATAGTTCCTTCGGCGCTGGTGATTGCACAAAGCAACAACCAAACCGAAAAACCATCCGCAATTGACAACACAATGACGGAATTGAAAGCACGAATTGAACAGAAGAAAAAAGAACTCAAAGAAAAGAATATTGATGTTAATTCTATAACTCCCGGAGAGATTGCAGAACTCCTTGACTCAAATGTATTAACTATTAACGATGTGGAAAATATTTTTCCTGAGGAAAAGCTAATGAAATTACGTGTGAGTACACTCTCCAGAGCAGATACGGATAACGAATGGGTGTTGTTCATGCCAGCGTTAATAGGCGAGGCATTGTATGAACTGAGATATTACGTGGGCGAGATACCCTCTGGGAAAATAACACCTAAACTAAAAGATGCAATAAAAGATTTTCAGCATTCTCTTGGTAACGACGCTACTGGAGAGTTGCTTTTTGGGGAGTTTACAGAATTGACAGACAGATATGGCAAGCTTCACCCACAGCACGTAGGCTTACCAAACTATAGGTTTTTTGATTCGGGAAAACACAGCATTGGTCCCGGCTATGTTTCACTTGCAGGGACATGGGTATTCAAGGATGGTACACCGCATGCGATTCCTATCCAAACAAGCATTATCGAGCTTAATAAAAGCACTATGAGCGGTGTAGAGGCTATGGCTTCTATCCCTGATTATTATTCAGATGATGGTCGGCTTACTGCTGATATTATTCATTGGAAGATTATTAAATGGGACACAAAAGAGATTATGGCAGAAAATGATGCCCCATTAAATGCTTCCTATACACTGTCAGTGGATTTGAAAAACGAAAAGGTATACATGTTTCGCCGTCATAAAGGGGAAAAGATATTTGGCAAATTAGAACTGGAAGCCTCAATATTGGAATTGGTTGATGGCTTTAAGGTATCATATGATTTATATCAGAAACGGCTGGCAGAAGCACGCGAGCTTTATAATCCAAAATATGGTAAAAACGTGCTTGAACAGCTATCAAAAACGCCTACACAAAATTTGCCGGCGCAAAGTAAGCAATTGGTTGAAGAAAGTTTAGCGGAACAAAGTACAGCTACAAGTAGTAAAACCTCCGCAAAAGAGCGCCCGACAGAAGAGGACGAGAAGGAAGAAATTGTTTTCACAGGAATCCCGAAAATTAAAATACTTATTGAAAGTGGCTCTCAAAGAACACCTGAAAAATTATCGCAAGCCAAATCAATAGAATATAAATGTACAGTTACAAAAATGGACGATAAATATTATTGGGCAACAAGAGAAAGCGTAGAATTAATTCCCCTGCAAAGCGGGATATACACCACATTTATTGCTACAAACGGCGCTGGTTATATCCGAATTATTGGTGCTGAAGCAAAAAAAGTGCTCTTTAAGAAAGGCGAGCAACCTTATGATTATATGGAACATCTTTTGTTAGGTCTATCAACTATAAGTTATTATGGAACATCGAAATAAATACCAAATAAAAGGAGCGGTAACAATAGGTTATAACCCGGATTATAGGGTGGGGTTCTGCCCCACCATTACTATGATATGGGTCGGTGGGCTTTATCCTCGCTCTTAGGCCAAGTGCTTCGCTTGCCTTCAGCGAACAAGTTTTTTTATAGCTCGTCTTTTTGTTCGCGGATGACTGTTACAGGGGCGATTTGGCTCAGCTCGTTTTCGAGTTTTTCCGCGTCGCCGACAACAACTACAGCCATCTTTGAAGGCTCCAGCGTTTCTTCGAGAAAGCGTTCACAGTCATTTTTCTCGATTTGGGCCACTCCTTCAAGGAATCGGTCAAGGTAATCATCACCTAATCCCTGCGATTCAATCAGCCACAAGTCCTGTGCAATGTCTTGCGGTGTCTCACGGTGCCTGATAAAACTGCCGAGGATGTATGAGCGGTTGTCATCAATCTCCTGCCTGGATGGCGGTTCTGTTTGGAGTCGTTCAATCTCCGCGAAGACCGCCTTTACAGTCTGGGCGGTACTTTCGGTTTTGCTGAATGTATTTATCTCAAATTTGCCTGCGAATCTGTTTGCGATATAGCTGCCCCAAACGAAGTAGGTCAGGCCCCTGGCCACGCGAATTTCTTCGTTAAGTCGGCTACCGAATGCCCAGCCGAAATAGCTGCTTACAATTCGGCTGACAAAGTAGTCCGGATGATGACGTGTGATGCCGAGCTGCCCGACCCGAATCTGGCTCTGGATGCTTCCCGGCCGGTCCACAAGATAAATATGTGTTTCTGGAGTGGCCGGCGGTTCGGGCAGTTTTATTTGTGGTTTTTCTGTTTCGGCCTTCCATTGGCCGAGGGTCTTTTCGGCCACGGCCATCGCCTCGGTCTGCTCGATATCGCCGGCAAGAATCAATACGGCCATATCCGGCCTGACAAATTCGCCCCACCAATCTTTCAATCCGTTTAGCTCCAGGGCCTCGACGTCTTCAATCTCCGCCCTTGCAGTCCGTGCGTATGGGTGCTTGCCGTAAAGGCATTTTCTAAACTGCCTGTCGGCAACGTAATCCGGTTCCTGTGAAGAAACGGCTAATGAAGTGAGGACCTGCCTGCGAAGCTTGGTAAATTCTTCTTCTGGGAATGTAGGCCGTAAAGCAACTTCACCGAGCAGCCGCATTGCGCGCTGAAGGTGTTCCGGCAGGCAGCTTCCTCTCATAGTGCAGGTATCCATTTGTCCATTGCCGCCCAGTGATATCGCATAGGTCTCCAATTCCTCAGCCAACCGGCCTTCGGTATAGTTCTCAGTGCCTTTAGTAAGCATCTTCATAGCCATTGCTGCCGTGCCGGGCCTGGTTTCTGTCCAGGCACCGGACAGAAATCCCAATTGGAAACTTATGAATGGGACTTCATGATTTGGAATAACGATGACTTTCAAGCCGTTTGCCAGAGTGCTGCTGCTGTGTTTTAATTTTGGCTTCAGGGCAAGTATTTCTGCTGTCGGTGCCCTGTCTGGAAAGTCATCCGGCCTGCTCAGCCGACCTCTGCCCGGAGCAGGGGGCTTGCTTTCCGGTTCAGCAGTAATTGGGGCCTCCATTTCGGCTTTTATGTTTTCTGCCGGTTCGCCGGACAGGTTCCGTGGGATAATAGCCTTTAATGCCCGCTTATCGATAAGACGAGTCTTTGCAACGCGCATCAGGTCCTGTGCCGTTACGCTTCGGATTTCGTCAAGGTAGCGATTAACTCGGGATGTATCCGCCTGGTCTACGGCTGCCAGACCGATGAGTTTGGCTTTTCTATCGATGGTCAAGCTGTCGGTTACTAAATCTTTAAGTAGCTGATTTCTGGCCTTGGTCAATTCCAGGTCGCTCACCGGGTCGGTACGCAGCCGTTCTATCTCGGTTTCAATCACTTCCATCACAGCGTTCGGCTCTCCGCCGGTGGGTGTTAGTACCGCACCGGCTACAAATACTCCGTCCTGTTCAAGTGAATAAGAATAGGCCTGGGCAGCCACCGCCAACTGCTTTTCTGCGACCAGCTTGCGATAAAGCCTGCTGCTGTGCCCCCTGCCGAGTATCTCAGCTAAAAAGTCCAGAGGCACGGTGTCCTTGTGCCTGATTGAAACACTTCGCCATGCCAATCCGACTACAGGGGCAGGAGCATTGTCCTCAATAATTGTTATCGCCTGTTTAGTTGTGGGAAGAGATTCTATAATTTCCACATTTGGCGTTGGCATATAATGGGGTATCCAGCCGAAATATCGGCGGCACTTTTGAAGGGCTTCGTCGTGTTTGACTGCGCCTACGATAATCAGGTAGGCATTTTTGGGAACATAATAGCGAGACCAAAAGTCTCTCAGTTCCGAAGTGGCCGTGGCCCGGAGGTGGGCAATGTTGCCGATTGGCAGCCACCGATATGGGTGCACCTTGAATAACTCCGCCACAAGTTTCTCGGCTACCGTACCATAAGGCTCATTAAGACTTACTCGACGTTCTTCGCAAACTACATTTCTTTCGGTGTCAAAAGATTCCTGGTCGATTTTCAGGAAAGTCATTCTCTCCGCCTCGAGCCACAAGGCCAGCTCGAGCTGGTTTGCCGGCAGTGTTTCCAGATAAACCGTACGGTCGAAACTTGTATAGCCGTTGCTGGTTCCACCCGTACGGTGAATAAGCTCAAAGTGGTCCGTCGGGCCGAGCTTGTCTGTTCCTCTGAACATCATATGCTCGAACATATGGGCAAAGCCCTGTCTGTCGGCCCTTTCATTCTTGGAACCTACGTGATACCACAACTGAACCGTTACTATCGGGCAGGAAAAATCTTCAAGTGTAATTACCGTAAGGCCGTTGGGCAAAACGGTCTGGCGATAATCAAAAACCCAGGACTGCTCATCCCCGACCTCTCGGGGCTGCCCTGAGGAAGGAGCGATTGGCTGAATTTGTTGCTCCTGAGGCTGGCATCCGGCAGCGAATACCAGACAAACAAGTAATATCCACAGCACACGAGTTGTTTTGTGTTCGAGATTACCATTCATTTGGTTATTTCCTATAAGGTTAAAATCACGGCCGTTCCATAAACGATGTTTACTCATTAAAGCACCATAGCATCACATTCTTATTATATTTACTATACGAGCCATTGCAACTTTTGTTTTTTTAGGGAGTTACTGCGATAAAAGCCATTGCCAAAAGAGCACATTTTGTCTAAACTTATTCGTTGTTACGATATTTTATTAGCTTTTTTTATGGGCAGAGAACCTCAGAACCGGGCTTTCAAGACGATGAGTCTTGGCGACCACCTTGAAGAATTGCGGTGGCGGCTTATACTTGCCCTGCTTGGTGTGGTAGGGGGGCTGGTGATTTGTCTGTTCTTTGGCGGCCGTCTGTTGCAGTTCATAGCCGCGCCCTACGCCACGGCTATGGAGAAAGCGAATCTCCAACCTGTTTTGCTTGCCATACAGCCCGCCGAGAAGTTTCTTGTTTACTTCAAAACCGCACTATTGTTTGGATTGATTCTTACCAGTCCCTGGGTTTTCTATCAACTCTGGGCTTTTGCTTCGGCAGGTCTTTATCCCAGAGAGAAGCGGTATGTGCGCCGAATTTTCCCGATAAGTGTGTTGCTATTTATCGCCGGTGCATTTTTCTTCGTTAATGTCGTCGCTCCAATGGCTATGTTGTTCTTTATCAATTTCAATCCGGGCATAGACTTTGTGGAGGTTAATTTCACCCTGAGTAATTACGTCAGCTTCGTTGTCTTGCTGACCATTGTCTTCGGTTTTGCCTTTCAAATGCCCATAGTGGTTGTCTGCTTTGAAAAACTTGGTATCGTAACTCTGGCCGGCCTGATAGAGTATCGAAAATATGCCATACTGTTGCTTGTTATAATTTGTGCATTGGTGACTCCCCCCGATGTGATTTCCCAGATTGCCCTGGCTGTTCCGTTGTACGCTTTATTTGAGGCAAGCATACTGATATGTTGGCTGACCCGGAAGAAAGCCGGTTGATACTGCCGCGTTAACTATTCTGGTCTTTGTTTTCTTCTTCGCCGGCAGGCTCTTTTTCAATCTCTTCCTGGGTCTCTTTCATTCCTTTTTTGAATTCGGTAAGACTTTTGCCCATACTTCGCGCGATCTCGGGCAGGCGTCGTCCGAATATCAGCACAGCTATAACCAGTATGACAAGAATCTCCGGCCAGCCGATGTTAATTGCCAGGATTTTTCCAATCGGCTCAATCATTTCGTTCTCCTTGTTAGCTTTTTGTCCTTACGCTGTATTTCTTATCGGTGATGTCTCTTCTGAACTATACCATAAAAAAGGTAAGCCGGTCAACAAACTACTGTTTGCCGGCAATTCGCGAAAATTGACTCGGCCGGCACTTAACAGTATAATGTCTTTGTTAGCAGGTTCAAGTAAATCATCTAATCCGGAGTTGGTTGTGGTTTTATTGCCGCCCCGACCAAAGCGAACAGAATCGCTTATAAGCCTGGCGGTATTATTGCTGCTCGTGTTTATCGGTATCGGCGTTTTCATTAAGCAATTCTATTATCAACCCGGTCGACTCGGCCTTGAGGGGGCAGGCTTAATCCACCTTAGCTCTGGCCAAAGCGAGTTGACAGGTCCGGCGATTATTCCTCCACTGCCGGCCGGCTTTGAAAAATTATCAGAGCCTGAGACATTCGATAGCAAGAACCTTTACAACAAAATTAACGGTAAGGCCGGGCTTTATCTAGAGTCGGGTTTTGAGAAATTAACCTCTCAGCGTTTTGTAAACGCGGTCGATGCCGAGGTTTGGATGGAGATTTTCGTCTATGATATGGGCTTGGCTCGAAATGCCTTTGCCGTCTATTCGGTACAAAGAAGGCCGGACGCTGAACCTTTAGTCACGCCGATGATAGGTTATAAAACCGGCGGGGCGGTGTTTCTGCTGGCCGGCGGGTATTATATCGAAATAATTGGCTCCGCCGAAACGAATCAGCTAAGTCAAGCAATGCTCACTGTTGCAAATGCCTTTATGCAAAAAGTCAAACCCGAAGATAATATAATACCCGAGTTGCAGCTTTTTCCCCAGGCCAACCTGATTGCCCATAGTTATAAACTGAATTCGTCAAATGCCTTTGGCTTCGATGGCTTTACCGACACTTTTTCCGCCGGGTACAGATTTGGCGATGGGACGGCCACGGCTTTTATTAGCAGACGCTCGGACTCCAAACAAGCCCGGAAGCTGGCTGGGGAGTATTACAAATTCCTTATTGAAAATGGTGCGACCGACAAGCCCGCAATAGCACGGAACATTAACGGTAAGGCCGTGGAATTTTATGGAGCGATTGAGGTAGCCTTTGCGGTTGGACCTTTTGTAGCAGGTGTTCATGACGCGGAAAATGAAGATTCGGCGAAACAATTAACCGTACAATTGTATGAAAAACTCGTCAGGATAAAAGAACAGTGACCGAAAGCGAACAGAAAGGCATTACTCGCAGAGACTTTATCAGGCGCTCGGCCAAGGCAGGTGCTTCCCTTGCGGCTGCCGGCGCAGCCTCGTATTGGCTCTATGATGCCGCCGGTCCGCCTGCAGTCTCTGTGGAAGAAGGTATAAAGGCCCTTCCTGATTTTTCCATCCCGCACAGTGAGGGAAAAACCATAAGTGTCGTCAAAGGGTCCGACAGAGTCGAGACCGTTAATAAAGCGATAGACCTGCTCGGTGGTATCGAGAGATTCGTAAAACCCGGCGAGAGGATTTTGATAAAACCAAATGTAGCCTTTGCCTCGCCGCCTATCCTCGGCGCCACTGCGAATCCACAGCTTGTTGCTGAAGTTGTTCGTTTGTGTTACCGACGAGGAAAAGCCAAACAGGTGATTATCACCGATAATCCCATCAATGACCCCCAAAGCTGTTTTAGATTAAGCGGCATCGGAAAGGCGGCCTCCGAGGCCGGCGCGAAAATCCTGCTGCCCAGAGACGGTTACTTCCGGAATGTTAGCCTTGCAGGCGGCAGGCTTATTAAAAATTGGCCGGTGTTTACTGTGCCCCTTGAAAAAATCGATAAGCTGATTGGAATTGCCCCGGTCAAAGACCACGATAGAAGCGGCGCGTCGATGACGATGAAGAACTGGTACGGGCTGCTCGGCGGCAGAAGAAATATCTTTCATCAGGATATTAATACGATTATCGCAGAGCTTGCGATGATGGTTAAGGCAACGTTAGTGATTCTTGATGGTACGCAGGTAATGATGACGAACGGCCCGACTGGAGGTGCCGCCTCGGACCTGCAACGGAAAAATGTGATGATTGCGAGTTGTAATGCCGTAGCGGCTGATGCGTACGGCTGTTCACTGTTAAATTTGGCGGTGGCTGATTTGCCTTATCTCGGCAAGGCCCGGAAGGGCGGTGCCGGCACGACAGATTTTGAATCACTGAAACCGATTATTACATCGATAGGCTAACCTGTGCCATAGGAAGTGGCTTTATATGAGAATAGTTACAGTCAGACGAATAAGTCAGATTTTTTTCTTTGTTTTATTTTTGTGGTTCTGTCTGGTTACCACAATCGGTGGTGAGTGGTGGCGGCTGAGGGGCTGGCCTGTTAATTTGTTCCTGCAGCTTGACCCGCTCGTGGCCATAGGTACAGCTCTGACAACGCACAGTCTTTATTGGCCGCTGCTATGGGCTCTGCCGGTCGTAGCTCTTACTATAATACTCGGGCGGTTCTTTTGTAGTTGGGTCTGTCCGTTTGGTTCTGTGCATCATTTCGTTGGCTTTTTAGCTTATCGAAAGAAAAACCTGGCGGAAAAAGTTAAAGCAAACAGGTATCGAAAAGGCCAGTGTATTAAATACTTCATCCTGATATTCTTCCTTATTCTTGCGGCGCTGCCTTTGGCGAAGGGGCCGGGTCTTCAAATTGGCCTGCTTGACCCTATATCATTAATGAGTCGTTCGGTTAATCTTGTTTTGCTGCCCGTCATAGATAATCTGACTGGAACCATCTCAGTAAGTGCTCGTTTCTACGAAGGTGCCTGGTTGATATTGACCATATTTTTTGCTGCTGTCTTTCTCAACCTGCTTATCCCGCGGTTTTATTGCAGATTTATCTGCCCCCTCGGTGCTTTGTTCGGCATCATAGGCAGGTTTGCTATCTGGCGAATAGGTAAAAAACAAATCGGCTGTCCCGACTGTAAAATGTGTGAAAGGGCCTGTCAGGGGGCATGTGCGCCTTCAGCAAAAATCAGAATTAGCGAATGTGTCCTTTGCTTTAACTGCCTTCAGGATTGCGCCAACGAAACGATTAGCTATCAGACCCGTCCATCGCTGGCCGGCGAGATTACCAATCCCGACATCACTCGCAGAGGTTTTATGCTTTCAGCTATAAGTGGAGTTTTTGCGCTGCCTGCTATCCGGCTGGGTAATCTTCTCGGCTCGAATTATTACTACAGGCTTATTCGTCCGCCGGGTGCCTTGCCGGAGGAGGAATTCCTGCAGCGATGTATTAAATGCGGCCAGTGTATGCGAATATGTCCGACGAATGTAATTCAACCGGGCGGTCTGCAGCCGGGCTTCGAAAGTTTATGGACACCGGTGCTCAATATGCGCATCGGCTCGAGCGGCTGTCAGTTAAATTGCACCGCCTGTGGTTACATCTGTCCCACCTCGGCCATCCGGCCAATCAGCCTTTCGGAAAAATTAGGGCTCGATGATTTTGCTCAGGCAGGCCCGATTAAAATGGGGACTGCCTTTGTTGACCGCTCCCGCTGCCTGCCCTGGGCGATGGATAAACCCTGTATTGTTTGTCAGGAGAACTGTCCCGTCAGCCCAAAGGCCATTTATACACGAACGTCCTTCGAAACGGTAAGGGACGGCATTCTGACAGTAAAAAAGGCCGTCGGCGGTGTCGTCGAGACCATCGAGGACACCCTTGTGCCTGACCAGTTTTCCACCGGCGATTATTATTGTCTTTTAAAGAACGGTGAGCGCAGAAAAATAGAGACAAATACAGAAAATACAATTGTGGTTTCATCAGCCGATTCATTTGAAAGAATCCCCGTTGAAGGCGAAAAAATAGAAATTCAGATTCGGCTTCAAAGGCCCTATGTAGATATTCACAGATGTATTGGCTGTGGTGTTTGCGAACACGAGTGCCCCGTCAGCGGTAGAAGAGCTATAAGGGTCTCTGCCGAAGGTGAAACCAGGAGCCGACATAAGTCAATAACCCCAAAAGGGCAATATTTGTAGGAGTAGATGCAATGAGTTCAAGAGAAAATAGAATTGATAGAAGACAATTTCTGAAAACTACTGCCACCGCAGGCGTTGCAGGTATCTTTGCCTCGGCGGGCTGCCGAAAAAAAACCAGTGATGCTGAATCGGTTGATTCTGATACTATGGCACAGCCACAACAGGGCGTTTTTCCCAATGTTCCGAGACGCAAACTGGGCAAAACCGGCGTTGATGTTTCCTGCCTGTCTCTTGGGACTATGTTTAATCTTGTTGAAAGTCAAATTGTATTAGAAAGGTCGCTTCAGTGGGGCGTCAACTACTGGGACACGGCAAATAGTTACGCAGGTGGGAATAGCGAACTCGGTATAGGCAAATTTCTCGCCAAAAATCCCGAACGACGAAAAGAGTTATTCATTGTGAGCAAGGCCTCCGGTGCAGGAAGGCCCAAAGACATAGAAAGGCGACTTCAAACCTCTCTGGAAAGAATGAATACCGAATACATCGACCTGTATTATGGCATACACGGATTGTCCAATCCGAAACAACTGACGGATGAGCTGAAACAATGGGCCGAGGACGCCAAGAAGCGCAAGCTAATACGTTTTTTGGGTTTTAGTACTCACCGGAATATGGCCAAGTGTCTTATCGCCGCGGCCAAGCTCGACTGGATTGACGCTTTAATGACGAGTTACAATTTCCGATTGATGCAGGATGACGAGATGCAGGCCGCCGTAGAAGCCTGCCATAAGGCTGGCATAGGCCTGATAGCAATGAAAACACAGGCACATGGCCAAAAAATTAGAGGTGAAAAATCCAAAAAGCTGTTCGACCATTTCCTGCAACGCGGCTTTACTCCCGGACAGGCAAAAATCAAAATCGTTCTGCAGGACGAGAGATTCAGCTCGGCCTGTGTAGGGATGGAAAGCGTCGCCCGTGTAACTACGAATGTTGCGGCCGTGCTCGATAAAACAAAACTTACCCGTGAGGATATGGCCGTATTTGAGAAATTCGCAAAAAGCACCTGTAGCGGTTATTGTGCCGGCTGCGGCGATATCTGTAATTCAGCCCTGCCCGATGTTTCCTGCGTGAGCGACGTTATGCGCTATTTAATGTACTACAACAATTACGGCCAGCGCACCCTTGCCCGACAGCTTTTCGCGACAATCCCGGCAGATACCAGGGCCAGACTCGCACTGGCTGATTACAGCCGGGCCGAGGTCATTTGCCCGCAAAAAATGCCTATAAAGAAACTAATCTCAGAGGCCGTAAGAAAACTTGCGTGAGTCGGTGGAGATAGCGCTTACGCATTCTTTTTGAGAAATGAAAAGATTTGTGAAATTTCAGTGATGATTCTATCACGATTTTGAACTGTCAGATTGAATAACCGTACGTCAGGATAATTCTTGACTTCGCCGATAAGGCCTGAACCTTTCCGTGCAACTGTAGCCAGGATAGACCTGTCGGAAGCAAACAGCTTTCTCACGGCTTCGATAAACTTTCTCGAAAAACACTCCATCTTGCCAATCTCGTCAATCACAAACAATCTGGCATCGGTTCGGTCGGCGTTTAATATCCTGACTACTGATTTTTCGAAACCTGGCACATTCACACCATATTTCCCAACTCGCGGTGGGCCTTTAATCTTAACATCTGCCAGAATGCCTTCACTCCCATCCAGCCTATTCCACATAAAGCCTGTCCGCCGGCCGTTATTGCGAATCTCTTGTGTATAAAAGCCGACCACATTCTTGCACTTAAGGTTCGTGAGAATTCGCATTATAGCAGTCGTTTTGCCGCAGCCCGGCAGGCCGGTTACCAGAATTTTAGCGTACTTCAAAGACATAGGATTAATATTTCTTTACTGCAAACTGCCGGTATCTGCAACATATAGTTTTAATGAAAATCTGTGTTTCAAATAATAGGACCGCTCATTCTGCTTCCCGAAAATCATTATCGGACTAATGAAAGCGAAGAACTGTCAAAAACCCACATAACACCTTCAGAAACACACTTTTAGGTAAAAAACCGATTGACATCTCAAATCTATGTGTGTTATAATGGATAAGACTTAATTAGCAAAAAAACATCGTTTTATACTTCTAAGGCCCGTTGGATGCATGTCAGCGGTGGAGGGAACAGTGTATATGTATATAGGGAGATAAAAATGCTTAGTCCTATGAAAACTCTATTGGCTTTCCGTTTGTTTGCTAACTGTTTATTGCCACCAGTGGCAAAAGCTGTCAGTCGGCCCGGGGTCGGGCAAGGCAAGGCTGAACGAATCGGATTGCTTGTGATGTTTGTATTAGTGGTATTGTTAGCTGGTTCAGCGTCGGCAACACAGTTTCCAAGGGGTGATCTAACAAGAAATGGAATAGTGAATTTTGAGGATTTCAGTATACTTGCAAAAGATTGGCTTGAGCCCGTGCTATGCTATGACTCAAATTGCCCCAACCTCGACAGATTAAACATCGTAAACAGGATAGACCTTGAGATATTCATAAATGATTGGGGAAAGTCCGGGATTCCGCTGGTCATCAATGAATTTATGGCGATAAACAGCGATACGATAGAGGACCCGGAAGAGGCGGACGAATACCCGGACTGGATTGAAATCTATAACGCCGGTGACTACTCTATTGATATAGGTGGTATGTACCTGACTGATGACCCGTGCGACCCCGGCGATTGGTGGCAGATTCCCACTGATTCGAACACAGAGACGACGATTGCTCCCCACGGCCATCTTGTGATTTGGGCAGATAGTGATCCGGAACAAGGTGTCCTGCACACGGACTTTAAACTCAGTGGTGATGGAGAGGACATTGCCCTGTTTGACTCAAATAGCATTCTGATAGACAGGTACAGTTTTAACCAGCAGTATAGTGATATTTCCTACGGCCGGTTACCTGATACAAGCGATAACTGGCGATTTATGGGCGATCCTACACCGGGACTGCAAAATGACGGTGGGTACCTTGGTCTCGTGGAGGAAGTAAAGTTTAGCCATAAACGCGGAATTTACACTTCTTCATTCTCGTTGATATTATCTACGGAGACAGACGATGCTACGATACGCTATACGACGGACGGTCGTGAGCCCACTGAGAGCAGTACTGAATATACCAGTCCTCTCTACATAAGCAGCACAAATTGTATACGCGCCAGGGCGTTCAGGCCCGGATGGCTTGCCTCGCGAAGCAAAACCCATTCTTATCTATTCGGCTTGACTACGGCCCAGAAGTCATTGCCGATTATTTCCATTGTCGGTGATGAAGAACAATCACTGATCGAACCAAATGGCGTTATGGCCATCGTAGGGGGTGAGTATAACGGGGGAGTCTGGCAAGCGGTAGATCCCTGTGATTACAACAATCCTATACATCGAGGAATAGAATACGAACGGCCTATATCCGTTGAGCTGATTGAACCTTACGACAGCAATGTCGGTTTCCAGGAAAACTGCGGCATCCGCGTCCAGGGCAGCGACTATCATCGGCCGCGGTACAGACGCGACAATCCCGACTGGTCACAAAATTGGAATTACAACAAATTCAGTTTCAAATGCTACTTCCGCAGTGATTACGGCGAGAACCGGCTCGAATATCCTATGTTTCCGCTTTCCGATATCAGCCGTTGGCGCAGCGTCGTACTACGCGGAGGACACAACGACATGTATAATCCGTTTGTTAAGGACGAGCTGCACAGGCGGCTGCATAGAGATATGGGTGCCGTGGAAGGCACGGGAATAATAGCCAACCTTATCCTCAACGGCGAATTCAAGATCTTCTATAATCCCTGTGAACGCACCGACCAGGAGTTTTTCCAGGAGTGGTATGATAGTGATGAAGAATGGGATGTAATTACACAGTCGGAGGCCCGAGACGGTGACTACGTGGCCTGGAATGCGTTGAATAGTTTCATTACCGGCAACGATATGTCGAATAATTTGAATTACTATTTAGCCGGCAAGCGTTTCGATATTCAGGCATTTATCGATTACCTGCTTGTTGAGCTGTACTCGGCCAACTGGGATTGGCCTGGTAATAACTGGACGGTCGCAGCCGAGCGGTCTGATAAGGGAAAATTCAGGTATTTAGTCTGGGATATAGAAGGCGCGATGCAAGAGGAATACCTGGATGACGTCGGTTTCAACAAGTTTCCATCTTATGGAGGAAATAGTGGTCTTAACGGCGAAAATACACCCATGGCCAATATATACAGGGCATTGAGGGCGCATGCCGATTTCGACCAGCTATTTTCCGACCGTTTGCACAAACATTTCAATAACGGCGGTGCGATGACGAAAGGCAATATATTAGCGCGATTTAACGAGCTTAAAGACGAGATGTCGGCCGTTCTCCCCAGTATGTACACCTATATCCCCGTTACGTGGATACCGCAGCGAGAGGCTATTTTACTGGATGCCTGTGCAGATGAAGATTTATTTCTGCTTGAGGCACCTGCATTTTATATAAATGACGTTAACCAGCACGGCGGTTATATTTCAGTGGGGGATGACCTGAGTATAATTAAGAGCGGCTCAGGCACAATCTATTACACCATTGACGGACAGGACCCACGTCTTTGGGGCTCATATACAAGCCTGGTAGATGAGCATGCAGATAAGCAGGTTCTTGTCCCAACCGGTGATATCGGTACTGACTGGAGGACAGACCCCAACTTCATAACATCAGGTTGGACCGAAGGGGAAGGAGGTGTTGGGTACGAGACAGGCTCAGGTTATGAAAGCTACATCGATGTTGATGTTTATGACAAAATGTATAATCACAACGGCACTTGTTACTTGCGAATTCCTTTCACAGTTGACTGCGACCCGGCCGACATCACAACGTTAATCCTGCAAGTGCGATATGACGACGGCTTCATCGCTTACCTTAACGGGGTAAAAATTGCTGAAATTAACGCACCTGGCTCACCGCAGTGGAATTCCCTGGCTACCGGCAGTCATGAGGCCGATGATAGCTTCGATAGTTACGATGTTACAAGCTACATTGGAAACCTTGACAAGGGCGAGAATCTGCTGGCTATCCACGCGCTTAATCGCGCTACCAACAACAGCGATTTTATAATATGTGCGGAGTTGCTTAAAGGCAGCACCTTAGGTGGTATCTCGGCCAGTGCAAGCAGCTACACTAGCGCAATCACGATGAATGAAAGCGCGACAGTCAAGGCGCGAGTGCTTTATTCAGGTGACTGGAGCGGGCTGAATGAGGCTACATACGCCGTAGGTCCGGTCGCTGAGAACCTTCGTATTACAGAGATAATGTTTCATCCACAGGATGTGCCTGCCGGTGACCCGAATGCAGAGTACATCGAACTGCGAAATATCGGGCCGGAGAATATAAAACTAAACCTGGTCAGATTCACAAAAGGAGTCGATTTTACCTTCCCGCCTGGCATCAATTTGGCAGCCGGCGATTACATCGTGGTGGTGAAAGACAAGTTTGCATTTGCCTCGGAGTATCCGAGTTTTACCGGCATCATTGCAGGCGAATATGAAGGCAGTCTTAATAATGGAGGAGAAAAAATCAGACTCAGGGATGCTGTTGACGGGATAATTCATGAATTTAATTACGGGGATGACTGGCGCCCGATTACCGACGGGGAAGGCTTCTCTCTGACTATAATAGACCAGAACAATCCCGACCCCAATAGCTGGGGCGAGAAAGATTCCTGGCGGGCAAGCGCGCTACGAGGCGGCTCGCCGGGTACTGACGATGACGGCCTGCTTCCCAATCCCGGCACCATAGCCATAAACGAAGTAATGTCACACTCGCACGGCACCGCGCCGGACTGGATAGAGTTATTTAACACTACTGCTGAAGGCATTGATATCGGCGGCTGGTACCTGAGTGATAATGACGACGACGATCCTAACCGGATGAAATATAAAGTCGCAGCAGGTACTGTTATTCCTGCAGGTGGATATATGCTTTTCTGTGAAGACGCGAATTTCGGTGCTACTGCAAGCGACCCAGGCCGGTTGATTGGCTTTGCCTTTAGTGAAAATGGCGAAGAGGTTTGCCTTAGTTCCGCACAAGGCGCAGAGTTGACCGGCTACCGGGAAATAGAAGATTTTGGCGCTTCGGAAACAGGTATATCGTTCGGGCGTTATTTCAAGAGCAGCACAGGCAATTATAATTTTGTTGCTTTGGATTCGAACACGCCGGGTGCGGCAAATGCTTATCCGAAAATCAGCCCGATAGTGATTACCGAGATTATGTATAATCCGCCGACGGCCAATCAGCACGAAGAATATATCGAGCTTTATAACAGAACAGCCTCTTCAGTTGTCCTGTACGATTACGTAGAAGGCCTGCCATGGAAATTCACCAGCGGCATCGACTATACCTTCCCTGACAGTCCGAATGAGGTAACTTTGGGGCCTGGAGAGTATTTATTGTTGGTAAAAGACCCGTATGACTTCGCGTTACGATATAGTGGCGTGCCCGGTGGTGTCCAGATACTCGGGCCGTACGATGGTAAGCTGAATAACGATGGCGAAAAATTGGACCTTTCAAAGCCAGGTGATGTGGACGAATTTAACAACCGCTACTATATCCTCCTTGAGAGAGTTAATTACAGTGACGGTTCACATCCGCAGGATTGTCCCGGCAACGTGGACCTCTGGCCCGTCGAGCCGGACGGTTTTGGCGCCTCATTAAGTCGACTCGTTGCGCAAGATTATGCCAATGACCCGAACAACTGGGGCATAGAAGATCCGCCGACACCTGGAGAATAAAAAGATAGTTAGATAAGAATTGGCCTAAGAAACAGAAAAGGTTGTTATGGCAAAGCTGATAAACTTAACAGCCGGGGTAAAAAGAAAATGGTATGAACGGCTGCGGAGAAAGGCCGCAGATGGAAACACGGTCCATCCTAAGAAAGCCGCAAGTACAGCGAATCAACCTGGTCGGGTAATTGGTAATACTATCTGGTGCAGGCATGAAATAAAGTATGTCATAACCGAATCGGTAGCAGCGGCAATTGCAGAGTTTATTAAACCTTATATGGAGCCCGACCGTTACTGCAGGTCTCAGCCCAAAGGGGCCTATCCGATTGCAACCCTGTATCTCGACTCGGGTAACCTGCAACTTTGTCAGGAAACTATGCGAGGGCAAAAGAATCGGTTCAAACTGCGCATTCGCAGCTACACTGATGAACTTGATTATCCTCGATTCTTTGAAATCAAAAGGCGGGCAGGTAGTATTATTATTAAAAGCCGCACACAGGTACTGCATCAACACGTAGCATCTTTGCTGTCGGGCTTAAGCTGGCCACAAAACAACGGCAATGGAGAGGCTTCTCTCGGACAGTTTATCCTTTATATGAATACTATCGGCGCCGGGCCGATTGTTCGAACCCGATATATTCGACAAGCCTTTGAAGGCATCGTTGACCGACGTGTCCGAATAACCTTCGACCGGGATTTGAGCTATAAAATAACAAGATGTGCTGATGTGGGCCTTAACGGCACGGAATGGAAGCGAATGCGCTTGAACCAGGTGATTCTGGAGATTAAATTTACCGGCTGTTATCCTGCATGGATTAACCGAATGGTAAAGTACTTCAGCCTGCGCCAGCAGTCCGTCTCCAAGTATGTCTCTTCGATAAAACAAGCGAGTTTGTTTGGACTCTATACGAAAAAAACAACAGGTAACTTGCTATGGGACAAATCTGGCAAATTTTAGACAGAACCTCAGCGGGAAGAATCTTCAGCCCGGAAGACATAGTTTTGTCGCTGTTGCTTGCTTTTGTGCTGGGGCAGGTTCTGGCGTGGGTTTATTATTTCACGCACAGCGGGCTTTCATACTCGAGAACATTTGTACAGTCATTGATTCTGATTACGGTAGTGGTGGCAATGGTTATGGCGGTAATAGGCAATAACATCATCACCGCGTTCGGCTTGATGGGTGCGCTTGCCATTATTCGTTTCCGTAACATTATCAAGGATACTCGTGATGTAGCCTTTATTTTCTGTTCGCTGGTTATCGGAATGGCGACCGGCTCACAGCGATACGGCATCGCGATTGTAGGCACGGTTATTTTGTCACTTATCGTGCTGTATCTACACTTGACCGGCTTCGGTACACATCAGCCGCACAACGGATTTTTAACATTTCGCCTCCCGGGACAGATTGAACCGGGCCACCCGATTCTTGATGTTCTTAAACATTTCTGCACCAGGTTCACGCTTATTTCGGTGCAGAACGGTGGTTTTGAAGGCCCGGCGGAATACTCCTATCAGCTAATGATACGCAATGCAGCGAAAAATGAGCAAATGTTAGCTGATCTCGAAAAAATACAAGGCATCGAGAATATTACTCTAACGATGCAGGAGCAATTACTCGAGGTTTGAGCTTATTATGAAAAGTGAGGATAACCGCTCCGATATATGGCGTAGACGTTTTCTTCCTGTCTTCGTGTGGCTGGTTGCCGCCGCAGCGGTAGTAGGTTTATTGAATAGACGTACGAAGCAGTTCGAGGTTCTCGGCATAGCGCGCAGTCAAACGTGTTCGGTTGCAGGAACGCTCGCAGGTCGGGTGAAAAGCATTCCTGTACGGTTGTTCGATAATGTACAAGAAGGTCAGATTCTGGTGATACTGGACGATGAGCTTATAAATGCGCAAATCGCAACTACAATGACCGAAATACAACGGCTGATATCGGAATTGATTCCCACTCAGGACCAGCTTTCGGCTGAAGCGGCCCAGAGAGAAACAGACTGGATTGCAGCACAGCGACGGTTCTCGGTGGATGTTGAGCAGTGCAAAGTCCGTATCCTGGAGATGAGAACGATTCTCGAAACAGATGGAATAATACTGGAAGAGCTGGCCTTGGAGGTGCGAATCGTCAGGGAACTGGTGGAAAAAAATGCACTGGCACCTTATGAGCTTCAGAAGACAAAAATCCAGTATAACACACTTGCGAAAAAAATTGAAGAAAATCAGCGTCTGCTGAACCAATGCGAACTCGACCTGCAGAACACCGAGAATCGACGTCGTGAATTCACCTTACATCAGCCTGTCCATCTTTCAATTGACCGGGCACTTGAGCCTATATACAAGGCAATAGAAGTTCAGCAGCAACTAATAGAAGAGTTGTTAGTACAACGTCGTCAGATGATATTAAGGTCTCCAATAGACGGGGTGGTTGTCCAAATCCGGGCCTCTGCGGACCAGGCCGATTCGGGTCGACCTGGTGAAGCCAATTTACGCAGGCCTGGCGAAGTTGTTATGCCCGGTCAGCCAATACTAACCATCGCAGAGCCCCGGCCCAGCGAGATTATCGCATACGCTACGGAAGAACAGGCCGGCCAAATTCGGACGGGCTCAATAGTGGAGCTTACTAAGAACAGCCAGCCCAGGCAGATTACACAATCAGAGATAACATATATCGGCCCAACCGTGGAAGAAATGCCGATTCGCTTATGGCTGAATCCCAACCTGCGACAATGGGGCCGGCCATTCCTGGTAAAAGTCCCTCCTGAGATGGAGCTGACGCCGGGTGAATTGGTCGGAATACGAATGCTTTAGAAAAAACTCTCCGGCAAATATACAAAACACAACACAGGTAATATCTGCCGTTTCCGGATTTTAGCAATTAAGTATCTCCTCGTCCTGGTCTCGCCACGCCGGGTCTACTATGCAAAGAAAGCTCAAGTCGCCCTCTCCCGTGTTTTCAATATACTGCTTTGAATCCGGCGGGATATAAACCGCACAGTTTGGACCGACTTCGCACGTTTCCTCGTTTATGTGCATAAGGCCCCGGCCTTCTATAATGTAATATACCTCGGAAGTTTTAAGCTTATGCAGCCTGGTCTTTTGGCGCGTCGTAACTTTCGCATGTGCCAGGCTATAATGAATATTCAAGTCAGCCTTCGCAGGATGCAGAAACTCACGTAAAGCCGAACCATCTGCAGCTATGAATTCCTGACAATCTTCGGAATGTTTTACAAACATAGTCAGGTCCCCAATAGAATCGAACCTTTTGTGAAAAACGTCCCTGCGACACAGGCCGTCATAAGACAAGCCAACGTTGCCGCCAATAGCGCTCGAAACGCGACTGCCGCAATATTGCGGGTCCTGTCAGGCGCCAGTGCCGAAATACCGCCGACAAAAATGGCCATCGAAGCAAGGTGGGCAAATCCACACAAGGCATAGGTGGTAATCACTGCCGAACGCGGATGCTGAAGCAGGTTATTCTCCAGAGCAACTCCCAAATCTTTGTAAGCCACAACTTCGGTAACAATCGCGCGCTCGCCGATAATTCTGGAAACTACCGCTGCATCCGAAGCAGGGATTCCTAAAATTAATGTAAAGGGATAAAAGATATAACCTAAAATCGCCTTCAAAGATAAATCGGTCTCCAGTGCAAAGAACTCGTTCAGCTTGTCTCCCAATTCAGATAGAAACAGGTCCACCAATGCAACCAGGCCTAAAACCGCTATTAGAAGCGCCACAATCCCGACAATCATTTTAACTCCGGCATTGGCTCCATTAATGATCGCCTCGAAAAAGCTTTTGTCCCTTTCATAGAAAGGCCGAACGTGCACACCGAGTGTCTGAGGAGTTTCGCTTTCGGGAAAGATTACTTTGGACATAACAAGCGCCGCCGGAGCGGACAGCAAAGAGGCCGAGACCAAATGGCCGGCAATTGTCGGAAATTGAGCCTTCAAACTAAATACATACAGCGCCAGAACGTTGGATGCGACCGTCGCCATTCCCGCAGTCAGAATAGTGCACATTTCAGAGGAGGTCATCTGACTCAAATACGGCTTGACTATGAGCGTAGACTCAATGCCCACAAAAATATTGCTTGCTGCAACGAGGGACTCTGCTCCCGATATCCTCATCAACTTCGTAAATACATAAGCGAAGCCCCTGATAAGCAAAGGCATTACGTTGAAAAAGTATAAAATCGAAATCAGGGCCGAGAAGAAAATAATTGTTGGAAAGGCCTGAAAGGCAAGAATAAATCCCAGTGAGCTCTGGCCCGTTTCGTCGACCTGACCCGGCGGAATGGCAAGTCTGCCAAATACAAACTTCGCGCCCGCACTCGAAGAGTCCAGAATCTTGATTACAACTTCATTTAAAAATAAAAAAACCTTCGAGCCCACAGGCGAAACAAAAATAAACAATGCAATTAACAACTGAAGAGAAACACCCCAAGAAATGACCTTCCAGTTTATATTTTTCCTGTCGGGTGACAAAATCCAGGCGAAGGCAATCAAAATGAATATCCCCAGGAAACTTACAAGATTATACATCTCCATATCTGATTCCCTTCGGTAGTTCGTAGTTATTAGTTTATAGTTCATAGATTAACAACTAAAAAGTCCACGCTCAAGAACAAAGATGCAAACAACCTCTGCTCACCAATCTTAACTATGCAGCGGCAGGAAGGTGCCTAAGGAAATAATTGGCTTTAATCAAGGAATTATTACTGTCTGAAGGAATGATAAAATTCAGACTATGAGGCAGGCTCAATACCTTTACAGCTTGGCGTCAAAATCCGTACTTTACCGGCTCTTTCTTGAACTCAGTCTGTGTCGGCAATAGTTCGTAATCGTTGATTTGGCAATCTCTAACGAACTTTTCTATCATATGCTGAATCTGTCCCATGCTGCCGGCGTGCATCATTGCGTACAAATTATATGGCCATCCTTGGAACGTCTTTCGCTGATAACAGTGGCTTACGATAGGCAGCTTTGCAAGCTTTTTGCCTGCCGTCGTGATTTGCCCTTCGGCAGTGAGCTCAGGGCCGAACTGCTCCGGCAAAATCCTGCAGCAAAACATAACATTGGCCGTAAAGCCTAATTTTCGATGGTCCACAATTGCGGCTATCCGTCTAATTACATTCTTATTAAGCAATGTTTCGATTGTCCTGAACACTGTCTGCCTGTCAATATCTTTGCCTTGAAGAATATCAAAAGGAAGCGTAACTATATCAAGGCCTTCCTGCAATTTCTGCAGAATCAATCCTTGATTTCTGGTAAGCCTTACATGTTTATCTTCCCCATTCTGTCCAATGTCAGGCAGTAATCTTTGACCACCACTTTTTGCATCGAATCGGACGTTGAGCTTAAAAACCCGCTCGGCAGCCAGACTGTGAAATTCGATATCGAAACGGGCCGCCAGATTCCTGATTTCAAGCTTAAGCTCCCGGTTTGACCGGCCCTGAAGTGTGAACCACAGGTTGTAAAAGTGTTTTCTCAGGTAATTATGAGAGACTCCGGGAATTGCATTAATCACTTCCACAACAGCGCCCAGTTCCTCTTCCGGCACGTGAGCGGCTACAAGGGTGCTGATTCCGCCTAAGGCGCGATGATTTACGAGCGCACAAATCCGCCGAATAACGCCCTGTGCCTTTAATTTTGCTGTTTCACTTAGAACCTCAGTCTCACTGGAGTGCATAAATACCGCAATGTCAGCGAACGGCTTGCTGCATAACGGCAGTCCGTCCTGAAGGATGTTGCACAACTGTTTCTGGAATTGAGTTAAATGTGGTTTCACTTTCCGGAGCGAATTTTCAACTTTTATGCAGTTCGAACCGTTAACATTTCAAATTTTAAAATTACTCAATACCCTCAAGCCAATGGACAGCAAGTTCAGCAAAATCGAGTAAATTTACTACATCATCTCCATCAGGCGCAGGAGCAATATCTGCGGAGGGTGTGCCCGGCGTTTCCAACCACTGCTCAACCAGCACCGCCAGGTCGGCCAAGTCCACATCGCAATCCGGCTCGAAATCACCGGGTGTGCCGCATTGCCGTGAAGATTCAACGCCAGACCACGGACTTTCAGGTCCCCCTGAGGCGCTATAAGCTGATTTTACTCTATACCAATACACCTGAGCGTTAGTCAGACCACAAAATTCATAATAGGCCTCGCTTATCCAGCCGCTGTTACCAACAATACTGGAGAAGCCGGGGTCGCTGGAGCACTGCACATAATACACAATGGCCTCAGGAACCAGGTTCCAGGAAATTGTATTACACAATCCCGGGGTTATGTTGGGTTCCGGATGGAGGACCGGTGCATTCGGCTCGGTATTAACCAGTATTTGTATAGTCAAAGACCACGAGTTAAGAGTCCCTGTATCAGAACCCGAATCATCTGTTACTTCGAGTGTCCATACTCCTGTAGGACTCTTACCATCGAAAAGGCTAAGACTACCTTCAGGCCGATATGAACCGTTAAATGGAGCTGTTCCGCTTGTAATTGGTATCGATGCCTCGTCGTCGAGTATGGTATTTGAAAAATTATCACCATCATTGCCGACGTCGGTAAACAGTTCAACACGCGTACTATCCGGAGCTATAAGGAATACGTCCAAATCGTCGTCATAAACGTGGCTAATATTGAGCTTAACGTTCAAATCAATGATTATACCAATACCTGAAATATCCAGTGTTGAAGTCGTTGTTCCCCAGTCAGGTATATCTTTTGGCACATCAGTGGAAAAATATTGATTCTCCACAATAATGCCGATACTACTGATGGCCTCGTCCAGATTAATACGAGGTTTTGTTATAGCCACTTTATCATCCGTTATATCATCTCCGGTCGAAGTCAAAATATATTTAACCTCTGAAGGTGAAAGGTAACTTCCTATTAGTTCTTTTGCGGCAGATTGCAGACACGCAACAGCTCCGGCCGCATAAGGGCTGGAGGCCGAGGTGCCTCCAAAATCGGTAACGTAGTCCCCATATTGGTTGTAACCACCTGAACCGCTGATATCTGTAGTGTGGGTTTTGTGAGCGGGTGCAAAAATATCCAGGAAAGAAGCAACGTTTGTGTACACTGCGACCACATCCGAGGCTGTAACCTGCATTGTTGAAAATTCGCTCGGATCACAACTGGCGCCGCCACCCGGAGTTGCACAAGAGTCTTCGTCTACACAAAATGTGTAGGTTCCAAAAGCGGCATCATGTACGCCACCTACCGAAATAGTGTTGCTTAGGCAGGCAGGCAGAGCCAATGAATCGCAGAAACCCTCATTACCGGAAGATACGACCATTGTAATCCCGGCCGCAACTACATTGTTCGCAGCTGTTGCAAACGCAGTTTCCGAGCCGTCACACGTACTGGGATATCGCCCGGAACCGAGACTGTTGCTGATTATCAAAATAGGATAGGATGGATTGTCATCCTTGTGAGTTATACACCAGTCCCAGGATGCTATTATCTTGTCTGTATGTATAGAACCGGAGCTATTTGCGACTTTCAGTGCAATAAGTTTGGCGCCGGGGGCGACGCCTCCGATGTAATCACCCACAGTGCCAAGGTCACCAGCGGCAATGCCTGCACAACTGGTTCCATGAGCAGAGTTACCATAGGGATAAGGGTCACCGTCGTTATCACCGAAGTCGTATCCACCAATAACTTTGCTGTTCGGGAAACCTCCCCCTCCCAGCTTTGAATGGGTGTAGTCAACCCCCGTATCACAAATAGCAATGGCCACACCTTGCCCGTTATAGATTGGGCGGTATCCTGCTGCATTTATCAAAGGAATTCCCTGGGCAAGATGCTCTTCACAAAGGCGGACCGGCTCAATCGACTTTACCCGCGAATCTTCTAAAAGCCTTTCTAATCCTTCCTGTGTGATTTCTCCGGAAAATCCGGCCTGGTTCTGGAATCGGTGTCGCAAGGTAAAATCGGCAACGGGAAGGATATCCAGAACCTGCCTTTGATGTGTATGAATCTCACGTTGTAATTTCTTCAAAGAACTGCTTGATTTCCAGTCCACTACCGCCGGTGCCTGTGGCGGTTCAACCAGATTAACGATTACTTTGACCCGGCTCTCGCCTTGCTCAAAACCTTTTGTAATCTCCCGGGCATCAAGAAGTTTCCCATTTTTAGAAGTCTCCTGGGATCCACTGCAGGCGCAGTCTTCTTCGCTTGTGGTTCCTAAGGCAGAAACTGCTCCTGCGAAAAACACCAGGACGATAAAAAGCATCGACTTTTTCATTTTCACTAATCTTCGACGTGAAAAATTATTGTTAGAAACTTGTCCCCGAAATACTCTTCAATCCATTGGACTCCTCCAATCCTCCCCCGGATTTTCCAGATAGAAATTACCAATTTAACTATTATACCAGAATAAGTAATTCAAATCAAGATTTCATATCAATCCGGTAAGTAAAATATGCCTCAAAAGGTTTTACTGGTCCAAAAGATGCGATTATTCAGGTCATTCTTTCTTTTTGATGGGCTTATAGAATAGGATTAAACGAGGATTTCTTATTTGGACACCTTGCGGTGAGTCAGTTTTAATAATTCAGCGGCCGTTTTTGCAAAATATGTAATTATAATATCCGCGCCTGCTCTTTTTATCGACAGCAGCACCTCAAGCATTGCCTGCTCGCTATTCATCAGTCCTGCCTTTGCGGCTGATTTTACCATCATATACTCACCGCTGACGTTATACGCGGCAATCGGCACATTGAAACGTTTTTTGGCTTGATAGATAACATCAAGATAGCATAAGGCGGGTTTAACCATCACAATATCGGCGCCTTCTTCGACATCGAGTGCTATTTCCCTCATCGCCTCGGCGCTGTTGGCAGGGTCCATCTGATAGTCTTTTCGGTCGCCGAACGCCGGCGCCGACTCCGCAGCATCTCTGAAAGGGCCATAGAAAGCCGAGGCATATTTTGCCGAGTATGCCATAATAGCCGTATCCTTAAAGCCGTTTTTTTCCAGTGCATTGCGAATTACACCCACTCTGCCGTCCATCATATCAGATGGTGCAACGACATCAACTCCTGCCTGCGCGTGGGATATAGCCGTCTTGGCTAAAAGCTCGCAAGTCGCATCGTTATCCACTCTGCCGTCCCTGATTACGCCGCAATGTCCGTGGTCGGTATATTCGCACAGGCACACGTCAGTGATAACCACAAGGTCGCTGCAGGTCTTTTTAATTTGTCTTACCGCCTGCTGCACAACACCTTCTTTGGCCCATGCCTGCGAGCCGGTAGCGTCTTTTCGTTCAGGCAAACCAAAAAGAATAACCGCCGGTATACCCAGTGAAAAAATCTCGGCCGCCTCAGCGGCGGCAGTATCCGGAGAGAAATGAAAACACCCCGGCATCGATTCGATAGGTTCTTTCAATTCTCGGCCTGTACGAATAAACAGAGGATAAACGAAATCACTTGCCGAAAGACTTGTTTGCCGCACCAACTTTCGCAGCGTTTCGTTTTTCCGCAGCCTGCGCATTCTCGTATGCGGGAAAGCCATCACAACGCTCCTTTCATCTTTTGAGCTTAGGGACCTTTTTCACAAAAACCTCTAATGGCCTTTATAAGGCCGTCGGTCGTATATTCCTGAGCCTCCAAATCGGGCTTTACGCCGAGGCGTGCCAATTCCGCGGATGTAACCGGCCCGATTGATGCCACCCTTGCGCGGCTCGAATTTACAAGCTCAGGCCTAATTCGGGCGCAGAAGTAGCGGACCGTTGAGGGACTTGTAAAAGTAATCCAGTCAACCTGGTTCTTTTCGATTTTTTCTATCAGCCGGTTCGCATCATTTTCTGCTGGAATAGTTGTATAGAGGCCAATTTCATTAATGTTTGCACCGAAGCCTTTCAACTCATTGGCCAATTGACCCGTGGTTATTTTCGAGCTTAAAAGCAATATTTTCTTATCTTTCAGGTTAATTTGTTTGGTAAGTTGTTCGGCTAACTGCGCGCTTGTAAAAGCCGTCGGAACAAAGTCCGCTTCTATGCCGAACTGTTCCAACACTTTTGCACTTGAACGCCCCATACATGCGATTTTTGCCTTTCCGAAGGCACGAGCGTCTTTACTCAGTTTTTTCAGGCCTTCGAAGCAAACCCTTATGCCGTTAGCGCTGCTGAAAATGACCCAGTCATACCCGGCCAGTTCACTTACCGCCTCTATGAACAGGTTACTCTCGGTCAAAGGTTTTATTTTAATAGTGTTAAAAATTATTGGAAGGGCGGCCTGGCGGGATATTTTCGAAGCCAGTTCCAGATTGCCACGGGCATCGCGCGTCAGAACTATGCTTTGACCAAACAACGGCTTTTTCATAAACCAATTCAGCCCCTGGTCGTCTTTAGCCGCTGCGCCTACAATAACAATGGCAGGGGGTTTGATATCCTCTTGTGCCGATTTCGCAGCGATTTCGCTTAGAGGCGCCCATACCACTCGCTGTGTCGGCTGCGTTGCATTAGCGATTATCGAAGCCGGTGTATCGCCGGCTTTACCGTTAGTCATAAGTTTTTCGGCGATAATCCCAAGATTACTTACAGCCATATAGAAAACGATTGTCCCGTTGAGCCTGCCCAACAAATCCCAGTCGATATTACTTTCGTTCTTTCCTTCGGCCTCGCGACCGGTAACGAAGATTAGCTGTGAGCTATAGTCCCTGTCGGTAAGGGCGATTCCCGCATATGCCGCTGCTGCGGTGCCTGCCGTTATCCCCGGCACTATCTCGAACTCTATACCGGCTTGTGCGAGAGCCTTTAATTCCTGGGCTGCTCTGCCGAACACGCACGGGTCACCACCCTTAAGCCGCACGACAATTTTTCCTTCACCTGCTTTTGTGACAAGCAACTCATTTATTTGCTCCTGTGTTATCGATTTCTCGCCCGGTTGCTTGCCGACGTTTACCAATTCCACCTCGGCCGGTGCATAATTGAGTAAAGCCGGATTCACCAGTCTGTCGTAGATTACACATTGGGCCGTTCGCAGCAATTCCACAGCCCGAAGTGTAATTAAACCTTCGTCTCCAGGTCCGGCTCCAACAAGATATACCTTACCATTCTCCATTACCTTTGTCCGACCTTTTCCGGTTTCTTACTTGCCATAACCATTATATAGCATCCAGTCATTTTCGCAATTCAGTGGATAAAGTTAAAGATATGGCGCTGTAGTGCTTTTGATGAAATGATGCAGGAGAAAGCCTGATAGAATTATACAGTTTTTTAAAAAAACATTCTAAATTCAGGCCACGGCCGCAGGTGAGTCGGCTTGCTGCGCCTCGCCCTGGTCAAATTTGACGCCTATTTTCTTACTCACCCCCTGTGTCTGCATTGTTATCCCAAAAAGAACATCAGCAATACTTATAGTGCGTTTAGAGTGCGTAATTACAATAAACTGTGAATCCTTCTCGAATTCATTCAATATCAGGTTAAAACGTTCATTATTTGCCTCATCCAAAGCCGCGTCAACTTCATCCAGGAAACAGAACGGCGAAGGTTTGACCTTGAATATCGCGAACAACAGTGCAATGGCCGTCATCGCCTTTTCTCCACCACTCAACAGGGTGATACTGCGTGTCTCTTTGCCCGGCGGACGAGCCACTATCTCCAGGCCTGATTCCAGTATATCTTCAGGCTCTTCCATGATTATGTCAGCCCTGCCCCCACCGAACAGCATGCGGAACAATTCCTGAAAGTTAATTCTTATCTGTTCGAACGTAACACGAAACCTTTCTTTGCTCTCCCTGTTGATTCGCCTTATTAATTGTTCGAGCTGACCCTTGCTTTTATTAAGGTCCTCAACCTGGCTGCTCAGAAATTCATCTCGTTTTTGCAGTTCTTCCTGTTGAGTTATGGCATCCAGATTCACATTGCCCAGCCTTTCGATTTTTTCCCGAAGCTCGCCTATTTCCACGCGTACCTGCTGCCAATCTATGTCGGATTGTTGATAATTGCCGTAAGCCTGCCTTAAATCAATCTGAAGCTCTTCCTGAACCCGCTGAACAAGGTCCGTCTCTCGAACCTCCATTTGGCTCAGCTCAAGCTTGACCTGGTGTATCTGTTCTTCAAGTTCTGCCTGCTCGGTCCTTTTTTGGCGCACGAGTTGTTCTGCCTGGTTTCGCTGAGCCAGGAATTCTTCTGTCTTTTCGCGAAGTGTTATGCTCAGATTCGCAGCCTTTTCCTTTTGTACAAACAATTCCGAAACTACCGACTCACAATTAAGAATATCACGCCGGCAATTATCTATCTCGCCGCCGCATTTTTTAACTTCCGCACTTGCTGAGTTCAGGCCTTCCTGGGTCTGCTGCCTTTGACTTTTCAGACTCGAAAGTGTTTCTCTCACTGCCTTGAGTTTTTCCCCGGTTTGCCCAAGGCTTACTCGCACATCGGTTAGCTCTGCCTTCTTAAGCTCGCATTTTCTCTTCTCGCAAGCCAGCTCGTTCTGCAGCTCCTGGACCCTTTGGCTGCGCTGTGTGCTGACTGTTTCCAGCTCCTGCAATTTCTGCTTGGAATCGTACTCCTTGTGCACGGACTGGGCTATCTGCTCCGCTAACACATCGATTTCACCACTTATCAACGGTTGCTCGGCTGTAAGTCGTTTTATGTTCTGTTCGATAACTCTAAGCTTTGAGTTAGCCTCAGTCTTTTCTGTATTGGCCTCATAAATAGCTGTTCGCAGATCCTTGCATAATCTGGACAGGTGCTCATTTTGCTGCACATTCTTTTCGATGTCTTTGCTCAGCACTGCTATTTCCGCGTTAGTGCTGGTAAGGTCCACTTCCAATTCCCGTAATCTACTTTTTCGGGATATCAGTCCGCTTGATTTACCTAACGGCCCGGTACGCACCGAACCCTCGGCTTCAAGGACTTCACCTTCGAGCGTAACAAACCTGTATCCCGGGCCTATTTTGTCTGCAAGTTCTACAGCCTTTTCAATTGATTCGACTACAAGCGTCCGGCCGAGAAGGCTCCAGACAAACGGGGCATACCTCGCCTCAAAACTTACAAATTCAACAATCCTGCCGAGCACTGACTGGTATTTAGATAAGTCCACGTTGTCTACAAATGGCTTACCCACCTCGACCGGGATAAAATTCACTCTGGCATCTAATCCTTTCAATCTCTTTTTGTCTTCTAACAATCTTTTTATTTGATTGATTACAACGGAATCTGTCTTTCCTTCCAGTGCCGCCTCGACCGCATCGGCATATGTAAGGTCGGCCTTTATAATATCCGCAAGTATTGCCTGGACATAATCAGGCTTGTTTCTTCCCTGCCCTCCATCCTGCGAACCCGAAATGTCCTTCACCGCCTTATTCAGGCCTTCGCGTCTACTTTCCATATCTGTAAGCAATGTCAGCTCACGTTGCATCGCGCTTCGCATCTCTTTGCTTCGGGCCAGTTTTTCCCGTTGCACCGCCAGTTCAGCGGTTATCGCTTCCATTTGTTTTCGCTCGGCCTCCAGGGTCTTCTGCGAATCGGTAAGTACCTTCTCGATATCCTTGGCCCGAGCACGGTATTGTGCCTCTTCTGCAAGAAGCTGCTGCAGCTCCTCTTTCGTTGTTTGAGCACGCCCGGAAAGCCTTTCCTTTTGTCCCGAGAGACTGCTGCGATACGTTGAAATGCTCTGGATTTCATTGTGCAGTTGAGCCGTTCTTCTGACAATATCGATTATGCCGGACTTCTCATCCTCTAACTGTGTCTCAAGTGAAGTGCACTGCATACTCACTGAATGAATAATTTCTTCAAGCTCTCGGCTCGCACTGTTTTTTTGTTCAATCGCTTGCTGAGACTCCTCAAGCTCGTTCTGACATTGTCTGATAGATTCGGTAAACCGATTTGTTTGCTCCTGCAGTTTTTTAATCTCCTCACAAGCATTTTGCTTTCGTATTTGCAGCTCCTGGTTTCTCTTATGGAGAAATTTAATGCGTTCGAGATGCTGTTCTATTTTGCTGGTAGCGGTTACCAATGAGTTATCCGAATGATTTATTTGATTCTCCGTTTGTAGTATTTCATCGGACAGTCTGCTTAGAAATGTCTCACCTTCGGCAACCTTTGCCACTATATCGCCCAGAGTATCTTCCTGCCGGGCCAGCGTACTTTTTTTGTCCCTGCTTTGTATATTTATCCTGTCGAATTCGGCCAGGGAATAATTAACTCGCAGTTCCTTCAGTCGCTGACTGTATTTCAGATAATTTCTGGCCTTGCCGGCCTGCAGCTTCACGCTGCGCAATTGTTTGTGTATTTCTCCGAGAATATCGGCCAACCGAAGAAGATTTTGCTCGGTGTGTTCCAGTTTTCGCAGGGCTTCTTTTTTATGTGCTTTATACTTGCTTATCCCGGCTGCTTCTTCAAATATGTATCTCCTGTCCACCTTTGAGGCGTGCAGAAGCTGTTCAATCTGGCCCTGTTCGATGACCGAATAAGCCCTGGTGCCTATGCCGGTATCCATAAATAATTCACGAATATCTTTTAGCCGGCAGGTCTTATTGTTTATCAGGTACTCACTTTCGCCGCTTCTGTACAATCGCCGGGCTATCTCCATCTGCTCGCCGTCAATCGACAACTGTCCATTAATATCGGTAAAGCAAAGTGCAACCTCAGCCAGTCCAATTGGTTTCCTTGCCCCGCTCCCGCTAAATATAACGTCGGCCATCTGCCCGCTGCGAAGACTTTTGACACTCTGTTCTCCAAGTACCCACTTAACGGCATCCACTACGTTACTTTTCCCGCAGCCGTTGGGTCCTACGATAGCGGTAATGCCGGGGTCAAAATAAAATTCTGTCTTATCTGCGAAGCTCTTAAAGCCGCTTAGAACAATCTTCTCGAGTCTCATTGCTTTCTAATTATCCTCCCTGATAGCCTGATTTTCCCTGTTACAAGGTTATGGTTTTGTGGACACAAAACGGTTGCAAAGCAGGCCGGCTTTCTGCCGGCCTCTCCCGCCTGTCCATCCGCAGGTGGGGCGAGTGCTACGTAGTTTTTTGTTATAATGTTACACATTCACTTTTTGCTGTTTGGAATCTCGACGCTTTGAGCCATCCGCCTCCTGGCGCCGATAGTAGCCATTTCCTGCTCTTCCCAGCATAAAAAACTGGGTATCAACTATCTTTATTATCGGCCGTTTTTCTGAGAATTCTTGATATTTAGACTAAAATTTGGTGGTGGACCGACGTGAAATTCTGCCAGCACTGCACCCTTCTCACACATCCTTTGTAAAATTGAGACCACGTCCGAATATGGCACCCCCAAGCCAATCCTCCTCAGTTGACTCTGTTGAACAGGTTCTTCACCCAGAGTCTTGATAATATCTACCAATTCAAAGGAAGATTTTAACGGCCCCATCAGTGTATTACGTTTGGGGTGTCTACGCATTACGGAGACAAAACCCTTGCCTTCAGGTGCGTCTATCACTATGCTGCCATCCTCAGATTCTATGAAGAAATCTTGCCGACAACGTATTCGTCCGCCGAACAATACGATTTTCGGCTCCAGGTGGCGTGAGACATAAACTGCCTTAGGGCCGTCTCGCTGAATGGTCTCCAGATAGAAATTGCCGCCTACAGCCCGTCTGGTTATAGAAATATCATCTAATCTGGCCAGGTTCTCATACGCTGCCATTCTAATATCGAAATCTTTATCATTAACCAGCTTTTTGATTATAGCTGTAGCATCATTACGCTTGGCTGCCTTACCGATTGCATTAATTGCTTCGATACGCAATTCTTTAGTGCCATTCAGTGTGGTTTCACGAAGAATCCTCAAACCCGTCTCATCCCCCAAATTCAGCATACACCTTGCCGCTCTGAAACGCACTGCTTCGTTTATTGAATTAAGTAAAGCGGGCAGTTTCTTCAACGACGCTTTGCCGATAACCTCCAGGCCTGCTTCTGCTGCTCCCTTATCCTCTCCGACAGCCAGCTCTCGTATTAAATTGCTGATTCGCTGTTCAATCGATGGTTCCTTTTCTGCTATATACATCTCTTTGACCAGCGAGATAAACTTTTCTTTTTGGCCCTTATACTCATCGGGCAGATTTAAATAAATCAATCCTGCCGAGACAGCATCCGCTGTTCCAGCTCCAAAACGTTGATTCAACCTGCTCCTGATGATATTGGCCAATTTATAATCTTTCTGTGCTAAACTCAATGCGATTCGGTAATTATCACCAACGTTACCTCCGCCCAGGACGTATCCCATTCTTTCATCCGGCTTCTCAGAATCGATTTTGTCAATCAGAATCGGTCCCTGGGCGTTCGCCAGAATCCTCGATGATTTTTGCCATCCGGTGTAGGGCGACAATTCGGCTGTATAAAGCCGGCCCCCCGCGAGTGATGTGGTCTGCGTCCCTTCCAATGTCATTACAACTACATCAAAACGCTGACCTTTCGACGCGACCGGCGGTATGAGGCCATATATCTTCACCACAGTCGTATCTTTGCTGTTTATAAGGTCGTTGGCGTTGATTTTACCCAATTCCGGCAGATTACGTAAGATATACTGTTTAAGATACTCTCTGATTTGTCGGGGGCACTCACTCGAGCCGGTCCCTGTGAGTCCCGCTACGAGGCCATATCCTTCCACCGGAACAGGCTGATACGCAACTATCTCCGTAACGGAACCTATCGTCTTTTCCAATCCTTGCGACAAGTCGGCCAATTGTGGTTTTTTCCTTGTGCCGCTCGTGCAACTTAACACGGCAACAAGAACCAAGGTTGCCGCCGTTATTGCCTGTTTTTTTATTCCCATGTTCATTTAATCATTCCATTATCACCTTTGATTAATTACACTAACTGCAAACTACATTAAGTTCTCTTCCTCTCGGCGTCAAGCATTGTTGAGACATAAGTAACAGGCCGTATAGCACTGCTGTTGTTCCTTGCACCATAAGGTTTTTGTTGTAAGGCTGCAAACCAACCGATTATCGTCTCCTGGTCTTAGCGCTGTCATACAGGGCCTCAACAGAATTAAGCCGCTCCTCCAGCGCATCTACAGAAACGGGTACATCCGGATACTGCTTAGCCAGGCGTATCAGGCTCTTATAGTCGGATATAATCCCGCGTAAAATCTGCAACTGTTTATGCCTGGTTTTCACCAGTTTTGCCTGCTTGGAGCGATAATCGAGAGAATCAAGCAGCTTTTCAAATTTTAACTTTACTCTCTTGAATTTATTGCTTGCTACTTGAACATCCTTATTTACCACAATCACGGCCTGTATTGCCTTTTTATCAAGAAGAACGTCGTTTCGCGAGCTTACAACTTTATCGGCTATCCCGCATCTGGCCGCGTCCGCCGCAGGCAGTGTTAAAAGCGAGCCCTTCTTACTCCACGTGTGAATCACGTTATGAGTTTCTTTCTTGTTTATCGACTCGAGAAAGATATGGTTACCGTCTTGGTCAACTTCAATAACCTCAATATCCTTATCGGCCATTGCCATAGCAATCAGGCCGGGTCTGTGATTTTGCTCCGCCAGCGATGCAAGATAACCTCTCCAGAATGAGCTGATTTTTTCTCCAACCGTCTCGCCATAAACTTTTTCCACGTCAGCGGGACCAGAGGACGTCTGTATAATCGCAGCCGCCGCTCCGATGGCGGTATTTTTGGCCATATAAATTTTATCACAGGCAAGGGCTATAGCCGCACCGGCCGAGTATGCCCCGCCGTATTTCCCGCCGCATATAAATGCCACTGTCTCACAGTTATCTATTTTGGTAATCGCGCCGCATATCCGTTGAGCAAGATCGACCCTGCCTCCGGGTGTATCAATTTCAATTAAGATAAATAATGGTCCCTTATTGGACACTGAAATCAGGGCCTTTTCAAATGCTTCCGTTTCTATATCAAGCATTATGTCTTCTTTTATGGGGATAACTACCACATTATTACGTCGTCCAAGCGTGTTGCGGCTAACCTCATAGGCCGCGAGATCCAATTGCAGAAGCCCTTTTTCCTCCGTATATACAACCGTCTTATTGTCATCCACTACCTGCTGTGTTGCATAGCCGTGGAGAACTTCACCCCCCTGACGAGGTGTGAATGTATCCCCAAAACACCATCCCTGCCAGGCAAACAAAACGCTGATAAAAATCGCGGTTAATCGGCCCATCTCAAAATCCCTTAATCGTTAACAAATACACTATATCAAATATCCTGAAAAAATCAAAAAACATTTGATTTGACACCCTCGTTTTGCTTCTTCTTCCCCGGCCTGTCGATAAACCAGTCGCCATAAAATGCCGGTATGTTGGTTCTGTGGAATACCGAAATAATTCACCTCATTGCCCCAATAGAACTCCCTTTCCATTCCGCCCACAAACTGAGCATCCGTGTCTGTTTTCTTCTCAAAACCTCCCATTTCAATTATAATAGCAATTAATGATACAAGCCAGGACATTTCGTTATGTCTTTTTTCTGCTGGTTTTTTTAGCTCTGCTTACAATAGTCGGTTGTCGTAAACGCGAGCAACCAATGACTATAGTGTGCTTAGGCGACAGTTTGACTCTTTGCGGCGGCCCGGATGGAAGATACTCCGATTGGCTGGCAGAATGGCTGCCGAAGGATACAATCATCAATAAAGGCCTTGAAGGTGATACGCTTTCCGGCGGCAAAGGCCGCTTCCAGCGTGATGTTCTGGACTTGCATCCCGACATTGTTATTATCGCTCTGGGCGCGGCCGACTTTTGGCAGGCTAAAAGAGAGATTCCACAGCTCTGGGCCGACCTTGAGGATATGCTGTCTCGTGCCGGGGCCGCAGGCATCCGGGTCGTCGTCGCCAGCACCTTCGGCGAACGAGATTACGCCGGAGAGGAGAGGCCCGAATTTGGCCCGGAACGATTCGATTTTGCGCATTCCATTGCAAAGATGGAAAAGCAACTGACTTCGGAATATAACTGTGCCTATGTGCCGAATATGCAGGCCGATATAAAGCCCAACGGCCGAGTTCCTTACTGGCAGGACCACCTCCATCCCAACGAAATCGGCAACGAGTTCGTCGCCAAACGCATCCTCGAAGCTATCAAAATCGTAAAGTAAAAACAACCTCCGATAGGTTATAATTCTCAATAATGCCGGATAAACTGAAATAAGAAAAACCTGAAATTAAATGAACCAATTGAACTGCTTACAAGACTAAATAAAGTAGTAGATGGAAGATAATCTTTCAGATATCGAAAATCAGTTGCTGGTTATGGACGCCCAGGACGGCGATGCCGGGGCTATGGAAAAACTCGTCAGACGCTGGCAGAAGCGCCTCTGGCGTCACGCTTATCGGCTGACCTGTGACAGTCAGGCCGCCTGGGATGTTACACAGCAATGCTGGATTGGCATTATAAAGGGCCTGCAGAGATTGAACGACCCCGCGAAATTCAAGGCCTGGGCGTACGGGATAACAACAAATAAATCCATCGACTGGATTAGAAAAACAAAAGCTGTAAGGCATATCAGTATCGAAGAAATCGAGGAGCAACATCACAAAGAGAAAAAAGAGACCGGTATTAAGGAACTGCTTGAAAAATTAGACATAAGAAAAAGGGCCGTCCTTAGCTTGTACTATATCGAACAGCTTGGCATCACAGAGATTAGCGTGGCTTTAAGAATTCCAAAAGGAACCGTTAAATCACGCCTGCACAATGCAAGAAAAGAGCTTAAAGAACTTTGGCAACAACATTACGAATAACAATGAAGGAGAAATAAAATGGATGAGGAACAAATCAGAAAAATACTCGAAGATAACTATGAGGACTCGAAAGAAGATACGGTATTATCGATAATGAAGCAGCTTTACGGCAAAAGGATGCACTCCAGCTTGATTATTCACGCGGTATATTGCTCGTTTTTCTTTGCTCTGGCTATTGTTTGCAGCATCTTGTTCTTCAAAACCGACCAGCTCCAATTCCAGATAATGTATGCCGCTCTTTTTGTCTGCTGTATACAGTTCGTCACTCACATGAAGACTGTATACTGGCAAACACTCCACAGAAACGGCACCAAAAGAGAGATCAAACGGCTGGAGCTACGAATCGCCGAATTAAACGAAACAGTGAAAAATAAATAACTAAGGCTGATTACAGGCCTTAATTCACCTTTGATTGCCAAAGCCCTTTGGCTTACAGCCTTTTCCTGTGAAAAGACCGTCCATCTTACCGCAAAAATATTCCAGGCTTTTTTCTGGATTCCCTGTTTCAAAAACGCTATTTTGATGTTAAATGACATTTGGACTAATGAGCCTTGTATAGACATTACACAGGCCGTATAAGTTAAACACATACGTATAAAACAGGAGCGACAAAAAATGAAATTAATGCTTAATCTGTTTTTAGTTCTTTACCTGTTTACTTTGATAGGCTGTCAGAGCGCTTATTACGAAACTATGGAAAAATTCGGCTACCACAAGAGAGACCTGCTGGTAGACCGTGTCGAAGATGCCAGAGATGCGCAGGAGGAGGCCAAAGAGCAGTTTCGAACGGCCCTGGAGAAATTTACGGCAGTTACGAATTTTCAAGGCGGCCAGCTCGAGGAGAAATATAAAAGCCTTAATGCAGAGCTTGAAAGAAGCGAATCGAGAGCAGGTGCTGTGCGGAAACATATTGGAAAGGTTGAAAACGTCGCCGAGGCGCTTTTTGATGAATGGGAATCCGAGTTGAGTCAATACACCAATGATAATTTGCGTCGTGCAAGTGAGCGACAGTTCAGGCAGACAAACAGGCGGTATACGCAGCTTATTAGGATAATGAAGCGTGCTGAAGCCAAAATCGAGCCGGTACTTTCGGCCTTCCGCGACCAGGTGCTGTTCCTTAAGCACAATCTAAATGCCCAGGCAATAGCATCATTGCAGGATGAGATGGTATCTGTTGAAACAGAAATAGCATCGTTAATTAAAGAGATGGAAGCATCCATAGCTGAGGCTGATGCTTTTATCAAGGAGATGGCCCAGGAATAGAAACGAAAACCATTTTTTGTGGGGAGTTAAACAATGAAAAGCGCACATAAATTGCTAAAAATTGTTTTATTAGTTGTCGTAGTGTCGGTCTTTTCCATTGTGGTTCTGATTCATCTTTTTGGCAACAGCATTATGAAGGCGGGAATCGAAACCGCGGCAAGCAAAACGCTGAGTGTCGGAGTGAATATAGATGATATAGATTTGTCGATTTTGGGCGGAAGCGTCGGCTTTCAAAATCTCATCATTGACAATCCACCTGGTTACCAGCATGACAAACTTCTTGAAGTCGGCAAGGCTCGAATCGCGGTTAGTTTAGGTTCACTCCTGAAGGATACGGTCAATATAAAAGAGATTGTGTTGGATAACGTTAATATTGTTCTCGAACAGAAAGGAGTTACAAGCAACAATCTCCAGGATATTATCAAAGCAATCCCTCAGGGAAAGGGAAAGCCCAAGGAAGCAGGAGAAAAACCCGCCAAAAAACTTCACATAGATAATCTGGAGATTACCAACATAACAGTCAAGGCCAAGCTTCTGCCTGTTCCCGGTCAGGCAGATACTATTACCCTGAAACTCGACCCGATACGGATGACCAACCTGGGCAGTGATGATAAGCTGGATGTGGCTGAACTAACAGGCAGGATTTTTTTGACCATTGCCACGGGCGTGGCAAAACAGGGTGCCGGGCAATTACCGGATGATATAACCAACGAGATGAAGGCGACTTTGAGTCAGGCGACAGAACTTGGTAAGGCCACCGTGGAAGAAGGCAAAAAGATTTTGGAGGAAGGTGCAAAAACAGGTGAAGAACTGATGAAAGGCGTCCAGGACCTGTTAAAGCCCAAGAAATAGCAGCACCTTGACGAATTTGTAATAGCACTTAAAACGACTTTCAAAGGCCTGCAGCAAATCAAAAACGGGGATTTTCCCTCGCTTTTCGCAAACCGTATAAAAAGAAAAATTTCCTGTTGCATATATGGTCAAATAACCATATAATGCAATGAGGTCGTTTGAGAGGACAATTATGGAGCCGCTGACGGCAAAACAGCAAAAGGTGCTCAAGTACATCGAAGGCCGGTTGCAGGAGAACAGTCCGCCGAGCCAGAGAGAAATCGCGCGGCACTTCGGGCTGGCCCAGAATGCCGTACATCAGTTGATAAGGTATCTGAAAAATAAGGGCTATCTGACGGATTCGGACGGCCACAGGAGGCTGAGGCTCTCAAGGGCGTATCTTGACCAAATAAGGCAAACCGAAGGGATTCCTGTCGTGGGCAGAGTGGCGGCGGGCAGGCCGATATTAGCGGAGGAAAATATCGAGGGCTACGTGAACCTGAAGGAGCTTTTCGGCCGGTCAAAAGACAGGTTTATTCTGAAAGTCCTCGGCGACAGCATGGTCGATGAGGGAATTATGGACGGTGATTATGTGGTGGTCAGGCCCGCTTCAACAATTGAAAACGGGCGGATAGGCGTGGTCCTGCTGGATGATGAGGCGACGGTCAAAAGGGTGTATATTCAGCGCGGCCGAATAGCACTTAAATCCGCCAACAGGGTGGCAGGTTACAAAACCAGGTATATCAAACGGGCCGAGAAGGACGTTCGTATAATCGGCAAGGTCATAGGCTGCATTAGAGCAAATATAAATTAGAAGCAAAAATGAACCATCCTGTTTACATAGGAATAGCGGGCTGGTCTTATCCGGACTGGAAAGGGATTGTGTACACCGATTCGAAAATCGACCAGCTCGAGTTTGTCAGCAGGTTTGTGGATTGTATCGAAATCAACAGCACGTTTTACCGGCCGCCATCCGAAAGGAACACTAAATCATGGCTGGCCAGGACGTCCGAACGGCAGGACTTTTTCTTCACCGCGAAGCTGCACAGAGATTTTACCCACCAGGGTAAGATTGAAACTGAAACAATAAAACAGTTTCACAAAGGTTTCGGGCCATTTCTCGAAGTGAATAAGCTGAAACATCTGCTTGTGCAGTTCAGATATGATTTTGCGGATACTAATCTTAGCCGTCGGCATTTGACAAAGATAGCGGAGGCCTTCTCCGGCGTTTTCAATCTTGTGGTAGAGGTAAGGCACAAATCCTGGCAGAGTCCGGATGCGCTGGAATTTCTGCAGGGGCTCGGAGTCTCGGTGTGCAATCTCGATTACCCGACGAGCTGGAATTCGTTCGATATGCGGCTGTGCACCGTTGGCGAGAACGGCTATTTCAGGATGCACGGCAGGAACGCGGAAAAGTGGTTCAGTAAAGAGGCGGGCAGAGATGAAACTTACGATTACTATTACAAGGAAAACGAGCTTGCCCAGGTAAAGCAGCGGGTAGATGAATTGGCTAAGGCTTTCGCAACGCTCACCGTGATTGCAAACAATCATTATCGCGGCGCCGAGCTTGCCAACGCAATCGAGCTGAAGTGTCTCCTGACCGGCCAAAAACAGCCCGTGCCGAAGGGACTTTTGCGGAAATATCCACAGTTAGCAAAAGTCGCCCTGGATAAATAATCGACGCAAAATGGTTACCAAGGTAAAAACAATTCATACGCCCGATTTATCTGTGAAGCATCGCCACTCTTCCTTTGAGGCGATGGTGCCGGCGGGATTTCCTTCGCCCGCGACCGACTACGAGGAGAGTACGCTCGACCTGAACAAATATCTGGTCAGGCACCCGGCGGCGACGTTTTTCATCAAAGTTGCGGGCGATTCGATGATTGGAGCGGGCATCCACTGCGGAGACCTACTGGTGGTTGACCGAAGTCTCGAAGCTAAAGATAAAAACGTGGTGATAGCGGCTGTCAACGGTGAGCTTACCGTTAAAAGAATCAGAATGCGCAGGAAAAAAATCACCTTAGAGCCGGAGAACGGAAACTTCGCGGCCCGTGAAATTACCGGGGATACGCAATTCGAGGTCTGGGGTGTGGTTACCGGCGTTATACACAAGTTATGAATGAGATATTCGCACTTGTCGATTGCAATAATTTTTATGTCTCCTGCGAGCGGGTCTTTAATCCCGGGTTGGAAGAAAGGCCGGTAGTTGTATTGTCGAATAACGACGGCTGTGTTGTGGCACGCTCGAATGAGGCAAAGGCGTTAGGCATTGGTATGGGGGTGCCGGCCTTCGAGGTGGAGGATGTTATCAAAAAAAATAACGTCGAGGTCTTTTCGTCAAATTATGCCCTCTATGCCGATATGTCCGGCCGGGTTATGGAAACGCTGTCAACTTTTACTTCTGAGATAGAGATATACTCAATTGACGAAGCTTTTCTCAATCTTGCAGGCCTCGGATTTCCACTGGCGGACTATGGCCGGCAGATACAGCGGACCGTTAAGCAGTGGACCGGCATGCCGGTATCGGTGGGCATAGCCGGGACCAAAACGCTGACAAAGATAGCCAACTATATTGCCAAGCGGTCCGGCAAAGCAAAAGGCGTTCTGGATTTGACCAAAGAATCATACCTGAGCAAGGCCCTGGCGAAGATGCCGCTCGAAAAGGTCTGGAACGTGGGTATAAAGACGGCCATAAAACTCAAAAGGGCGGGCTTTAAGACAGCGCTTGATTTAAGCGGCGCGGATATAAGCTGGATTAGAAATAAATTCGGCGTTGTGGGGGTAAGAGCCGTTTATGAGCTAAGGGGTATATGCTGCTATCCGCTGGAGCATAATCCGCAGGCCAAAAAGTCAATCTGCGTATCCCGTATGTTCGGAAGGCCGGTGAGCTCGGCCGAGGAATTAAAGGAAGCGGTTTCGAGCTATGCCTCGAGGGCGGGCGAGAGGCTTCGTCAGGAGCAATTGGCCGCCGGCATAATGACCGTTTTTGTTACGACAAGCCGATTCATCAAGGACAGGTATTTTAATTCGAGTGCCATCGATTTTCCTGTGGCTACGAACGATACGATGGAGCTGATTCGTAAGGCCTGCGGATGTATTGACAAATTGTACCGAAAAGGCTGCGAATTTAAGAAATGCGGGATTGTACTAAGCGGCCTTGTGCCCGAGAAAAAGGTTCAAAGAAATTTGTTCGACTGCATTGACCGACAAAAATCCCATCGGCTTATGCGGGCAATAGACGCCGTCAACAGCAGATTAAACTGTCCTCTTCAATGGGCGGCGGAAGGAATAAACCAACCCTGGCAGGTTAAATTTAAGAGGCGTTCCAACAGGTACACAACCCGCTGGGATGAACTACTGGAAGTGGCTTAGTGCAAGCAGAACGAAGAGGGCGGGCCCGACTACGCTGTCGCTTCGTCGGGTAAAATTCTTTTTATTTCTTCTTAACTAATTCTACCCCTTCTTTAAAAGCAATTTCATTAATGATTGTTTTAAGAGTTTGTGCCTTATTTTTAACATCGTCTTTCCTGATTTTATCTGTTTTGATTTTCCGGGTTGCTTTATCTAATGAACTTTTTAGACTTGTTAAATCAAGCAAGTTTGCAGCTTTACAGAAAAAACTCCTCGACCTGCCATCGTCAAAATTCTTTATCATTTTTTCCAGTAATTTAATACGACTTCTCTGCTGTTTTATAAATTTTTCAATTCCATGTTTTTTTATAAAATTCAAATTCGGTAGAATTTTTTTGTCCGGGGGATAAGAAGAAGACCCCTGTAATTGCTGATATTCTTCATCACTTTTGAATTTAGAACATGGAAATTCAGGGCATTCGGCACAAACTTCAAGATTCTTTTTCTTGACACAGCAAGTTATAAAAGAACAGGATGGGTGCTTATTGAAAAAATTGGGGCCAGCACATCCGGGACATCTTGAATGCCCTACTGTATAGTATCTTGGGCATAAACCGCAATCAAGGCCGCAGCAACCTATAGTTGGGTAAGTTTTTTTAGGTTTATTCATTTCAGTTTTATTTTATCAAATCATAATGCTATCAAATAAAATGAATTTAATCAATGAAAGTTCGAAATGCCTGCTTCCGGCCAGAATAAAGTTTGAGCCGACATTTTTTCAAATCCTTTGGTGGTTTCAATCACTTTTTATTCAGTTAATAACCGGCCTATTATTTTGCGAATTCTTCTGCGACCCGTTGTAGATTTATAGAATCTTTCTCTTCGTCGAGCTCCTTTTAAAGTGGGGTACGTTTCAACATAAATTATTTCATAAGGCCGATGGGTAACTGGCGGGTACATGACCATCGTTGTGTCTTTTAAGGCGTTCGTCTACATCAGCCGCAACACCTGTATACGTTCTTGTCCTTGATTTATTCAGTAAAATATAAACGCTATATGGCATCTTTCGCAAGAGATGTATCATTCCATCCGTAATTAGCTTTTTTCTCACGTGAGGATGAAACGCATCTTTTAATAACGGACCGGCCTCGCCCGCCAAGTAAAGCTTGGCGAGGCAGGCGAGGTCTCGCCATTTTTATCTCACCCTCAAGTGAGATAAAAATGGCGGAGAGGGCGGGATTCGAACCCGCGGTACCAGCTTATACCGGTACGACGGTTTAGCAAACCGTTGCCTTAAGCCACTCGGCCACCTCTCCAGCCAAATATTATCCCCAATGTACACCTCTCAATCGAGTTTTGCAAGAATATAAAGATGCCAGCTCATGGTGTTCGTTGGGTTTTGCCGGAATCAGGTCATATCCTACAGTTTCATTGTTGACTTTTAGCCTTTTTGCGTTCATTATACCGTCCGTGAAGCGATAAGTTTTAGTCGCTAATCAAGAGAGGCTGTTTATACAGGGAGATATTGTCTTATGCCGCTTTCGGATGAGCAATTTAAGCTAATTACACGTATGGCAAGTACGATTCGCTACGATATCGTCAGTATGATTGGGGCCGGCAGGCCCGGCCACCTTGGGGGGTCCTGTTCGGTTGCGGAGATTGTGGCAACGCTGTATTTTTACAAAATGAGACACAAGCCGGAGGAGCCCCGATGGCCCGACAGGGATAGATTTCTGCTTAGTAAAGGACATGCCGCTCTGGCCCAGTATGCGGCGCTGGCCGAGTGCGGCTATTTCCCGAAAGAACACCTGAAGACGCTAAAGCAATTAGATACTATCCTTCAAGGACATCCTGATATGCTCAGGACACCCGGCATCGAGGCCAATACCGGCTCATTGGGTCAGGGGCTGAGCATTGCCTGCGGGATAGCATTGGGCGGCAGGCTGGATAAAAAGGATTACCGAGTTTACTGCATCCTGGGCGATGGTGAAATTGCCGAGGGACAGATTTGGCAGGCGACTATGGCCGCGGCATATTACAAGCTGAGTAACCTTGTGGCAATCCTGGATAAGAACAAAATTCAAGCGACCGGGCCGATAGTCGAGCGGTTTGATACCAATCCACTGGCCGAGAAATGGAAGGCGTTTGGCTGGTCCGTTTCGGAAATTGACGGCCACAATGTTCGCCAAATTGCCAAGGCCTTTGACAAGGCCGAGAAAGTAAAAGACAAACCCGTTATGATTATCGCTAATACTATCAAAGGCAAAGACATCCCCTTTGCCGAAAACAAAGCCGCTTTTCACCACGGAATGATGACGCAAGAACAATATGAAAAGGCCATACAGGGATTAATCGATTAAGGAGCAGGCTGGATGCGATTACAGAACTGCAGAAAAGTTTACGGCCAAACATTAGTAGAATTAGGTAAACAGAATCAACGAATCGTGGTACTGGAAGCCGACCTGGGTAAATCGACAATGAGCTGTCTTTTCCAGGACGCCTATCCTGAGCGATATTTTGAGATGGGTATTGCCGAGCAAAATATGGTCTCTACGGCTGCCGGGCTGGCCTTGACGGGTAAAATTCCCTTTGTGAATTCATTTGCCGTTTTCTCAACTGGCCGGCCTTACGACCAGATTCGCCAGAGCGTATGTATCGGCAAACTGAATGTCAAAATAATCGGGTCCAGTTGCGGCCTTTCAGATTTCGGGGACGGTGCGACGCATCAGGGTATTGAAGACATAGCACTGATGCGGGGCCTGCCGAATATGACGGTCCTTGCGCCGGTGGATGGAATCGAAACAAAGAAGATGGTAAAAGCCGCGGTCGATTATGAAGGCCCGGTTTATATCCGCATCAATCGTAATGAGCTGCCGGACCTGTCTGACGAAAACGAACAATTCGAAATCGGCAAACCGTATGTCATTCGGCAGGGAAACGACATTACCGTCTTTGCACACGGCATTATGGTATCGAAGGCGCTCAAGGCGGCCGAGCTACTTGCAGAGGAAGGAATATCACTGCAAGTTGTCAATATGAGTACGGTGAAGCCGATTGATGATGAAGCAGTTAAAAAACTGGTACAAGGCAGTAAAGGTGTTATTACCGCTGAGGAGCATACGATAATGGGCGGGCTGGCAAGCGCAATTACGCATATATTACGCCGGTCGGCTATACCGATTGAGTGCGTTGCCATTCAGGACCAATTCGGCCAGTCTGCTCTCGACTATGAAAAGCTTCTTGAGCATTACGGCCTTACCACTGAAGAGATTATTCGTTCAGCGCGAGACTTGCTGAGTTAATGAAAGGCACATTTGATGCAAACAATGAAGGCTGTGGTTAAATACTCGACTGATGCAGGCGCAACCGAACTAAGAGATGTTCCAGTCCCCGAAATCGGGCCTGACGAGGTACTGGTCGAAGTTGCCTTTATCGGCGTGTGCGGCACCGACCCGCATATGCACCACAATCGAATATCTTTCAAGATGAACGTGCCTATAATTTTGGGACACGAATTTTCAGGGAAAATTGTCAAAGTTGGCGACAACGCAGAAGAATTCGAAATCGGACAGCACGTAACCGCAGAGACCCATGCGGATTACTGTGGCAAATGCGCCCTTTGTCGAACCAATAATTACCATATCTGCTCGCAGCGCAAAGGCTACGGTTTTCACGTGGACGGCGCATTTGCGAAATATGTAAAAGTTCCTACAAGAATTATTCACAATCTTCCCGAACAGGTCTCTTTAAGGCAGGCTTGCCTGACCGAGCCGCTTTGCGTGGCCTATAAGGCGGTGGTTGATAATTCCACCGTTCGGCCGGGCGATACGGTCGTTGTAATCGGTCCCGGTCCCATCGGGCTTCTATGTATCAGGATGGCCAAGCTTACGGGCGCAAGCCAAATAGTCGCTATCGGGACCAAAGGTGATGATAAGCGCCTACAAATGGCAAAACAGTTCGGTGCCACAATTACCATTAACAGCAGCAGCCAAGAACCTTTGCCGCAGATTTTAGCTTTAGGCGATGGTTACGGGGCGGACCTTATCATCGACACGGCCGGTCCGGCTGAGACGCTTGCTCTTTCTATGCAGGCCGTTCGACCCGGCGGACAGATAACCAAAATCGGCTGGGGACCCAAGCCGGTGAATATTAGTCTGGACCCACTGATTTCGAAATCGGTAACACTTAAAGGACATTTCAGTCATACATGGGATGTGTGGGAGAAATGTTTAACACTTATGGCCGGCGGGCAGGTGAATCTGGAGACATTAATAACGCACGAGCTATCCATCGAAGAGTGGGAAAAGGCCTTTGAACTCGTGGAAAGTAAACAGGCGGTCAAGGTGGTTCTGAAACCTATTGATTGAGATTGTATAAAATTGAAAGCGAGGCGAGAAATGAAGAAGAAAATCGGGTTTATCGGCCTTGGCGTTATGGGTAAGCCAATGGCCAAGAATCTGTTAAAGGCAGGCTATTCGTTAATTGTTTACGACATCCGGCCTGAGCCGGTTAAAGAGCTTGTGGCAGCCGGCGCCCAACAAGGCAACTCCAGCAAAGACGTTGCGGAAAAAAGCGAAGTTATTATCACTATGCTGCCAAACAGCCCTGAGGTAAAGGAGGTTGTGCTGGGAAAGGACGGCGTGCTGGAAGGAGTAAAGCCGGGGACTATCCTGATTGATATGAGCTCCATCGCGCCTTTAGTCTCGAAGGAGGTCTCGGTAAAGGCCCAGGAAAAAGGTCTGAAGATGTTGGATGCTCCGGTAAGCGGCGGAGAGCCCAAGGCTATTGAGGGGACGCTGTCAATTATGGTTGGAGGTCCTGCCGATATATTCGAGCAGGTCGAAGATATTCTGAAGGTAATGGGCTCCTCGGCGGTCCTGGTCGGGGATATCGGCAGCGGCAACACGACCAAGCTGGCAAACCAGATTATCGTGGCATTGAATATCGCCGCGATGTCCGAAGCAATGGTGCTGGCCACAAAGGCCGGTGTACAGCCGAGTAAAGTCTATCAGGCCATTCGAGGTGGTCTTGCCGGGAGTACCGTCCTTGACGCGAAGGTTCCACTGGCATTGAAAAGGAATTTCAAACCGGGTTTTCGCATCGAGCTGCACATAAAAGATTTGGCCAATGCTCTGGATACCGCTCACGAGCTGGGTGTACCTGTGCCGCTGGCCAGCCAGGTAATGGAAATTATGCAGGCCCTTAGAGTAGATGGAAAAGCAAAAGACGACCACGGCGGCATCATTCAGTTCTACGAGAAACTGGCAAAAATACAAGTTACAGATTGAGTCATAAATCGACCAAAGTCGAGCGACATTGAATGGAGGCGGGGGGTTCGAATCCCCGTTGTGCCATTTTTGTAACCTCTTGATAACTAAGGAGAGGGAGTTAAGCGATTTTAGAACAAAGGCTTAACCTTGTCTGAGAATTTATCACCTGAAATGCTCCCATATTAATCCCGTGAAAAACCGTCCTGTTAGACTCCCTGTTGCACCCATTTTCACTTATCTCTTCACTCATATTTCATCGATATAATGTAGTAGTCTCTCTATTGAAAATTATCACATATTTATTGTAAACATTGTGCTCGTATGTGCAAAACTGTGTGTTGTGGAAATAGCTGAAGTTTTTCCCCAGGATGCTCGCTTTTGTAATAGCAATTGTAGTAGCAAGGCACGAGTCTACGCGGCTTTAACTTTCAAGAATCCTTTCAACCTTTCCCTCGTCCACATCCATCACATACTGAATTCCACTAACTTCTTTTGCCTCGTGCGTTAAGGCTGCTATATCGTCCCTGGCTACATGTTCAAGAGAAAACTTTCGACAACCAGCCATTAGTTGGCGTAAGCCTTGGGCAAGGCGCTCATAGTAGGTGTAAAGCCCCAGGGCACCCGTCGGGAGTTTTTCGAATTCCTTGTCCCCCAGTTCCTTACGCAGCGTTCTTGCGGTTACGAAAATTTCATCCTTAGTATCTCCGAATCTCTCAATGTACACCGGTATCTGCTGCTCTTCCATCGTGCGGCCTATCGTTTTACCTACCATCGCCGCGGCTATTGGGGCCCGAGCCATTCCAATCAGCTTTACAAAAGGTGCACCAATGGCAAGGCCTTTGAAAATTTGGTCTTCAAAAGCAAAGCCGCCGGCCAAAGCAAGTGCGGGTAGATACTCGCCCTTGTCGGCAATACGTTTGGCATACTGATACAACAGGGAGTGCAGGTGCACAGGAGGAATGCCCCACTCATTCATCATTCGCCAGGGGCTCATACCGGTGCCGCCGCCTGCACCATCGACAGTTAGAAGGTCTATTTTGTAACGCGAAGCAAACAAAATCGCCCTTGCCAAATCCGCCGGCCGATAGGCCCCGGTTTTGAGGAAAACATATTTGGCACCGGCATTACGCAGCTCCTCCACCCGCTTGGCAAATGATTCCTCGGTTACCATTCCCACCCGCGAATGTCTTTCAAACTCCTTAAACGCGCCTCGTTCAAAAGCCTTGATAACATTCGGGTCAGTCGGGTTCGGAAGGACCACGTAACCGCGATCATACAATAGTTGGGCCTTTTTTAGGTCCGTGATTTTCACTTCTCCGCCGATATCCTTGGCACCCTGTCCCCACTTGAGTTCCACGCATTCTACTCCGAGTTTCTCAATGGCATATTCTTGCACACGCAGTCGTGTATCCTCAACGTTTGCCTGTACGACGATAGTACCATAACCATTCCGCTGATGGTCTTTATAGAGCTTCACACGGCGTTTGAGGTCGGCTGTATCGACCGTCCGACCGTTTTTGATAACAGCTTCAACGTCCATTCCAACAACGTTCTCACCGATGGTCAGGCCGGTTCCTGCCAAGGCAGAGCCAATGGCCAGACCTTCCCAGTTGTTCTTGGCAATGTTTGTTGAGCCAATCCCGGGAATAATCCACGGATAGCGGAATTTTATACCCTTATCATGACCTAAAACCACTTCCAGATTGACAGCGGGGAAGATGGCCTTATCGCTGTCAGCCTCTATTCCATAAGCGCCGACCGCAGTTCCCATGATATTGAAGTGCGAATAGTCTACCGGATAGGTTTTCTCAGCGGCGGTGGTTATCATGCCGAAGGGCTGAGGATAAATAACTTCGTGGCCGCGGTAGGCGCTCTTGCCAATTTCGCACATGCCGATGCAGCCGTCCACACAGGTGACGCACATACCCGAGGCGGGAACAACAGAACCTTCTGTTCTGTTCTTTGTCAAAGTTGCCGCTGAGGCGTTTATCTTCGAAAACGTAAGTGACATTGTGTTTGACTCCTTTATTCTTGTTTGTCTTTCTTTATCTCACACGCTACACACGGACTCATGTAGCACATCATATCGTCAAACTGTTCTTTCTCGATGCAGGGCGGCGTAAGATTTGCGCAACCTCCGCAAATCGCTTTTTCCGGTTCGGTATACGTACATCGAAGCTGGCAGGCCGGGCAGACATAAATACAACCGCCGCACAACCTGCATACATCAGATTTGATATCAAACGGTGTACCGATGCTTCTGTTCTGCCCCCTGTTGCGGAAGCCAATGGCCTTGGCCATCATTTGCTCTTCGCACATACGTACGCACAGCCCGCAAAGGATACAATCCTCGTATTCCTGTTTGAAACGCTGCTGACGAATGCCGTGTGCTGAGGCGAGGTCCTGGATGATTTTAGATTGAGGACACGAGGCCAGCAGAAGTTCCAAAATCATTCTGCGTGCCTTTAGCACCCTCGTTGATGCCGTTCGCACCTTTAGCCCTTCCTCGGCCGGATATGTGCACGAAGAGACCAATTTTGCCTTCGGTCCTTCTCCGATCTCCACTACGCAAAGCCGGCAGGCTCCATAAGGTGACAATCCATCCATATGACACAATGTAGGAATTGGAAATCCAAGAAATCTTGCAGCTTCCAGCAGAGTGGTACCATCCTCGACTGAAACATCCAATCCATTTATTTTCAATGTAATCATGCCGATTTTTCCTCCGCTGCTACGCATTCCGACTCTTCATTTTCGCTGCGCTGTGTGAATCTCAGATCGCACCTAAGACATCTTCGTGCCTCGCGGGTTGCTTGTTCAACAGACAATTGTTTCTCTACTTCCGCAAAATTCTTTATCCTTGATTTCGCGTCGAGCGTAGCAGGTTCTACTCTTGCTGCATCTTCAAGCTCTTCATCACTAACCTCAGCAGGTTCTATGAAAACCGCCGGCAGTTTAATTTTAGGTTGCTCAGCGAGTTCTTTGCCACGAAGATAGCGGTCTATAACCTCTGCCGCCTTTCTGCCTGCAGCAACGGCATTAACAACAGTATTAGGACCCGTTACCAGGTCTCCTCCGGCAAAAACTCCTTTGCGATTTGTACGAAGAGTTTTCGCGTCAACCTGCAACCTGCCGCCCTTATCAAGCTCTAATCCCATAGAAGCAAGGCAATCACTGTCCGGACGTTCGCCGATAGCCACTATCAAGGTATCCAGGGCGATAGTAAACTCAGTACCAGGTATGGGGACTGGTCTGCGTCGGCCGCTTGAGTCAACATCACCCAGTTTGTTTCTGATGCACTCGATGTCGGCCAGGCGTCCATTTACCGCATCTATTCTTACAGGCTGGACAAATGTTTCAACTTTCACTCCCTCCGCCTCGGCAGCTCTGATGTAACGTATACTTGTTGGCGAGACTAATGTTTCAAGCCTTATGCCCTCCTCCAGAGCAGCCTCGACTTCTTCGGCGTAAGCGGGCATTTCCTGGGAGGTACGGCGGTAGAGCAGCGTTACACTTTTGACTTTTTTCTGACGAATAGCCACTCTCGCGGCGTCTACGGCGGAATTGCCGCCGCCAACGATACCCACGTGCCCATTTGCCATCTCCTCGCCTCTCAGATTAAATGCCTTAAGGAATTGCATTGATGAGAAAACTCCTTTGGTGTCCTCTCCTTCAAGTCTCAGCCGCCAGCTCTTGTCCGCTCCTATTGCAAGGAAGATCGCATTGAATCCATCCTTAAATAATTCATCTATGGTTATGTCCCGGCCCAGGATAGTTCCGCACCTGAGGGTGACGTTTTCATCAAGCAGCAATTCTATCTCCTTACGTGCAACATCCCGAGGGAGGCGATATTCCGGTATACAGCTAACAAGCATTCCACCCGGCTCATCCCCCGCTTCAATGAGCGTTACTTTGTAGCCAAGTAAAGAAAGATAATGAGTGGCTGAGAGACCGGCAGGACCCGCACCTACGACCGCTATCCTATGAGTATACCCGTCCCGTCGGTTGGTCCTGACAGGTTTATAAATCGAGGGGTCGATACGGTCTGTGATAAATCTTTTCAATGCCCGGATAGCAATAGCTTCACCACCACTTGTAGCAAGGTTGCATCTTGTTTCGCACTTGCGACCACAAACCCGAGCGCACACCGACGGGAATGGGTTGGCTTGTCTGATGACTTTATAGGCTTCTTTGTATTTACCTTTTTCAATCAGTGCAACGTAGCGCCAGACCTCGGTGCCTAAGGGGCAGGCGGTCTGGCAGGCCGCTCCCACTAAATCTTTGCAGACAAAAGCATCACATCTTTTGTCAATCACATGCCTGCGGTATTCATCTATAAAGTAGTGAAGGGTACTCAAAACGGGATTCGACGCCGTCTGCCCAAGGCCGCACATCGTCGTGTCCTTTACCACTTCCGCTAATTCTTTCAGAAGGTCCAGGTGCTCAAGCGTTCCTTTTCCTCTCGAGATATCATCAAGGATCTCGTACATCCTTTGTGTACCCTTTCGGCAGGTAAAACATTTGCCGCAGGATTCATCTTTAAGGAAGTTCATAAAGTATTTGGCGACATCAACCATACAGGTATTTTCATCCATAACAATCATACCGCCGGAGCCCATGATTGATCCTGCCTTGGTTAAGCTGTCGTAATCTACCGACAAATCAAACATATGTGCAGGAATGCAACCCCCTGATGGTCCGCCTGTCTGGACCGCCTTTATTTTGGCCTTGCCCACCGGCCCGCCGCCGATGTCGTAGACAATATCCTTGATGCCTATACCCATTGGAACTTCGACAAGGCCGGTATTTTTGATTTTGCCGACCAGACTGAATATCTTTGTGCCTGAGTTATTCTTAGTCCCGACCTTTGCAAATTCATCGGCTCCCAACCTGAAGATTAAAGGGATGTTTGCCCAGGTTTCAACGTTGTTAATTGCGGTTGGCTTGCCGTCAATACCTTTTTGTATAGGGAACGGCGGCCGCTGACGCGGCTCACCCATCTTTCCTTCGATAGAGCGTATCAGCGCCGTTTCTTCGCCGCACACGAATGCGCCGGCTCCCTTCACCAGCTTGATATCAAATGAAAAATCCGTTCCGAGAATATTCTTACCCAAAAGGCCGAGTTCACGAGCCTGTTTTAGGCCTATATTGAGGTGCTTAATTGCATAGGGGTATTCATGACGAACATAAACTATACCTTCGGTTGCCCCTGTACCATAGGCACCAATAATCATTCCCTCGATAATACTATGCGGATTGCCCTCGAGCACGCTGCGGTCCATGTAGGCACCGGGGTCGCCCTCATCAGCATTGCACACAAGGAACTTATCGCCCTTACTCGCTTGTTTTGCCAGCAACTCCCATTTTAATCCTGTAGGAAAGCCGCCGCCGCCTCGGCCTCGCAATCCCGAATGTTTAACCTGTTCTATAACCCAGTATGGATCACCTTTAGTAAATACCTCCTGCAGCACAGAATATCCGCCGTTTCCAATGTAGTCATAAATTCGGATAGGATCTACTTTCTCATTCCACGTAAGAAGTCTGCGAACCTGCTTATTGAAGAAGGGTATGTCGTCTTGTTTCTCCACCGGCTTGTCGGTTTCCGGATCTACATAAAGCATATCTGTGAGGACTTCGTCTCTTGCCGTTGCCTCAACGATGCGGGCCATTTTTTCGAGGCCGACTCTGGGGTAAAATACCCGTTTAGGCTCTACAATTACAGATGGCTCCATTTGGCAAAAACCGTGACAACCAGTAATACGAAGACGAAGTTTTTTGGTCAAACCTTTCGCTAAAATCTCACGCTTAGCTACACGTATAAGATCACCAGCCCCACTGGCTAGTCCGCATGTTCCCGTTGGAATAATTATACACGGTTTATTTTTCTCGGTGGAATCAGCAATCGCAACCTGTAATTTTTTCAGCTCATTTATAGAAGATAATCTTAGCATTACACAACCTTACACAAACTAAACCAAATCCAGCATATGGTTCTTACATCCACGGCGCGAACAAATTTGCACTATACCTCCGCCATCGACGAGCATTGGCACCATCGGTGCAGCACAGACGGAGCAATCCGATGTACTGGGAAATTCCACACCACAATGCGGGCAAAGAAAACTAACCACCGCGCCAGTGGAAACGTCCAGCTCGGAAGCAAAATTGTAACTACCGTACAGGCAGGAAAGCCTGAGCCAACCTTGCTTGTGGTCATAGGATACGGTTACCCGGATTGATGGGCAGTCATCAATGGCAAAGGTCTCATCTTTAAGGCTATGATTACAATGAGGGCAACTTACATCGATTGGGAAGATTCGCTTGTCCTTTTTTATCTGGATTTTGTCAAATCCTTTCAGGGCGTCATCTAATAGCTGGCTTACCCTTGATTTTCTGACCTTTGAGAAATAGTGGCCGTCGATAACAACAACCGGCCCAAGCGCACAGGCACCCAAGCAATTCACCGTCTCCAGTGTAAATTCCTTATCTGCGGTTGTCTGACCGGCTTTGATTCCCAGTTGCCGCTCAAGCTCTTCGACAACCCACGGCGCACCCCGAACATGGCAGGCCGTTCCAAGACACGCGTAAATAAGATGCTTACCCCTGGGTTTCAAGCTGAAAGAATGATAGAACGTAGCAACGCTATATACATCGACCAGAGGACGACCTGTTTTATCGCTTACTATTCTAAGTGATTTTTCGGGAAGATAGCCATATTCATCCTGGATTTCTTCGAGAATGGCGATAAGTCCGCCCCTGTCTCCATTATGCTTTTCCAGGATTCTCAAGATATCTTTCGAATCAACCTCTTCCTGGGTGTTGATGTGGTTCTTATTTTTGATGGCGGTGTCTTGTTTCATTCTATTGGTATTCCTCGCAATGCCAAACGCCCCCTTCGGGTTTTGGAAAGACACAGGTTTGACGGTTTTCACAATCGCTGCACAGGCCGATGAATTTGGTTGAATCTTTACCCTCAGTGACGTGCGGTTTTGCTGCTTGTGGTTTTTCTTCTCTGGTAGTTCTTGTCGGAGAAGGCTTCTCAATCTCAAACTCTTCGCAATAAAAGGCAGGTTTGTCAGGATCTCGTGGAAATGTGCATGACGAGGCATTCTTGCAGTTAGAGCATAAACCACGATATTTTATATTACTTTCTGACATAGTTTGCTCCTTATTTTGTATTTTGTTATTACCTAAAGTTAGGCAATTACCGTACCAATTACTACAGAATGGAAATATGGCCAAGGCAACAGGGGGTTTAGCAACAATCACATCGGAAAATTTGTGCCTTAATCAGATGGAATCAATGAGTTTGGTGAAATGGTTCTGTTTATGAACATTAGCTTAATCGTATAGTAAATCTTTTCTTGAATGTAATGTATCAGCGGGGAGATTTGTACCGCCGGGGAATATTTACCCGGCGATGAGAGCTTAGTATGATGATTATTTCACTTTCTTGAGCTTTTCACGTAATGTTTTGCGGTCAATACCAAGAATCTCGGCGGCTTGGGTCTTATTGCCGTTTACGCTTGCCAGGACGTTAGCGATGTATTCGCTTTCCACTTGGCCAAGAGTTCGATTAAATCCTTTTTTTCGAAGTGCCGAAAATCGCATTAAAGAAGGCAAATCAGGAACATCTATGAGGTCACCATCGGTCATTACTACAAGGCGCTGAATTACATTCTCTAATTCTCTTACATTTCCCGGCCAGTTATAACCCCGAAGACTTTGCAAGGCTTTATCCGAAAATTGGAGTTGCGGTTTACCTAATTCGGCCGCAAACTTAGTTAGAAAATGATGAGCCAGTAATAAGATGTCATCTCCTCTTTCTCTCAGAGGCGGGATGTTAATCGTAATGACGTTAAGTCGATAAAATAAATCTTCACGGAAAAGCGTTTTCTTCACTAAGACTTGCAAATCCTTGTTGGTTGCAGCCAATATCCTTACGTCGACCTTTCGCGTTCGGTTTGAGCCGACCATACAAACTTTTTTATCCTGGAGTACGCGGAGAAGTTTGACCTGCATTGCCAGACTCATATCACTGATTTCATCAAGAAAGATCGTGCCACCATCCGCGGCATGAAAGAATCCCGCTCGGGAATCGGTTGCTCCTGTAAACGCTCCCTTTACATGCCCGAACAATTCGCTTTCAAGCAGCCCCTCCGGGATGCCTCCACAATTGACGGGCACAAACGGTGCCGAGGACCGGACGCTGCCGTAGTGAATGGCTCTGGCCGCAAGTTCCTTGCCTGTGCCGCTTTCCCCTGTAATGAGCACAGTGGCTGATGTGGACGAAGCTTTACCTATGGCGATGAAAACCTCGTGCATTCCTTCGGATGTGCCGATAAGACCTTTGTGCACAGGAATTACCTGGTCTGGTTTAGCACGTCCTGACCTGCGTATCCTTGCTTTGTCCAGCACACGTTGAACGACAGACAAAAGTTCAGTGTTAGTAAACGGTTTGGGCAAAAACTCTTCGGCGCCGGTCTTGACTGCTTCGACCGCTCCTTCAATTGACGGGTAGCCGGTAATCATTATTACTTCGGTGTTCTTAAAGTTTTCCCTGATGTGCCGTACTAGGTCGAGACCGCTAATTTTGGGCATTTTAAGGTCAGTGATGACCATGTCCAAATGCGTTGCCCCAAGAGTTTCAATTGCTTCAGCCACGCCGGTTGCCATAAAGACTTGATATCCTTCCGCTGCCAGATTTCGCCGCAGAACCTCCAGTGTGTTTTCAGAGTCATCTACTATCAAAATGCGTTCTTTCTTGGGAGTAGACATATTAAGCCCTTTCCTCTTTATCCTGCGACTCTGCTACCGGTAATTGAATTTCGAACCGAGTACCATGGCCGGGTTTGCTCTTAACGTTAATCGAACCGCCGTGGGCGGTAACGATTCCATATACCACGGGCAAACCCAAACCCGTCCCATGACCAACATCTTTTGTCGTGAAGAACGGAATAAATATTTTATCAAGAACCTCCTTGCTCATACCGGCGCCCGTATCTTCCACAATCAGATAAACTGTATGGTCGCAAAATCGCGTCTGAATCGTAATCTTGCCTGCTCCCGGCATTGACTGCAATGCATTGACAACCAAATTGACCAGAAGCTGGTTCAATTGCGCCGGGTCGGCCGTGATTTCAGGCAGATCCGGTGAAAGCAATCGAACGAGTTCTATACCTTCCTTGGCACACCGGGCTTCGAAAAAATACAGGCCATCCTCCACAACTTCATTAAGACTGACCTGTGTCTTCACCGGTGGTGCCTGTCGGGCAAAAACCAGAAGCTTCTGTATAATCTCCCTTGCGTGCAAAGAAGCGGCTTCGATTTTTTCAATGTCCTGTTCCGCTGAGGCCGGGACTCCAGGGCACTTCTTTGCCAGTTGTGCAAATCCGAGAATATTTCCCAGTGGTTCATTCAGTTCATGGGCTACCCCTGCGGCAAGCATTCCGATTGTCGCCAGCCGTTCAGCATGTAGAAGCTGATTATGCAGCTTAAGTTTGTCTTGCTCTGCCTGTCTTCGTTCGATTACTATCGCTACCTGTCTGGCTACAGCATCAATTAGATTGCGTTCTTCCTTGAGGAATGGCCCTTCATTATGGTCGGGCCTTTCCTCTACATAAACCAACTCAATAACACCTCTTGGCACACCACCCACAATAATCTCGGCCATCTGCTTCTGGCGGCACTCACGGAAGCCCGGTGTCGTGTAGGAAATCCCATCCAGAATTATTCTCGCGAAAGCGGTCTCGGGGTATTGCCAGGCGGGAGGAAGAAGTTCAACAACGCCTTGGATGGTTTCTTCCATCGAGATACCTGGTTGCCCGGCTATCTGAGCAATCCCGTAAAGACACGATAGCTCCTTGACTCGCTCGGTCAAAGCCGCTTTTGTGGAGTATGGCAACTGGTCATCTGCCATCTGTATTCTCAAACGTTCAGAAAAAGTAAGTAATCTTTCTTGATGCTCATTATCCGGCTATTATACCTGCACTTGTGAAGAATTTCAAGATTCGCGGAGACTCAACAGCGTTTAAAACACATCTTCTTTGATAGAAGTAACTAAGAGAATTCTTGTCCACTCAATATTGTTCCGGTTCAGTTTATTTATTGTCTGTTAGGCTATCTTTAGGATTAACCGTCAGGCTGTCGATCCGATACCTGTCCATGGGACAATATGAGCTGAAAGTAGGACACAAATGAAGTCTCGATATAAATCAATACCTTTCCAAGACTAAACTGCCTGTTTAGCTACCTATTTATCAGAGCATGATGAGACCATTAAATGCTTGTAAATGTAGTATCAGAAGAGTGAGTCATATATGCTAATTGGCGGGCATTCCCACCCGAAGGCAAATACTCGGCACCCAAAATATGCTTTCGCGAGTATTTTTGCAAGAGGTGTTTTGTGTAACTTATTTATTTATAAGGTGTTATGAACAGAAATGGAGGCGGGGGGTTCGAATCCCCGTTGGGCCATTTTTGTAACCTTTTATTATTGCTTCACTTACAACTTAAGGTCTTTTCCTCCAAGCACTTAAAATTTCTCAGAATTTATCACATTTTATCAGAATTTAAAATGCTCCCGTATTACTCCTGCGAAAGAACTGTCTAATTAGGTAATATACTCCCCCAACGCAGGTAGTGCCAATAATCTTTCGCACATTACGAGTGCTATTTTTTACCTACAAAATACAGATGCACCCCCTTCAGGCGATTAGTGTCATTTTCCCTTGTACTATAATGTTAAAATAGCTATAATTGGTTATATTAAGTTTTTAACGCTCGTAAATTATACTGTGTTTTTCTAAGTGAGAATATGATGGACTTGAAAAGTAAAAAAATCAGTGCTTCAACTGTAAAGAAAACAGGAAAAGTTCTGAAAATACAATGCGGCTATAACGCTAATTCCGGTTCACTCGCTTCGTTTGTCATTGCACTGCCGGTCCCGTTTATGGTTACCATAACAGCTTTAGGCTCGTTGACTGCCTTGGTTTCTTCGATTTTATTATCTCGCTTTGTGGAGTCAACTCATATAAAAAAGTACACTCACTATGAAAATAGGTAAAGAGGGAGAAGAGCTCAATTATCGCTTTGAAAATTTCGGGGGAATAATTGCTAACAACGACCCACCATTCCTCGCCTTTGTCAATCGCGATTATATGAGAGAACTCGGCTTAGGCGAATCCGAACTTTGGAATACCAGTGATGAATCAATAGGTCTTCTCAGTGCTCCGACAGAGGTGCATTTTTCAATTACCGAGAAATGTTCCGTTCGTTGCCAACACTGCTACATCGATGCTGGAAAACAAACCCCGGGCGAGTTGGATGTCGAGTCTTTGAGGCGTGCTTTAGATATACTTTCTGAGATGAAGGTTTTTCATATAGCCTTTGCCGGCGGTGATGCCATGGAAAGGCCGGAACTATTCGAACTCGCTCAATATGCTCGTTCGAGAAGTATCATTCCAAATTTTACCGTATCTGGTTTTAATATGAACACCGAGGTTGCTCGGAAAATGAGAATTTTCGGTCAGGTAAACGTATCTATTGATGGAGTCGGTGAAAAATACGGCGCATTGAGACCCCAGCGTATGTTTAAAATTGCTGATAAAGCAGTTGATTTATTAGTCGAAGCCGGTGTACCTACAGGCATAAACTGTTTGGTTAGCAGAAGTACTTTCGAGGGTATTGAAGAGCTTTTCAAATATGCAAAAGCTAAAAAAGCCAACCACATAAGCTTTCTGCGTTTTAAGCCCGCCGGCAGAGCCAAACGCTTTTATGAAAGGGAAAAAATAACTTACCAGCAAACAATAGACTTTTTACCGTTGTTAAGAAGACTTACCGCAAAATATAAGCTAAATATCAAAACTGATTGCTCATTTATGCCAATGATTTGCTATCACTGCCCCTCCCTTGAATCTTTTGAGACGGTAACAAGCTATGGCTGTGAAGCCGGCAATGTGCTTATGGGAATGAGAAGTGATGGGCAGGTAACAGCCTGTTCTTTTTTGAATAATACGCCTGATATTTCCATATTTGATTTACAATCAGCTCTGCAAAGCGGTAACTGCTTTGAAAAAATAAGAAACTGGACAAAAACCGCTGTCGAGCCTTGTAAATCATGCAAATATCTCAATATCTGCAAGGGAGGCTGTCACAGTGTAGCTGAATATATCACCGGCAGCCTTTATGAACCTGACCTGGAGTGCCCGTTTGTGGCAGAATATACAAATAAACACAATCTCATAATTTATTGACCTTTTCATAACTAATGGAACGAATCAGGTTTGTTCCTTTAAATATACAAGGTCAATAAATTTACAGATTGCTCAAATTCGTATTTAAAAATACAATATCGGTCTTATTGGCCGGTTAACTCTATCACAGAATTAGTAATGACAAAAAAACTCAAAATATTATCTATTACTGCAACTATAATTGTTGTTCTTGCTGATATATGTCTTGCTGAACAGGATGTTGTAACTCAGATCAATCGTTCTTTTGAAAATAAGCAGTTCACACAGGGTCTCAATATGCTGCATAGAGAATTAAATGAAAGAACCGACTTAAAACCTGCCCTGTTATTAATCAAAGCGAATTTTTATGAAAACTACGTTGGTAATTTATTGCAGGCAAAACGGTTCTACCGGCAGTTACTTGAGTTAAAACTGCCGGAAGACCAAAAATATATGATTGATGCCAGGGCCGGTATCAAAAGAATAAAGGACTATAATCGAAAATATGCCGAGGAAATAAAATTTTTCACAGAAATCAAAAGAGGGACAAAAGAAGATACTGACCCTGAAAAATTGAGTACTCAACTATTAGAAATCATTTCCAACAACTGCGATAAGTTATTATTAGCTAATGCCTATTATCACTTAGGCAATGTTTATCTCGACCAGAAAATATATTGGCCGGCTTACCGGATGTCGCTAAAAGCGGTGGAGTTAAAACCCGCTTTTCATTATTACTTACCTATTAATACGCTCAAATACGATGCCTATAAACAATGGTTGTTGAATCTCATCACCAATATAGTCTGGACTATATTAGTGGCTCTTTTAATATTTATCGTTGTGGTTTTCTATTTTTCCAGGCCATGGCAATGGCTCAACATCAAAATTGCAGCCTCAGCAATTATAATTATTTTACTCTTTGCTGCGTTTGGTCTGCTTACAATGTGGATTATAAACAAAACAGCTGCGCCGCCTTCAGACTATATGTCGCCGCCGGTATATTACAGAGTAAATTTCGGCGGGTTTAATACCTGGCTGCCTACCAAATGTTTATTATATATTCTTACAGCTTCTGTCGGCACTATAATACTTGTAACATCAACTCTAAGATTTAAACATCGCTGGACATGGCGTATGATAAACATACTTACCACAATTCTATTATTTTCCAGCCTATTCACTGTGTTTTTTTTGCGCTACGGCTTTCACTCATCGGGTTACAGTGTAAATTCATTCTACAGAGAAAAAAGCAAAACTTTTTCGTATTTTTCAGGAAGGACATATTTTCGTTTGAATGATGTAAGGCCCTTCGTTCTGACAAACCCAAAGGCCTATCCTGACCTGGGAACAAGGAAGATAGATGAGCCCGTTTTCATTCATTGGTTGGAGAAAATAGAAAAGAATATCAAAACACCCGATGAATCTGCAAAATCACAGAAATGAAATTAAAATACAGTACAATTTTGCTAACCTTAATCGGACTTAGCTTGCAAGCTGCAGGATTTACAATCGCTGTTTTAGCTTTTAACCAGAGCCGAAGTTTTCCTATACATCTCGAGACAATGCTTCCGATAGCTGTAGAAATAAATTTCACTATTGGTGCAATGATTTTTCTTCTTGGAACAATTTTTATAATGTTCTGGCTGGAGTCAAAAGCTATCCATGCAGGCAGAAAAACTGCTGTTGCCCTGCTTGGTTTTATAAGCCCCGTTGGTATAATAATAGCATCAAAATTAAAAAAACGGCCCATCTGGAAATCAGCAGAAAAAGAACAATCGCCTGAAAAGAAAATTTGCCTTGTTGGAAGTATCTTCACTGTAATAGTCACCGCAGTTTTCCTCTGGGAGGGCTATCAGTGGTTGCAAAGAAATAACTTTCCACCGAAACTTTCAACAGCACAGGTCCAATCCAACGAAATTTTAGCATTTGAAAGGTTGAAGCAGATATGTGAAGCTCAACACAAGTATATATTAAAAGACTGGGACGGGGACGGCCAAAAAAACTATGCACAGTTCCTTGTTCATTTATGGCAGAGTATTGATTCGAACGCTGACCCCGTAAAAGTGAATTTGTTACCCCGAAAACTTGCATTTGCGATGAGAAGACCCTACGCCATAGATGGCTATATTTATGTTGATATACATTATAGTTATAGCGGCTCAAAAGATAAATATGGCCACATAGCAGCGTTTAAGAAAAATGAAATTGATCCTAACACAGGATTTGTCGTTGGTGCCTTTCCAGCTTCCAACAAAAAGACCGGTCTGCTAAGCTTTATTATTACTCAAAAAGGCGATATTCATGCTAAGCCACTTGATCATATTACGTACGGCACCAGGATAGGCTTCTTGACCTGCCCGGTAGATTTCGCTCAGGAAGATTGGCGCCAAATACATAATATCGACGATTTAAAAAAGTTTCAAAAAGAACTTGCTGACACAAAACAACCTCTGTCCCAAAAACATTGACTGCGGTAATATTTATAAAAGGGATTGTAAAAACAAATGAATATCATAGCCATTTTCCTTTATTCTATGTGGCACATCTTTCTGCCGGGCGAATCCACCCCTATTCTAATTGCGCTGAGAGCAATTGGAACAGCAAAAAAAAGCGTGTTGAAAATTGGCATCGGCCTCGCCATCTCGAACGGCTTTATTATGATAGTCTGCCTCTGTCTTGGTGTTTTTATTCCTGGCAATCTGGAACAATACGCCACAGCCTTGGATATTATTACCAGACTACTTGTGGTTTTAATATTCTTTACTGTCAGTATCTATATACTGATTCAATTGAAACAATACAGCTATGAGAAAGAATCCGAAGCCGCCTTAGCCAAAAAATCATTCTTTGAAAGACATCCGTTAAAAAGCGGTTTATTAATAGGCATCATTCCAAGCCCCGCAGACCTGGGGTTCATGATGATCGGTTCCATGATGCCGCCCAAAAAATTATGGACGGCTGTTGCAGTAATCTGGCTCGGTGTTTTTATTTCTTTTACTCTGCTTAGTTATCTTATTGGATTCATTCCGATAGAAATACTAAAGGAAAAGTATAACAAATATATCAAGTGGCTGCATATATTAACCTTAATATGTCTTGTTTTGATTGGTATCTGGCTTTGTTATATGCTATACAAAGATTACTCTTACTGCTTCTAATTTTAGTTGTTCTGTTGACGCCGGGCTGTCGGGACAAAGAGCAATCCGGTCAGTCGAAAGAGAAGAACTCCTCGTGGGACCCTCTTGATGTTTTCATGGTTCACCATATAAGAAGTGCCCACCGACTTCATATCGGCATTGAGCCATATAACGATTTAATCATAGAATACGATGGTGAGCTGGTTTTAGTACAGTTTTCTGAAAGTATGACCGAGCAGACCGATGGACAAATCCACGAGGTTTTTAATCTTCCCCAGATCGGCCAACAAATGGAAAAAAAGGACTACCTGGTTTTTCTGATGAAACTACACGCTTACCTTACCCTAAATCCGGTAAAAAGAAACAGAGAGGGTATTTAAGAGCATATTTGAATGGAGGATTAATCACTGTCTTTCAGCATTTGACCATTAGTATTAACTGAAAGTGTGCCAATAATGTGGCACATCATCTGAAATGCTCCCGTATTACTCCCGCGAAAGTCGCGCGCTCGAGTCTTTCGTCGTGGGATATGGAGCCGTTGACCCACTTATTCTGGATTCTTGGCACAGCCGCTTTGTGCCTTTGAACCTTTTTTATTTTTATCGCCAGCGGCTCACTGCTTTAATGGCCAGTTGTAGGGACAATAATAGAGCCATTCATAGACAAACAGCTCCAAATCAAAGAGGTCGACAAAATCATCCTCATAGAGGTCAGCGGGCAGGCCGGTCCCGGCCTCGAGCCAGTATTCGGCGAACCTTGCAAAGTGCTGGAAATTTACCGTACACAAAGGCTCACCTTTGACGTCGGCGCCGAGAGAGTCGAGATTGGGGATGTTCTTTCGGAGCCGGAAAGAGAATGGCTTTACGGAGTCCTGAAGGAACACATTTCAAGATAATTCCCGCCCGCCCGGACACATTTACAAAAATACAAAGCGAGAGACATAGCTTGAAGTAATGCCCGTTCGCTTTATAATTATAGTATCTGCATAAGGAAGGAGGATTTTAAAATAACAAGTTCGGGTTGCGGCGGTGTTGTAAATCCTTCAACAAACTCAAGACAAGTCAGGGCAGGTTGGCAATAGCAGATTTTCAGGTGTGGGTCCAGAGCCGGCCGTAGTTTGATGGGACCTGGAGCCAATACTCTTCAGACGCAGGCACGTCAGTAAGGTTCGCAGATGGTTCGGTGCTTCCGCGTATTTGCGAGCGGTGGTGCAGCTCCTCGCGATAATTACCTTCGACCGGGAACCAGAATGGAACCTCTTTTGCCTCATCAGTAAAGTTCAAAGCGACAAGCGTATATGTGGGCGTGTCCGGGTAGTAACGGGCGAAGAGCAAAACGCCCCGGCTAAGATAACGGTCGTAATCGTTGAAGAAGTGATATTCGCCGTCCCGCGCATGGGTCAAAGCGGAGCGAATCTTGAGCAGGTCTCGGACGAGAGTGATTATCCTTCGGCCGGCGTCGTCGTAAAAGTACTCCCAGTTGACGATGCGGAGGAAGCCGGTCCGGCTTACGCCGCCGGGCGCGACCTTGCTGTTCTGGCACAGCTCCTGACCCTGCCAGAGCAGGGGGATTCCCTTGGCCATAAGCATCCCGATGAGGTAGGGCTGGAGCTTGTACCATTTACTACGGTCACCCTGCTCGAAGAGAGGGTTGCCGCAGTGGTCGGGATTGGTTTTGCCGAAATTGCAGATGAATCTGTCGTGGTCGTGGTTCTCGATAAATTGCAGGGGCGCTTTGAAGAGGCGGTCGCCGTTAATGGTAATTTCGGTCGGCCAGTTTTCCGCGCCGTAGGCGAAGCCGAGCTGGGTCAGCGGGCCGTCCTGAACGGCGGCCACCTTCTCGGCGGCGGATATGGTCTGGTTCTGCCACGTGCAGGTGCTGTATGTCTGCTCGAGTACGTCCCTGACCGCCTCCAACTGCTCGGCACACTGGATGAGACGAATAGGATTAACGGCGTCTTTGAAGCGCTTATATTTCCGATTGCGGGCGATTGTTTGTGATTTTACCCACTGGAAGGTGTTGTAAACGATGTCGGCATAGCCCCGGAAGTGCGGGCCAAGCTCCCAGTAGTTGGGTACGCAATCGTAACGGAAGCCGTCCACGTGATAAGTTTCGAGCCAGTGGCGGTTGACGGTGTAGAAGAAGTCCTGGGCGAAGGGCTTTGACCAGTCAACACTCGGAGCGAACATATCCTTAGAGAAGGAGCCCATAACCGGATTGGGGACATGGTCGAGCCGACTATATAGATATTCGTATGCAAACAGACTGCTGGTGTGGCCGTAAATGGCGTCGACCAGCACGGCAATGCCTCGCTTATGCGCGGCCTCGACGAATCGCTGAAAGTCGCAGCGTTTGCCGAACCGCTCATCCACGCCGAAATAGCCGATTGGAGTGTAGCCCCAGTCGATGACCTCGGTGATGTTGGTTACCGGCATAAGTGTGATGCAGTTTATGCCGAGGTCCCGCAGGTAGTCGAGCCGGTCGGCGGCCCGTTCAAGTGAGCCGGCGAATTCCATAATATTCATTTCGTAGAGCACGAGGTCGTGATGCCGAGGTGTCGTCCATCGTGATTCGGTACTGCTCCACTTGTGGTTTCTATAGCCGTGAGTGAAGGCTGCGTGTCGTCCGACACCGAACTCGCGCGCGAAGGGGTCGATAATCCAGTCAATCTCTTTGCCGGACGGCGTGATTACAGAGTAGCGGTAGATGTACCTGCCTGTTTTGCCCCAGTGTGCGCCGCTGCCGGAGCCGAAAAGGTTAAGGGTTGTCTGCCAATAGTCGCCGTAAACCGGGTCGAGACTGTGGGCAAGCGGCTTTCGGTAGGCAGGTTCGGTCTGGATGAACTGGTCGCGTTCGTGAATGATGCGAAGCTGGACCTGGTAACCGCTTTTTGCGCTCAGGCCGGGCAGCAACAGGCCGAAGTGGACCCTGCCGCCGATGGTGTGTGGGCCGAGTTTGCCGATAGGCATAAAGTTCATAACAGATACCCCTTTCTCACGCCTCGTTGCGTGAAGATACTGCTATCCTTTGAAATGCAAATCCATTCGCGGAATATTATGCTAATCGTTATTGCCAAAAGCAAGAGAAAATTGTTATTGGTAACTGGTGAATGGTGAATCGAAATTTAGCTACCTGCGGACCTGGCTTCACCGTGGCAAGCAAGCCCCACACTACAATATCCTACGCTGTATTCAGGATGACAAGGCGGAAAAAAGGACCAGCTATTGATTCTTATTGAAAAATACGCTTTAATGATATAGATTTGCCGTCAGCGAGCGAGGGCACATACACTACAAGGTTTAGACAAACCTGAGTCGCTATGCCGCTGGATTCCGAGATTCGATGAAAAGAGGAAAAGGGGGCCGAGATACTGGATAATAAAGCTTATTTGCGGAGCATTTTTTTATTGGCCGGTGCCGGGCTGATTTTAGGAGCTATTGTGCCGGTTCAGGGAGAGCTTAAAATTACCGAAGGATTGAAGCCAACAAAAGTCGGACTCACTGTTACGGATAAATTGGCTGCCAAAGAGAAGGAACTGGTTGTAGAAACCGACGAATGGAAGGTGGTATTTAGCCTTTTATACAACGGCGGCATCTTTGATTATAATGTTTATCTCCTCGGTGATCAGGAGTTCACCACGACAACCGGCAGGAACAACGAGCCCGGGCTGGCATCGCTCGAGATTATAGAGAACACGCCTGTTCGGCTGCGCGTTCGGCAGAAGTGCCAACCTCGATTGAATAACGGCGATGGTCCTGCGAACGATAAGTACGTTGAGCTGGATATGGTAGAGACAACGACGGAATGGACTTTCTATCCGACCGGCCGAGTTAATATCAAATTCGATGCGGTGGTCGCAAAAGACTGGGACGGGATATGCTCACGGGGGCCCGGCGGCTCGGGAAAGGGCATCATCGCCGACGGCGACACGATTACGGCGGCGAATGGAACGGATTTCACGATTCCCTGGGTGACACACGGGGATACCATCGAAAGCACGGCAGGGGGGTGGGGGCCTGTACAGATTGTAAAACGCATCGGCAAAGACACGCTGCGATTGGCCACGGCGGTCAAGCCGGGCAAGAACATGGATTTCATCATCCGTAGGCCGAATATTTTGGACGAGACCATTTCCATCCATGCCGACGGCGATTCGGGAATGGCACCGCGTAAAAGCTTCTGGCAGGGAGGAAGTGACGGCGATACGCTATTCGAGAATAAAAGAAGCAACGGCGGTTTCTTCAGGGACGGGATGCTGCCGGTTGAGAAGAAAAAACTGGACCGTTTCTACGAATGCCTGCGGACTCCTATTGCGCCTGACGAGCCGGAATCAAGGCCTTTTACCCTCCCTGATGGAGTCGAACCGGCCCCGCGCCGCCTGTGGTTTAAGCACCCTGATTTTGAAATCCCCAAGCCGAGTTTTGTTGGTATTGTTGGATTCATTGCCGGTTGGGCTGCCGTGGCGATGTTAATCGCCTCTTTCTTCTGGATAATCAAGCAGTAAGTAGAACCGGTCCCCTAATTTTATAGATGAATTAACTAATTTTTTTAATAAAAAGAACTATGAATTATGTTAAGTTTTTCACGCTCGTATTTATGTAGAATCCATATAAACATTTATTGTCATAAGGAGTGAAATTAGTTGATAATAAAGGGGATTGACTCAAAAAGGGTTTACGTAAGCAAATAATAACACAAAAGCTGTGTTTTTCCAGGTGACTTTCTTGTTATAAGATAGAAGAATATCACTTTAAAAAATTCAAACAGTAACAGCAAGTAAATAGAGGTATCTCTTCATTTGGCGTACCTTTAGAACTGAAAGACCGGGGTAAAACGACATTCCTTGCAGAGACTTTATCCGATGCACAGCCAAGGCAGGCGTTTCTTTAATAGCCATCGGTGCAGCATCGTATCAGCTTTATGATACTATTGGCTCGAAGGCAGTTAAGTGTGTTATTTGAGTAAATTAGATTACATAGAAGTTGAGTAAGTCTTTTTTTTGTGGTAAACTGGAATTAATGATAGGTTCGTTTCGAAAATTGCCATTTTGTGAAATAGGTCGGATAGGCCGCGATGTTGTTTTGTTTGTTTCATTTTACCTTTATCTGTGGCTTGTTGTTGATAGCCGCTTTATATATTACGGCAATGAGGTAATCGTAGATTATCCTGTTTTTTTTCGCGGCTGGGCATTTTTCAGAGAGACTGTGTTTCGCCCCGGGGGGCTTGTAGTATACATATCGAGATTTCTCAGCGAGTTTTTGTATTATTCCTGGACGGGTGCTTTAGTTATAACAGCTCTGGCATGGGGGCTGTACATAACGACGAAAGCAATAATTGACAAAACAGAAGCCCGCCGTTTCAGAGAATTAAGTTATGCTTCACCGATACTGATGCTGATTCTTTACAGCCGATATACGCATTACATTGTTGTGATTTTGGCCCTGCTGCTGGCATTGATTTTCGCATATTTTTATCTGAATTTCAGGTCCGCTACGGCGGATAAATCTGCGGGCAAAATGAAGAGCATAATTATTTTCCTGTTCATGTCAGTGGTGCTTTATACGGCTGCTGCCGCGGCGTATTTTGTTTTTGCAGCTCTTTGTGTGATATATGAGGTTCTTTTCAGCCGTCGGCGGTGGCTGGGGGTATTGTATTTGTTTTTAGCAGTTGTGATTGCGTATGTAGAAGGAGTTTTGTTTTTCAGGGTCAGCATAATAGAGGCTTTTAGCGATTTACTGGCCTTTTCATGGAAGGTTGCAGCTAAACCTATACCGATCTGGAAGGGGATGGCTGAGGTCCTTTGTATCCTTTGCTTTTTTGTGCCGGCAGTAGTATTTTTGCTGGGGGTTTTGCGAGTGTTCGATAGAAAAAAAACTTTTTTTGCGGGCAGTTCAGGCACATCTGTAGGCAAATGGTTTCTTATGACCATATTTTTGTTTTCGCTTACAGGCGGAGCAGTTTTTTACTCGTATGACAGTCAGCTAAGAGGGCTTATGGCCGTTGATTACTATGCCTATCATAGCAAGTGGGATAAATTGCTTAGGGCATCAAGGGAGTGTTCGAATAATTCTTATATTATGTATGCGGTCAATCGTGCGTTGTATCATACAGGCAGATTGCCCACGGAGATGTTCGCGTATCCGCAGCATCCGGATGCAATGTTCCTTGCGGATAAAGATATAGATCCGTTTTTCAAATGGAAGAAATTCGATGCTCGTATTGACCTTGGGATTTTGAATCTGGCAGAAATAAATCTGACTGTATGCCAGGAGTTGAATGGGCAGCGGCCAATGATTTTGCAGCGTCTGGCTTTGATAAAAATGGTTAAAGGTGATTTAGATTCAGCCAGGGTATATCTTAATGCCCTTAGCCGAACCCTTTTTTACTCTGACTGGGCAAAGAAGTATTTAGCAGAACTCGAATCCAATCCGGATCTATTGGGTGATGAGCAGGTTCAAAATCTGCGGCAGGTTATGCCGAAGAAAGACCATGGATTTAGATCTTATGACAATGACAAAATGCTGATGGATTTGCTGGAGACAAATAAGCATAACCGGATGGCCTTTGAGTATTTGATGGGCTGGTATTTGCTTAATGGGCGGGTGGATAAAATAGCATTAAACATTGGACGTTTGAACGATTTTAATTATAAGCAGATTCCCAGGTTGTACGAAGAAGCGCTACTGGTATATAAAGGCGACAGCAAACAGGAGGTTGACCTGCATGGTTGGAAGATAAGTGTCGAATCAGTGAAGAGATATAATGATTTTATTGACATTTATACCAGGTATGCCGGTGGCAAACATGAGGTTTATAATGAGTTGTTGGAGGATTACGGTGATAGTTTTCTTTTTTATTTTTTTTGTAGGTGGCCCGAAACAGAGGAGAAATGAGTAAATACAATCGATATTTAACCATGATATTGACGGCAACGTTGCCGGCTGTGGCGGTATGTTTTATGTTCTATGGGTGCAGAGAGCGCATTGATAGCTTTGATATGGTTGACCGTTTGCCGAGGATTCGGCCGGATTACAGCGAGGTTGTTTTGCCCCCGAATATTGCGCCGTTGAATTTTGCCATTAAGGAAGATGGTTTGCATTATTGTGCGAAAATATATTCAAAGAACGGTAGTGTCATCGAGGTTTTCAGCAGGTCGGGTAAAATCGAAATTGCTCAAAAAGCCTGGCACAGTTTGCTTGGTAATAACAGAGGCCGGCAGCTTTACTTTGATGTTTATGTGAAGGGGCAAAGCGGCAGATGGAGACGATATGCTTCTGTTACCAACAAAATTGCCAATTATGATATTGACTCTTTTATTGTGTACAGGAAGATATACCCTACCACTGTCCATCTTAGGAGTCTGGTGGGGGTTTACCAGCGTAACTTGCGGAATTTTGAGGAGAGGCTGATATTGGATAACAGTAACTATAAGGGCGGCTGTCTTAATTGTCATTCATTTTGCAATAATCGGCCTGACAAGATGTTGATGGGTATTCGCAGCTACAAATATGGCTTCAGTACACTGCTTATTGAAGATGGTAAGGTTGAAAAAATCGGAGCAAAGTTTGGTTATACATCGTGGCATCCAGGCGGCAAACTGGCGGTGTATTCGACAAATCAACTGCCGATGTTCTGGCATAGTGCCGGAAGGGAGGTTCGAGACACGGTGAACCTTAATTCATCGCTGGTGTACTTTCTTTCGGAAACGAGGCAGTTGAAAACGTCGCCGGAGATTTCCCGAAAGGAGCAGTTAGAGAACTGGCCTGTGTGGTCAGCGGACGGAAAGTATTTGTATTTCTGCAGTGCGTTAAAGCCGTGGTCTGGTATTAAGAAGCTGCTACCGGAGCAGTACAAGGATGTGATGTATGATCTGGTACGAATAAGCTATGATGTTGATAGTGAACAGTGGGGGCAGGTGGAAGAGGTTCTTCCGGCTAAAGATGCGGGGCGGAGCATTGCTATGCCACGTATAAGCCCGGATGGACGGTGGTTGTCTTTTTGTATGATAGATTATGGTTATCTTCCCTGCTGGCGTAGTGATAGTGATTTGTACCTGATGGATTTACAGGCTGCCGAGAAAACAGGGAAGTTTAAATACAGGCAACTTGATATTAGCAGCCCTGAAAGTGAAGCATGGCAAAGCTGGTCGAGTAACAGCCGATGGATAGTGTTTAGCAGCAAAAGAGATTATGGTGTGTTTACAAGGACTTATATAAGCTATGTTGACCAGGAGGGCAAAGTTTATAAGCCGATATTACTGCCACAAAAAGACCCTGCATTTTATGACAGTTGCTTGTTTACCTATACGGTGCCCGAATTGGTGATTGGGCCGGTTAAGTTTGTGGGTGATAAGCTTGGGCGTGTTATTCGCGGTTCCAGCGAAATCAAAGTTGATATGCCTATTACGATGGCCAGTCCTGAAGCTGACAGACGCTATGACTTTCAATTGTAACAGTTTGCAGGTGTTTGCTGGTATAGTGCTTTATATAATGTGTTTGTGATGATGTAACCTGTTGTCAAATAAAAATAACAGTAAATAGGGAATTGGAGGCGGGGGGATTCGAACCCCCGTCAGGCCGTTTTTGTAAGTTCTTTATTCTAAGATAAATACAGATTAAGCTCTTTTTTTGCAAGCACTTAAAGATTCTCAGAATTTATCAGGTTTTATCAGAATTTATCAGATTTTTCCCCTCAAATGCTCCCGTATTAATCCCGTAAGGGGACACTCATTCAATATCGATTCCTATGCTTTTTCTTCCTCCGTTCTTTCTTGATTCGAGCCATTTTATAACTGCCCTTTCATCAAATCTCACGGCTCCGCCGAGCTTCACATGGGGGATGTACTCATAATGCACCCAGCGATAGACGGTTGGCTTTGATATCTGGAGCATGGTGCAAAGTTCATCTATTGTCAACAGCTTTTCCATTGTTTAGCTTCATTCCCAATAAAATGGCTTTAGACAATTCTCACCGGAGCCCCTATCCTGCTTCATACGGCTTTCCTTTTACGGAATGTTGCGTCTTCATAGCCGGGTAAAGTTCCTTCCTCCATTTCGGGTATTTTAAGGGCTTGTTTTATCTCGGCGAACAAATCAGGGGGCCTGCCGTTT